>ENA-UOJF01000018-UOJF01000018.1-human-gut-metagenome-genome-assembly--contig:-P74-NODE-18-length-177737-cov-14.292630_pt1 | contig 177737 bp, 153 predicted proteins | sample MGYA00242344_ERZ723891 | MGnify/ENA metagenome assembly ERZ723891 | reverse complement strand
CATTTTCGATTCCCTATAGTTTTGATTATAGAACTGACTATTTCTCCTCAATCAGGCTTTTTGCATTTCTTCAAGAGCCATTGTCTGCTCTGTCCATTGATCCATCGTTTCAGAAAGAGATTTTTTCAAATCGGCATATTGCGTATAAAGTTCTGTATCCGAAGCGCCCTCCGGTGTTGCCAATTTCGCCTCTAATTCTGCAATCGATGTTTCCAGTTCTTCTATTTTCTTTTCCAGCTCAGCGATGAGTTTTTCCTGTTTCTTAACAGCCTTATTCAATTCTTTCCGAGCTTCATACGAAAGTTTATTCTGTGTAGGTCCTTCACTTTCAGCCGGCTCATTTGTTTTTTTATTTGAGATTTCCAATTCCTGCAAATTCTGCATCTTTTTTCGTTCCAGGAAATCATAAATACCGCCTAAATATTCTACTACTCGCTTATTTCCAAATTCGTATACTTTTTCAACCAGACCATCCAAAAAATCTCGATCATGAGATACAACAATGACAGTACCATCAAAATCTTTCAAAGCATTTTTCAGTACGTCTTTCGACCGCATATCCAAATGGTTCGTCGGTTCATCCAGAATCAGTAAATTGACAGGTTCGAGTAACAAACGGATCATCGCCAATCGACTACGCTCACCTCCCGACAAAACAGCGACTTTCTTTTCAGAAGCCTCTCCGCCAAACATAAAAGCCCCCAGTATATCTCTGATTTTTGTCCGGATATCTCCCTGGGCTACGTAATCGATCGTATCAAACACAGTCAGATTATCATCCAGCAGTTGAGCCTGATTTTGGGCAAAATAGCCAATCTTAACCCCATGTCCCAGCTTCAATGAACCCTCGAACGGGATTTCATTCATGATACATTTCACCAAGGTAGATTTACCTTCTCCATTTTTCCCAACGAAGGCCACTTTTTCTCCACGCTTAATCGTCAGATTAACATGTTCAAATACAAGATGATCTCCATAGCGCTTTGAAACTTCTTCTGCAATCACCGGATAAGAACCCGAATGAGGTGCTGGAGGAAATTTCAGATTCAGCATGGCTGTATCAACTTCATCCACTTCTATTCGCTCGATTTTTTCCAGCTGTTTGATTCGTGACTGTACTTGAGTAGACTTGGTCGCTTTATACCGGAATCTTTCAATAAAGGCCTCCGTATCGGCCAGTTTTTTCTGCTGATTCTCATAGGCCCGGAGCTGTTGTTCACGACGTTCTTTGCGTAAAGTGACATAATCTGAATATTTCACCTTATAATCATATATATGCCCCAATTCAATTTCTATCGTCCGTGAAGTCGTATTATCAATAAAAGCCCTATCGTGCGAAACAAGAATCACGGCATTTGCCCGTGTTGCTATAAAATTTTCCAACCACTGAATAGATTCGATATCCAAATGATTGGTCGGCTCATCCAGCAACAATACATCCGGACGTCTGAGCAACAGTTTAGCCAACTCAATTCGCATGCGCCAACCTCCACTGAATTCACTTGTCGGGCGGTCAAAATCTTCACGCATAAATCCCAATCCCAACAAAGTTCTTTCCAATTCAGCATGATAGTTATTACCCCCTATCATTTGGAACTGCTCCGACAAATGAGTTACTTTATCAATAATTTTATGGTAGGCCTCTGATTCATAATCCGTACGCTCTGCTAACTGCTCATTCAATGCATTAATTTCACGCTCCATATCATGAATATGGTCAAAAGCGAGCTCCGCTTCTTCACGCACGGTCCGCGTATCTTTCAGTTGCATTTGCTGCGGTAAATATCCGATAGTAGTTTCTTTGGGAATACTGACAACACCACTTGTAGGAGACTGCAATCCGGCAAGAATCTTCAACATTGTTGATTTTCCGGCACCATTCTTACCAACCAATGCAATCCTGTCTTTTTTATTGACCACAAAAGAGACATCATCAAATAAAGTAAAACCTCCAAATTCTACACGTAAACCTTCAACTGAAATCATAATTATTTTCTTTAAATGTGTGTGCAAAGATACAACAGTTCAAAGTTTTTTTTATCTTCGCAACAGATTATCATTCTAAATTAGTAATATCATGAAGAAAAAAAGTCTTACATTAGCTGTAGCTGCCACCCTTGCAGGCAGCATTACATTTACTTCTTGTATTGGCTCATTCGGACTCACGAACAAATTATTGAGTTGGAATCAAAGTATCAACAGCAAATTCGTCAACGAACTTGTTTTTATTGCATTTCATATCATTCCTGTTTATGAAATTTCTATCCTTTCAGATATTCTGATACTTAACTCAATTGAATTCTGGTCAGGAAGTTCACCTGTTGCTGATGCCGGAAGTATCAAAAACGTAGAAACGGAAAACGGTACTTACACTGTTGAAACCAAAGCTGACGGTTATCATATCGAAAAAGCGGGTGAAGAAGGCCAGGCTGTCGATTTGGTTTACAATAGTCAAGATGAAAGCTGGAGCGTAAAATCAGATGGCGAATTACATAAGCTGCTGAAATTTGATGGAACCAACGATGTTGTCATGTACTTGCCCAATGGCCAGGAAATGAACGTCGAACTAAGTCAGGCTGGTGTCCTCGCTTTCCAGGAAGTAGCCCAGAATTATACTTATTACGCTGCTCGTTAATTTATGTATTATTAATACACAACACAAACTTATCCTACATGAAAGATAAGTTTGTGTTTTTATTTTTTACTTATGAAATATATCATCAAGACAGTTTTATTGTGTGGAGTATTAGGCTGCAGCAGTATCACCGGATCTGGACATATCTATGCAGAAAACTCAACAACATCATTAAATTTGCCTTACTGGCAAGATATCCAAACCGTATCAGTCAATAAAGAAGCTCCGAGAAGTGCCTTTATGACATATTCTGACAAGGCAACGGCACTTAGCTTAGCGTACGAAAAAAGTCCGTACTACCAACTACTGAACGGAACATGGAAATTCTACTTCGTCAATTCATATAAAGAATTACCGGCAAATATTACGGATCCATCCATTAGTACAGACAACTGGAATGACATTCAAGTGCCGGGAAACTGGGAACGACAAGGTTTTGGCGTTGCCATTTACACCAATCATGGATATGAATTCAAACCTCGTAATCCCCAGCCACCGTTATTACCCGAAGAGAACCCGGTTGGAGTCTATCGTCGGGATATTGAAATTCCGTCAGACTGGGACGGGCGAGATATCTACTTACATATTGGAGGAGCTAAATCAGGAACGTATGTTTTTGTAAACGGACAGGAAGTTGGTTATAGCGAAGATTCCAAAAATCCGGCAGAATTTCTGATCAACAAATATCTGAAACCCGGAAAGAATGTTCTTACCTTAAAAATCTTCCGTTGGAGTACAGGTTCTTATCTGGAATGCCAGGACTTCTGGCGTGTGAGCGGTATCGAACGCGATGTCTACTTATGGTCTCAGCCTAAAACGGCTATTCAAGACTTCCGGGTAATCTCAACACTCGACGATACCTACAAAACAGGTATCTTCAAGCTGGCTATTGACCTGAAAAATCATGAAGAAAAAGCAAAGAATCTGACTATTTCTTACGAGTTGATTGACAACAGTGGCAAAACCATTGCTACCGAATGCAAGAATCTTTGGGTCAGTCCGGCAGTAAATTCTACAGCTTCTTTTGAAACAAACATTCCGGATGTCGCTACATGGACTGCAGAAATTCCGAATCTTTATAAAATGGTGATGACCATTAAAGACGGAGACAAAACCGTAGAAGTCGTTCCTTATCATGTTGGTTTCCGTCGCTTCGAAATGAAACAGACAAAAGAATTAGCCGGGAATGGGAAACCTTATACCGTATTTCTGGTTAACGGACAGCCGGTTAAATTCAAAGGAGTTAATATTCACGAGCATAATCCGGAGACCGGACATTATGTACCTATAGAATTGATGCGCAAAGACTTTGAATTGATGAAAAAGCATAACATCAATTCTGTCCGTTTGTGCCATTACCCGCAAGACCGGAAATTCTATGAATTGTGTGATGAATACGGGCTCTATGTTTATGATGAAGCCAACATCGAATCACACGGTATGTATTATAGTTTGAGCAAAGGTGGAACCTTAGGTAATAATCCGGAATGGCTCAAACCGCACATGGACAGAACAATCAACATGTATGAGAGGAATAAGAACTATCCGAGTGTAACTTTCTGGTCATTAGGTAATGAAGCCGGAAACGGATATAATTTCTATCAGACTTATCTGTATATTAAGAATAAGGAAAAAGACGGAATGAATCGTCCGGTCAATTACGAACGGGCTTTGTGGGAATGGAATACAGACATGTATGTACCTCAGTACCCGGGAGCCAGCTGGTTTGAAGAAATCGGACAAAAAGGAAGTGACCGTCCGGTTGTTCCTTCTGAATATGCACATGCCATGGGTAATTCAACAGGAAGCTTGCTGGACCAATGGAATGCCATCTATAAATATCCAAATCTCCAGGGAGGTTATATCTGGGACTGGGTGGATCAGGGATTCCTTGAGAAAGATGCAAACGGTCGTCCTTATTATACCTACGGAGGAGATTACGGTGTAAATGCCCCCAGCGACGGAAACTTCTTATGTAATGGTATTGTCGGTCCGGACAGAACCCCTCATCCGGCAATGGCAGAAGTAAAATATGTTTACCAGGACGTTGCCATCACGGCAAAAGACCTAGCCAATGGTACCTTTGAAGTATTTAACCGATACTACTTCAAAAACCTGAAAGACTATATGATTACTTATACCATTATGGCCAATGGTAAGGCTGTCAGACATGGAAAAGTTTCTTTGGACATTGCTCCGCAAACATCTAAGGAATTGCAAGTGAACATAGCCGGATTGAAACCTCAAAAAGATACTGAGTATTTCGTAAACTTCAGTGTTGTAACAGTTCAGCCTGAAGGTTTGATACCACAAGGACATGAAATTGCCAGCGAACAGTTCCGCTTGCCGATTGAACCTATAAAATCTGATATCAAGACATCAGGCCCGGCATTATCAGTCAGTGAAAACGGAGACGAGCTCGTTGCTTCTTCTTCAAAAGTCAACTTTGTATTCAACAAGAAGACTGGTTTAGTTTCATCTTATAAAGTTGGATCAACTGAATACTTCAGCGAAGGGTTTGGCTTACAACCGAACTTCTGGCGTGGTCCTACCGATAATGATTACGGGAATGGTCAACCTAAACGTGAACAAATATGGAAGCAGAGCAGTAAAAACTTCGATGTATCAGATGCGACCGTCAAGATGGATGGCAAGAATGCCATTATGACTATCAACTATCTATTACCGGCGGGAAATCTGTACATTGTTGATTATACCATCTATCCAAGTGGAGCCGTACATGTTGCAGCTCACTTTACTTCTACTGAAATGAACGAAGCTGAAACTGAAGTTTCAGAAGCAACCCGTACAGCTACATTTACTCCGGGACGAGATGCAGCCCGTAAGGAAGCATCAAAGCTGACTGTTCCGAGAATAGGTGTTCGCTTCCGTGTACCGGCAACAATGAATCAAGTAGAATATTTCGGTCGCGGACCAGAAGAGAACTACTGGGATCGCAAAGCCGGAACATTAGTAGGTCTTTACAAATCTACTGCTGAAGATTTGTATTTCCCTTACGTTCGTCCACAAGAAAACGGTCATCATACAGATACCCGTTGGGTTTCTGTTAGTTCAAACAAGGGAAAAGGTCTTAAAATTGTAGCTGACGAACTGATCGAATTCAATGCACTACGTAATTCTATCGAAGATTTCGATGATGAAGAACAGGTCAATCTACCTCGTCAGTGGAGCAATTTCACTCCTGAACAGATTGCCAATCACGATGAAGCAGCAGCTAAAGACGTTCTACGCCGCCAGCATCACATCAACGATGTCACACCCCGTAATTATGTAGAAGTTTGCATTGATTTAAAACAACAAGGTGTAGGTGGTTACGACAGTTGGGGCGCACGTCCGGAACCACAATATACTTTGCCAGCGAACAAGGATTATCAATGGGGATTCACGATTATTCCTGAATAACCCTAATAAATCTTTTCAATCTATAGAGCCGCAACCAGTACTCTGATATACCAGATACAGGTTGCGGCTCATATTTTCTCTATTGTTCCTTTAATTACGTTAAATAATGCATGGTAAACACTTTATATTTAAGATTAATTCTTACATTTGAATATATTGTAGAAACAACTTATATAATCTAATTTCAATTAAAGCATTATGAAAAAGTTTTTAATGGCAGCATGCTTATGCTGTATCTCATTTCTGCCGTCCAATGCAGAAACACAAGGTAAATGGAAACCTCTGTTTGGTAACAACCTGGAAGACGCAACTTATGATCCTAAAGTATGGAGCATGAAAGACGGAGTCTTATCTGCAACCAAAGATGAATCCATTTGGACAAAAACACAATACGAAAACTTCGAGCTGGATCTGGAATTTAAAACAGACGTAGGAACAAACAGTGGTGTCGTAGTATATTGCACTGACATCAATGACTGGATACCAAACTCTGTAGAAATACAGATTGCAGACGATTATTGTGAAAAATGGGCAAATGATCAGCCTTACGCCCGTTCAGCTGCTATCTATGGGCATCTTCCTGCTAAAAGAGACCGGGTTGTAAAACGTCCAGGTGAATGGAATCGCATGCGTATCAAATGCGAAGGCCAGCACATTACAGTAGAACTCAATGGAGAATTAGTTACAGAAATGGATATGAGTAAATGGACATCAGGAACAGTCAATCCAGACGGAAGCAAAATTCCAAGCTGGCTTCCAAAACCATTTGCAGAACTTCCAACGAAAGGATATATCGGATTACAAGGTAAACATGGTGATGCTTTAATATGGTTCCGAAATATGGATATCCGTACACTCGATTGACATCAGCAGTGTATTTCTAATAAAACTCGCTTGCTCATTTTTCCGAATATGAATTGATGCAAGCGAGCTTATTAATTCTTATATATCATCACAAGTATGATTTCGAATGTAAGAGAGAGCAGCTCCAATGGCTGTCCGGTATTCTGCATATTTGGGAATAAGGAATCTTTTACCAAACATCTTTTCCAGATTAGGGAATGTCTCTGCGCATTGTGGCATACGCGTTAAATTACCGATCAATACAAAATCATTTACATCTGAATTTAAAGAAGACAAGATAGCAGCCTGACCTATACTTTGTAATACCATATGAACAATACCGGCTGCAATATCTTCCAAAGCGGCATTCGCTGCAGCCTTTCCAAATATAGAAGCCGTTGCATCCAACGGTAAACCCGGCAGCGGACGATTGCAAATATCCTGAATCTGTAAATCAATAGAAGATATAGATCCCTGTTGTGCCAAATCAATGATTTGCTTGAAATCCTGTGTCTTTAGTAATAAACGGGACAATCCCAAGATTGTTCCACCACCAATACCAATACCGCCTATATGACGGACATCATTTCCATCAACTCTGACAAACGAAGTACCCGTACCCATACTGACAACTATCAGCTTATCCAAATTAGTCATATATTGAGCACCCAAACCATTTGCTAAAAACTCGTCAACACGCGCCGTCGGCAATCCATACAACGGTTGGGTAATATAGGCACTTCCTACTCCTGTAAGAATTATTTTCTCTACTTTTTCTAAAGGTATGCCATTATCATATAAATATTTACCCAAAGCTCCAAACAATGAAGCCACCGGATCTGTTGCCCTAACAAACAGAGGGTTACATATTTGTTTATTACGAATTCCTACGACTTTCGTTGTGCTGCCACCAACATCTATACCAATAACCACACTCATAATCTGTTATTTTTATTTTCAAAAGTACAGTCTTTCTACATAAAATACAAATCAACTTTACATAAAGACCTTTCTCTCTGAGAGTAAATTACTATCGATAGATAAACACAATAGCAAATAGTCGACTTTTTTATACTCCCAAAAGAAATATATTTTAGTCAATTATGGTTTAACAAACGAAAACAATTCTTCTATTTTTTGCTCCAGAGAAAGGTAAAAATGAGATGAGACCTTGTATTTCCGACAATTACATATTTATAGTAAAAACGGCTCAATTGGTTTATTTTCAAAATCAATTGGTCATTTTTTCTCTATTTAAGCCAGGAAGAATGTTTAACATATTACAAAAAGACAAAAAAAATAACTCATTCGAAAAAGCAAACTATATCTTTTGTAATATTGCAGCTGTAATTAAAAGGCAAAAACTAATGGGAGAAATAAAAGGTTTTATTTTACAGGTTATCGGTCCAGTCGTGGACGTTCATTTCGACAAGACGTCGGATACTCCAATCGTACTCCCTCATATCCACGACGCCATGGAAATAACCCGCCAGAACGGGAAAAAGCTAATTGTTGAAGTACAACAACATATTGGTGAAAATACCGTTCGTACAGTTGCCATGGATTCGACAGACGGACTAAAAAGAGGGATGGAAGTCGTTGCATTAGGTTCACCTATCACGATGCCAGTTGGCGATCAAGTGAAAGGTCGCTTGCTTAATGTCACGGGAAATGCAATTGACGGAATGGAGGAACTTGATCACAAAGGAGCATTTCCAATCCACCGTGAACCTCCCAAATTCGAAGAATTAACTACCAGCAAAGAAGTTCTTTACACAGGAATTAAAGTGATCGACCTGTTGGAACCTTATCTGAAAGGTGGTAAAATCGGTTTGTTTGGTGGTGCAGGTGTAGGAAAAACAGTGTTGATCATGGAACTGATCAATAACATTGCCAAAAAGAACAATGGTTTTTCTGTTTTCGCTGGTGTTGGGGAACGAACCCGTGAAGGTAACGACTTACTGCGTGAAATGATTCAATCAGGAGTTATCCGCTACGGAGAAGAGTTCAAGAAAAGCATGGAAGCCGGAAAGTGGGATTTGTCAAAAATCGATCACAAAGAACTCGCTAAATCACAAGCAACGCTTGTGTTTGGACAGATGAATGAACCTCCTGGAGCACGTTCTTCCGTTGCCTTATCAGGATTGACTATCGCAGAATCATTCCGTGATTTATCAAAAGAAGGAGAATCTAAAGATATCTTGTTCTTCATTGATAATATCTTCCGATTTACTCAGGCAGGTTCTGAGGTTTCTGCGCTGTTGGGCCGAATGCCATCTGCTGTAGGTTACCAACCGACGCTGGCTACCGAAATGGGTGCTATGCAGGAACGTATTACTTCAACGAAAAAAGGTTCTATCACCTCAGTACAGGCTGTATATGTACCTGCCGATGACTTAACTGACCCGGCTCCGGCAACAACATTTACTCACTTGGATGCAACAACGGTGTTGAGTAGAAAAATTACAGAATTAGGTATTTACCCGGCAGTTGACCCATTGGAATCAACATCCCGTATTCTTGATCCTTTGGTAGTTGGTAAAGAACATTACGAATGTGCTCAACGGGTAAAACAAATCTTGGAACGCAATAAAGAATTACAAGATATTATTTCCATTTTGGGTATGGAAGAACTTTCTGACGAAGACCGGCAAATTGTCAACCGGGCTCGTCGTGTTCAGCGATTCCTCTCCCAGCCTTTTACTGTAGCTGAACAATTTACAGGTGTTCCTGGAGTTATGGTATCTATTGAAGATACAATCAGAGGCTTCAACATGATTATGGATGGTGAAACGGATGATATTCCTGAACAGGCATTCTTGAATGTTGGAACCATTGAAGATGTAATTGAAAAAGGTAAACGATTGGCTCAACAAGCTAAGTAACGAAAATGAAAGTTAGAATTATCACCCCTGAAAAGGTTTTATTTGAAGGAGAATCTGAGTCGGTTACATTTCCTGGAATCAATGGTTCTTTTGATGTATTGCCTCATCATGCTCCTTTAATAACAGCACTGCAGAAAGGGATTATTCGATATCTTGTAAATGGGAAAGAATATGAACAACCCATAGACAGTGGCTTTGTCAAGATCGAAAATGACATAGTGACCGTCTGTGCAGAAAAATAATTCAAACCATGAGTGGAAGATTAAAAATAAAACTTTTCGGTCTAATTACGTTTATCTATGTGGCCATCGGCGTCACATTAGGAGGTCTTCTTTATACTATTTGGCCAGACCATTATTTCGAATGGTATCCTTCGATACCATGTTTTTACTGGCTTACTGCACTGGCCATGGTATATTTCCTCGACAAAGTAAAACGTAAGAATGGAGATGTTTCTGTAACGACCTTTATGCTCGTTCGCTGCAGTAAATTTTTACTGGCTTGCATTTTCTTATGGATGTATGCCAATTGGATTGGAGTTCAATTGCGTGCGTTTGGGTTTACACTGATGTTATTCTACTTCATTTATCTTGCTTTGGAAACATACACAATTTACCTGTATGAAAAGAAAAGAATGAAAAGAGAAAAAAGGGAAAAAGATGAACAGAAAAATCCGTAAATATCTGAAAAGCTTGCTTTGCTTCTGTATCCTGCTGGTAAGTTCCCAGTTAAAAGCAGAAGGGCAAGTTGATGTGCAGAACATTGTATTCTCTCATATTCAGGATGCCTATACATGGCATATTACAGAATGGGGAGAACATGAAATTTCTATTCCATTACCAATCATTGTCAAAGGCGAAGAAAACGGCTGGCATGTTTTTCTTTCATCTCGTTTGCAGGATGGAAAAAGCTACCAGGGTTTTTCTATTGCACAAACAGGCGACTACACAGGTAAGGTAATAGAAACGCTGCCTTCAGGAGAAGTGGTTCGTCCGATTGATATTTCAATGACAAAAAATGTGTGGGGCTTGCTTCTAAGCTGCACAATATTATCATTGTTAATATTGAAGACCGCCCAATGGTATAAGAAACACCCAAGCGAGGCACCCGGCGGATTGACTGGCTGTATGGAAATGGTTATTAATTATATATATGAAGATGTCATCAAAAAGAATGCAGGTGCGTCTTACCGGTTCTTTTCTCCTTATCTGCTGACAGTATTCTTCTTTATATTGATCAATAATCTGTTAGGTATTATTCCTATATTTCCCGGAGGAGCCAATCTGACAGGTAATATTACCATTACGATGGTATTGGCTGTATGCACATTCATTGCGGTCAACCTGTTTGCTACAAAAGGATATTGGAAAGACATTTTCTGGCCTAATACTCCTATTTACCTGAAATGTCCGTTACCTATCATGCCATTTGTAGAATTCTTTGGCGTGTTTACCAAACCATTTGCATTGATGATCCGTTTGTTTGCCAACATCATGGCAGGACATACGATTATCTTGGCTTTAACCTGCCTGATTTTTATTACAGCTTCAATGGGAGTTATAATTAATTTAGGCATGACAATCGTATCAGTGGCATTCTGTATTTTCATGAATTGCCTTGAACTGTTTGTGGCTTGCTTACAAGCCTATATCTTTACTCTTCTATCAGCCTGCTATATCGGACTGGCGCGTGTAGAAGACTAATATTCTCCCGCTACCTCTAAAAGAGTAGACAATGGAGATTTACTTTTTCGAATAAATAAATTAAAGGTTCATAAATTAAAAACTAAAGAAGTTATGTTATCAGCAATTTTATTACAAGCAGCTGCAGCAGGTGTAGCTAAATTAGGTGCAACAATGGGAGCTGGTTTGGCAGCTATCGGAGCAGGTATTGGTATTGGTCTAATCGGTAAAGGTGCCGTTGAAGCTATCGGACGCCAACCGTCTGCAGCGGGTGACATTCGTACTTCTATGTTGATCATGGGTGCTTTGGTTGAAGGTGTAGCGCTGTTTGCTATCGTAGTTTGTTTCCTCGGATTATTCCAATAAGCCAAAAGTATAGTAGAATATGTCATTACTAACACCGGATTCAGGACTTCTGTTCTGGATGATTCTTTCGTTCGGTATTGTTTTGATCATTCTTTCCAAATATGGTTTTCCGGTTATCGTAAAAGCGATTGAAGACCGGAAAGCCTTTATCGAGGAATCACTGAATACGGCCCGTAAAGCCAATGAACAGCTGACAAACATCAAAGAAGAAGGAGAAAGAATCATATCGGAAGCGAAGGAAAAACAGAATGCCATTCTAAAAGAGGCTTTGAAAGAAAAAGAGCATATCATTGAAGAAGCTCACCAGAAAGCGGCTGCTGAGACTAACAGACAAATGGAAGAGGCAACACGTCAGATTCGTGAAGAAAAAGAAAAAGCTATCCGTGAAGTCCGTAAGGAAATTACCGATCTTTCCATTTCCATTGCTGAAAAGGTAATGAAAGAGAAAATCAGTCGGGACAACAGCCAGGAAGAGATCATCAATAAGATGCTTGATGAAATGTCATTCAATAAATCGTAAGGTATGGATTTAGGAACTATTTCATCCAGATATGCACGAGCTCTTTTTTCTCTGGCAATGGAGAAGAAAGAAGAGACACGTGTATATGACGATATGAAAATGCTAAAAGAGAGTTTCCTGCTCTTTCCGGAACTTAAAGAGACCTTGCAAAATCCTATTGTCTCGGTTGCAGATAAAGAAAAGTTGTTGATTAATGCTGGAGGAATAGAAGTTTGTGACTTATACAAACGCTTCATTCGTATGGTTTTGAACCATAAACGTGAAAGCTGTTTGCCTTTCATGACATACATTTATATTTATCTGTACCGGAAGGAAAAGAAAATTACTCGAATTCGATTCAGCTCTGCGTCGCCCATTCAGGAAAGTACGCAAAAGCATTTAATTGAGAGACTTCACCAGGAAACCGGTGATACAATCGAGTTTTCCGGAGAAGTTAAACCTGAACTAATTGGAGGTTTCTGCTTGCAAATCGGGAATTATCGTCTAGATGCCAGCTATGCATCTCAGTTGAAGCATATCCGCGAGCAGTTACTGCAAAGAAAATAAAACTGAAAATATGACAGACCAGATAAAAATCAGCGAAGTTTCAGATATCCTTCGGAAAGAACTGGAAGGAATCAATACGAGTATCAAGCTGGAAGAAGTGGGTACCGTATTGCAGGTGAGCGATGGTGTGGTTCGTATCTACGGACTGGACAACGCTGAAGCCAATGAATTACTCCGCTTTGACAATGGTATGGAAGCCATCGTCATGAATTTGGAAGAAGACAACGTCGGTGCCGTACTGTTAGGTCCTACCGATCTGATTAAGGAAGGTGATACCGTTACACGTACAGGCCGAATTGCTTCTATCAATGTAAATGAGAACTTAATAGGCCGTGTAATTGATCCGTTAGGAAATCCGATCGACGGAAAAGGAGAAATTACCGGTGAAACCTGCGAGATGCCACTGGAAAGAAAGGCGCCGGGAGTAATCTTCCGTCAACCGGTAAACGAACCGTTGCAGACAGGTATCAAGGCTATCGATGCCATGATTCCTATCGGACGTGGCCAGCGTGAGTTGATCATCGGCGACCGTCAGACAGGAAAGACGGCGATTGCCATTGATACAATCATCAATCAGCGGGCCGCTTACGAAGCCGGGAATCCGGTATATTGTATTTACGTAGCTATCGGTCAGAAAGGTTCTACCGTTGCCGCCCTCGTAAATACGCTACAAGAAAAGGGAGCTATGGATTATACAGTCGTTGTCAGTGCAACTGCGTCTGATCCGGCAGCCATGCAGTATTTTGCTCCTTTTGCCGGTGCTGCTATCGGTGAATATTTCCGCGACAGCGGCCGTCATGCTTTGGTTGTATATGATGACTTGTCAAAGCAGGCTGTTGCCTATCGTGAAGTATCTCTGATCTTGCGCCGTCCTTCCGGACGTGAAGCTTACCCGGGTGATATCTTCTATCTGCACTCTCGTTTGCTGGAACGTGCAGCCCGTATCATCAACCAGCAGGAAGTGGCATGCCAGATGAATGATCTGCCTGACAGCATGAAATCTCGCGTAAAAGGTGGTGGTTCATTAACCGCACTTCCTATTATCGAGACTCAGGCCGGTGATGTCTCTGCCTACATTCCGACCAATGTGATTTCTATTACCGATGGTCAGATTTTCTTGGAGACAAACCTTTTCAACCAAGGTAACCGTCCGGCTATCAACGTAGGTATTTCCGTTTCTCGTGTAGGTGGTAATGCCCAGTTGAAGGCGATGAAGAAAGTAGCTGGTACGTTAAAGATCGACCAGGCTCAGTTCCGTGAACTGGAATCATTTGCCAAGTTCGGTGGAGAAATGGACCCAGTTACTGCCTTTACTATCGATAAGGGACAGAAGAATACCCAGCTGTTGATCCAGCCTCAATACAGCCCGATGCCTGTTGAGAAGCAGATTGCCATCTTATACTGCGCAACAAAAGGACTGTTGCGTGATGTACCGTTGAATAAAGTACATGAGTTTGAGAATTCATTCTTAGAGTCACTGCAGGTAAACCATCAACGTGACGTACTGGATGTACTGAAGAAAGGTACAATCAATGATGAAATTACAACGATACTGGAAGAAACTGCCAAACAAATAGCAGCTTCTTATAAAAAATAACAGACGACTATGGCCTCATTGAAAGAGATTAAAAATCGGATTAATTCGATCCAGAGTACGCAGAAGATTACAGCTGCCATGAAAATGGTAGCTTCAGCCAAACTGCATCATACGCAAGCTGCGACCGAACGGACACTGGCTTACGCTGAGCAGCTGACGGATATTCTGCAAAGTCTGCTGGCTGCCGAACAAGAATTCGATTCACCTTATACAGTCCGGCGTGAGGTTAAGAACGTAGCCATTGTGGTTTGTTCTTCCAACACGGGCTTGTGCGGTAGTTTCAACGCCAATGTATGGAAGTCGTTAGAAGAATTAATCCAGTCGTATAAAGCCAAGCAGATTCATATCGAATTCTATCCGGTGGGTAAAAAAATAGCTAAAGAGCTGCAAAAGGCCGGGTATGAATATCATGATGAATTTGTTGCCATCGCCGATAATCTGGAATATGAAAAGGCAGGCAAATTAGCGGCACAGTTACGAGAGTTATATGTCAGCAAGCAGGTAGATCAGATAGACTTGTTATACCACCACTTCAAAAACATGGTACAGCAAATTCTGACGCATAAAATATATCTTCCACTGTCTATTCAGGAAGAGACGAAGCAAGCTGATAATACATCGTATGCTACCGATTATATTCTGGAACCTTCGGTTTATACCTTGCAGCAATTATTGTTCCCGAAGATGTTGGATCTGCAAATTTATACAACTTTGCTTGATACGACCACTTCCGAACATGCGGCTCGTATGATGGCTATGCAAACGGCCAACGACAATGCCAATGAACTGATTCGTCAGCTTACATTGCAGTACAACAAGACCCGTCAGCAGGCCATTACCAACGAATTGCTCGACATCATGGGCGGTGCCAGTCATGCCTGATTGGCGATTGCCTTTTCCAATACAAAGATCTCCGGTTTCTGTCCTGAAACTGGAGATTTTTTATATTCCCCAACCCTATTTATCTCTTTCAGGTTTCTTTCTGATGCCGGAATGAAAAGAAGAGGAATATGCCTTTCCTTTTCAAAATTCAAATAAACTCCTTACTTTTGCCGAATAACCAATACATCATCAAATGAAATCACTTTTGCTTGTAAGCATTCTTTTAAGTTGTTTTCTACTACACGAATCTGGTAATGCCTGTACTTCGGTGATTGTCTCCGGGAAAGCGACACCCGACGGCCGTCCGCTGATGTGGAAGCACCGCGATACTGGGACACGCTATAATCATATTACGTTTGAAAAGGGAGAAAAATATAATTTCCTGGGGCTGGTTAACAGTGATTCGACCGACTATGATATCTGGACAGGCGTTAATGAAGCCGGATTTGCCATCATGAATACAGCATCCTTTAATCTGAAAGACGATGATGTACAGGAAATGGATCACGAAGGCCGCCTGATGCGCCGTGCTTTGGAAATATGCAAGAACCAACAGGACTTCGAGCATTTCCTCGATACGCTATCCCGTCCGATGCGGGTCGAAGCCAATTTCGGTATCATCGATGCTTTTGGCGGGGCAGCTTATTATGAAACCAATAATACGAGGTACTATAAAAAGGATGTAAACGATCCGAATCTGGCGCCTGACGGTTATCTGGTCTATACGAATTTCTCGTTTGAAGGCAGAAAAGATGAAGGCTATGGTTATATCCGTTATGAGAGTGCTAAAAAGATTTTTGCCGACATCTATCCGCAAGGACTGACACCGCGATCGATCTTCCAGGAAGTATCACATTCTTTTTATCACAGCTTGTTCCGAAAAGACATGAAAGAAGAAAAGAACACGGAATGGCAACTCGAACAGGATTTGATTCCCCGGTTTGAGAGTACGGCTTCAATCGTGATTCAAGGGGTAAAGAACGGAATGAATCCGGAACTGACAACGATGTGGACCGAATTGGGTTATCCGCCTACAGCCATTGCTTTGCCTCTTTGGGTGAAGCTAGGTGAACAACAGCCGGAACTGGTGTTGTATAGTCCGCAATTCAAAACGGCTCCTTTGTGTTACTTTGCTACCCTGCTGAAAACACAGGCCTATCCCATCCATCGGGGCAACGGACAGAAATACATTCACTGGTCTGAACTTTGGAATGCCCAAGGCACAGGTTACATTCAAACATTAACGCCCGTATGGAACGAAATCTATGATCTGTTCGCCCGCCATCAGGCTGAATGGGAAGAAAAAGGGCTGGATGTGGAAACCATAAACCGCCTTTACCAGGAAGCGGAAGAAAAGATCAAACCGGCCTATTATCACCTGATGCGCGTAGATTGATTCCAGACGAAGAAAAGCAGGCAATCCTGTTCCGCAACTCGCATAAAACTATTAACTTTACAGAACAAAAGCAATAAAGATAAAACAACTTATGCAACTTAGCAATTATCATAGCCATTGTAACTTCTGCGACGGAAGAAGTTTCCCGGAAGACTTTGTCAAATTCGCCATTCAGCATCAATTTCGGGCTTACGGGTTTTCCTCTCATTCTCCCCTGCCCTTCGAAACCTTCTGGAACATGTCTAAAGAAGACATGAATGAATATCTGGAAGAAATAGACCGGCTCAGGAAGAAATATGCCGGACAACTGGAAATTTACACCGGACTGGAAATTGATTACCTGGATAAGACCTACAACGCGTCGATCGATTATTTTACGAGTCTGCCACTGGATTATCGGATCGGCTCCATTCATTTTCTCCCCATTGCCTATCCGCTGGCAGAAGAGAACATGATGTGTATTGACGGGGCTTTCAGTGACTTTGCCCGTGGCGTCGATCAGTATTACGAAGGTGATATACGTAAATTGGTCAAGCATTACTACGATTCTTCTTGTGCGATGGTAGAGGCCGGAGGCATCGACATTGTTGGCCACCTCGATAAAATCTACATGAACGGACAACGATACACAGGTTTCTCGCTGGATGCGGACTGGTACACCAAAGAACTGTTTGCCTATCTGGATTTGATTGCCGAGAAAGGACTGATGGCCGAAATCAACACAAAAAACCTGAAGAAGAAAGGGGAAACTTATCCGCACGAAAAGTTCCTGGATGCCATCCGTGAACGTCATATTCCAATTATGGTCAATTCAGACAGCCATTATCCGGATCTTGTCAACGACGGTCGCGAGGAAGCTTTCGAACTCCTTAAAGCAAAAGGATTCAGAGCAACTTGTGAATTAGTGAACGGGAAATGGGAAGAAATGGCAATTGAATAAAGCCTCCCGACAAAATAAACGAGGATCATTTTCAATCCTCAAGGGAATCATTTTCGATATACGTTAGATTTGAAAGAAAAGCTGGCGTATTTTTATAAAAAGCTGGCGTATTTTGATGAAAATACGCCGGCTTTTTCAGGATTCAATTAAACGATTGAATGTGTCTTTACAAATTCGATGATTTCGTCGATATAACCGAATGCCATACAAACAACTGTATCAGCTGCACCATAATAGACAGCTACACGTTTGCCATCCTGCAAAGCGGCACATGGGAATACAACATTAGGCACATCGCCCTGTAATTCATAAGGAGCTGCCGGAGCCAGAATATAATCGCGCGTACGATACAGTACCTTTTCCGGATTCTCTTTATCCAGGATAACTGCACCCATCGAATAACGGTAACCGTTGCAAGTCTGGATAACGCCGTGGTAGAACATCAACCATCCGGCTTCTGTCATAAATGGAACAGATCCGGCACCGATCTTCAGGCACTGCCAAGCACTTTCCGGGAAAGGAGTTACTTTCATCACACAACGGTGTTCGCCCCAGTATTTCATATCCGGACTGTAGCTGATGTAAATATCACCAAACGGAGTATGACCGTTATCGCTCGGACGACTCAACATGGCATATTTACCGTTAATCTTCTGCGGGAACAACACTCCGTTACGGTTGAATGGCAAGAAAGCATTCTCGCACTGGAAGAATTCCTGGAAGTCGAAGGTATAAGCAATACCGATGGTTGGTCCGTGATAACCATTACACCAGGTAATCCAATAACGGTCTTCAATCCAGGCAACACGCGGATCATATTTATATTCTGATTCAATCATATCCGTATTTCCGGCTTTAAACTGGATCGGTTCATGATTGATTTCCCAGTTAATACCGTCTTTACTGAAGCCGGCAAAGATATTCATCTGTACAGCTTTGTTGTCGCAACGGAACACTCCGGCATACCCATCCTTGAACGGAACAACGGCGCTGTTGAAGATACTGTTGGATGTCGGGATGTGATAACGTCCGATCACCGGATTCTTTGAATAACGCCACATCACGTCAGTACAACCTTCGGGGCGGTCTTCCCACGGCATTGCTGCGATTTGCTTCAATTCACTCATATTTGTCGTTTTTAGTTTAACTTATAATTACCTGCAAAAGTAATACTTTTCGGGATTATTTGCCAAACCTGACACCGATTTGTAGTCCGATATTCAATGGATTCTCGGTCCGGTACGTTTCCACCTGACTGGTTCCCAACATATCGAAGTAATAACCGAAATTGGGTTCCAGATAAATGGAGACTGATTTATATACCTGAATCTGGAATCCTAATCCGCCCTGTATCGAAGTCTGCCAGCGGTTGACGGGTAATGAATAGGACGATTCACCGACGAATTGCCTCCGTGCCGATACACAATATTCCTGCAACCCGCCACCCGAGAGATAGAACGACAGATTGTCTTTCCGCCAGAATGTCCAATTCAGCTTGAGAGGTATTCCTAAATAATGCAATGATTGTTCGCCCGTCCGGTAACCGCCCGAACGTAACGACGAATAAAGCCAGGTGTATGTCAGTCCCGTCTCAATGCCCAAATCCGGTTTCCAGGCATAACGGGCCGAGAAACCAAACGAAATCGGCAGGCGATGATGATAATCGAGCGACGGCTCCCGTATGCCCGATACAGCCGACAAGCTTCGGGTTTGCAGGCTTTCTTCCGGTTTCTGGTCATCGTCATCTTCATCACTACCGTCTACTCCCGGCTGTATAGGATCGCTGGCTACATAATTATCATCCACAGATGCCAACGACAGATTCATCGCCCCGCTCCCGCCGGCAGCCAAACCAAATGACCAGCTTCCTCTGCGGCGACGAGGCTGTTTTTCTTCGGGTAATGTCCAGACGGATGTTTCCGGCGTGGCTTCTTCTTCCTTTGCCGGTTCTTCCGATACGGAAACAGCAGCCGGTTCTTCGGGAACAGATTCCTTCTTCTCGTCCGGTACCGCCACTGCATGCAGTGAGAGTTCTTCCTCCCGCACGGAAAGATAAGCCAATGGCAATACTTCTACCTCGGGAACAACCGGATGGACTTCTTCTGCTATGGTTGCAGTAATGACTTCTTCCGGCAACGGCTCTATCTCCGGCATCTGCCACAGCCACCAGCCGGAGAAAGTAATACCGGCCAGCAATGCTGCTGCCGCCAGCCAGCGCCACCACACAGCCCGACGGCGCATCGGTTTCTCCATTGCCTGCAAGTCGGCTTCCAGACGTTCCCATCCGTCCACAGGCAATGGAAGCCGGAATTCCTCTTTCCGCCTGCGACAGACTTCAATGATGTCATGCTGCTTTTCTTCCATTACTCTGTTGATTTTAGATAGTTTCGTATTCGTTCCATCAGCATCTTACGCGCCCGATTGAGTTGCGAGGCCGATGATTTCTCCTGTATATGCAAATAAGTGGCAATCTCTTTGTGCGACCATTCCTCAAACACATAAAGATTGAATACCGTACGATAACCCGGCGGCAGTTCCGCCACAAGGCGCATCAGTACGTCGATTGGCAAACGATTGGCATCCGGCTCTTCTTCTTCGTCGGCAGTATCAGTTATCGTTTCCAGCGGAACCAATGAAGGCAATAATTTATTGGCTCGTAAAAAGCCCAGGGCTACATTGGTAAATACCCGGCTCATCCACGCCCTAAGGCTGCCTTCTCCTTGATAAGTAAACGAAGAAATAGACGAAAAGACTTTCAGGAAGCCGTCGTGGAGCAAGTCCTGAGCCTGTTCCACATTGGCGACGTACCGGAAACATAGGCATAACATCGGCTGGGCAAAAAGCTCATACAGCTCCTTGCGCGCCCGATTATCGCCAGCCTGGCAACCTTCAGCCAACTCCTGTTCGCTCATCTTTCCGAATTATTTTATCAGTTAAATGCGAAGAAAGCACAAATACTGCATCCGAAAAATAAAAAATGATACAAAAAAAGCCCTGCCGACCGAAACGACAGGGCTTTTCTCTGATTTTTCTGTTATAGGCGGAAGCGATAAAGTTGTGCCATCGCTTTCTGATATTCATTCTGCAACTGCAGGTAATTCTGCATGCTCTGATAGAAAGTCGTTACATTGACGAAGTATTCGATCATCGAAATCTGTCCGGCCTGAATCGCCTTGTTCAGCAGCGCGATATTATTCTGCTTCTGCAGAACCGATGCATATTCGTCCGCCGATACCTTCAGTTTACCCGCCTGAACCCAGACTTGGCGCAAAGCTGCCGTCTCGGTATCCGTAAAACTCTGTACCTTGGTTTCAGCATAGAAGCGCTCTGCCTTGGCTTGCTTTACTTTTCCACGATTGGAGAAAAGCGGGATGGAAATACCCACCAACACACCATTATAACGCTCTCCTCCACTCGACGGATTCATTCGATATCCTAACGTCAGATTCGGCAACCATTGTTGTTTGCTGACCGTCACCGAACGAGATGCTGCCGCCTGCTCGCTTTGTAAGGCCTGCATTTCGGGCAATGAAGCCAAAGCTTCTATCTTGAATGCTTCGAAATCGGACGGATATTCCCAGGCCGACCGATAAACCGTATCGGCAAAAGCTACCGGAATGCCGCCGTTCAAGGCAGTCAGTTCTTCCAGCTTTGCCTGGCGTGCCGCTTCGTTCTGCCGCACTTCATTGCGGGCATTCAGCAACTCCAGGTCAATCTTGTTCGTCTCGATGACATTGGCCGAACCCTTTTCCAGCTGTGAAGCATAGAAACGGCTCAGAGCCTCGGCATTGGCCAGGCGCTCGTCCAACAAAGCCTGCAACTGGTTCAGGTAGATTAAGTCGAGGCAAGCCTGCTGCGCCTGCAACAGAATCTGCTGGCGCGAAGTGGCATACTGCGCATCGAACGAACGGAAACGTGATTCATTCAGTTTGTTGCGCTGGGCATAAAGTGTCGGGAAGTTGAACGACTGGCTGGCAATCAATTCACCCGTAAAACCCATGCCTTCCTTATTTCCCCACTGATGCGAATAGGTAACTTCCGGATCAGGCAAATTATTCTCGGTCCGCGCCTGCCATTTAAAGGCTTCTGCCTGCGAAGCTCCGGCCTTCAGGTCCTTATTGTTCTGCTCAATCAGCTGGAGCATTTCATCCATCGTCTGCGGACGGCAGACTTCCTGTGAAAAGGCTGCCGAGAAGCCGACGCATAAAGCGATTGTAAATATATGTTTTCTTAGCATATCTGTTTCTCCTCTTTATTCATAAGTAAATAAATGATTGGAATGATAAACCCGTTGAGGAAGGTAGAAGAAAGTAATCCGCCCAAGATGACCGTCGCCATCGGACTTTGGATTTCATTACCGGGCAGATCGCCATTCACCGCCAACGGAATCAGAGCTAACGCCGAACTCAAAGCCGTCATCAGAATCGGGTTCAGACGATCCAGCGAACCTTGCACAACAGCCCGTTGCAACGGCATTCCTTCGCTCCGCAACTGCGTATAATGACTGATCAATAACATACCGTTGCGCGTAGCGATGCCGAAAAGGGAAATAAACCCGATGATTGCCGGAATACTGATCTCGCCCGAAGTCAGGCATAAGATAAACACGCCACCGATCAAGGCCAACGGCAGATTGATCATCACTACGCCACTTTCGCGGGCATCTTTGAACTCATGATATAATAAAAGGAAGATAACGATCAACGACATCAGCGAAGTCAGCAACAGCGTACGACTGGCCGCCTGTTCGCTCTCAAACTGTCCGCCGTATTCGATATGATAACCTTCGGGAAGAACAATCTTCTCATTCACGGCCTGCTGGATATCGTTTACCACGCCTCGCAAGTCCCGCTCCGAAACATTGGCACTGATCACAATCTTCCGGCAAACATTCTCGCGGTTGATTGTATTCGGTCCGGCTGCCGAACGGATATCGGCCACATAACTCAACGGCACTTTGGTTCCGTTGGCATCGATCATCAGATTACGGATATCGTCCATCGTAGCCCGGCTCTCATCAGACGTCTTGACCGTCAGATCGAAGGTCTTTCCGTCATCATAAACCTGGCTGACGACTTCCCCGCCAAGCATGACATTCACATATTCCTGGAATTCCGGCAGTGGAATACCGAACTTGGCCAAGATGTCTCGCTTCGGTGTAATCGTCAGCTGCGGACGTTCGATCTGCTGTTCTACCTTCAAGTCCACCAGTCCTTCAATTCCTTTCACCGCATCCTTGATCTGATTTCCGATCTGGAACATCCGGTTCAGGTCCGTACCGAACAACTTGATGGCAATATTTGCTTCCGTACCCGAAAGCATGGCATCAATACGGTGGGAAATCGGCTGACCGATCTCAATGTTCGCGCCGGTAATCGTCGACAGCTTCTGACGGACATCGTTCGTTACTTCCGCTCTCGAACGGTCTTTCAACTCAAACGGAGCTTCAATCTCACTGACATTAACACCTAAAGCGTGTTCATCCAACTCAGCACGTCCGGTCTTGCGGGCCACCGTCTGGATTTCCGGCACCTGCAACAGCAACTCTTCTGCCCGACGCCCGATCTTATCCGATTCTTCCAACGAGATACCCGGCAATGAACTGACATTAATTGTAAATGAACCTTCGTTGAACGGAGGCAGGAAGCTGCGTCCCAACGTAAAGAATAATCCCAAAGCAACAATAAACACACATATTGTAGAAGCCAATACGCCCCGTTTATGATGAATCGAGAAAAGCAAAGCCTTCTCATATACACCACGCAGCTTTCTTGCTACCCAGGCATCTTGTGCCGGTTTCTTTCCCTTGCGGTCCAGCAGATAACTGCATAAAACCGGAGTCAATGTCAAGGCTACTACGGTAGAAGCAAACAAAGCGACGATGAAAGCAATTCCCAGCGGAACCAGCATTCGGCCTTCCATTCCTGTCAGGAAGAACAAAGGCACAAAGCTGACTACAATAATCAAGGTTGAATTCAGGATCGGCATACGCACTTCCCGTGAAGCATCAAAGACAACATCCTTCGTCGGGCGCTGTTGTTCTACCGGCAGCATCCGGTTCTGCCGTAACCGCTTATACACATTCTCCACATCTACAATCGCATCATCCACCAGCGAGCCGATGGCAATTGCCATACCGCCCAAACTCATCGTATTGATGGTTAAACCAAGATAATGTAAAGTCAAGATGGAAACCAGCAGCGAAAGCGGCAAAGCCACCAGCGAGATGATCGTTGTCCGCACATTCATCAGGAAAAGGAAGAGAACAATGATCACGAAGAAACTACCTTCAAACAAACTCTCTTTTACATTGTTGATTGAGCTGTCAATGAAACGGCTCTGCCGGAAAATATCTGTCGAGACATGTACATCCTTCGGCAAGTTCTTCTGCAAATCAGCCATAACCGCATCCAGCTTCTCCGTCAGTTCGATTGTACTGGTATTCGGCTGCTTGGTTACTGTTACCAGAACAGCCGGTTTTGTCCGTTCAGAAGCCAGACCTAACTTCGGCTGCTTACCTCCGACTTTTACCGTTGCTATATCTTCCAGAAGAATCGGCGTATTATCCGGTGTCATGGCCACAACGCCTTTGGCCAGCTCTTCTGCTTTTGTGGTCGTCAAGACTCCACGTATAATATATTCATTGGAATACTCATACAAGACACCGCCATTAGCATTCTGGTTCATCTGACGGCAAACCAGCAAAACCTGATCTAACCCGATTCCATAATGTTTCATCCGTGCCGGATCCAATAAGATCTGATATTCCTTGATGTCGCCACCGATAACAGCTACCTGTGCCACACCGCCGGTAGAAAGTAATCGCGGACGGATGGTCCAATCGGCCAAAGTTCGTACATCCAGCAAAGAAGTCGAATCAGAAGTCAATCCGATAATCATCATTTCTCCCAAGATAGACGACTGCGGTCCCATCGTCGGGCGACCTACATTCTGAGGAAGGTCATCTGTTACAATCGCTAACTTCTCCGATACAATCTGACGGGCCAGATAAATATCCGTTCCCCAGTCGAATTCTACCCAGACAACCGAAAAACCCGTTGTCGAAGAAGAACGGACGCGGCGTACATGCGTAGCACCATTGACAGCCGTTTCCACAGGGAAAGTTACCAAACGCTCTACTTCTTCCGGAGCCATACCGTTTGCTTCCGTCATGACAACAACTGTCGGCGCCGTCAGATCCGGAAAGACATCCACATCCGTATGATAGGCTGTATAAGTTCCGCCTATCAGCAACAACACGGCACATACCAAAACGACGAGCCGGTTGTGCAATGAATAATGTATAATTTTATTCAGCATATCCGTATCGATTTCGTTTAATGATTATGTGTATGAGCCGGAATAGCATTCGAAGCCGAAGCTAACTTGATCTGATAAGCACCTTTCGTTACGACCTGGTCACCGGCCTTCAGTCCGGAAAGTATCTGGACACGTTCACCGTTGTCAGCTCCTAAAGTAACTTCCTGCTTCTTGTAGCAATCCTCATCCAGCCGGATGTAGACAAAGAACAGTCCCTGTTCTTCTACCAAAGCGCTATGCGGCAGACTCAAGACGCCTTCCATCGGACGACCCAACAGATAGACTTCCACGAATGAGCCAGGTATTACGGCTCCTTTGTTGTCGAACTCAAACAAGACGGGTATATAGAAAGAATTATTGGCCGACGACTTTCCGTATGAAAGGAAACGTCCGTTCAGCTCATCCAGTTTATAGACCTGATCGTCATACGGCGTTTTGAAATAAGCCGACCGCATCAAAGGTAAATGTGCATAATATTTTTCCGAGACATCGGCCCGCAATACCAGCCGGTTATTCTGTGAGATCGTAGCCAAAGGCTGACCTACGGCTACATAATCGCCCTCTTTTACCAGAATATTCTTCAGGAAACCGCTCATCGTTGCCGTAACAGCCACACCCTTTGATGAATGTTTTCCGCTTACTGCATCATAAGCCACCTTCGCATTTTCATAGGCCAGGCGGGCTTGTTCAAAGTCTTTTTCTGAAACGATCTTATCAGCCACCAGTCCTTTCATTCGCTCATATTCTTTCTGAGCCGTTTCATACGCATTCTTCAAACGCAAGGCGACATCACCCTCAGACAATGACTGTGAAGCCAGCGACAGAATAGTCTGTCCTTTCTGTACAGCCGTTCCATCTACAAAACGAGTCGTTCCTAAAGTAACTACGCCCGGAACCGTTGCCACAACAACCGATTCAGAACCTTGTGCAGCCTGAATCTGTCCGCTTGTTTTCAATACTTCCGAAAAGGCCGCCGGCTGTATTTCTTCCGTCTGCAAACCGATAGCTTCCGCATTCGCCTTCTTAAAGACAATTTCACCTGCTACATGGTTTTCTCCCGCTTCAGCATGTTCGTGCTCGTGGTCATGCTCTTCATGCTCATGATCATGTCCGGCTTCTTCTTCATGATGCTGCTCATGGTCGTGATCTTCGTGTACACTTTTTGCCTGACAACCTGCCAGCAGATAGGCTGTTGCCAGAAATATCCAATATATTTTCTTCATTTGATTTCTGATTTGATTAATAGCATAAATTCATAGTTACAGCATTCACCTGCATTCAGATGAAATCTGCCTGAAAGCAAAAGTCTTTGCTTTCCTTTACAATAGAAAATCAAATCAGTGAAGGAGGCGCCCTCAATCCAGTGGCCCGTGGAATCCACGAGGTATGCAAGGTTTCCTGATACACAGTCTGCCCTTGCTCAAATAAGGCGCAAAGCCAGTCTGAATCATTCTGACGCAGCAGATTAAAAAAGGAATATAAAGGAACAAGCCAAAGATGTATGTCGTCAGATACGACATGTTTCTCGATGGCCGGTTTTAATGCCTGATTATGGGTACAGTCTGTGGCATGGTCATGATCACTTTCCTGAGAATGCGTATGAGAATCGGAAGAAACACCCTTCCACAGCCATTCATAACAAGGAGAACCGTCAGCATGATGATGATGAGGAACAACGACCGAGAGCAAGACCAGAAAGCTTGCCATCAGTACCATAAAATAAGATATCCGTTCCTTGAGTCTCATCCGTTTTCGCCTGTTCTTCTTGAATTATCTGCAAAGAAAAGGAAAATCAGTCAATTTAACAACAATTGAAAACAAAACATGTCAAAAAACAAAACAGAAGTCACAGCCAGATCAGAACTCTTTCCCAATAAGTTCCCTGCCGTAACTTCTGTTCATCAATATATAAATCTATTTCAGAATAATGGATTCTCCACTTTCTCATCCAGTAAAGCCAGCTTGATGACTTCCTGGATATCGGTTACATAATGGAATGTAAGCCCTTTCAGATATTCGGGTTTGATTTCATCTATGTCTTTCTGATTCTCCTTACACAAGATAATCTCATTAATACCGGCCCGTTTGGCAGCCAGAATCTTTTCCCGGATACCACCTACCGGAAGCACTTTTCCGCGTAAGGTTATTTCACCGGTCATTGCCAGGTTACTCTTCACCTTGCGTTGTGTAAAGGCAGAAACCAATGAAGTCACCATCGTAATACCTGCACTCGGACCATCTTTCGGTATGGCTCCTTCCGGTACATGGATATGAACATTCCAGTTTTCAAACATATCTTCGGCAATACCGAACAAAGCTGCATGCGCATGAATATATTCCAAAGCCAGCATGGCCGATTCTTTCATGACATCACCCAAGTTACCGGTCAGGGTCAGCTTTCCGCCTTTTCCTTTACTCAGACTGGTTTCGACAAACAGAATCTCACCACCTACGGCAGTCCAGGCCAGACCGGTTACGACGCCGGCATAGGCATTTCCCTGATACTTGTCGCGCGTATACTCAACCGGGCCCAAATAATCGTGCAGATCTTCCGGCTTAATCTGAGAAGGCAATACTTCATCAGAAGCCTTTTTAAAGGCCAGCTTTCGCATCAGCTTGGCAATCTTCTTATCCAGTTCGCGCACGCCGCTCTCACGGGTATAAGATTCGATGATCGCCTGAATGGTTTTCTTCGGCAACTTTACATCTTTCTTATTCAGTCCGTGAATCTCCGCTTCTTTCGGAACCAGATGCTTGGCAGCGATCTCTACCTTTTCTTCCTGGATATATCCACTTACTTCTATCAGCTCCATACGGTCCAGCAACGGCTGAGAGATTGTATTCAGATTATTGGCCGTTGCGATAAACATCACATGACTCAGGTCATAATCAATATCCAGATAATTATCATGGAACGTACTGTTCTGCTCCGGATCCAGCACTTCCAACAACGCAGCTGCCGGATCTCCCTTGAAATCATTTGTCACTTTATCGATCTCATCCAAGATAAATACCGGATTAGAAGTACCGGCCTTCTGTAAATTCTTCAGAATCCGTCCGCACATCGCTCCGATATAGGTACGGCGATGACCTCTGATTTCAGCTTCATCGTGCAAACCGCCCAACGATACACGCACATATTTCCGGCCTAAAGCTTCCGCAATAGAATGCCCCAACGATGTCTTTCCTACTCCCGGAGGACCATAAAGACAAATAATCGGCGACTTCATATCTTTCTTCAGCTTCAATACAGCCAGATGTTCGATGATACGTTCCTTTACTTTTTCCAGTCCGTAATGATCACGGTCCAAAATCCGGCGTGCATGATTCAGATTAAAATTATCTGTCGAATACGTTTCCCAAGGCAATCCCACAATTGTCTGCACATACTGCATCTGCACAGAGTAATCCGGAGACTGCGGATGCAGGCGTTGCAGCTTGTGAAGCTCTTTATCAAAGATCTCAGCAACAGCCATCGGCCATTTTTTAGTCATGGCTTTCTCTTTCAAGTCCTGAATATCTCGGTCGCCGGTATTTCCGCCCAATTCTTCCTGGATAGTCTTGATCTGTTGCTGCAGAAAGTACTCCTTCTGCTGTTTATCAATATCTTCCTGCGTCTTCATCTGGATAGAAGCCTTCAGCTCTATCATCTGAAACTCCTTGTTCAATAAAGTAAGCAGCTTATAAGCTCTATCCTTCAAATTGTTGGTTGCCAGCAACATCTGCTTATCAGCCACATCATTCAGCTGATTGGCACTTGCATAACTAACCAGATACAACGCATTGTTATTATTTTTGATAGCATGAGCCAACTCCCGTTTAGCCAGTTCGTTGGTAGCCATCATAATCTTGATCATCAAGTCCTTGATGTTCGACATCACAGCCTTGAACTCTCTATCTGGATTTTCAGGAACTTGTTCATCAATAAAGGAAATCCGCCCTTTCAGGTAAGGTTCATCCTGTGTCAATTCCTGCAATTCAAAACGCTTTCTTCCCTGTAAAAGGACCGTTGTCATGCCATCCGACATATCCAATACTCGAAGTACATCGGCAATAACCCCAACGGTATATAAATCTTCCTGTTTTGGCTCATCCACTTCCATATCACGCTGGCAAACTACGCCAATCATCGCTTTTGAATTTGCTTTGTCTTTGATCAGATTCATGGATTTAGTTCGGCCTATCATAACAGGTAAGGCAACTCCCGGGAAAAGAACCATATTGCGTAACGGAAGAATAGGTACTTCCGTTATCTGCTTATCAATTCCTTCCGAGAAATCATCATCGTTATCACAGTCTGTCAGAATTGGTATAACAATGTCCATCGGCTCGTCTGTCATAAACGAGGGGTCGGAGAATATTTTCTTTTTACTCTTCATATTTCTAATTAAGCAGTTGTATAAATTTTATACAATAAACGTGCCAAAGGTACAAAAAATAGTAGAATCTCTCTAATTTTGCAGTTCATAATCAGAAAAAAGATGGCGAATCCTTATTTCCAATTCAAGCAGTTTACTGTCTGGCACGACAAATGTGCCATGAAAGTAGGCACCGATGGTGTATTATTAGGTGCCTGGACTTCTGTTGAAAACACACGGTCTATCCTCGACGTTGGCTGTGGAACAGGCCTGATCAGCCTGATGCTTGCCCAGCGTTGCCAGGCAATAATAGACGCCTTGGATATTGATCCGGCTGCCTGTATGCAGGCCCGCGAGAATGCCGACCGCTCTCCTTTCGGACAGCGACTGCAGGTTATTCACCGCCCTTTTGCCGATTTTGTCACGGAGTTTGCCGGAATCCGCCAATATGACTGTATTGTTTCCAATCCGCCTTATTTTATCAATTCCCTGAAATGTCCCGACAAACAGCGGAACCAGGCCCGACATACAGATACGTTGTCGCTGGATGAACTGATCAGCGGCAGCAAACAACTGCTGTCTCCCGGCGGAAGGTTGTGCCTCATTCTCCCGTTCGACCAGCGGGAACGACTTATACCTATTATATATAAGGAAGCTCTTTATTTGCGGAAAGAGACGGCCGTCCTGCCGACTCCGGCTTCACAACCCAAACGATTATTGGCTGAAATAACCAACCAACAGCCAACCTCGGTAGAAACCGATACTCTGACAATCGAGAAAGAGCGGCATGTTTATACAGAAGACTTCACCAGTTTAGTTAAAGACTTTTACCTGCATTTATAACAAAAGCCTTTTTAGCATTTTGACAGTTAAAATAATCGGAACCTAACTCCCGGCAAAATTAAGGGCATTTTAGCTAACAGGGGAATATTTTTTTCAGACTAAAAACAAAGGGGAAAAGCCGGTTTTTCAATCTTTTTTCCCGATAAAAAGGGCATTTTATGCCTATGTTTGACACAATTCATGCCTATATTTTCCTAAAAACATGCCGGCTTTTTATCCAAATACGCCGGTTTTTCACTCAAATCTGGCGAGAATCGGGAAGAATTCCCGTTTATTTTGCCTCCAATTCCCGTTTTTCTTGCTTTTTCACCTCGAATGCACCTGTTTTTCTCCTCTTTTTTCATCCAAAAACTGATGTTTTTGATTTGACAAAATGCCAGGAAATCTATCCGATCTCCAACGGGATTTATTTTTCCTCCTTTCTTTGCAAGAACCGGAGGATCATTTTTTTCAAGCTATGCCCCTTTTACTTTCTTTCTGTAAAACCTCAACTTCACGAGAATCGCATAAAACCCAACAAACTCTGACTCAAGTCCGTACAGCCGAATTTCAGGATACCTGAATTGACAATATGTCAAAATGTCAATCAGGGGCAAACCCGTCCATTTCCGGATATGACCACACTTAAATAAGGCCCAAGTCTTTGGCAACCCGGCAGGCTTCAATGGAATTTTTCACCTGAAGCTTCGACAAAATCTCTTGCCGGTGACGGCTAACCGTATTTATACTGATCGACAGTCTCTCGGCAATATGCTTGCTCATCAATCCCTTATCGATCAGTCGGAGTACTTGTTTTTCCCTGTCGGATAATATGTTTGAATCATTTTTGGTTTCCAGTTCCTGCATTTCACCCGTCACCGAATTCACCACCATACTATTGTTAGAGACATCAATAACCAATGGATTATACAGACACAAAGCCAGCCACATGCTGTTTCCGTATGGTTCGGGAATATAAAACAAACGATGGCAAACGGCATGATAATTTCCTGTCGCATCTTTCATCCGCAATATATTCATCAAATAATAATGACGCCGCCGGCCCTTCGGCTGATGCTTCATAAAATGGAAGAAACGCAGTTCTTGCAAGTATTTATTATACAAATCGTCCGGGTTAATCAGCTGCAGAATCTTTTCTTCCCAGATCGATCCTATCTGATCTTCTTCGGTATCCGAATGCTTGAGGCCCAATATGTCGGAAAAACTACCATAATACATATAACTTGTGCTTGCATGCATATCACTCAATACGACGATCGCGTTTTCTATATCGGCATATCCTCTGGCTATTCTTTTATATCTATCAAGTTCCTCGGCGTAAACAGCTTTCTTCGACTGGGCAAACTCTTGTCGGGAAAACTCGCTGGTCAGCTTCTTTATAATATCCATGGCGAAAATGGTTATTTATAATCATTGTACAAGATAATCCTGGCCTGTACCTTTGCAAAGGTAATTCTAAAATGCAATTATGCATAATTGCTGAATACTGAAATATCGGGAAATATTTCATTGATGAATTCATTCATATTTAATTATACGAAAACTAAATGAAAAAGTTATTTTTTACCTTGATCGCTCTCGTGTCAGCACAACTGGGCATGGCACAGTCTCTAAACAAAATGCAGTGGTTCAATGAACCGGAACAATGGGAAATCAAAGATAATTCCCTGACCATGTTTGTAACGCCCCAAAGTGATTATTGGCGCATAGCACACTATGGCTTCACCGTAGATGATGCTCCTTTTTATTATACGACTTATGGAGGTGAATTCGAAGTTAAAGTAAAGGTGAGCGGTGATTACAAGCAGCGTTTTGACCAGGCTGGATTAATGCTCCGCATTGACCATGAAAATTATATCAAGACCGGTATTGAATTTGTCGACGGAAAGTTCAATTTAAGTACCGTTGTTACACATAAGACTTCAGACTGGAGCGTAATTACCCTCGACAAACCTGTTCCTTATGTATGGATTAAAGCTGTCAGACGCCTGGATGCTGTCGAAGTATTCTATTCACTGGATGATAAAGAATATACAATGATGCGTACAGCCTGGCTGCAAGACAACATTCCGGTCATGGTCGGCTTAATGGCAGCTTCTCCAGACGGAAAAGGATTCAATGCGACTTTCGAGCAGTTCAAGGTTAAACACCTTCCGGATTGCCGCAGACTGGAATGGCTGAAGAAAAACGCCGAATAAAACAACATATACGAATGTAACAGGATTAAAGCTGGCAAGAAATGGGAACATTCTTGGCCAGCTTTAGTTTTTTTAATCCACCCGCTATACCATCCTGTCATAAATTTCGATATTTTGCCAAATTGAATTCTCCGTTCTACATTTGCAGAAGAATTCTATTTGTTCAAAACTTAAATAACTACAAAAGATGGAAAACGAATTTTTAAAACTGATCGAAACGCGCCGTAGCTGCCGTAAATACCAATCAAAGCAGATTACTGATGAAGAACTGAACGCCGTATTGCGGGCCGGAACATTTGCTCCTACCGGAATGGGCCAGCAGTCACCTTATATTGTAGCCGTTCAACAAGATAAGATGAAAGAAAAGTTAGCCGCCATGAATGCGGCTGTCCGTGGAAAAAGCGGGAATCCATACTACGATGCCCCGACTTATGTGCTGGTTTTCGCCCCGACTGACTGCCCGTTTGCCATTCAGGACGGAACATGCGTACTCGAAAACATGATGCTTGCAGCTCATGCCATAGGACTTGCCAGCTGCTGGATTAACCGTGAGATCGAGATGTTCGCTACCGAAGAGGGCAAACAACTCATGAAAGAAATGGGACTTCCCGAAGGATTAGGCGGAATTGGAGCCATCGCGTTAGGCTATCCGGCAACAACACCGGCTGAACCAAAGCCTCGGAAAGAAGGATACGCCCGGATAATCCGGTAAAAGCCATGGAATGCGGGAACAGACTGACAGGTTGTCCTGTCTCTGTTCCCGCATTTGTCAGATTCGGTAATAATGACAGGCCGGAATTAACTGAAAACAGTTTGGCACACTATTGGTAGAGATGTTAGCGAGAGTTGTAAAAAGACTCCGACAAATATCGATTATAAAATTATAAATTAAAACTTATACAGATATGAACATTAAACCATTAGCAGACCGCGTGCTTATTAAGCCGGCTGCCGCAGAAGAAAAGACTGTTGGCGGAATCATTATTCCGGATTCAGCAAAAGAAAAACCGTTGAAAGGCGAAGTTAAAGCTGTAGGTCACGGAACCAAAGATGAAGAAATGGTGGTTAAAGAAGGAGATACCGTATTATATGGCAAATATGCAGGTACGGAAATCGAATTCGAAGGCGAAAAGTACTTGATCATGCGTCAATCAGATATTTTGGCAATCATCTAAACAAAAACCTACAAACAAACAATCTTAAAAACGAATAAAATCATGGCTAAAGAAATTAAATACGATATGGATGCCCGCGACCTTTTGAAGAAAGGTGTGGACGAATTGGCAAATGCCGTTAAAGTAACATTGGGCCCGAAAGGTCGTAACGTAATTATCGAAAAGAAATTCGGTGCTCCTCACATCACAAAAGATGGTGTTACAGTAGCAAAAGAAATCGAATTGAGCAATCAGTTTGAAAACATGGGTGCTCAGTTGGTTCGTGAAGTAGCATCTAAGACAAACGATAATGCTGGTGATGGTACAACTACTGCAACTGTATTGGCTCAGGCTATTATCGGTGTTGGTTTGAAGAACGTTACTGCTGGTGCAAACCCAATGGATTTGAAACGTGGTATCGACAAAGCCGTTGCTAAAGTTGTAGAAAGCATCGCTGAACAGGCTGAAGAAGTTGGCGATAAATTCGAAAAGGTTGAACACGTTGCCAAGATCTCTGCTAATGGTGATGAAGCTATCGGTAAACTGATTGCAGAAGCTATGCAAAAGGTAAAGAAAGAAGGCGTTATCACAGTGGAAGAAGCCAAAGGTACTGAAACAACTGTTGATGTTGTTGAAGGTATGCAGTTCGACCGTGGTTACATCTCTCCGTATTTCGTAACAGATACTGAAAAGATGGAATGCCAGATGGAGAATCCGTACGTATTGATCTACGACAAGAAGATTTCAGTATTGAAAGACTTGCTGCCTATCCTTGAACCGACAGTTCAGAGTGGCCGTCCGTTGTTGATCATCGCAGAAGACATCGATAGCGAAGCTTTGGCTACTTTGGTTGTAAACCGTCTGCGTGGTTCATTGAAGATCTGTGCTGTTAAGGCTCCGGGCTTCGGCGACCGTCGTAAGGCTATGCTGGAAGATATTGCTGTATTGACAGGTGGTATCGTTATCTCTGAAGAAAAAGGCATGAAGCTGGAAGGCGCTACTATGGATATGCTGGGTACTGCTGAAAAGATCGTTGTTAACAAAGACAATACAACTATCGTAAACGGTGCCGGCGACAAGAAGGCTATCCAGGATCGTATCGCTCAGATCAAGATGCAGATGGAAAATACTACATCTGATTACGATAAAGAAAAACTTCAGGAACGTTTGGCTAAGATGGCAGGTGGCGTAGCTGTTCTGTACGTTGGTGCTCCTTCTGAAGTTGAAATGAAGGAAAAGAAAGACCGTGTTGATGATGCTTTGCATGCAACTCGTGCAGCTATCGAAGAAGGAACCGTTCCTGGTGGTGGTGTTGCTTACATCCGTGCCATCTCTGCTTTGGATGGTTTGAAGGGCGATAACGAAGACGAAACAACAGGTATCGAAATCGTTAAACGTGCCATCGAAGAGCCGTTGCGTCAGATCGTTGCTAACGCAGGTAAAGAAGGTGCCGTTATCGTTCAGCGTGTAAAGGAAGGCAAAGGCGACTTCGGTTACAATGCTCGTAAGGACTGCTTCGAAAACTTGTGCGCTGCTGGAGTAATCGATCCGGCTAAGGTAACTCGTGTAGCTTTGGAAAATGCCGCTTCAATTGCCGGTATGTTCTTGACTACTGAATGTGTTATCGCAGACAAGAAAGAAGAAACTCCGGCTGCTCCGGCAATGAATCCGGGTATGGGCGGCATGGGAGGTATGATGTAATCTCGTCCCATATAAGATAATAAACTAATCCCGGTTGCTTATCCCCAAAGAAAGCAGCCGGGATTTTTTATATCCGTACCAGAACCGATAAAGATCTGGCACGGATTTCTTATATCTGTCAAGACCGGCTTACCTGCAGGCCTTTATCTGAAAGATTCATTTCTACCAGACGAGCGTTTGCGTTCGCAGGATTCGTCATCAGAGTCTGCCGAATCCGACGGGCAGCTTCCGGATCTTTCGCTACGATATATAAATATCCGCCACCGCCGGCTCCCGGTAATTTATAGCCTAAAGCCTCGTCTTTGATACGATTAATAATGGCTTCTACCGCCGGAGGATTTGTTCCGGAATCAAGCGCCTTGTTCTGTTCCCAACTCTTTCCTACCAGACGGCCGTACTGCTCGAAGTTTCCTAACTGAATTGCCTCGAACATATCCAAGGCATGACGTTTCATCTCGCCTAAAATATGCAGATGCGTGGCACTGTTGAGAAACATTCCCTGAACAATCTCTGCCAATATATGCTTTGCTGTCCGGGTAATTCCCGTATAATACAATATATGACAAGATCGATAACATGGGTCCGTGAAAAGATATTCAGGCAACCAACGGACTTGCGGATGCTGATAAAAGCCATCGTTGGTCTGTAATAACTTCAAGCCATGTAATACGCCTCCATATTGATCCTGCCAGCCGCCGCCGGTAGTGAGCAGTTGTTCCAAGATCAATGTACGGCTACCAATTTCATTCTTATCCCAGCCCAAGCCACAGAAGTCGGACAACGAACCTAAAACGGTTGCTGCCAGAATTGAACTTGTCCCCAGACCTGAACCTGCCGGAATAGCGGCCAACAACGTGATCTCCAAGCCACTGCCGAAGTCCTTCAGCTGTTCTTCCAATGAAGCAAACTTATCTGCTGAAAAGCGGGGTAAAAATCCGGCCAAGGCCAAGGCGGCTTTCGGAATAGAAAAAGGCGAACCCACTTTATTGAAGTCGGATAATTCTTCCCAAGTATGTATTTCTTCCATGGCTCCCAAATCAATCGAGCGCAACGTAATCCGATACTCTTTTGATGGCTTGATATATACCTGCAAAGGCGGTTGCCCATTCAGTTCGATCGCTACATTTACTACATTTCCTCCCGAGAAAAGACAATACGGAGGCGTATCCGTCCATCCGCCAGCCAAGTCAATCCGCACGGGACTTCTTCCCCATACGATCTGATCGGGATAAACTTGCCGGTGCGGACGCTGTAAATCCGAATCAAGCGTTTGCAACAAACCATCCCGCAGTAAAGCAAAAGCAGCCTGCTGCTCGGCTTCCCAAGGTTGTCCGGCCAATTGATGAGCTTTCGAACGGAACATATAATTATGAATGCGCTTCATGATCGGTTCATCAGCAGGCAATATATCGGGCAAAGGCAACTGCCAACGCGCAAAGGCTTCAGCTGCATCGGCTAAATCCAACTGATAGAAGACACTTTTCGCATGGTTCTTTGCCAGCATCGGCCAGTTTTCCCGACAATAAGATTCCCGTTGTTCTACCAACCGCAAGAGATTCGCCTGATCAGACAGTTGATTTGCCGACAACTTCTCGGCTTTCTCCCAGACTTCTTTACCGGCGGTCAACTCAGGTTCGGATATCATCCAGCGTAATACAAGCCCTAACTCCTCAACAGATGTACAAACCGGGAATATAGGAGCTTCCTGCAAATCCGAGAAATCGGGCAATACAACCTGACGTTCCTGCATCCACACCTGCACCGGTTTTCCCATCCATTGTGTTGAAGCATCATCCCGTTTTCCCTTAAAGGCATCATAGAAACCATACGGACGGGCCACAAAAGCTGCTTTCCGCAAAGGAACAACATCGACACAAACACCAGCAGGCAAAATCAGACTCCAATCATTTCGTGGGACACCGGTTATAATATGCCTGTTGGCCAATTGCCATTTTCCTGACACATGACTATTCTCGATCCATACTTCCGAATTATCAGCCGTCAAAGGCTTATCCAGTATGGCATTCTGTACAAACATTGCCGGATGCGGTTTGACTTTCCGATGCATAATGGCCCGCTGGTCGCGCACCAGGTTCTGTACGGCCAATGTAGAAGAAATCAATTCCCTACTCGTCCCATAATGATAAAACTCGCCTCCAGGCAACGGCAGAATAGCCACCTTCAGCTGGTTCAAAGCTTCATCCTTTACCTGCGGATTCCGTCCCAATGCCAAGCCAAATTCACCATACATATCGTAGAAGTTCCAGCTTCCGTCGTTTTTCCTCGAATGCTCTGCCAACAACCGGACAGCTTTGTCGCTCAACAGCCAAATACCGATATCCATCAGGAACAAATGTGAACCCGACAAAGAAGCCAACTGTTCCAAAGAAGGCTTTTGCCACATAAAATCCAGTTCGTCCGGATAATTCCGATCTGAAACGAAAACGCCATGATTGGTTGCCAGTGAAGGGTCAACCCATAAGCCATAACATACAACATCCACGTCAGGTATTTCCTGCAAAGGCTCACTGTTGCGGATATAAACATCTCCGCTGGCCACTAATGTATGCAAAGAATCTGGTGCCTTCTGCATAATTTCTCGATACAACGGAAGCTGTAACGACAGCAGATTCTGCGACAACCGTTGTCCGCGAGCCCAACGGAACACCGGAACAGGTGTCAAAATCTTTCCCGAAGGCGCATACGAAGGCAAACGCCGGCTTTGTCCGCCGGCATGGAGCAGGATTCTTTTCTCAGCTGCTAGCCAAGAAGAAAAGTCAATGTCTTTATTTTCTTTCTGCCAACATGATTCCAATAGCCAGGTAGTTCCGCCACCCGAACCCAACCGGGCACCGACGGGATCAGACGTACAATACCAGTCTTCTTCCGAAACCTTTTCTATCTGATGAAAACAACCCACCAAATTAGGTGGCAATGAAAGCAATGTCTTCATGTAATTCTGTTTAACTTGATTTTATACCATTCTATGAGGCGATAAAAGTACAAATTATTCACGAAAATACATTTCCGAAAAAATAGCTATCAATTGTTTTATTTATAAATTGCTATTACCTTTGTCGGAAGAAACAAGATAATATTAATATAAACAGAATAAAGATGCACAACTGGTTTGAATGTAAAGTCTCTTTCGAGAAGATGCTTGAAAATGGTATGCAGAAGAAAGTAACAGAGCCTTATCTGGTAGATGCCCTGTCGTTTACTGAAGCTGAATCACGTATTATCGAAGAAATTCGTCCTTTCATTACTGGTGAGTTTACGGTAACAGACATCAAGCGTGCACGTATTTCAGAATTATTCTTCAATGAGAATGGCGATCGTTACTATAAAATAAAAGTATATTTCATTACCCTTGATGAAAAGAGCGGGGCTGAAAAGAAAACAGCAGCCCAGATGCTGGCTCAGGCATCAACCTTAAAAGAAGCCATCGCCGTATTGGAAGAAGGCATGAAAGGAACTTTATCCGATTATACAATCGCTTCGGTTACAGAAACTCAGTTGATGGACGTATTCCCGTTTGATCCGAACAGCATTCCTTCTGAACCCAAATCAGGTGAAGAACTGATTGCTGAACAAAAGAAAGCGGCAGAAACAACGATCTAAAACATATCATATATGGATATAGCTCAGCATATTCAAGAACTACAGGCTTCACTTCCTCAAGGAGTGACGCTTGTAGCCGTTTCAAAGTTTCATCCGGTTGAAGCTCTGCAAGAAGCTTATCAGGCCGGACAGCGAGTATTCGGAGAAAGCAGAGCTCAAGAGCTGGTAGCCAAACAGCATGTTCTCCCCAAAGATATTGAATGGCATTTCATCGGTCCGCTGCAAAGCAATAAGGTGAAAGAGATTGCTCCATTCATCAGTCTGATTCATAGCGTCGACTCTCTGAAGCTATTGAAGGAAATAGACAAACAGGCGGCCAAGAATGAACGGATCATCCGCGTCTTACTGGAAATCCATGTGGCGGCAGAAGAGACAAAACACGGATTTACACCCGACGAATGTCGTGATTTGGTCCATCACCTGCCGGATTTGCCGCATGTACAAATCTGCGGTATTATGGGTATGGCAACTTTAACAGACGACGAAACACAGATCCGCAAGGAATTTCATACCTTGCATGAGCTTTTCACCGAGCTAAAAGGAAGTGTTTTCAGTCAATCGGAAGCATTTTCCATCCTTTCGATGGGAATGACACACGACTACAAGCTGGCCATCGAAGAAGGAAGCAACATGATACGTGTGGGAACTTATATCTTTGGAGAGAGAGAATATTAAAGACCAATATCCAAAGCGAGTTAACACAACGACAAAGTAAATAAACAACAAAAACAAAATAGATATGATTAACCTAAAGACACAATACGCGGGACTGACACTTCAGTCTCCTATTATCGTCAGCAGTTCTGGCTTGACCAACAACGCAGAACGCAACAAGGAATTTGAAAAAGCCGGTGCCGGTGCCATCGTTCTGAAATCTTTATTTGAGGAACAAATGGAAATGCAGAGCGACGCCATGTTACAAGAATCTGATTATCCGGAAGCTGCTGATTACATACGTGGCTATATCAAAGCAAATCATGTAGAGAACTATCTGGAACTGATCCGCAAATCAAAAGAATTGTGTACCATTCCTATCATCGCCAGCATCAACTGCTATCGGGCAGATACATGGATTGAGTTTGCCAAACAACTGCAAGATGCCGGAGCCGATGCGATTGAACTGAATGTCTTCTTCCTTGAGACAGATATCCATCACAGCTGCGAAGACTTGTATCGGTTATATACCCAGATCCTGAAGAAAGTAAAGCAAGTGGTTACAATTCCGGTCATCATCAAACTCGGAAAATACATTTCTAACATGCCGGCATTGGTTAATCAACTGAAGGCTAATGGAGCTGACGGAGTTGTTCTGTTCAACCGTTTCTATCAGCCGGATATTGATCTGAATACAATGCAGCTGGTATCAGGCAATGTATTCAGTAGCCATGCAGACTTGAGTGACACTATTCGCTGGACAGCCATTGTATCGGGTAAGATTCCTAATATCAGCATTGCTTCTTCTACTGGTGTACACGACTGGGAAGACGTTGTGAAATGCTTGCTGGCCGGAGCATCTGCCGTTGAAATGTGCAGCGCTATCTACACACACGGAGCAGAAATCATCTCACAAATTACGACTTGTGTAGAAGAATGGATGCATCAGGCTCATTACGAATCATTAGATCAGTTTATCGGAAAACTGAATTATGCCAATATTCCGAATCCAGCTTTATACGAACGTTCACAGTTCATGAAATATTTCTCCAACCGAGACTAAAAATCATTAGGGCTTATATACGAAAAAGAGAAAGTATCTGATAAGGATATTTTCTCTTTTTTGTCTCAAGTTCATTCATCCACAATCTCAAAACGGACAAGCATGGAATAGTTTTTTCGGATGGTACGAAAACTGTCGAACGAGGCGGCATCCGACATGCGAACATTACTTTGTGCGCTGAATAAGGACGACAAACCTGCATTCCCTTCTTCTACGATGCGAATTACAGGCCCCAACTTTTTACCTAAAGCCTCCACCAAATAGGTTGCTTTTCTTTGAGCCGCCTTTAGAGCTTCAATCTTCCCTTGTTCATGATAAGCCAGTATATCCTTATTCTCCAACTCTCCTATCCTCATAGTTCGAATACCTTTTGTATCTACCTGCTTAACAATCGCATCAATCTGCTTGAAATCCTGCAAGGTTATATCCAACTGCTTGGATATTAAGAAATCCTGTCCTTGTTTACGCCAATAATCACCTACTTCCTGTATGCGAACAGACTGCTCAGGAATACCATTTTCTTTCAAAACGGTCATCAAATCTCGTTCGATCCGACTCAAAGGGACTTTCGTATGATATTCCTCGGGCTTGGATTTTCCATCAAACTCTTCTTCAAAATACTCCTGAATCTCGATGATATAATGAATCTTATCCGGTATTATTTCGACTTCCGAAGTTCCCGTTACTTCAATATACCGTTCGTTCGTCTGGGCATCCATTGAAAAAATGCTTACCCAAAACAAGAATAACAGAGGCAATACGTACACTTTCATAACCGACTATTTTTGATAAATCCAAAGATACTAAATACTTTCTTTTTTCCATATACTTACAAAATCCATTCTTACCAGCCAAATATTTCCCTATTTTGACATTTTGTCAAAATTACCCTTCCATTTCTGCGATATTTAAAATCAGTCGTAAGGTTGGTTGGAAATAAACGACGCACAGCGAGTTCAGCTTTGACAAAAAGTTGCCCGAAACACCTATTCAATGACTATCGGACAGTCATGCAGGAATTCCCTGGCAGGAATCAAACGGTTTTGTCAGCATCCTGCTTGTAAAGCTATCTTTTTATTATTTAAAAGTGAATCAGATTTTAAATCGTTTCTGATAAAAAATCAGGATTCAGTAGCTTTATGAATACACCAATCGACTAGTTTATACATCTATTTTAACAGATCAATATTCAATCAGAACATATTTTAACCTTCAACATCTATTTTGGAGGCAAAACACACCAGTTTTTCATTCAATTCTCGTTACTTTCGTATGAAAACATGCCTACCTTTTCATAAATTCATGCCTACCTTTTCAGCAAAATACGCCGGCTTTTATTCAAAATATGCCGGGATTAAAAAAGAAGGTATTATGTTTTCACGAATTTGCGTTCATTTTTCTTTTTCATATGCCAGATAAAGTAGCAATAAAATTACATCATGACAATAAATTCGCATTTTTACTTACACATCAAGAAAATATCTATCAGGCTATAAATTTCATTGATGCTATTTTTGAAGGAGAAGTACAAAACATTAATTACCTTTGTTTTTACAACAAACACGCTAAGTTTTACAGGTAGGAATGCCAGCTGCGGGACACAACCGCCATGCTGAAGGATCCCGAAAACTTACCATAGATAAAGACAGGAACTAAAAAAACTTACTGAAATATGAAGTACTTGATTATTGGAGGTGTAGCCGGAGGTGCCACTGTTGCCGCACGACTCAGAAGAAACGACGAGAAAGCCCAGATCATCTTATTTGAAAGAGGGGAATACGTATCATACGCCAATTGTGGTCTGCCCTATTACATTGGCGGTACCATCAAAGAACGGAACAAGCTGTTTGTACAGACCGTAAAGGGGTTTGTCAGCCGCTTCCGTATCGACATCCGTACCCGTCAGGAAGTAACCCGTATATTACCGGGTACGAAACAGGTGGAAGTTAAGAACCTGCAAAGCGGAGAAGTCTATACAGAGAGTTATGACAAACTGGTACTCTCGCCGGGAGCCGAGCCGTTGCGCCCGAGAATCGAAGGCATTGACAGCCCGAAAATCTTTACCCTGCGGAATGTTCCCGATACAGATGCCATCAAAGGATTCCTGCAACAGATGAAGCCGAAGAAAGCGGTTGTCGTAGGCGGTGGATTCATCGGACTGGAAATGGCAGAGAACCTGCATGAAGCCGGAGTGCAGGTAACGGTGATTGAAATGGCCGATCAGGTCATGGCGCCTCTTGACTTCTCGATGGCAGCCATGGTTCACCAACATCTCACCAGCAAAGGTGTAACATTGCTTTTGGGCGACGGCGTGAAGAAATTTGAGACTCTGGCGGACCAATCCCTGGCTGTTCATCTTTCAAGCGGAAAAACCGTGCAGACCGATCTGGTAATCCTGAGCATTGGTGTGCGCCCGGAAAACCAACTGGCGCGCGAAGCTGGTTTGTCTTTGGGAGAACGGGGCGGAATCCAGGTCAATGCCTATCTGCAAACATCGGATCCGGATATTTATGCCTTAGGAGATGCCGCTGAAATCCAGCATCTGATTACTCACAAGCCAGCCATGATTCCGTTGGCAGGACCCGCTAACAAGCAAGGCCGTATTGCTGCCGATAATATCGTTTACGGCAACAAGGAAGTATATAAAGGAGCGATGGGAACATCAATCGCCAAGATATTCGACCTGACGGTTGCCGCAGCCGGTGCCAATGCCAAACTGTTGAAACGGGAAGGCATTCCGTATATCTCGTCTTATACACACGGAAGTTCGCATGCGGGCTATTATCCGGGAGCCGTTCCTTTATCCATCAAGATCTTGTTTGCGCCCGAAACCGGTGTATTGCTGGGTGCGCAGGTAGTAGGATTCGGTGGTGTAGACAAACGCATTGAAATGTTGGCCCAGACCATCCAGCACGAAGGTACGATTTATGACCTGATGGAACTCGAACATGCTTATGCGCCTCCATACGCTGCTGCCAAAGATCCGGTGAACATGGCAGGTTTTGTTGCCGACAACATCTTGAAAGACCGCGTTCGGATCATTACCTGGCGCGACATCGACAAGCTCGAAGCCGATGTAGTCAAGATTGATGTCCGTACTAAAGATGAATACAGCTTAGGAACGATTCCGGGCTTTATCAATATCCCGGTGGACGAATTACGCGAACATCTGGACGAACTGCCCAAAGACAAACCGATTGTGGTTACTTGTGCCGTCGGATTAAGAGGTTATCTCGCCTATCGTATCTTGGTACAGAACGGATTCAAGAATGTACGGAACTTATCGGGTGGATATAAGACCTGGAGTACAGCCACGGCTCCTGTCTGCAACGATGCCCACTGCCAGGCCAAAGCCGACACGGAGGAAAAAACAGACGACGGCCAGCCTGCCAATCCATCCAAACCGGTTTTATCGGTCGATGCCTGCGGATTGATGTGCCCTGGTCCTATTTTGCAGCTGAAGAAGAACTATGCAGAACTGAAAGAAGGGGAAGCCTTAGTCATCAAAGCGACCGATCAGGCTTTTGGAAAAGATGTCGCTTCATGGTGTAAAATGACCGGAGCCCAATTGACAAGTCTGGAAAACCGGAACGGAATTGTAGCTGCAACCATCCAAAAAGCAGCGCCTGTCTGTTCTGCCGCCACGAGCCAGCCGGCCGATCACAAGACCATCGTTGTCTTCAGTGACGACTTAGACAAGGCTTTAGCTACTTTCGTAATTGCCAATGGAGTAGCCGCCGCAGGAAAGAAAGTCACCCTTTTCTTCACGTTCTGGGGACTGAACATCATCAAGAAGCGGAACAAACCGGCCGTTGAGAAAGGCCTCATGGGGAAAATGTTCGGTTGGATGCTTCCATCCAGCAGTGAAAAGCTCAAATTGTCTAAGATGAATATGGGCGGTATGGGCAGCAAGATGATGCGGATGATTATGAAACAGAAACGAATTGACAGCCTGGAAAGTCTGATGCAACAGGCCATCGACAACGGAGTAGAAATGATTGCCTGCACCATGAGCATGGATGTGATGGGAGTCAAGCAGGAAGAACTGCTGGATAACGTCAAATTAGGCGGTGTAGCCACCTATCTGGAAAGAGCCGAAGAAGCGAATCTGAATCTCTTCATCTGATGATTCAGTTCATATAAAAAGGAAAATCGCCAATCTGAAGATGTTTTCGGATTGGCGATTTCTTTATAAGAAGATTAACTGTCGCTGCTTATTTACACATGTCATGGATGATCTGAATCAGTTCACCACCCAGCTCTTCAGCTTCCTTCATAGTATGAGCTTCCGAATAGATACGGATAATCGGTTCCGTATTGCTCTTGCGCAGATGAACCCATTTGTCGGGGAAATCGATCTTCACCCCATCAATATCCGTAATATCATACTGAGCAAACTTTTCCTTAACCTTGGCTAAAATGGCATCCACATTAATCTCCGGAGTCAGCTGAACCTTCTGCTTCGAGATGAAATAAGGAGGATACGTAGCACGCAGTTCACTTACCGTCATATGTTTCTTCGCCAGATGAGTCAGGAACAAGGCAATGCCCACCAAGGCATCACGACCATAATGGCTGGCCGGGTAGATTACACCGCCATTCCCTTCACCACCGATCACGGCATTGGTTTCCTTCATCTTTGTAACCACATTCACTTCGCCCACGGCAGCCGCATTGTATTCACAACCGGCATAACGATGGGTTACGTCTCTCAAGGCACGACTTGAACTCAGGTTGCTGACTGTATTACCCGGCGTACGGCTTAATACATAATCAGCTACGGCCACCAAAGTATATTCTTCAACGAACATTTCGCCGTTCTCGCAAACAATGGCCAGACGATCCACATCCGGATCTACAACAAAACCAACATCTGCCTTTTCAGTACGGATCAGATTGGAAATATCCGTCAGGTGTTCCGGTAGCGGTTCCGGATTATGCGCAAAATGACCAGTCGGTTCGCAGTTCAGCTTCAATACCTGCTTTACACCCAAAGCTTCCAGCAAAGCCGGAATAGCAATACCACCCACTGAATTCACACAGTCGATTGCCACCTTGAAGTTCGCAGCCTTGATTGCTTCTACATCGACCAGATCTAACTTCAATACAGAATCAATATGTTTCTGGATATATGTCGTATCAGTAATTACCTTTCCCAAATGATCTACATCCGCAAACTGGAAATCTTCTTTTGCCGCCAAAGCCAACACTTCAGCTCCTTCGGCTGCATTCAGGAACTCTCCTTTCTCATTCAGCAGTTTCAAGGCATTCCATTGCTTCGGATTATGACTGGCAGTCAAGATAATACCGCCACAGGCGCCTTCCATAGCAACGGCCAGTTCGGTTGTCGGTGTAGTAGCCAAGTCAATATCCACTACATCAAAACCCATGCCCATCAAGGTTCCTAAAACCACCTGCTTTACCATCGGTCCAGAGATACGAGCATCCCGGCCGACAACAATCTTGTTCGTTGTCACCTTTGTATTCTTACGAATAAATGTCGCATAGGCAGCAACAAACTTAACTATGGCTAACGGATTCAAGCCATCTTCCGGATCTCCACCAATTGTACCACGAATACCGGAAATAGATTTAATTAATGTCATAGTATATATAGATTTATCAATGATTCTACTGCTCGAAAGTATATCTTACTTTCGTATAATAAAGAGGTTCGCCCGAACTCTGGAACGAAGTTGGACCGACCTTAAACGGAACGATCAGCTTCACGATCGAACTATCACCTACGTACTGCAGACCCGAAGCCAGACCTTCGCAGATAAAGCTACTCATGATAGCATCGACATTCGTATCGTTCTGGTCATATCCCCATATATAATAATTGTCTGAATATTTCTGATAAGAAAAAGTAACAGGCAGACGTGAACTGGCAAAACCATCCAATTCTATTGTATCCGACTTAAAGAAGCGAACGACAAAACGCGCATTTACATTCTGGCGTTTCGTACCTATCCTATTACCATTTCCGGAATCAATGACATTAATATAAACATCATTATCCATCTGATAGAACTCATTTTCCTTAAAGACTCCATCAGCCGGATACTCTTTCAAGATTACGATGTCTTCTTCGTCCATCAACTTCTCAATCGCCTTCTCTTCGGCTTTCAACATATCGGCATAAGACTGTGTTTTGTCGCATGAAGTTGCCAACAAAACAGCACTTATCATCAACGAACTTCCTAATATTTTATTCATTTGATTCTATTATAAATGTAATTAAAGGCAAATATAATCATTCTCAGAGAATTTCAATGTTGATTTTCTCTCTTTTCTTTTTCCAGGCTTGGGTTAAACTCTTCTAATGCGTTCTCAAAACAGGCAATCGCTTCATCCAGTGTTCCGAAAAACTCTCCGCCCGAAGCATTTTTATGCCCACCGCCATGAAAGTATTTTGTGGCAAACTCATTACAAGGGAAATCTCCTACCGAACGCAGCGAAACCTTCACATAATCTTTGTCCTCACGCAGGAAAACACTGAAACAAACATCTTCGATGCTTAACGGCATATTGACAAAGCCCTCTGAATCACCCGTTACATAATGGAAACGCTTCAGCTCTTCAGCCGACAATGACAACATGGCCGTCTGCTTACCGGGATAAACTTTCATCTTCTCATACAATACATATCCTTGCAAGCGCAAGCGGCTCTCTGAATAGACCTGGAATACTTTCCGGTAGATTTCATCCTTATCAATACCTTTCTTTATCAGTTCACTGATGATCGTATAAATTTCAGGCTGATTCGAATTATAGGTAAATGATCCGGTATCCGTCATCATTCCGGTATAAATACAAATGGCCGATTCCCGCGGTAAAAGGTCAAACATACCCATTCGACAAATGAAACGGAAAATCATCTCACTGGTTGATGACATTTGCGGATAAGACATTGTTACCCGGCAAAAGTCGGCCGGATTCAGATGATGGTCGATCATCACTTTTCTACCTTCCGCTTTCAAAAGAGCATCAGCCATCTTTTCAACTCGTTTAGGTTCATTAAAATCTAAACAGAAAATGACATCAGCTTCCTGGAGTAGCTGGTCGGCAAATTCCTGATATTTATCATATATAACAATATCTTTAGCACCTGGCATCCATTTATAGAATAAAGGAAATTCATTGGGGACAACAACAGTCACCTGACTTTTGCCATAAGTATTCAAGAAATGATATAATCCCAAGGAAGCACCTAAAGCATCTCCGTCGGGGGAAACATGAGTGACAATAACAAACTTATCACCTTTTTCAACATACTTTTTAGCTTTCTGGATCAGCTCTTCAGAAATGATTTTAGTAATCATGAAATCTACAATTTAATCGGCACAAAGGTACATCTTTTTCTGAATATTTCTCAACTTATTCGTTCAATAAGCATAGACGCGGAAAAGAGAAAAAAGAAAAGAAACGTAGCCAATAAATGTCGGAAATATTTTTCCCGAATATAAAAACAAAAGAACAGAAGGGACAGATATAATTCGAACAACATACAGGCAGAGAGAGGTTCAGCCGGTGTAATCGGATCTATTCGGCCCATCCGGTCGACAAATAGACAAAAGGTTTCCGTAATCAGACTGATCAACCAGCGCAACGGTGTGCAGATCCATTCCAAACAAACACAGATAATCCAGACAAATACTAACGGAATGATCAATATGGAAAAGAAGGAAACCGGCAAGGCGGCCAATAAAGATACAGATGACAATTCTCCGAAATAATACAAGCATAACGGAAATGTTCCTATTTGAGCAGCCAGACTGATGGATAACCAATCCCAAGGTGCCCGGATAAGTGGATTACGCAATTGAAACAGAGATGAAATTCGACGATAGAAAAAGAAGATGGAAAGGACAGCTAAAAAACTTAATTGAAACCCAATGTCAAACAAATAAAAGGGATCATAAACCAACATGCAAAAGGCAGCGGCACACCAAGTATTATATGAGTCTCGTTTTTTTCGGATAGTAATACCAATCAAGTAAAGAGAAAGCATCCAGGCTGCCCGAACAGCCGATGCGGCCAAACCGGTTATGGCTGCGAATAACCAAATCCCCATCAACAATAAACCATTCTTCAGAAATCTCAATCCGGATTTATCAGACAAAGGGAATAAACACAGCCGAAGAAAAGAATATATGACACCTACATGAAATCCGCTAACCGCTAAAATATGCGCAGCACCCGCTAAGGAAAATCGCTCACGAACAGTCCACTCCAATTGCTGACGATAACCTAAAGTCAATGTGGCTAATACATTTTTCTCCCAATCAGCCAAATCTAATAAAGCAATCGGCTCCAATAATTTCTGCTGAAAAGAATGGCACCAGACTTGCCATTCCGATAAATCCGTTGAAGGATGTACCCGCAAACGATAACTCACATAAGCACACGATAGCGCTAATAAAAGCAACATATACCAAGCTCCCCATTGCCATCGCTCACTATACAATGAACGCTCATTCTTAAAATTGAATGAATAAAATAGCAAGATCAAGCATAATACACTCAATCCAAATGTAACATATTCGAATGGTATATATACCGAAAAGCATATTCCGCTAATCCAAATAAAAAGCGGCCTGGCAAAGGGCCGCTTTCTTAATTCCTTTGTCATAGTTTCAGTTTTGAATAATAATAAAATATCGAAAATCAGCAGTTGAGTACTTTGTCTTATAACTCAACTACTTGAGAGCTTTAAGCTCTTTAATAACAGAAACGGGATCAGCAGCACTAAAGACAAAACTACCGGCAACCAAAACATCTGCTCCCGCATCCAATAAGCGTTTGCCCGTTTCAAAGTTAACGCCACCGTCTATTTCAATCAACGTATTCAAGCCTTTCCTATCTATCATCTCACGCAACTGACGGGTTTTCTCTACAGTATGCTCGATAAACTTCTGTCCTCCATATCCCGGATTAACAGACATCAACATCACGACCTCAACATCCTGAACAATATCTTCCAACAAACTGACTGGAGAATGAGGATTTAACGTAACGCCCGCTTTCATGCCGGCTTCATGAATACCAGCGATAGTCCGATGTAAATGCGTACATGCTTCATAATGTACATTCATCAGATATGCTCCCGTCTCAGCCACTTCACGAATAAATTTATGCGGCTCAACAATCATCAGATGAACATCCATCGGTTTTCGGCAAATTTTTTTCAGTCCTTTCAATATAGGAAAACCGAAAGAAATATTAGGGACAAACACACCATCCATAATATCCAAATGTAACCAATCTGCCTCACTCTGATTAATCATTTCAACGTCTCGCTGCAAATTCATAAAATCAGCAGCCAATAAGGAAGGAGCTATCAACTGTTTCATAAAGGACATTTAAATTTTAAGCAAAGGTATAAAAAAAGAGAATACAAACCAATGTATTCTCTTTTCATCTGTCGTTGATCAGTTCATAACGAAACCACATAAGCCTGAATCTAAAGAAGATTCTGCATGATAAGAACGTGCAAACTGTCGTAAAAAATCTAATGTCTGCCGAGTTGGCTTTATTTCCAGATCTGTATTCTGCGCTTTCAATGAATGATCAAACTTAGAAAAACATGACGTAGATATTTTCTTCATAGGCATTCTGTTTTTTAGTGTTCTAAATAAAAAACGGATATGCTATGAAAATATTGTGCTTATTCGGATAAAATTGTTTTTTTCCTTATGCGTATGATAACTCTATATGATGTTCTTCTGCCAAGCGGCGAAGATTCAAAATGGCATAACGCATCCGTCCTAAAGCCGTATTAATACTAACTCCTGTCAGATCTGCAATTTCTTTAAAGCTCAAATCCCGGTAATAACGCATTTCCAAAACTTCCCGCTGATTATCCGGTAATGATTTTAACAAACGCCGGACATCCGACAGAACCTGATGTTTCACAAGTTTGTCTTCAATCGTTCCATCACATAACTTGATATTATTCAACAAATCGACTTCAACCTCATCATTTGAGATGGTATTCTCATTACGTTCCTGACGATAATTATCAATGATCAGGTTATGCGCAATCCGTGTGATCCATGCTTTAAACTTACCATTATCGGTATAACGGCCTTGTTTTATCGTCATAATCACCTTCACAAAAGTTTCCTGAAAAATATCTTCAGCCAACTCTTTGTTACGTACAATAAAGAAAATATAGGAATGAATACTACTTTGGTATCTGTTCAACAAGACATCAAAAGCAGCGTTATTACCTTCTGCATAAAGGACGACCAGATCTTCGTCTGTCATCATCTCTAATTTATTCATTACTACTATTTTTATGATTTCTACGAGTAATGTTATGCTATAGGCGATCGGGGTTTAAGAGTTAAACATATTTTATTACTATGCAAAAATAACATAAAACATTTTATTTCACCAATTTTTTTAGAAATAAAAAATCCCTTATCCGCATTTTTGTACGAATAAGGGATTTTTAAGGACAAAACTTATACTTTTTACTGACGGAATCAGAACTTATAACCCAATGTCAATGCTACGCGTGTTGAACTGGTCTTCAATGATGAAGGAGTTGCTTGCACCATTGTCTCGCCAGAATCAGAATAAAGTGTTGAAAATGCATATGCATCTTCTTTTATGTTTTTGAGTACGCAAGCTACATCAACATAGAACTGCGGAGTAAAGCGATATCCAAAGCCCACCGTATAATTGGTAATGTTGTTTGTCAACGTGTAATGTGGTAATGTTCCCACAGTAATGACTTCTGCATTTCCGTTCCTTAAGGTTGAACTCATACCGGATCCTGACCACGAAGCACCTGCCCGAACAGAAAACTGAGGAGTCACTTTCACTTCCGCTCCAACACGAAGTGTATTAGCAATACCTAGTTTCTGATCTATTTCATTATTTGTTTCAACATTGGCATTGCCATAATCATCCGACAAATACATCCGGCGATAATTCATAACTTCATAATCTACGCTCAATAATGCTGTCTGTCCAAAGATGGCTGCTGCACTGAAAATCCATTTATCAGGTGTACGGAATTTATATTTGCTATACGCGTCTATAGGAGAATTCGCTTCATATTTATCTGGCAATGATTCAATATCTGAAGCCCCCTTAGCATTATAATAATCAGTCATTTTATACCACGTAGGAGAATTATAGGCAACTCCTATACGCAAGAAATCAACCGGACGACAAATTGCACCGATGTTAATGCCATATCCTGTTCCTTTTGTAGTCAGATTGTTTTTCAGTTCAATATAGCTATTCTTGTTTGAAGCATAGTCTTCTGCGTAGTATGAATACAAATCATAACGAAGATCTGTTATCGATACAGTTGCTCCTAACAACAAAAAATCTGATATATTCGTACCAAAAGCCAAAGCATACTGATCTACAGCCCCTGATTCCTGTACATGCATTTCTGTATTTGAACGTGTATAAGGAATACCTGCAGTACTACGCAAAGATGATTCGTATTGTTTTCCATTATAATTTAAGAAACCAGCATCATTCGATAATACAGACAACCAGTCGCCTATTGATTCATAAGGATCATACGTAATATTGTCATTCCCATCTTTACGAAAGTCAATATCATTGGGAGTCAATCGTCCTTTATTGGCACGAGCAGCCACATAATCTGCCAAAGAAGCTCCCATATCACCACTTCCGCGTAAGGAATAATTCCGAGTATAATTTTTCAACCTGTTATATGAAAAGCCCACATTCCAGCTTAATAATCCAGAATCATTCCCTGTTGGGAAATAGCCTACGTAAGCAATATTATCAAAATTAAATTTGGTTTTATCAGCAGTTGTACTATTTCCTAGCCAGTTTGTCTTTGCTGAAGCCATAGTCACATCGGCTGTTACAACTACTTCCGAACTACGATAAACAGCCAAACCTGCCGGATTACTATTCAAAACAGATATATCACCGCCTAAAGCGCCAAAAGCACCGCCCATACTCATACTACGGGCTGTACCATTCAAATCACCATTCGGTACATACTTGTAAGCATCTGTAAGACCTTGAGAAAAAGCAGCACCAGTACTTAGTACCAGTGCTGATGCTATTGTCAATACTTTTTTCATTACTCCTAAATCAAAATCAACCTTAAATTATCTACCTCTTCCACTTGAACGGCCACCACCGCTAAAACCGCCTCCACTTGAACGACCTCCGCCCATGCTACCGCTGCTAAATGAGCCACTTGAACGGCCACTTCCATAGTTGGACGGCGCGCTGAAACTTCTCGTTGTACGATTTGACTGCGAATTTATCTGGCTGTTGAAAGTACTACTACTACGGCCTGTAGAATAACTACTGCGACCCGTTGAATAGCTGCTGCGACCAGAAGATGCCGCCGAATTACTGCTTATGCGTGTACGAGCTGAAGATGAAGTAATTCCACTACTGCGACCACTTCCTCGCGTGATTGAAGAAGATCCAATTGTACTTGAAGAAGATCCACGACCAACGCTCGAACGACCACTTGAACGGCCGCTGGCTGCATAACTCTTCAATGAAGTTGAATTCCCTGAAGAATAACGGCCAGAACTACGACCGGAAGATGAGGAAGTCACATATCCTGCATTACGGCCAGAAGAATAACGTCCCGAACTTCTCAGACTATTACTACTGCTTGCCGTATAACCACTCGAACGACCATTTCGGCCATAAGAAGAACGACCATTATCATATCTGTGATAATATGTCGGAGCATAAGCGAAATAATGATGATAAGGATAATATCCTCCATAATATCCGTAATAGCCCCATCCCCATGACGGACCCCACCATGGATCATACCAAGGACTATAGTAACCGGCATACCAGCCGCCCCAGCCCCAATAATACGGACGATACCACCAGGATGAATAATAACCCCAAGGATTGTAGAACCAAGGATCATACCAACCCCATGAATACCATGGTGAACCAAAGTTGAAATTTACAGAAACATTGGTTGTCCCATTCGCATAATCCGTGTCATAATCATAAGCATAATAACCGTCTTCCAAGTATAAATCTACCTGATCCGCTCCCACAATCGAAATCTTACTCGGAGAGTGATAACGGATAATACGCTCACTGTATTCCAAATCTGAACGACGTTCTGGTTCTACTGTCACTTGCGTTTTCTCAGGTTCCTGCGCAGTATCTTCCTCTACAGCATATGTATCTTCATCATATCCTGAATAACGACGATTGTACTCATCAACATCTCGTTCTTCAGCAGTATCAGAACGAGTATAGCTACTTGGCAAAACCGTCTCTGTCGGCTCAGCATCCAGATCATCGCTCTTCACTTCTTCTTCCTTTATGTTTTTTTCTTCCGAAGCCTTTTCTTTCGAATGGCTCGAAGAATAATAAACATCATCGAAGAATTGCTCCTGCCCTGTTGCATTTAATGCCAACAGAAGCATCACCATCAAGGATGTTAATTTTTTAGGTTTCATATTTTTCTCCTCCTAATTTATTGCCTGTTACTCTTTTGACTCAACCTATCTTGTTTCGTTTAATCAAACAAAGTCTTTTTGAGCTTATTATATATTTGCAAGCTTCGTTTGCGAAACAGACCTTTTATTCTAGTTACAAATATAACTATTTGTCTATTAGGTCATATCAAAACTCACAACTTTAACATTCATTTTAGACCATTTCTATCTCTCTCATAAGAATAGATGCAACAACATGATTTTTTGCTGCAAAGAGTAGATATTTTCATCAACAAAAAAACCTGATCTCCCTTCTAAACAGGAAATCAGGTTTTCATATTTTCTAATTACTTATTGACAGACAAAGATTACCAGATATTAACCCGGTCTGCAGGCTGCATATACATAGCATCACCCTCTTTGATTCCAAAAGCCTCATAGAATGCGTCTATATTCTTCAAGGCTGCATTCACACGCCATTTACCTAATGAATGCGGATCCATCTTCGTCAGACGAACAATTTCTTCATCCCGGATATTCTGTGCCCATAAAGTTGCATAACCTAAATAGAAACGCTGTTCGCCCGTAAAGCCATCGATCACAGCAGGAGTCTGTCCTTGAAGGCTGTTCAGATAAGCCTGATGAGAAATCAGCAAACCGCCCTGGTCAGCAATGTTTTCTCCTAACGTATAACTACCATTAGCATGCATCGTATCCAATACAAGAATATTGTCATATTGAGCGACCAGCTTATTAGCCCGTTCTGTAAATCGAGTAGCGTCGTCGGCTGTCCACCAGTCTGTCAGATTACCTTCCTTATCATAATTACGCCCCTGGTCATCAAATCCGTGTGTCATCTCATGTCCAATAACGACTCCAATAGCCCCATAGTTGATAGCATCATCGGCTTCCGGATCGAAGAACGGAGGCTGAAGAATAGCAGCCGGGAAACAGATTTCGTTAGTAGTCGGATTGTAGTATGCGTTGATAGTCTGCGGAGTCATATACCAGCGAGACTTATCTACCGGTTTGCCGGCATCAGCCAACATATAATCCATTTCAAAGATAGAAGAACGTCTAACATTTGCCCAATAAGAATCCTGCTTAATTTCTAAAGCGGAATAATCTCTCCATTTGTCAGGATAACCAATCTTCACTGTAAAAGCAGCCAGTTTTTCCTGAGCTTTCAGCTTTGTCGAATCACCCATCCACTCCAAGTTATTAATCCGTTCACCTAAAGCCTTCTGAAGATTACCCACTAATGTCAGCATCTTTTCTTTCGAGCTGGCAGGGAAATATTTAGCCACATACATCTGACCAACAGCTTCTCCCAATACGCCATTTACAGTCGACAAAGCACGTTTCCAACGTTGTTCCAACTCCTGCTTTCCAGACATTGTTTTTCCATAGAAATCAAAGTTGGCATTTACAAAATTGTCACTCAAATAAGGAGCAGCAGCTCTCAACAAATTAAATGCCAAATAGCACTTCTGATCGTCTAAAGAAACTGTTTTCAAGAAATCGCCCAGTTTCTTATAATAAACAAACTGCTTAGCATCCAATTCTGGTATGCTATCCAAGCCCATTGCTGAGAAATAAGCATTCCAATCAAGTGCATCATTTGATTTAATAAAATCTGCACACGACATTTTATTGTAATTCTTCTGTGAATCACGCATCTCTTCACGTGAGAATGAAATCTTAGCAATTCCATTTTCAACATTCATGACAGCAGTTACAGCTGCATCAGCTTGTTCTGGAGAATGGCCGGCCAATACAAACAAACGAGAAATATAAGCTTTGTAAGCCTCCCGGATCTTGCTGAAAGTTTCATCATTCTGCAGATAATAATCACGATCACCCATTCCCAAACCAGCCTGATACAACTGGACAATATTCATAGAACTGTTCTTTTCGTCAGCTCCAACATAAAGAGCAAAATAAGGAGTGATACCTTCTTTATGCAGATAAGCTACCATTTTCGACAATTCAGCCTTGGTACCCAGGTCACGAATAGCTGCCAGTTCTTCTTTTACGGGTTCGAAGCCGTCTTCATTCGTCTTTACACTATCCAAAGCCAGTTCATACAGCATACCAATTTTCTGGGCGACGCTGCCTTCTTCCTGCGGAGCAGCCTTCAGTTCTTCTACCAAAGCCCGAAGTTGTTCGCGGTTTGTTTCCATTAACTGTTCAAATACGCCATAACGGGAAAATTCCGGTTTCAAAGGATGTTCTTTCATCCAGCCGCCACAAGCGTACTGATAGAAGTCTGCACCCGCCGCTACTGTCGTATCCAAATTTGCCAAATTAACAGACTTACAAGAAGATTGTCCATCTGTCTTTTGGGCGTTGTTGCCACATCCCGCCAGCACCATAAGTCCTGCTGCCATAAGCGGGAACATAATCTTCACTTTCATCTTACTATATTCTTTTTGTTTAAACGATTATCATTTAAATTGTGCACCTAACATGCAAATCTTTCTGTACTCATTCTCGAAGTTTGGAGTAAAAACACCTTTTCCAAGCTGAGAAGCTATTTCCGCACGAGACCAGAAACGACCTTCATCGACCTCTTCCGGATCAGGGAAAAACGGACCTTCGTATACAGTCCGAAATGTATTAACTAATTCTTTCTCTATTTTTGATTCAAAGACGTACCGCATCAGAAATTCCGGTTTGAAGTCAGTAATACCTAATTCTTCGCGCACCTCTCTGCGTAAAGCATTTTCAACCGTCTCTCCATAATCCACATGACCTCCCACAGCCGTATCCCATTTTCCGGGCTGAATATCCTTCGTCATCGAACGTTTCTGCAAATACAGATCACCAGCAGCATTGAAAATATGCAAATGAACAACGGGATGCAACCATTTGCATCCACTATGACATTCTCTGCGGGTTGCTTTTCCTATCGTCTCCCCTTCTTCATTCACTAAGGGGAACCATTCTTCCTTCACCATTTTATTCCATCATTGACTAAGCAAAGATCTCTCGAGAATCAAAAATGATTCTCGAGGGCATCATTTTTGAATCCCACGAGAATCGTTTATAAAAATATCCTGATTCTTCTAAAAAAACAACGCCTTTGAATGCAGACACAACTTGTATTACACAAAACACGTTTATTTTTCAGAACTCTTCACCACGAAGCAGAATTTGCTAAATCAGACGATTCGTTGCCGTGTCCGGGAAAATGACGGCCGGTTTGAATGTCTTTGCTTCCTCAAAATCCATCAATGCGTATGACATAATAATGACAATATCTCCCGGTTGAACCTTGCGGGCAGCAGCCCCATTCAAGCAGATAACTCCCGAACCAGGTTCACCTTTAATGACGTACGTTTCAAAACGTTCTCCATTGTTATTATTAACAATGGAAACCTTCTCGTTTGGAATCAGATTAGCCGCTTCCATCAAAGCGCCGTCAATCGTAATACTTCCAATATAATTTAAGTTGGCCTCAGTAACCGTCACCCGATGAATCTTTGATTTAACAACTTCTATATACATCTCTTACCTCTATGATTAATATTTAATATTGTCAATCAGACGTACTTCGCCACAATAAACGGTTATGCAGCCTACAGGATATGTCGTATCCGACCAGTTCTTGATAGACTGCATCGTATGACCATCTACAATTTCGAAATACTCCACTTTCATTTCCGGAACCTGATTGATCGTATTCACAACAAAATCAATCACCTCCTGAACACTCTTCGCGGGTACAAAGGTAGTGCTTTCTTTTAATGTACGGGCAATTACCGGTGCTTTTTGACGCTGTTCGGGTGTTAAACGAGTATTCCGACTACTCAAAGCCAATCCATCTGCTTCCCGCTGAATCGGGCAATCCACAATATGAACCGGTAAATTTAACTGTCTCACCATTTCCCGAATAACAGCGATCTGCTGAAAATCTTTTTCACCAAAATAAGCGTTATCTGGCTCAACAATATAGAAAAGTTTACTAACGACCTGAGCGACACCATTAAAATGCCCCGGACGCCGAGGACCTTCCATCACGGCTGCAACCGGACCTAAATCAAATACGCGCGTATCAGGCTCTGGATACATTTCTGCTACTGACGGAGCAAAAACATAATCGCAACCAACCGGTTCAAGCAAAGCACAATCAGCCTCCAGCGTACGTGGATAAGTCTCCAAGTCATGCTTATCATTAAACTGAGTCGGATTCACGAAATCACTAACTACGCAAATATCATTTTCGGCCACACAGCGCTTTACCAAACTGATATGCCCGGCATGCAAAGCCCCCATTGTAGGAACCAAGCCGATTTTCTTACCTTTCTCTCGCTCAAGAGCCAAGAAATTCTTTAAATCTTTGATAGAACTTACTATTTTCATCTTATAGATGCTTAAAAACGGTGCAAAGCAACAAAATAATTATCAGAAATAAAAGATTTTTACTATCTTTGTACCGTCTAAATAAAAGAAAAATACAGAATGGATGCAAAAAAAATCTTGTTTATAGCTCAGGAAATCACCCCTTATTTACCGGAATCTGAAATTGCAACAATCTGCCGGAATCTTCCACAAGGAATTCAGGAACGTGGCCGCGAAATCAGAACTTTCATGCCTAAATTTGGTAACATTAACGAACGTCGTAACCAATTACATGAAGTAATCCGCCTCTCGGGAATGAATCTGATTATCGACGATACCGATCATCCGCTGATTATTAAGGTTGCATCTATACAAGCTGCCCGTATGCAGGTATATTTCATTGACAATGACGATTATTTCCAACGTAAATCTACCATTGTTGATGAAAATGGGAATGAATATGAAGACAACGATGAACGCTCCATATTCTATGTACGTGGCGTAATAGAAACTGTAAAAAAACTACGTTGGATTCCGGATGTAATACATTGCCATGGTTGGATGTCGGCTCTTACAGGATTGTACATCAAACGCATGTATGCTGATGATCCGTGCGTACGAAACGCCAAAATTGTTTATTCCGTTTACAATGATGATTTCAAAAAGCCTTTGGCACAAAGTTTGGCTGATAAACTGATTATGGACCAAGCTCAGGAAGCTGACGTCGAGAATTTACGTAAAGATACCAGTTTTGTTGGTCTTTCTAAATTAGCTATCGACTTTGCTGACGGTGTCATTCAAGGAAGTGAGACCATCCATCCGGATATTATGAAATACATCGAGACTAAATCTGACACTCCATTTTTACCGTATCAATCACCTGAAACGTACATGGATGAATTTAATAAATTCTACGATGTCGTTTTGGAATCTAAATAGTTATTTAACATGGATTTAAAAAGACTTATACTTGGGCTCGCTTTCGGTGGTGTGCTGTTTAGCGGGTGTAATGATGAATTGAGCCAGGTTGGACCAAGTATTCAGCCGGAGGGAGACCGTTCTTTTGTTTATGCGGATACATTTCAAGTTGAAGCATCGACTATCAAATTGGATTCGGTATATGCCCGTACCGTAAACGGATTGTTAGGTCAAATATACGATCCTCTGTATGGTAACCTGAAAACAGATTATATCTGTCAGTTTTATTGTCCGGAAGATTATAAATTTGCCCATGAACCTATTGATGGGAAAGTCGATTCGATGGCTTTTTTCATTATGTATAATAATGGAGGATATGTAGGAGATTCATTGGCACCTATGCAGGCTAAAATATATAAAGTAACGAAACCGCTAGACCGTAATTATTACACCAATATGGATCCTGCGGAATATTGTGACTTGCAGACGCTGATAGGAGAGAAAACTTACACAGCTTATGATTTGAGTATTTCTGATTCTATTCGAAAAATTACAGACACAAGCGATCCTAATTATTATACGCCCAATGTCCGTATCCGGATTAACACTGACGTTGCCCAGAGTTTTTATGATGAGACAATTAATAATCCGAACTCGTTCCACAATCAGGAAGCCTTTAATAATTTCTTCCCCGGTTTTTATGTAACGACAGGTTTCGGAACAGGCAACATCTTGGAAGTAGCGCAATCATCATTCTTCATATATTACAAATATATGTCAAAAACAAGTGCAGGCAACGATACCATTATCCACACCCGAGAACAATTTAATGTAACGAAAGAGGTGATTCAGATGAATCAAGTAGAAAATGGAAATATCGAACAATTACTGCAGCCGAACGATGAATATGCTTATATAAAAAGTCCAGCAGGCGTATGCACAAAGGTGATTGTTCCGACATCCGTCATTAGCGAAAAGATTGAAGGACGTATTATAAATGGCCTTAATTTTTCAGTAAAAGCAATGCCTCAGGAAGAATGGTTATATGCTTTTGAAGCACCTGAATATGTATTGCTTTTGCCTGAAGATTCTGTACAAAGCTTCTTCTTAAACAATAAGATAGAAGATAGCGTTACAGCCTATCTGGCCTCTTATACATCAAGCTCTAAAACATATTCATTCGGTAATATCTCTAACCTACTGAAAAAGCATGTAGAAAGTAAGCCTAATGAAGACCTTAGGTTATTGATTATTCCTGTGGCTCGTGGAACACAAAGTTCAAGTGATTACTACGGAAATTCTTCAACTACAACAACGTCTATTACCAATTACATGAAACCAGCTGGTGTCCGATTAAAAAAGGATAAAGAGTCCATGCAAATGGTTGTACTGACAAGTAAATATAACGATTAAAGTCACACAAAAAGAGGAACCCGATTGGAGGTTCCTCTTTTTGTATATATGCTCTTTAATTCTCTTTATTCAACGTGACAACCCGCTATCTGCTTAAAACCATTTAAGAAAGCAACGATATCCATCCGCTTCTTTCCTGCTAATTGAACAGATAATAAGCGCAGATAACCTCCATCAACTGCGACATCAACAAAACTTTTTCCGTCCGACTGAATTGTACCAGCTGATAATTGATGTTGAACCGGACGTTTTTCGGTTTGATAAATCTTTAACACCTGTCTTTTTCCATCACTTGTGACTAACTCCGTCCAGGCAGCAGGATAAGGCGATAAGCCTCTCACAAAATCATACAAGTTCTTTAAGGGCTTATTCCAATCTATCCGGCAAGTCTCCTTAAAAATTTTAGGAGCTGGAAGAAATTCTGAAACCCCATCATATAAGTCTTTTTGAGGATAAGTAACAACATTACCGTCTATAATCTGATCAACAGATTTCAGAACAGTTTGTGCTCCTAACGCCATCAAGGCATCATGTAAACTTCCTGCATCATCTGTATCTGAGATAGGTAATGCTTCGCGCATGATAATACTACCTGTGTCAATCTCGTGATCCAAGAAAAATGTTGTTACCCCAGTTTGCGTATCACCATTAATAATAGCCCAATTAATAGGAGCAGCACCACGATAACGAGGAAGTAAAGAGGCATGAAGATTAAATGTACCCAAACGAGGCATATTCCAAACCACTTCAGGTAACATTCTAAAAGCAACTACAATCTGCAAATCAGCATTCCAGGCCCGAAGAGCCTCGAGAAAAGCTTCATCTTTCAGTTTTTCCGGCTGCAAAACTGGCAAACCGACAGATTCAGCATACTTCTTAACTGCACTCGACTGCAATACGCTTCCATGTCGCCCCATGGGCTTATCAGGCATCGTTATTACACCTACCACCTGATAACCGCCTTCCACAAGAGCCCGCAGACTTTCTACGGCAAAGTCGGGTGTCCCCATATATACAATTTTCAAATCTTCTTTCTTCATATATATTAATCACCTGAAAAATTATCAACCAAAACTTCCCGATAAGAATTAAATATTTTTGATTTTGACATAAATCCCATATACCTGCCCGTTTCGTCGACTACCGGTAAATTCCAAGCCTTTGTATCATCAAATATCTGCATAATCTGATCCATCGGCGTATTGACAACAATCTTGGCAGGAGCAGAGACCATAAATTTGGAAACACGGAAACGATTGTACAATTCCGGACGGAACATAATATTCCGTATATTATCCAGCAGAACGATTCCTAACAAAATACCTCGATCATCTACCACCGGGAATGTATTTCGGCTACTACGAGCTATCACTTTTACCATATCGCCCAATGTCATCTCGGGAGAAACAATCTGAAAATCACGCTCAATCACATTATCCGCACTTAATAATGTCAGGACAGCTTTATCTTTATGATGCGTCAATAATTCACCTTTCTGGGCTAAACGCATAGAATAAATACTATGAGGTTCAAACATCAGGATGGTAATATAAGAGCCTATCGAGACAATCATCAACGGAAGAAAAAGATCATATCCTCCGGTCAGTTCTGCTATCAGGAATACTCCAGTTAAAGGAGCATGCATAACGCCTGACATAATTCCAGCCATTCCCAACAAAGCAAAATTCTTTTCAGAGAGATACATGGTAAAAGGGAAATAATTACTTACATGAGCAAAAATAAACCCTGCTATACACCCTAAATACAAACTAGGAGCAAAAATACCACCACAACCGCCACCTCCATTCGTTGCACTCGAGGCAAAAACCTTCGTCAGAAGGATAAGTCCTAAAAATATCACAATGCCAAAATAAGAACCATTCAACGGATAAAACATACTATTATCCATCAATCCGGCAAATTGTCCGTTCAATAACAGTCCAATCGTATCATAGCCTTCACCGTATAACGGAGGAAAGATAAAAATCAACAAACTCAACATAATACCGCCCATCATGAACTTACGTAAATAAGTTGTACCATAACGGCGATACTCACCTTCTATCCAATTCATCACCCGCGTAAAATACAGAGAAACCAAGCCACAGAAAATTCCCAAAAGGATGACATAAGGTATGCGTTCAATAACGAAAACTTCCGTCTGCGAGAACTTAAACATAGCTTCAGTTCCTGTAAAAATATAAGAAACCGTCGCAGCTGTTACAGAAGTAATCAGCAAAGGCAAGACAGAAGTCATAGTCAAATCCAGCATCAATACTTCTATCACAAACACCAGTCCAGCAATTGGAGCCTTAAAAATACCGGCAATCGCACCAGCTGCACCACAACCAACCAGCAACATCAGCGTCTTTTGCTCCATCTTGAACAAACGGCCTAAATTAGAACCAATCGCTGCACCAGTCAAAACAATCGGGGCTTCAGCACCGACAGAACCACCAAAGCCAATAGTTACAGAACTTGCTACAATAGAAGTCCACATGTTATGAGGCTTGATCCGACTCTTCCGCTGAGAAATTGCATACAGAATCTTAGTCACACCATGACTGATATCATCTCGCACCACATATTTCACAAACAAACCAGACAACAAGATACCCAGTACCGGATACAGCAAATACAGATAATTGACTTGATCTGCTTCAAAGTTTACAGACAATAAGTGCTGAATAAAATGAATCAGATTCTTCAAGATGATAGCGGAAGCTGCCGTACAGATTCCGACAAGAAAACTGACAATCAATACAAAGTGTTTCTCCTTTATATTATTTGCCCGCCAAACAAGAAACTTATAAAACCATCCCTTTTCTGTTGTCATATCTTTAAATACCCTTTCCTGTCACAACTGTCTTTATGGTATAAACCAAAATCGTTATATCTAAAGCCAGCGACATATTTTCATAATAAATGATATCATACTCTAACCGTTCCAACATCTGGTCAACAGTACTCGCATATCCATACTTTACCATTCCTAAAGAAGTAATTCCCGGTTTCACATTATGTAATAAATAATAATATGGAGCCCTCTGCACAATCTGATCAATAAAATACTTCCGTTCAGGCCTGGGTCCGACCAACGACATATCGCCTTTCAATACATTCCAAAACTGAGGTAATTCATCCAGACGATATTTCCGCATGACAGCACCAAAAGGTGTAATCCGAGAATCATTTTCATGCGACAATTCCGGCCCTGCTTCTTCAGCTCCGACATACATCGTGCGAAATTTGTAAATCATAAACGGGCGGCCATGAAATCCAATCCGCTCCTGCCGATAAATGATAGGCCCAGGCGAATCTTTTCTAACACGCCATGCGATATAAGCAAATAAAGGCGACAAAAGTATCAGGACTAAACAAGAAACAAACCGGTCGGCAAAAGCTTTAATGTTCTTTTCTGCTTCCGAAAAATTATTCTCGGTAATCTCAGCCAAAGGTACGGAACTGATTGTCTTCAGCCTCACTTTAGAAAATAATATTGTTTTCTTATCCATCCACACCTTGATCGGCTTCTTATACAGATACAAAGAATAAAGAAACTGAGATAACGCAGCTTCGCCCAAGGCATCTGTCGCGACATTCAGCTCTTCTACAGAATATTGTTTCATCAATACTGGCAGATCGGTGTAACTTCCCAAGATCTTTTCAGAGTTAACCTGATTCTCTTCCTCATTTGAAATACGAACAAACCCTACCACTTTTGTTCCTATTTTCTCTAAATATTGAGATAGAGATAGCGCTTTCTCACCTATACCCAAAATTAATACGTGAATGGCAAAATCTCCTTGTCGAATTCGCCTCAACAAATGCATAGTCAAACGAAGACGAGTCAAGTAAGTTACAATAAAATGTAACCCGAGCAATTCAAAGAAAAAGTAATAATATATCTGATACCGAATGGGGAGTTCATTCAGGATCAAGAACATAAAAATACCAAATACTCCTATTACAGAAGAAATCAATGTTACCCAAAACTCAGAGAGCCGAGACTTAGCCAGCGGTTTATTATAGTAGCCCGAAAAATAATAAATTACCAGCCAGTAAAATGGAATAAAGATTTGTCCGAACCAGACAGACGGGTAGAGTAAAAACTCACCTAGTGTACTTGCATCACGAAAGATAACCTGCTGATAATAGCGCAGCACATTGAAAGCCAGCCAAACCAAGGCCGCTGTCAGAAAGTCTGTAACAATATATCTCCAGGTTTCTCTATTATAGCTCATACAAATTAACGGATAATCTGGAACAAACCACCACTACCTAATTTGATGATACTTGAAGGAGAAGCTTTACTCATATCATCCTGCCGATAATTTACTATATAGTCTACGCCTCGTTTAATTTCATCTGAAATTTCACTGAAGTTGGCGGGTGAAGGTTCACCGCTCACATTTGCAGATGTAGAAACCAATGGTTTACGAAACTGAAAACAAAGCTTGTTTGAAAAAGCTTCTTGTGAAATCCGAATACCGATACTACCATCTGCCCCTAATAGATTTGATGCTAAATTTTTTCCTTTTGAATAAATAATCGTCAAAGGTTTGTCAGCTACTTCTATCAGATTCCATGCAATATCAGGAACATCTTCTACATAGGTTTCTAGTTTAACCGGATTGTCCATCAATACCAACATAGCCTTATTATCCGCTCTCTTCTTTAATTCGTAGACTTTCCTTACAGCCTCTTCATTGGTTGCATCACAGCCAATTCCCCAAATTGTGTCGGTAGGATAAAGGATTAATCCACCTTCCTGCATAACCCGGCACGCATTTTTTATATCTTCTTCCATTGAAATCATTGTTCGCTTATTTTTAGTCTGACAAAAATACAAATCATTCTGCGTACTTAGAAAAAATAACAAGAAAAAAACTATTTTCGGAAAAGAACAGCATGAAACCCAATTATAATTTCTAACTTTACGGATTAATTCAGGTGGAAAGCTTGAACTTTCATATTGAGGTCTTGTTTTTGATTAAAGAATAGACTCCATAGGCAGACAGTTATAGCAAGAAAATCTTGTACAATGAAGCACATACATCATGCCTCTCGATCTTATTTCAATATGAAAGATGAGATAGATAAAAAGAAAAAGAATATATAAATGACTAACAAATGGAATTATCAACCTCCAACACAGACAGAAATTCAAGAAAGAGACCATCTGGCTGCCGAACTGGGACTCAGTCCAGTTATCAGTTTACTATTGGTCCGGCGTGGATTAAAAACTGCCAAAGAGGTAAAGAAGTTCTTCAGACCTAGTCTGAATGACTTGGAAGATCCTTTTTTAATGCCAGACATGCAGAAAGCAGTCAGCCGGCTAAATCAGGCATTAGGTGAAAAGGAGAAAATCCTTATCTACGGGGATTATGATGTTGACGGCACAACAGCTGTGTCGTTGGTGTATAAGTATCTGAGAGCTTATACATCGAATTTGTATTACTATATTCCTGACCGGTATGATGAAGGTTCTGGAATATCCATTAAAGGGATAGATTATGCACATAGCATAGGTGTTACCCTGATCATTTCGTTAGATTGCGGTATTAAAGCGATCGACAAGATTGAATATGCAAAAGAGAAAGGCATAGACTTTATCATTTGCGACCACCACATGCCGGATGAGACTCTTCCGGATGCCGTTGCTGTGCTCGATGCCAAACGAGAAGACTCAATTTATCCGTATGAACATCTCTCGGGCTGTGGAGTCGGATTCAAGTTTATGCAGGCTTTTGCCATCAGCAATAAGCGTCCTTTTTCTGAGTTGGAAAAGCTTCTGGAGTTTACAGCAGTCAGTATTGCCTCTGATATCGTCCCTATCACGGGCGAGAACAGAATACTCGCCTATTACGGACTTCGCCAAATCAACAGCAATCCAAGTCTAGGACTAAAGGGAATTATTGACGTATGTGGATTATCCGGTAAGGAAATCACCATCAGTGACATTGTATTCAAGATTGGTCCACGTATCAATGCTTCAGGGCGCATGATGAAAGGGGAAGAAGCCGTTGAATTATTACTGGCCAAAGACAGTGCGGTTGCACGTAAGATGAGCGAGAATATCAATCAATATAATGAAGAACGGCGGGAACTCGATAAAAAGATTACTGATGAAGCTAATGCTATCATCAATGAATTTAACGATATAGACCATCAAAAGGCAGTCATTGTCTACAATCCGAAATGGCATAAAGGTATTATCGGAATTGTAGCTTCCCGACTTACCGAAAAGTACTATCGTCCTGCTGTTGTTCTGACAAAATCGTCTGATCTGATTACAGGATCGGCCCGTTCTGTCACAGGTTTCGATATCTATAAAGCCATTGAAGGATGTCGAGACTTATTAGAAAGCTTTGGTGGCCACACCTATGCCGTGGGTTTCTCTTTGAAAGAAGAGAATCTGGAAGCATTCAAACAGCGTTTCTTCCAGTTAGCTGCGGAACACATCATACCGGAACAAATGATTCCTCAATTGGATATTGATGCGATTCTGGATTTGAAAGAGATTACGCCCAAATTCCTTAGTGATCTGAAAAAGATGAGTCCATTTGGTCCAAACAATCAGAAGCCAATCTTCTGTACATATGGTGTGCAGGACTACGGCACCAGCAAGCTTGTTGGAAGAGATCAGGAACATATTAAATTGGAGATTATCGACAGCAAATCAGCCAGTGTACCCATTCATGGCATTGCTTTCGGCATGAGTCAGTATAATGCACATATAAAGCTGATGAAACCTTTTAATATTTGCTATACCATCGAAGAAAGCATTTACAACGGGAATGCGTCCTTTCAGCTGATGATTAAGGATATACAAACCGAAACAACATAATAAAAGAAGAAATTTAGCGTATGACATCGTTCCATGATGTTCTGAAGAAATACTGGGGATACGATTCTTTCAGACCACTTCAGGAAGACATTATACATTCCGTCTATGAAGGAAACGATACTTTAGGATTGATGCCTACTGGAGGCGGTAAATCAATCACTTTTCAGGTACCGGCCCTGCTCATGGACGGAACGTGTATTGTCATTACTCCATTGATTGCATTGATGAAAGATCAGGTTGACAACCTGAAACGAATCGGAATCAAAGCTACTTCCATTCATTCAGGAATGAGCCGGCAGGAGATTATTACCCAACTCGAGAACTGTATTTTTGGTGAATACAAATTCTTATACATTTCACCTGAGCGACTGGGAAGCGAAATCTTTCTGGCCAAGCTTCAGGCAATGAAAGTAAGTCTGCTCGTAATCGATGAAAGCCATTGTATTTCCCAATGGGGATATGATTTCCGTCCTTCTTATCTGAAAATAGCAGAGATTAGAAAGCTCTTACCCAATATTCCTGTATTAGCCCTTACAGCAACTGCTACACCAGAAGTGGTAGACGATATTCAGAATCGCCTGCTCTTCAGAAAAAAGAACGTATTTTCCAAAAGCTTTGCACGTAAGAACCTCGCTTACATTGTCCGACAAACGGAAGACAAACTGCAAATGCTGGTTCATATTCTCAGTCGGGTACCGGGAACAGCCATTGTTTACGTTCGTAACCGGAAAAAGACAAAAGAAGTAGCAGAATACCTGCGAAAAGAGGGCATTTCTGCCGATTTCTTCCACGCCGGACTCAATCACGACGAAAAAGAGAGAAAACAAAACCAGTGGAAGAATAATGAAATCCGCGTCATTGTCGCTACAAATGCATTTGGAATGGGTATTGATAAGCCTGATGTTCGTGTTGTAGTACATTTAGATATGCCAGGCTCACTCGAAGAATATTATCAGGAAGCCGGACGAGCAGGGCGTGATGAACGCAAAGCCTATGCAGTTGCTCTTTGTTCTCCTACTGATACGGCCCAATTAAAGAAACGTATCAGTGACGAATTTCCACCCAAAGAATTTATCTATCGGGTATATGAAGCTTTGGGAAACTATTTCCAGATAGCTGTAGGTTTTGGATTAGATACAGCCCACGATTTCCTCATCACGGATTTCTGTTCGGCCTTTAAGTTACCTATTATCCAAACTCACAGTGCCATCAAACTGCTGGAACTGGCAGGATACTTGGAATATGTTGAGGAAGTAGACAATGCTTCCCGACTCATCTTTACGGCTACCCGCGAAGAACTGTATAGCTACCTGCGTCAGGATGAACTGACGGATACAGTTATCAAAGTTATTCTTCGCTCCTACACCGGTTTATTCGCTGATTATGTTTATATCAACGAAAGACTGATTGCTACACGTGCCAGATGTACACCAGACGAAGTATATCATCTGCTGGTAGGTCTTTCCAAATACCGTATTGTGAACTACATTCCACAGAAGAAAACTCCTCTGATTATTTACCGGCAAGTTCGTGAAGAACAAAAGTATCTGTCAATTCCCCGCTCTGCTTACGAAGAAAGAAAGGCACGCAACGAGGCGCGAATCGGGAAAGTATTGGAATATATTCACAACCAGCATATCTGCCGTACACGTATTCTTTTGGGATATTTTGGAGAGAAGCAGGATAAAGATTGTGGAACATGTGACGTCTGTTTGCAACAGCACAGTAGCGGACTGACTCTAGCCGAGTTTCATTCCATCCAAGAAGCCTTGACTGATCAACTTCGGGAAAAACCTGCATCAGTTACGTCGCTTCTACAAATATTGACGTTCCCGCAAGAAAAGATTTTACAAGTGATCCGTTTTCTGGCAGATAACGATGAACATTTTCATTTGGAAGAAGGATTCGTCTCTATGGTTCATGATGAGTCTAACGAAGTAAAGTCCTAAACTTCCCTTTTTACTGAAGACGTCTTTATCAGTTACAGACCACATGTGATTAAAGGTTGAAAATCTATCTTCAACAAGTAATCACATGTGATCAAGCACTATTCTCGCAGATACTGCAAAAGATACTATAAATCCAACCACTTATTTATAATCCTTCCGATAAGAAACCTTTGTGGCTGTCGGGAAATCAGCAGGAACTTTCTGAGTAACCTTTCCGGTAGCTGCCCATTCTGAACCTCGCAGCAACAAGACCTGAAAACCGGTACACTGCATAGCCGGATTATTTTCCAGAGTTTCACCAGCATGTCCCAACATGATATGGAAAATCCGGGCTTTACCATAATCAACCGTAAAAACAAGGGGTTCTTCACGACCTGAGCCACCTTTATCTTTGAGAGCAAAAGCCGTATACATCAACGTTCCGATATTGGCAGGACCACGCATCCGGTCATAAAGTTCATCCTGGGCATGCATCCATTTGTCCGGCAAACCCTGCATAATCGGATGTCCTTGGCTACGCGCTGTCAATACATACTCTCGCTGCGAGCCATGTGAACCGCCCGGACCTGCCGTCATGTCTTTCTTCAACTGATTGTTTTCCCAATAGGCATAAGGGCCAGACTTCTCATCACGACCTTCCCAACCACCTAACGCACAAATTTCATTATACTCTTTCCAGTTGGGGAAAGAATTATTGGCTGCATGGTAAATCACCACGCCCCCACCGTTCTTGACATAATCTACAAATGCCTGATTGGTTTTATCGGGCCATGGGTCACCGTTATAATCGAGTACGATCAATTGATAAGCAGAAAAGTCGGGAGTAAAAGCCGACATATCTTCTCCCTTCTGAGGAGAAATAGCAAAATCAACTTGAAATAAGCCGGAATTTTCCAAAATCTTTTGGATAGCTATGTGACTGACTGGCCAGTTGTGGTTATTTTGTCCGGTTACAACCAGCGTCTTAATAGGCTTTTGAGCCCAGACAGAAAAGATTCCTAACATAAAGGCTGCCAGGAGAAGCCCTAATTTCTTGATTCGTTTCATGATATTGTGTGAGTTTAAGATGTTGTCTGTTAAGTTAACAAGTTGACGAGTTGACAAGGAGAGCTTGAAACGCACCGCTTGTCAACCCGTTTTCTATGAATGATTACCGCAAAGGAATATACTGAACAAAAGCTTCCATCGCTTCATAAGAAGCCAATCCTAACTGACGGTATAATTCAGCCGTTGCCCGGTTACGGTCTTCTGCCCGCTGCCAGAACAGACGCTCGTCGTCACCCAGATAAGGAGCACTCTCCGCCTGCGACTGGTGCTTTAAGATAGCATTCCGCTTATGGCGCAATTCTTCCGGAGAAATAGGAACAGCCATTTCGATATGGTCCATTTCCCATTCAGCCCAAGCACCACGATACATCCAGATTCGGCAAGCTTTCAGCCAGTCTTCATCCTTAATTTCATCTACGGCAGCCAGGATCGCATCCAGACAAACCTTGTGCGTACCATGCGGATCGGCCAAATCACCAGCCACAAAGATCTGATCAGGTTTCAATTCTTCCAGCAGATTCTTGATAATATCCTTGTCAGCTTCACTGATCGGGTTCTTCTTTACCAGACCGGTTTCATAGAACGGAAGATCCAAGAAGTGAATGTGGCTGTCATCTTTGATACCGGTGTAACGGCAGGCATGACGTGCTTCTTCCCGACGGATGGTTCCTTTCATGAAAAGGACATCCGGACGTTCTGCTTCGTTATTCTCTACCTTTTCATAACGCAGATAGCGGATAATTTCATCAGCTTTATCCTTAATGACCGTATCCGAAGGCGAATATTTACTGCATACATCACGCAGATATTCACAATAGCGAACAACTTCTTCATCACCTACTGCAATATTTCCTGAAGTCTGGTAAGCAACATGTACATCATGATGCTGATCACACAAACGGCGGAAAGTTCCACCCATCGAAATCACATCATCATCAGGATGCGGACTGAAGATCAATACCCGTTTCGGATATGGAGTAGCCCGTTCGGGGCGGTCGGTATCATCGGCATTCGGTTTACCGCCCGGCCAACCTGTAATTGTATGCTGAATATCATTAAATATCTTGATATTTACATTATAAGCAGAACCATACAGAGCTAACAATTCTCCCAGTCCGTGTTCGCTGTAATCTTTGTTGGTCAGCTTCAGAATAGGTTTTCCTGTCTTCTGACACAACCAGACGATAGCACGGCGAATCAGTTTATTGTCCCACTCGCAACTCGTTACCAACCATGGATGACTGATACGCGTCAGGCTATAAGCAGCCGACAAATCAACAACAGCTTTTGCATTTTGATGAATCTGCAGATAAGTTGAAGGCGCACCATCACTGATCTTACCTTCAATTGTCTCTTTCATAATCGCCGCTTTTTCATCTCCCCAAGCCATCAGAATAACATTACGGGCTTTCAGCATCGTCGAGATTCCCATCGTAATGATACCAGCCGGTACATTGTCTGTCGAAGAGAAAGTCGCTGCTGCTTCTTTTCGGGAAGCTCCTTCAAGCAGAACCATCCGTGTGCGTGAACTCTGTAAAGTTCCTGCCGTATTGAACATGATATTGCTATTTGCCCCTATTCCAAGTAACATACAATCGATGCCTCCTACCTGCTGAATCTTCTCTTCATACTGTGTACAGAATTCAAGTATTGCATCTTTCGGCATGCAGCCATCCGGATAATAAATATTCTCCGGTAATATATCAACCTGGTCGAATAATTCAGCTTTCAGTCGATTCACCACTCCACTTGTTGAAGATGACAGTGGGTAGAATTCGTATTCAACAAAAACGATGACATGACGGAAACTCAATTGTTCTTCCTTATGCATCCGGACTAATTCTTTATAAACGCTCTCCGGAGAACGGCCTCCTGGCAAAGCCAGTACGAATTTCTGACCTGCACTTTCCTTTTTCCGGATCTGAGTGGCAATCTCTTTCGCTATCGCAAACGAACCCTCTTCCATCGATTCGTAAATGGTTGTCGGCACTTTTTCCAAACGGGTCAGTACCGAATGTTCAAACGCATTTTCCGGACGGTAATACCGGGTTGGGATACGCGTCAGCGTAATTTGTGAACTTAAATTTGTTTTCATCATATTATTGTTTAAGACGTATTTTATTTCTCTCTATAAAGGAACAAATAATTTTCGGGATTTGTTGTCTGTTCGTATAAAAAAACGGAATTAAGATAAGCGGTCTGTCAGCTCTTCTGATAAGCCAACGGTGTCATTCCGGTCATTCGCTTGAAGAACTTACAGAAAAAAGAGGTATTGGGAAAATTCAGTTCATCAGCTATCTGATAAATCAGCTTATCGCTGTATTTCAACAGAACTTTCGCCTCTATAATAACAGCTTCATTAATCCAATCCATTACTGTCCGACTACTAGCCTGTCGAATCAGACTATTCAGATACCGAGGAGTAAGACAGAGCTTGTCGGCATAAAAAGACACATTCCGTTCCCGGTTGGCATACTGATTGACCAACTGTATAAACTGATTGAATATATATTCCTGCCGAGACTGATGCTTTTCTTCATAAAGCATCTGTTCCTTTAACAAACAAGACAGATAATGAAACAAGCCAAACACCAAATGACGGATGACCTCACGCTGCCAGCCCTTGGTCTGAAGAGTTTGCCAGATAGTCTGAAAAAACTGATCTACGCAAAAGGCTTCTTCTTCTTTCAAAGGCAGAAAAACATTCAACATTCCGTTCAAATACTTTTGTAACAGATCAGACGGTTTGGGTTCACAGATAAAATCATTCTGAAAAACCAGAAAGCGAACTTGCTCTGCCCTGGATATATCTTCAATCTGTGCAATCACGCCTGGTGAAAGGATGACAACCGCCGGAGCTTTCACGTGGAATGTCTGCAATTTAGCATGTATGATGCCTTCTCCTTTCAAAAGCAAAGCAATCCGTCCTTCCGTCAAGCGGTAAGGAACACCGCGAACCATACGAACCAGAATTTCTTCATCGATCGCATTCAATATGCCGAAATCAGGCAGCAGAATACGGTTCTTATTCCGCATGTCTATCTGAAACCGGCTAATTTCTTCCAGACCTAACCTGATGGGCTGATTACTTTTCATCGTTCTTTTCTCAGACACTTGCCTGCTGGGATATCAAATATCCTGTGTAAGCCACGTAACAAATCACCAGCAAGGCTCCTTCGATACGGGTAATGGTCCGTTTCTTGAAGAACCAGCCGACCAGCCAGAATAACACAGAAGATCCGATCAATACGGCCACATCTACATTATTGATATTTCCCATCGGCAGTGGAGAAACCGTTGCACTGCAACCCAACACGAAGAAGATATTGAATAAGTTACTGCCAATCACGTTTCCTATGGCAATACCGGAATTCTTCTTCAAGGCTGCCGTAATGGAAGTAGCCAATTCGGGTAAAGAAGTTCCACCGGCCACCAATGTCAGACCTATGATGGACTCACTGACTCCCAACGAACGGGCAATCCCGCTCGCACCTTCTACGAACAATTGTCCGCCTCCGATCAGCCCGGCCAGACCACCCAAGATAAATAATGCGGATTTCCAGCCCGGCATCTCTTTGATTTTCTGTTCTTCACCAGATTCTGTCTCCGATCCGTTATGTGCAATGGCAAAGGTATAACGCATGAAGATCAGGAAAAAGGCCAGCAGAACCAGACCATCGATCCGGCTGATAACATTCACCGTTCCTCCGTCTAATAAAATGTCGTTGGCAAAGAAGGCCAACACAAATGAAGACAAGATAACCAGGGGAATTTCCTTACTCATCGTTCCTTCTCCCACTTTCATCGGCAAGACCAATGCTGTACAACCGATAATCATCAGAATATTGAAGATATTACTCCCGACTACGTTACCGATAGCCATTTCTGCACTGCCTTTGATTGACGACAGCAGGCTGATAACCAATTCGGGTGCCGATGTACCGAAAGCGACAATCGTCAGACCAATCACTAAATCCGAAATCCGGAACTTCTTCGCCACTGCTGCCGAACCGTCGGTCAGCGCATTGGCGCCTACCAAAATAAGCGCCAATCCTCCTATCAAATAGATTAAATCCAACATTATTTTATATTAAACTACACATATAAGCTTATTCATACCAAACCGGTCCCGGCTGGTTACCCATTACAAAATGAATGGTATCACCTTGCATAATCATCTCATGGGTGATATAACTCTTATTGTATGGCTGGCCATTTACGCTTACCGACTGGATATAGATATTCTCATCACTTACATTCTCTGCCTGGACAACAAAAGTCTTTCCATTAGCCAGGTGCATCTTGACTTCCGGGAAAATCGGTGAACCGATTTCATACTGCCCGCTAACCGGATCTACCGGATAGAATCCCATCGCACTAAATACAAACCACGACGACATCTGTCCGCAGTCTTCGTTACCACAAATACCATCCGGTGTATTCGTATATAAGGTATGCATTACCTGCGATGCATACTTTTGCGTCTTCCAAGGCTGCTTTACCCGATTAAACAAATAAATCACATGATGGCTCGGTTCGTTACCATGTGCATACTGGCCAATCATTCCCGTATTGAAAATTGGTAACTTGCTCTTATCTGCCGTTTCATAGGTAAACATACTGTCCAGACGTTCGGCAAAACGAGCTTCACCACCTGTCAGTTTAATCAAGCCATCGATATCATGGGCAACCGACCAATAGTATTGCCATCCGTTGCTTTCACAAATATCTTCGATATATGCTTCCGGGTCAAAGTCCGCACTGAAGTTTCCTTTCGAATCGCGCGGCTGCATGAACGATGTTGCCGGATTGAATGTGTGCTTGTAATTCTGCGAACGGCTGTAGAACTCATCGGCGATTTCCTTCTCTCCCATCGCTTCGGCCATCCGGGCTATACAATAATCATCATAAGCATATTCCAACGTCTTCGACACCGACCAGTTTTCCTGATCACTGGGCACGTATCCGTTTTTCTTATAGAAACCTATCGAACGATAATCATCCCGGTTTGCCGTTGCCACACAGGCTTCGAGGGCTTTCACCGGATCAAAATTTCCAACTCCCTTCAGATAAGCATCCACGATTACGGGAACCGCATGATAACCGATCATCATATCGGTCTCCCAGCCATACAGGTTCCACAGCGGAAGAGCTCCGCTCTGTTCATAAAAGTTCAAGAAACACTGAATCATATCGCTTACCCGTTCCGGCTGGATATAGGTAAACAACGGATGAGAAGCACGGAAGGTGTCCCATAAAGAGAAAGTTGAATAATTTGTCCAACCTTCGGCTTGATGTACCTGCCCGTCCGGTCCGAAATAAGAACCGTCTACATCCGAATAGATAGTCGGCGCTAACATAGCGTGATACATGGCAGTATAGAAAATTGTCTTCTTATCTGCGTCTTCTGATGTTACCTCAATTTTAGCCAGTTCCTTGCTCCATTTGGCTTCTGCCTGCTGATGATAAGAATCAAAATCATCTTTCGGAGCTTCTGCTTCCAGATTTCGGGCAGCGGCTTCCATGCTGGTACCCGATAAGGCCGTCGTCACCAGAATTTCCTCATTTTGCTTGGTCTTAAAATCGAAACGGGCTACAGTTGCCGTGCCGACACGACCTTTTTCCTTCGTTATAATCGCTGTCGTATCCAGCTGGAAGGCATCAAACGGACGAGAGAAGCGGGTCTGGAAATAGACATGCTGTTTCGGCGACCAGCCCCACGAATAACGATACCCGCGAATAGTACATGAATCGACCACTTCGATATGTGAATCAGCTGTAAAGTCCCAGTTCATCGCCTTCTTCAGATTCAGGAAGATGGACGATTCTGCTTCGGGGAACGTATAACGCTGGATACCGCAACGCTCAGTTGCCGTCAGTTCTACATTAATATTATAGTCTTTCAATAATACCCGGTAATATCCGGCAGAAGCCGACTCGTCATTATGTGAGAACGAAGAATAAATTCCCAACGGCTCTGCTCCCGTCTTATACGGATTCGTTACGGGCATAAAGGAGATATCATATAAATCGCCCGCTCCTGTTCCCGAAAGGTGTGTATGACTAAATCCGGCGATCGTAGAATCCGGATAGAAATAACCGGAGATACGGTCCCAACCCGGCAGTCCGTTGTCCGGGCTCAGCTGTACCATACCAAACGGCACCTGGGCTCCCGGATAAGTATTTCCGGTAAAGTCTGTACCGATCATCGGATTTACATATCCGATCAGATTATCCTCACCCTCTTCCTGAGGAGAAGGCGTACAAGCCAGTCCCATGCACAAAGGCAAAGCGAACAAGAAAGTGTATTTGTGTTTCATGCTTATGAATGTATTAAATGTTTATTGTTATCATCTATGCAAATGTAAAGAAAAATCAGATGGAATACAACCACATTCCACCAAAACGTTTACGCTGTAACTTACCCTTTTCCAGCATCTGTCGCAAATCGGCCGATGCTTTCGTACGGCCGCATCCGTTCAGGGAGGCATATTCCCGACCGGTTATATACGGGTGATCCTGCAGATAAGACAACGTACGTTCTTCCCGCTCTGCATCTGTCAGGACCGAAGGAGTTTCGGCATCGACACGTCTCAATAGCATATGCTGTAACCGCTCGCGTAATTTACTTGACGAACGGAAATGAACATCCCGGAAATGAATGGATTCTGCCCGCACTTTCTTATCTTCAAGCGGACGATGTGCCAACACCACACTGAATGTTCCTATGCCTTCGAGCTCGACATTACGCCCGTTGCTCAACGAATCGACAATCAAATCTTGTAATACCTGCAGGGCTGCCTTCAGATCGGCCGGCGACAAGGCCGTCCGTTCCCTGACCTGATTGGTCAGCTCGTCTGTCCTGACCGTCTTTTCCGGCACATAGCGTGCATGATACAAGACTTTCCCGTCTGACTTCCGGGCCGATAAATTCTTCACCAACTTGTAATTTGCTGTCATTTTTTCTTTCCTTTCAGTTTATTTTCACATGATATTATTATTCCTTTCCCCAAAGACTAACTGTTCACCGCCTACCTATTACAGAAAAATCAATGAGTAATTAATCTTCCGTCGACCATCGGATATATTTCCTCCGACCGTCGGAAACTATTCCGACGGTCGTCGCACATTATTCCGTCGACCGGCGGAAAGTTTATTTCCTGTATGCAAATATACAATAACTGACGAGAAAATCCATAACAGTCAACACTTTTCTATCAAGCCTATAAACAAAAAAAAGACCGCCCCGGCAGATATTCCATCTGCCGAAGCGATCTTTTTATTCAGGTAAATGAACTTTATTGTTTTATTCCGCTTCGAGTTCCGTTTCTGTCTCGTCCTCCTTTGGTGCTTTCTTCACAAAGAACGCACTCAATTCATACAGCCCGTAAAGCGGGAAAAAGACGATACCCAACGTAAACGGATCACTACTTGGTGTAATAAAGGCAGCCGCTACCAGCAAAGCCACAATGGCATGACGACGGTACTTGTGGAAGAATGAGCGATTCAACACACCGATCTGCGACAGAAGCCACGACACGAGCGGCATTTCAAAGACAAGTCCCATCACAAAAATAAGCATCAGGAAATTGTCCATATACGAATCCAACGATACTTGCTCGACGATCGCCGCACTTAACTGATAAGTCGCCAGAAAGCGGAGCGTCATCGGAAACACCAGGAAGTACCCGACAGCACAACCAATGAAGAACATGATCGTGCCGCACAAAAACACCCAGCGGACGTTTTTCTTTTCGTTCTCATACAAAGCCGGACTGATAAACTTCCAGATCTCGTACATCATATACGGGAATGTCAGCAGAAGAGCCAGCCAGAACGAAGTCGTCATGTGAGTAAAAAACTGCGACGCCAACTTGATATTGACAATATTCACATGGAAATCTTCATTGCAGAAATCAGGTAAAACGGAGAGAACCGAACTGATCTTGCACATTTCCCTGTACGTAATAAAATCAGAATAGCAAGGAGCCGTCACCACATGGTCGAACAACCACGGCATTACCGAAAAACCGGCAATGGCAAAGATAAAAAGAGCTACAATGATGCGAAATAAGGTCCAACGAAGTTCTTCCAGGTGATCCCAGAATGACATTTCATCTTGTTGTTCCATCTTTCTTAGTTCTTACCTTTGTTGTCCGTATCGTCTAACTTAATATCGTCTTCTAAGCCTTTAACGCCGTCTTTAAAATTCTTCACTCCTTTACCCAAGCCTTTCATCAGTTCAGGAATTTTCTTACCACCAAACAACAAAAGCACAATCAGGGCGATAATAATGATTTCGCCTGTTCCTAAATTTCCAATAAATAGTAAATTATCCATGATATTATTACATTAAAATAATCTATTAATAAATCTTTAACGGGCACAAAGATACTATTTGAAATGAATTATACCCACATTATTCGAAATTTATTACCTTTGTGCCGTCTTAAAAAACTAAAATTAGAAAATTATTAAGAATCATGAAAGCGTATGTATTCCCCGGTCAGGGCGCGCAGTTTGTAGGTATGGGCAAAGACCTGTACGACAACAATTCTCTTGCAAAAGAGATGTTTGAAAAAGCGAACGATATTTTAGGTTTCCGTATTACAGACCTGATGTTCGCAGGTACAGATGAAGATTTGAAACAAACGAAAGTTACTCAGCCTGCTATCTTCCTTCACTCCGTGATCCTGGCTAAAACATTGGGCGAAGACTTCCAGCCGGATATGACAGCAGGTCATTCATTAGGTGAATTTTCTGCTTTGGTAGCAGCCGGAGCCTTGTCGTTCGAAGACGGTTTGGTTTTGGTTTCAAAACGTGCCATGGCAATGCAGAAAGCTTGTGAAAAGACTCCGTCGACAATGGCAGCCGTATTGGCATTGCCGGATGCAAAGGTGGAAGAAATCTGTGCAGGTATTCATGACGAGGTAGTAGTTTGTGCCAACTACAATTGTCCGGGACAGATCGTTATTTCCGGTACAATTCCAGGTATTGACGAAGCATGCGAAAAGATGCTGGCAGCAGGAGCTAAACGTGCTCTGAAGCTGAAAGTAGGTGGTGCGTTCCACTCTCCGCTGATGGAACCGGCCCGTGCCGAACTGGCAGCAGCCATCGAATCAACTTCATTCAAGGCTCCTTCTTGTCCGGTTTACCAGAATGTAAGCACCAAGGGTGAAACTTGTCCGGATACCATCAAGGCAAACTTGATTGCTCAGCTGACAGCTCCAGTTCGCTGGACACAGTCTGTTCAGAACATGATCGCTGATGGAGCTACTCATTTCATTGAATTAGGTCCGGGCAGCGTTCTGCAGGGTCTGATCAAGAAGATCAACAAAGAAGTTACAACGGAAGGCAGACAATAATCTTCCGAATTTTCCTTTCTTTCTCAATCATTACCGGAGGTGCTGACGATTCCGTCATATCCGGTAATGATTGATTTTTCGTATCAATTAGCTGGTTATCTTTCATGAACAACAAATATCCATCCGTCTTACTGGAAAATGCAGTCAACGAACTGGCGTCGTTACCCGGCGTGGGCCGGAAAACGGCACTTCGGCTGGCCTTGCATATCCTGCGCAGAGACTTGCCTTATGCCGAAAGCTTTGCCAAGGCTATTGTAGACCTGCGGAGAGACATCAAGTACTGCCGCGTTTGCCATAATATCTGCGATGAGGATCTTTGTTCGATCTGCGCCAATCCGGCACGCGACCATTCGCTTGTATGCGTTGTCGAAAATATCAAGGAAGTGATGGCCATCGAAAATACCGGACAATTCCGCGGCGTCTATCACGTATTAGGCGGTATCATTTCACCTATGGACGGAATCGGACCGGGTGATCTGGAAATCGACAGCCTGGTAGAACGTGTCAAAAGTGGAGAAGTGAAGGAAGTTATCCTGGCTTTAAGTACGACCATGGAAGGCGATACGACCAATTTCTTTATCTACCGCAAGCTATCACCGTTTGATGTAAAGATAAGCGTAATCGCACGCGGTGTTTCCATCGGCGATGAAATCGAATACGCCGATGAAGTAACCTTGGGCCGTTCTATCCTGAACCGGACCAGCTTTAATGATGCTATAAAACTTTAATTAATTGGTTTTCCACATGTACGAGACTCAGTTATCTATCGTTATCGTTAATTATAATGTCAAGTATTTTCTGGAGCAATGCCTCTATTCGGTCCGGGCGGCTACGCAAGGCCTGGAAACAGACATTTATGTAGTCGACAACCATTCAACCGATCAGTCTATTGCCTATCTGCGACCGTTGTTTCCGGAAGTCACTTTCATCGAAAATCAGGAGAATGTTGGTTTTGCTAAAGCCAACAACCAGGCATTCCGGATCTGCAAAGGAGAATACGTACTGATGCTGAATCCCGATACAGTGATTGGAGAAGAATCACTGCGGAGTCTTTACTTCTTTATGGAAGATCATCCCGAAGCTGGAGCTTTAGGATTAAAGATGCTTAACGGAAATGGCGTATTCCTGGCAGAAAGCAAGCGTTCCTTCCCGACGCCGTGGGTTTCATTCTGCAAGTTGTTCGGATTATCAAAACTATTCCCCAACTCACCCAAGTATGCCAGCTATGCTTTGCCGTATCTTTCACCGGATGAACAACACGAAGTGGATGTGCTCTGCGGGGCTTTCATGCTAATGCGTCACGAGGCTCTCGACAAGATCGGATTATTGGACGAAGACTTCTTTATGTACGGTGAAGACATCGATCTATCCTATCGGTTTATTCAGGGAGGTTATAAGAATTACTACATGCCGGAGCGGATGCTGCATTATAAAGGAGAAAGTACACAGAAAATGTCATATCGTTTTCTCCAGCGTTTTTATGGTGCCATGCTGATCTTCTACCGTAAGCATTATTCCCAGTCGTCTCCTTTATTAAGCCTGGCTGTCAGAACGGCCGTTATGCTTCGTGCCGGATTGACAACACTCTGTAATATAGGTAGGAAAAAGTCGGCTACGCCTAAACATCGCCGTGTATTAGTGGTTTGCCGGAAAGAATCTTTGGAAGAAGCAAAGAAAATCATTGCTAAGAAATTTCCGACCTGCGAATATATCAATCTATGGGACTTGAATGAAGAACGGATTACAGCAGCTGTCTGCCGGAAGAATCAGATGAAGCGTTTTACCGACATCGTCTTCGTCTATCCAGACACTCGCTTCGAACAGATGTTTCTGTTGATGGACTTAATGCCCAACAAGCAGATGATCTATCATATCTTCCACAGAGAACACAACTTATTTGTTTCACCTGGAAAATAAGAGATATATGACTTTACTACGAGACGACCTAATACAGCTGAGAGCCATTGAACCGGAAGATCTGGATGTTTTATACCGATGGGAAAATAATGCCGACTGGTGGGAAGTTGGCGATACATTAGCTCCTTTTTCGAAATATGTACTACGAGAGTACATTGCTGAATCACATCGCGACATCTATGATCTCAAACAATTGCGATTGATCATCGAACACCGGAAAGACCAGAAAGCAGCCGGTCTGATGGATCTTTTCAATTTTGACCCGCATCATAGCCGGGCAGCCATGGGAATGCTTATCGATCCGGCTTATCAACATCAAGGAATAGGAAGGCGAGCCCTCAAACTGACGCTCGAGTATGGTTTTTCCTTCTTAAAACTTCATCAGCTGTATGTACATATCCCGGCCCAAAATACAGCCAGTCTGCAACTATTCCTCACGAATGGATTTGAGATTCAGGGGACACTGAAAGACTGGCTCCATACAACCGAAGGATATAAAGACGTTCTCGTTCTGCAGCGAATCCGCGCTCAGGAAAAGAAAAGAGATTAATTCAAAAACGGATCTTTGGGGAATTGAATCCACGGGCGATACTGTTCTCCTAAATTCACAACAGAATGCTTCCAGAAAGCCTCACCCGAATCTTCAAACACCCGTTGGTCATCAGCATGACCTACGGCCCAAGAGTTGGCTTTGATTTCATCTTTCAACTGCCCTTTCTCCCAACCCGAATATCCGATGAAGAACTTTACTTTATCATGAATGCTATTTCCCGAAAGCATATAATCCCGTAAAGCGTCGAAATCTCCGTCAAAATACAAATGATCATTGATGGCAAATGAATTGGGAACAACCGTATTGCCCAATGAATGCACGAAGAACAACCGGTTTGATGCCACCGGACCACCTAAATAAATTGGTATTTCCGGTAAATGTTCGAATTCAGAGAACAGCATGTTGATCGTCATGTCTGTCTTTTTATTCAGGATAAACCCCATGGAACCCGTATCACCGGAGTGCTCGACCAATAAGACTACCGAACGCTGGAAATAGGCGTCACGCAAGAAAGGTTCCGAAATCAATAAACGACCAGGCTGAGGAAGTAAATCATTGTGGACTACTTTAAAGATGTTATTATTAGAGATCATCAGCTTCTTTATTAGATGTGTATATAATTTAAGCTCCAAGATAAGGTTTATAAATGACTATAACAAATATATTGGGACTTAATTTCACAAATTCTTAAAAATAAATCTCTATATGTTCACTCTTTTCCAAAATGTCTGATCAGAATGGAAGGATTAACACGCAGGTAAGCACCTATCGAAAAACTATTTGAAAAAGACTTGTGTTCCCAGCCTTCTCCTGAAACCAGCTTCTCAAAAGGTTTGTGAAGATAAATATCGGCATCAGCTCCCAAGATTATTCCATGTCCTAAATTTCGGGCATATTCCAACCCTAAGCAGAACATACCTGTCGAACGGAATTGAGTTCCCGGTTCATCAACCGACAGACAACTGTAAAAAGGATTTCCTTGCAAAGAAACAAATGAGTAATTTCTCCACCAGGCAGCCTTTACACGAAAGTCCTTCAGATCAGCATAAGCTTTCAGGTAATAACCAGTTCCCGACTCTACCGGCCAAAGGTGTCCAGCCTGCTGATATGAAAAGACGAAATCGGCTTCCGCACCCACTCTTCTCAATACAGGCTTTTCTGTGTTCCATACAAAGCCTAAACCGGCCGCTCCGTTCATCAGTGTTTGTACCGAATTTACATGAATAGTATCAATTTCTCCACCTCGATGCTGTGCCATAACCTGCAACGGCAGATAAGCATGAAAAGGACTTTCTTCACTGTTCCACTTGAATCGAGAAGAGAAACCTACCTGAAATCGTTCCTGATGCGTATCATCCCGAAAGATAAAGCTTTGCCAGTCGACCCACACATCCATATCAAAATGAACAGATGAATATAAAACCTGCAATCCGGCCTCTGGATCAGCCGTCAGATTCAACTCAGAACTATACAAAGGATCTACGAGACGATGGTTACTTTTCCCATAAATATCACCAAAGACAAGCGACCAATTACCCAAATCAACTTGTGCTCTCAGCCAGGGTAAAGCATGAAATCCTTTCTGATACGTAGGGCTATTCAAATCTGCGATGCCTTGATATGTTCCATCAGGATAACGGTCAGCGCCCCAATAACGTAGTAAATGGGCACCCAACTCCAGTTTCACATTCGATAAAGGATAGTATACTAGCTTCGGCTGTAACCAAAACCCCGGCAAGGTATAACCTTTCTGTAACCTTCCGGCGTATTCATTATCCTTGAAAAAGGTAATATTATCCAACTCCACCAGCCATTTACCCTGATCCAACGAATCTATCTTTGTTTCCGAACGATATAATTTCGTATCAAGTTGTGCTACGGCTGAAAATGTGCTACCTATCCAGGTCAGCAAAAGAATCCATTTTCTCATTTTCCTCACTTCTTTTATTAGGTGCAAAAGTAAAAAAAGGACACGACTCCATCAGCAAATAGGATAAACCAAATTACTATCTGCAGGAAATCTTTCTTTCCAACATCAATAATCCGGACAAGAATCTATTTCTTCAGCGGACAGAATCTTTAGGGGCAAGCGGTGCAGGAACCGTGTCGGCAGGCATCAGAAGAGGAAACAGGCGACGACGACGCTGGAACAACTCTGAGAAATGTGTAAAATCTTTCTTAAACATGATACCTACGCCTTGCGTCGTTAAAGCCTGCTTCAGATACTGATACATGTCGTTGGCATGATTATAAGCCTTCAGGCGAATCTCTCCGCTGCGGGTCAGCTTATATTCAAGGTCAAACTCACCGATAATAGCATTCTTTTGGGTCGGATTGTTCTTATATCCGAAGTTACCGTTAAAAAGCAATCGGTTGTTAAGTAGCTGGCTTGAAAGAAGCATCTCAACTTCTGTATCAGTAATGCCGTCTTCACTGGCGCGGATATTGGTTCCAATCTGCACTTTATCCGTAATATTATTCAGCAAACTGGAAATCTGAGACGACAAAGCGGAAGAAGCCACAGCGGTAAAGTTATTAGAACCTTGCCTTCCTGTATATTCAGGCGTATAAAATTTGTTCAGAACCAGAAGATAAACGATCTGACGCGTCATCATATCATCCGTATCAATCAGACTTTTCATCTGACGTTCCAGTTCCTCGTTCGAGCCAGGTAATTCCAAATCAAACGAGATACTCGGCTGTCGCAACATGCCGCTCAGCTGCAAAACACAATTAACCGGAACATTTGTTCGCGCACTCTCCAATGCCAGGCTTTGATCCAAATCACTCAAATTGGCCGTTACATTATATATGGCATTGATATCCAAGTTCGCATTAAACGGATCACCATTAAAGCTGATCATACTTCCTTCACGAATCTTAAAGTCTTTATGAATCAACTGCTGCAAACTAAAATTATAATTTCCACTTTCGATACCGAAGTTCCCATAAATCCGGACATCTGAACGCGTACCGTATTGAATCTGCATGCTTCCGCTTCCATATCCTTTGATACGGTCACCGGCATTCGGATCAATAATCAGCTCAATATTGGCATCAGGAGTGATATCCAACAGGAAGTTCATCCGTAAGTCAGAGCTTTCATCGTCTGCAAATAGCTGACCGGCTATTGAATCACGAACTGCTTCTTCTCTGAGCAAAGCCTCTTCCCGCAACTTTTTCTTATCAACGAATGTAATGAAATCATATTCCGAAGCCGTTGAATTACCCATGAAATTCAGATATACATGTGTGTTGGGACGACTTTGCATATTAATATCAAAGTTCGTTACCTGCCCGTTACCATTGATTGCAGCCGTACCGGTTCCGTATACCACACCATAAATCAATGGATTCTGCTTTTCAGGGACATCATACATCAACATATTATCGGCTTGGATATTGACATGATAATCAAAATTCTTAAAATGCGCATGATTGACCCGAAGATCTACATGCCCCGTATGATTGAACTTATCGTGAAAAGCCAGATTACGGATCTGTATGCTTGTCGTATCCAAATGAATGGAATCCGAAAACGTATAATACGTATTTAGGAATTCAATACCCATTCCGCCATCAGCTACGTAGGCATCACCGACCACATTCAGTTCCTTAAACGGACCGAAGAGATGGATCTTACCAAAGCCACTACCTTTTACATTTTGGACAATCTTTTCCATGAAGGGCTGCAAAAATGCGATATTCATATCATTCGCATCAAAATGCAGCGATAATCCCGGTTCTCGCTCAGGTGTGCGCACCGGATAAATATAACCACTCACGTCACTCCACGTCGAATCATTCTTATAAATGCTTCCTAACATCAGTATTCCACGTTGAGAATCGTCCCACTCGCTGAACAAATTCAGTCGTCCCAGCTTTACGCCATTGAACGAGAAATCCTGAACCTCAAGATCTGTATTCAACATCCTGCTGCCATACAAATCACAGATATTGAATTTCCCGGTAGCCTTTCCCGTAAATTTAACAGATTCAATATTCAGAATATCGAATATATAGCCCAATTCGAAGTTGTTCAGATCCATCTTGAGTGAATCTGTTACTTCTTTAGAGACCATTCCATTCAAATGGACAAATTCCTTTCCTCGCTCAACCACGAAATTATTAACATCAATCTTTCCATTCCTCAGTGTAACAGACGACGGACGTATATACCATACCGTATCATTCACAATCAGAGGGGTCTCATGCAAAGCTATTTCCGTCCGGAGGACAGGCTTAGCCTCCTTATCTTCCGGATCAGGTCCTTCCATAAAGAAACAGGTAGTAGCCGAAACATCCGCTCCAAACCGATGTTCCTTGTTATTATTCCATTTGACATATGTATTCACACAATCCTCTTTAGCATCCAGATGCAAATCAAGATAATTGCGTGTACCTTTTGCATTGTATTGGGTTGCTTTCAAGGAAAGATCCATTTTGTCGGTAGGATTACTACAATGCAGATAGCCTCCTTCAAAGCTTGAATTGCCCAACTGGAACTGAGGCAAGTAAGCTTCAAAGCGGAATTTATTGTAGGCATTATTATATGACCCTGCGATTCGAGCCGGCTGCAACATGGTAACCGGAAGCTTTAACGTGTGCGAAAGAGCTTCGGTATTCTCTATAGTCAATAGCATGGTAAAATCATTCTCATCCACTTTTTTTGAAAGGGTTCGGGTATTGATCAGCGTCGGAATATAGCCTTTCAAGGTATTCATAAAACTAGGGACAATCGTTCCGAACGAATAAGCCCCGTTCACTTCTCCATTCACAATATCAGAAGAGATTTTCAACTGACGTAATCCATTCTCTGATCCGGCTTTGACCAATAGTTTTTTCAAGGCAAAACTATCCGGTCTCGTCTTAAACGACAAGTCATCGACTTCAATCGTTCCGACCACGTTATCGATATTGTTTCCTGTAAAATCAGCATTCAAAGAAAGAGAAATATCCGGTTCCTCATATTTGTCAGACAGATGTAGCTTATCAGGCCTGAAATGGGCTAAATCAACAGCCAAGTTCACTACTGTATTTTCTTTTTTACTCTCCAAGAGACCATTTACCAGAAGAGAAATATTCGGATCTTCTACTTGCAGACTGCCGTCAAAAGCATTACGCCTGAAGCTTCCGGCCAGCCGGATATCCTGATAAGTATAGTTTTTATAGTCTAATCGTTCAACATTTGCCTGAATCTCACCTGCAAAATGTCCGCCCACCGGACGCTTTGCATCAATCCGTATTCCACACTTCGCTTTCCCTAATTGAGACTGTTCTCCCAACAGCTCCTCCAAATTCAATTCATTGGTCTGAACACGTCCTTTCAGAAAAGCGGCTACATTCTTCGCTTTATCATTTCCAAAAATCAAATCGGTCTGTAACGAACCGACAGCCGTTGATAACCTTCCATACGCTACCAGATTATCAAAGAAACCTGAAATCTCGCCCGTAAAATTAATGGTTCCTAATTTGACAAAAGGAGCAGGTAATACGACTCTGTCTTTACTGAAGTTATTCAGCAAGTCACTGAGCCCTACTGTGGTGATGTACATTTTGCTGACCTGCCCATAAACATAGGCCTCCTGTGGATGAGTAATACCCTTCAAGTCCATCTTCCCTACCAGAAGCATCTTTTTACCATATCTCAACGTCAGATTTTTCAGGCTGAAATGATTCACATGTCCAGCAGCTTGTGCATAGATCTCAATAGAATCTGTAAAATTGCGGAAGGCAGGAACAAATGCCGATAAATCCCGTAAACGGACGTGTGAAGGAGCAATCCGCAAAGACAACTTCGCTTTATCCACAAAATTGGAAGCCGTACTGTCAATCTCAGTCAAATCTACTTTAGCTTCTGATATACGCAAATCTGTTTGAGGTAAAGCTATCTTAAAATCTTTAACATAGATACTATCAGAATTTCCAACAACCGACAAGGTCAGTTTGTCTAACGAGAAACCTGAACCTTCCTTTAAAGACAATTTCTTGATTTGGGCATGAATACTATCTTTACGCAAAGCCTTCAAAGAAATCTTGGCGCTTAAATCACGAATGTCTATATGCTTGGCATTAAATTTATCCGGAGTCTGAGGGACATCTTCCACATCATAACTGAAATGTCCCTGACGAATCAGAACAGTATTAAACCGCAAATCTATATCCAGTTTTTTCTTGGGCGTTGTATCTTTTGAAGCAAATGCATCAATGACAAACTTCAAATTTAACGGATCAGTAGCCGTTTTCCGACTTAAATGAATATGCGGACCAAACAGACGAACTGTATTGAATGTAAGTTTTCCATCCAACAAAGGTAAAATATCAAAGCCGGCAGCGACATGATTTGCCTTGAACATGACTTTTCCTTGCTGATCTTCCAAATACAGACCTTCTAACACCAGACGGTTAAACCATTCAATATCTACCCGCTCTATCTGCACTGGCACACCCAGCCGACGAGACAATTCCTGCGTTGCCGTCGTTGCAATCTCTTTTTGTACAAACGGAATATTGACCAGCAGGCTTGGAACTACATACAGAATCCAAACCAACGAGAGCAAAAATATTACTATGTATTTTAATCCCCTAATAACGCTTCTGATTAATTTTAAGGACAAAAATAAAACAATATCGCGATAGATTTCGTTATTTTGCAAAAAAAACAAGAGAATATGAGTATAACAATTCTTGGTATCGAATCTTCATGTGACGATACTTCTTCTTCTGTCATTCAAGACGGTGTTATGTTGTCTAATGTAATTGCCAGCCAGGCTGTGCATGAAGCATATGGTGGTGTTGTCCCGGAATTAGCCTCTCGTGCCCACCAACAAAATATCATTCCGGTTGTTTCGGAAGCAATCAAAAGAGCAGGTATTGACAAATCTCAAATCGATGCTGTTGCTTTTACCCGCGGTCCCGGCTTAATGGGATCCTTGCTCGTTGGAACTTCTTTTGCCAAAGGTTTCTCGGCAGCCTTGGGAATTCCAATGATTGAAGTTAATCACCTGCAGGCACATGTTCTGGCTCATTTCATCAAAGAGAGCGCAGATGATAATCATGCCCCTTCATTTCCATTCTTATGCTTACTCGTATCTGGAGGAAACTCTCAGATAATAAAAGTAAACGCCTACAATGATATGGAAGTAATTGGTCAGACCATTGACGATGCGGCGGGCGAAGCCTTCGACAAATGCGCCAAGGTAATGGGACTTGGATATCCGGGCGGCCCGGTTGTCAACCGCCTTGCCAACGAAGGAAATCCGAAAGCTTTTACATTCAGTAAGCCCCATATTCCTGGATACAATTATAGTTTCAGCGGGCTTAAAACATCATTCCTCTATACGTTGAGAGATGAACTCCAGAAAGATCCTGATTTCATTGAGAAAAATAAAAAGGATTTATGCGCCTCATTGCAAGCTACGGTTATTGATATTTTAATGCAGAAACTAAGGATGGCAGCCAAAGATCTGAACATTAAAGAAGTAGCCGTTGCCGGTGGTGTTTCTGCCAATTCAGGTTTGAGAGACGCTTTCCTCGATCATGCCAAACGGTATGGCTGGAAAGTACATATTCCTAAATTCTCTTTTACTACCGATAATGCTGCCATGGTAGCTATTACAGGATATTACAAATACATGGATAAAGAATTTTGTCCGATGGATGCCGCTCCATTTTCAAGAGTACAAATATGATTGTAGAAGAATTAGCAATATTGCTTGAGAAGCATCAACTCACAATGGGAACAGCAGAAAGCTGTACGGGAGGGAAAATTGCCCACATGATTACAAGTCAGGCTGGAAGTTCTGCTTATTTCAAAGGAGGAATCGTTTCCTATTGTAATGAGGTAAAACATCAGGTCTTAGGAGTCTCATCCGACGACCTGGAAAAGTTTGGTGCCGTCAGTAAGCCTGTCGTTGAACAAATGGCCTTAGGCGCTATCCGTGTTCTTAAATGTGATTGTGCCGTAGCCACATCCGGCATAGCAGGGCCTGGAGGAGCTGTTCCCGGAAAGCCCGTTGGAACAGTTTGGATAGCAGCAGCCTATAAAGACAAGGTTGTTGCCGACTGCCATCATTTTCCTTTCGATAGAAGCGGAAACATCGAAGCATCTGCAGAAACGGCTCTTGTCAAGCTGCTTGGCTTATTAGAAGAAAACGGTATCAAATAAAACTACATTCAAACAAGCTTTTATTATCATCATTTTCAAAACTCGTTGGATTCAAAATTAATTCCAACGAGTTTTGAAAACAAATCCAACGAATTTTATTAAAAACGGATTTCAGAATGTCTTATCATTAGCCATATTCCACATATTCAGGAATGAAGCTTTTGTTATATCCACCAATTTAGACCAATTGATCCGTTCAGCATGATCACTGGGTAAATGATAGTCTGGATGACCGTTAGTATGGTACCAGATAATAGGAATATCCAATTTGGCAAACGAAGTATTATCACTTCCTCCTACCGGACGATCCCACGGACGATAATCAGGTTTAAGCTTCAAATTATATTTTTGTATATCTTCCTTCAACCACTTCCCGAAAGCTGGATGAGATTCCGTATAGAAATAAACCACATTTTCCGGATTTGACTCATCACTATTACGGCCTATCATATCAAAGTTTAAATACCCTTTTACCTTTTTCATCTCCGGAAAACTCTGAACAAAAGCACGGGAGCCCAATAAACCTTTCTCTTCACCGTCCCAAAATGCAAAAATCACATTCCGCTCCGGCTGTTCACCCGCTGCTAAAAAGGCACGGGCTATCTGCAAGACGGCAGATACACCAGACGCATTGTCATCTGCTCCATTATAAATCTGGTCTCCATCCAGCATCGGATCCATACCCAAATGATCATAATGAGCTCCAACTATTACATATTCTTCCGGATTCTTTCCAGGAATCATACCTAAAATATTATTCAAGGATAATTTTTGATGTACCTCTTTCTTCAATTGGGCTATCGAATCCGGTTCAACTTGCCATTGCTTCCCCTTTTTCTGCCGTTCGGCATGGTAAACTTCAAATGGATGGTAATACGAATCACCGACAGGTTGGATTCCTAAGGATTTCAAGACAGAGACAATGTATTGCCCGGCAACTCGTCCGCCAGGGAAACCGGCTTCACGTCCTTGCAATTCATCACTCGCTAAAAACTCCACATGAGCTTCGGCTGTTAATTGATTAATTGATTCAACACCTTTTCTCTCGGCATCTTCTGCCCATAAGGAAGATCCTATAAACAAAGAAAGGCAAAGCAAAGTAGTCTTTTGTTTCATATTATTTGTGTAATTGATTAAATTTGAGACAAAGCTACAAAAAAATACCCGAAAAACGTATGGGCATAAAAAAAGGATCTTCCTTCGTGCATCCTACGCACTCAAAAGTTCCCGTCTCCATTATCTCTTACCAACCCTTTCGGTGGCAAGAGATTTCACATCACATCAAACTATACCTATTAAAACCTCATAATTAATTACCTGCAACTGTAGAAAGATTCAACGTATTTTCCAGACGACGAATCTGTGTATTCAACATCTGACACATCAAACCGTTCTTCATTGCCTGATAACGCTTAACCTGGTAACGCAACATTTCTAATGTCTTTGTTACTTGTTCATTTTTTTCATTCATATTCATTTTGGTTTTATGCCTCACGCCTGAGGCTGATTAATAATAAATATACCTAAACTCTCTTGTTGTCTTATTTCGACTGCAAAGATAAATAGTTTTTCTATAACTATGTTCTAAAACATAAAAAATAATTCTCGTTTCTTGTTTTTTAACTATTATTCCTTTTAATAAAAGGTTTATTAAATCATTTACCAGCCAGAACGTCTTATAAACAGATGTATGAAGAACTCATCCATTATACCAAACATCCATTTTCGAACAGTCCTTTATCATCCAAATAATTTTTCATTCAGTTCATTACTCCATCCTGCCATATTTCATTTCATCTCCATTTTGGTCATACTGTTTGCGTTTACCAGTGGGTGGAGCTAAAAGTGTGATCCGAACTACCGTCGTACGATGCAGACTGCGATGAACAGCATCCTCAAAAGCATCCATATGCTGAGGCAAGAAACGCTGGCTGATGGCACGAAGAGCCTGAACCTTCTCTTCCAAATCCGTTACAACCTCAGCTTTTCCAAAAGCCATAGCGGAACGATATTGGAGGGTAAAAGAACCATCTTTTGGCCCAACCGTTGGCTGGCACTTAGTTACTGCAGAAAGACAAACTTCAGGATGAACGGCAATCGCATCCAATTTATCTCCCTCAGGCGCACAATGAAAATACCATATATCATCACGAGTACAGGCCAATGAAAGCGGAACGCCATACGCTGTTCCGTCCGGCCGTGTAAAACTTACTGTAATATAGGGGGCTTTACGCATCACTTCCAAAGCCCAATGACTATCCATTTCCCTGCTTTTCTTTCTCATACGAATGTATATTCACGATTATTTATACCTTTTCAACTGCTACTACATAGCGCAACCGATGTATGAATATACCAATTATCCATACCCAGTTGGCAAAAATACAGGTTATATGAAAATAATAAGCATCGTATAATCATTATTTTAATAATAAAACCGCAATGGCAAATTTATTGTAAATTTGCAACCATAAATCAAATGCTTATGAAAAAAGAATATTTATTTGCCATCCTTTTGGCAGGATTAATGCCCAACAGTTTATTGGCTCAAGCCCAGACACAGACAAAATCAGACAAACAACAGTTAAAAGTTGAAATTACAGATAGCAGAATTGATGTGGTCAGTGGTATCATATATTCACAAATTACTTCCAAATATGGAAACTGCCAACTCCGAATGACTCTTCTTATACCTGAGACAAACGAACCAAAACCAGCCATTATTTATTATCCGGGTGGTGGCTTTACTTCAGCTAATCACGAAAAATTCATCGAAATGCGTATGGCTCTTGCCAAAGCCGGATTTGTAGTTGCTGCTGCAGAATATAGAACAGTTCCGAATCAGTTTCCGGCTTTAATTAACGATGCCAAATCGGCTGTACGCTATCTGCGTGCACATGCCAGTCAATTCGGGATAGATCCTCAATATATCGGTGTGATTGGAGATTCCGCCGGAGGATATGTGTCTCAAATGATGGGAACAACAAATGGAGAAAAACGCTTTGATGTAGGCGATTTTACGGAAGTTTCATCGGATGTTCAGGCTGCCGTTACCATTTATGGTATTAGCAATCTGATGAACATTGGTGAAGGTTATTCAGACACCATACAAGCCATCCATGCTTCGCCGGCTGTAACAGAAGCATTACTCGTACATGGACCGGCCTTTGCCGACTATCCTGGAGCCAGCATCCTGAGTGATCCTCAAAAAGCTTTAGATGCCAGCCCGATGGGACATATAAAGGAAAACATGCCTCCTTTCCTGATTATGCATGGATCAGCCGATTTATTGGTTTCCCCTGTTCAAAGCGAACAGCTATATAACGCTTTAGCAGAAAAAGACAACAAAGTAGATTATATTGTTGTAGAGAATGCCGGACACGGAGATCTTTACTGGTATCAGCCGAAACTCATTCAGACCGTTGTCAACTGGTTTAAAAAGAATCTCGGAGAAAATAGTCATTCCTAACTCTGCATCTGATTAGAAACTTGTTCTTTTGTTTTGAAAAAAGGAATAAAAACAGTACGTTTGCAAAAGAACTTGATGTATTTTTTACAAATATCTTATAACATGAAAATAAAACACTTAACCTTTACTGCTCTTGCAGTACTTACAGTAACATCCTGCTCGGAAAAGAAACAGGATTTTCCGTTCAGGAATCCCGATCTTCCCATTGAGGAACGCGTCGATGATTTATTGAGCCGACTGACTCCTGAAGAGAAAGTAGGACAAATGATGAACCAGACTCCTGCTATCGAACGGTTGGATATTCCTCCATACGACTGGTGGAACGAGGCTTTACACGGTGTGGCACGAGCAGGAAAAGCGACAGTTTTTCCTCAAGCCATTGCTTTGGCTGCTACTTTTAATGATCAGGATGTGTATGAAACCTTCAATATCATTAGTGATGAAGCACGGGCCAAATATCATCAGTACCAGAAAGACAAGGAATACGACCGTTATAAAGGACTGACATTCTGGACACCCAATATCAATATTTTCCGTGACCCCCGTTGGGGACGCGGGATGGAAACCTATGGAGAAGATCCATATCTTACTTCACGCATGGGCGTTGCCGTTGTAAAAGGCTTACAAGGCAACGATCCAAAATACTTCAAGACTCACGCTTGTGCCAAGCATTATGCCGTACACAGTGGTCCGGAATGGAACCGACATGAGTATAATGCCGAAGTCACTCCACGGGATCTATGGACAACTTACCTGCCAGCTTTCGAAGCCCTAGTAGAAGAAGCCAATGTACAAGAGGTGATGTGCGCTTACAACCGTTTCGAGGGAAAACCCTGTTGTAGCAGCGATAAACTATTGGTTGATATCCTCCGAAACTCCTGGGGATACGACCGGATAATTCTTTCCGACTGTGGAGCAATTGATGATTTCTGGCAGAAAGACAAGAACACACCACGCCACGAAACACATCCGGATGCTGAAAGCGCTTCAACTGATGCAGTCTTGAGTGGAACGGATTTAGAGTGTGGCGGCAGTTACCATGCGTTATTGAAAGCCATGCAAGATGGAAAAATCAAAGAATCAGACCTGGATGTTTCACTCCGCCGCCTGTTTAAGGCACGTATGGAATTAGGTATGTTTGATCCGGACGACTGTGTTCCATTCTCAAAAATACCTTATAGTGTGGTAGAAAGTCCTGAGCACGTAGCAAAAGCTCTCGACATGGCCCGGCAGAGCATGGTGCTGCTCAAGAATAAAAACCAGATCTTGCCATTGAGCAAACAACTGAAGAAAATCGCCGTCGTAGGTCCGAACGCAGCCGATTCAACAATGCTGTGGGCCAACTATAATGGATTCCCGACTCACACCGTGACCATCTTAGATGGCATCCGTGCTAAAGTACCGAATACAGAGGTTATCTATACATTAGGATGTAATCACACTGATAACTTCCTGATGAAAGATTTAGGTCAATACATAACTTCAGAAAAAGGGAACGGACTTAAATCTGAATTCTTCAACAACACAGAATTCAAAGGTGAACCTGTTTATTCGGGATTGGCAAAGGAGCTGCATTACACGACGGGTGGTAACACTCAGTTCGCACCCAATGTGAATCTGACAGACTTTTCAGCCCGCTTTACTGGAGAATTTACGGCTCCGCTAAGTGGTGACATCGAATTTACTATTTCCGGGAATGATGGTTTCCGCTTATTCATCGGCGATGAAAAAGTTGCTGAAAGCTGGACCAATGAATATGGCAGCACGAAAAATTATATTCTGAAAGCCGAAGAAGGGAAAAAATACCCTATCAAAATCGAATACATGCAGGCAAAAGGCTCGGCTGATTTGAACTTCTCTGTAGCTGTTCGTACTCCAGTTGACTATCAGGCAACTGCTAATGAAGTGAAAGATGCCGATGTCATCATTTTCGTCGGAGGTATTTCTCCCCGCCTCGAAGGAGAAGAAATGCCAGTTGATGCAGAAGGTTTCAAGAAAGGAGACCGACTGAATATAGAAATTCCGAAAGTACAGAAAGAAATGGTCAAAACACTGAAAGCAACCGGAAAACCTGTCATCTACGTGGTTTGTACAGGAAGCGCTTTGGCCTTGAATTGGGAAAACGAAAATCTGGATGCCATCCTAAACGCCTGGTATGGAGGTCAGGAAGCTGGAACAGCCGTTGCTGATATTTTATTCGGTGATTATAATCCGGCCGGACGTCTTCCGGTAACTTTTTACAAGTCCGTTGATCAGTTACCTGATTTTGAAGACTACAACATGAAAGGACGTACCTATCGGTATATGACAGAAACACCTCTTTACCCATTCGGTTACGGATTGAGTTACACCACATTCGCCTATAAGAATGCAAAACTGTCGAGTGACAAGATCAACAAAGAGGAAAACCTGACAGTCACACTTGATATTCAAAATACAGGAAAAACAGATGGCGATGAAGTTGCTCAGCTTTATATCAAGAACCCGAATGACCCGAAAGGACCGATGAAGAGTTTACAGGGATTCAAACGTACCCATATTGCCGCTGGGGAAACACAAACCATCAGCTTTGAACTGACTCCTAAAGCCTTTTGGTCTTTCAATGATGAAACACAAACCATGGAAGTTCGTCCCGGCAAGTACGAGATTCTTTATGGACCTTCATCAGCTGACAAAGACTTGAAGAGCCTGACATTAACTATTGAATAATGGTTCATTAAGCAATTCGGCAGGGAATACTTAAAAATATTCTCTGCCGAATTAGTTTTTATCAATGTCACAAAAAATATAAACCACTACTTCCTTTTTATTTCATATCTATTCCAAAGGCTGTATCCAACAAATCCCGAACTGGTTCAGGAATAAAAAAGCGAATGTCTTTCTTTTCACGCAAAGCTTGTCGGATAAACGTAGAAGAAACCTCTATTTCAGGAGCATTCACTATATGAACCTGAGGAAATTGAACTCTATCTACTAGACATGGACTTCCTTTTCGAGGATAAACAATCAATTCACAAGCCGCCAGTATTTCCTGATAATTTTTCCACCGATCAAACTTACACCAATTATCCGCTCCCATAATCAGGGCAAAAGAAGCTGTCGGGTATAAATGTTTCAAAGCTTTTAAAGTTGAAATCGTATAAGAAGGCTTGGGCAAATGAAATTCCAAATCGCAGACTTTAAACTTCGGATAGCCGGCAATTGCTTTTTCTACCATCTCTAATCGCAAGTCATCGTCTAATAAATCAATCCGCTGTTTAAACGGATTATGAGGAGTTACCATAAACCAGACTTCATCCAGGTCCGTAAATTCACACAGCCAATTCGCTAAAGTCAAATGACCTATATGAACCGGATTAAAAGAACCGGAATAAATACCTATTTTTTTCTGGGATGATTCTGAATCCATCGTATAATATTCATCACTTGTATGCCTACAACAAGTCCTGTAGCAACCATAACAGTCACATCCTGTTTAACGAAAGCCCAACCCATTACAGCCAACGCAGCTATTGCAATTAAGATAAAGCCGTATAGCCACTTCTTTGATAAATTCCGCTCGTTCATTTATCCTCAATAAAATTTTGTATAATACGTAATGCCTCAGCTTTGGCCTTATCCAAATCATCATTAACAACTACCACATCGAATTGCGGTGCAAAACTCAATTCATAGGCAGCCTTTGCTATCCGGCTTTCTATCACTTCCGGAGCATCCGTAGCACGGCCTTCCAAACGACGGCGCAATTCTTCAATGCTCGGTGGCTGAATAAACATCGACAAGGCCCGGTCACCATAATACTTCTTTATATTACAACCACCTACTACATCAACATCAAAAATAACATTGTCACCTTCTGCCAATATCCGTTCAACTTCGCTCTTTAAAGTTCCATAGAATTTATCTTTATAGACTTCTTCATACTCCAGAAAGTCACCGGCGGCTATGCGGGCATGAAATTCTTCTGGAGAAAGAAAATAATATTCTACCCCATTCTTTTCTGTTCCTCGCGGTGCTCGGCTCGTTGCTGAAATAGAAAAACGTAGCCGCAAGTTCTGCGTCAGTAAATAATTAATAATCGTAGACTTTCCCGATCCGGAAGGAGCCGAGAATATAATCAATTTGCCTGCCATTATGGACTATTTTATTTATTATAAAACGTTCAAAACCTGTTCTTTTATCTGTTCCAGTTCATCTTTCATACGGACAACGATCTTCTGCATATCCGCATGATTACTCTTTGATCCCAATGTATTAATCTCCCGGCCCATTTCCTGAGCGATAAATCCCAGCTTCTTTCCCTGACCATGACCTGTTTCCATCGTTTCCAGGAAATATTTCAAGTGATTATCCAACCGGTTTTTCTCTTCATTGACATCCAGCTTTTCGATATAATAAATCATTTCCTGCTCAAAACGATTCTTATCATAATCGACTGCCAGCTTCTCCAGATTATCCAGGATACGACCTTTTATCTTTTCAATCCGTTCTTTTTCGTATGGCTCCACATCGTTCAGCAAAGCAGCTATATTAGATACTTTTTGAGTAAACAGTTTCTGCAACATGGCACCTTCCTGAATACGGAAATCGCACAAATGCTGTATCGCCTCATCAATAGCCTGCTTAACAACGTTCCATTCATCTTCATCAACTTCCACCGGATCTGTCTTGATTACATCCGGCATTCTTAATACCAGCTGTAATTCGTCCCAGCTTGAAGGAGCACTGATACCTAACTTATCTGATAATTCTTTTAGTTGGGCAAAATAAGACATCACTGCCTCTTGATTTATCTGTGAGGAAGCTTCCTTTCCTATGTATTCAATATAGATAGCAAAATCAACTTTTCCACGTTCAAGTGTCTGCAACAACCGACTACGGATCTGCATTTCCTTTTCCTTATAGATAGAAGGGATACGCGTTGACAAATCCAGCTGTTTACTATTAAGCGCCTTAATCTCTACGGTTACTTTTTTGGTAGGCAATTCGGCAGTAACCTTACCGAAACCTGTCATTGATTGTATCATGCTACTTAAAATTTCTACAAAGTTAGCTTTTTCAGCCGACAATTAATAATCTATTGCCTACAAGATTCCTTTTTTTATTCAGCCAGCCAGTTCCGGTTATAGACTTTTTCGTTAGGAGTCTTGTAGTACATATCACTTACCTGAGGAATCAGCAGTTCATACGTTTTTCCTGCTGTTATTAGTTTCCGATCTCTTAACCACGGGTTAAACCGTTTCAAATCAGCATAAGTCACCCCTTGGGCCTTGGCAAACGAAGCTAAGTCGGGTATATCCGATGAAACCTCCACCGATTTACATTCAATAGGCTTATATAAATCCCGTTCGCGCAAGACAAAGCCATATTTATATGGGTTCTCGAAAATCAATTTGATGGCCAGAATCCGATAAACATAGCGTGTTGTTTCTTCAACCAGCCATAAGTCTAATGAACTTTCCACATCCTGTTTACTCAATTCACCGGAAATACGTCCCATTCCCGCATTATAGGAAGAAGCGACAGCTACCCAGTCACCATATTTGGCATAAGCATCTTTCAAGTATTTACACGCTGCTATCGTCGATTTCTGCACATGACTGCGTTCGTCTACTGTCGGAGTAATTGTCAATCCATAATCCTTGGCTGTTCCTTCCATAAACTGCCACATTCCTACAGCCCGCGCTGGAGATTTAATCCGTGGATCCAGATTACTTTCAATAACAGCCAGATATTTAAAATCATCAGGGACACCATATTCCTTCAATATAGGTTCTATAATTGGGAAATAACGGTTTGCCCGCTTAAAATTCAACATGGTACTTGCATGTAAATAACAGAAGGACGACAACTCCCGGTCTATGCCTTCATGCATATTATAACGGGTCAAATCGATCAACTGACCGCAGAAATGAATTTGATCAGGTATTTCCGGAGTCATAATCATCGACGGGACGACCGGCTTAACCCGTTTAATCAAGGCTGAATCATCCGAACAGACCGATATGCATGCAAAGAAAAACAACAGACATACGGCCAATACTGACATTAATTTTGCTTTCATTATCTTCTAACAATAAGTGTTTCTACATTTCCGAACTTCCAGAAGATTCATAACTACGTTCTTTTTTCGGGCGTAAAATATTGATATCTCCTTTTTTCTTGTATTTGATTCCATCCGAACCTTCTGCTTCAATCACATAAAAATATACACCAGGCGTTACATACTTTCCGCCTTGTTTACCATCCCATCCTGCAGCCGGATTCGTCCAATGATAGATCTGTTGTCCCCATCGGTTGAAGATCCAGCAGGAGAACTTAACCAAAGATTTGTATGCCACACGGAATTCATCGTTAACACCAGGCGTTGTTCCCGGGGAAAAAGCATTTGGCACATCCAAAAATGATTCGGCCACTTCGATCTCAAACGGATAAGAATTATAACATTTTCCAGTCCGATCACTCACTTCTACTTCTGCTGTATATTTTCCATATTCTGAAAATGTATATTCTACTTCCGGTTCAGTAAAACGTATCAGGGCATTATCCGCTCCTTCCTCGGTTTTATAGATTTTCCATATATACAAAGAAGCCACCGGATCATTGGCGTAAGCTGTAAAACGGATCGTTACCGGAGCTGACAGCGCTTCAGAGGTAGTAGTCATATTCTCCGCTTCATCCAGGAAAACAGTTGTATCAGCCTCCAACAAGATAGAAGATGCTTCATAATAATCAGTAGTAGCCGATTGCATTTTACCAAAGTGAGAAGCGAACTGATCGCCCGTCAACGTAAAATTGGTATCTGCATAAACCGAATCGACCAATTGCTGAAACGGATTTCCTTCCAGATTCTTTACCTTTTCGATTGAATTGAAAACCTTTGAATCCTCATCCCATTCTAATGTCTCATAAGTCACCTCAAATTTTCTGTTCAGCTGACGGTTGATACCACTTGTCGGATCCGAATATGTCAGATTATCCATCTTGTAATCACCTGTCAAGATAACACCGGAACAAGGATCACTGTTTTCTGAAACGGCCAGATTGCTTATCTCAAAAGGATGCTTGCTATAATCAATAATCCAGACAAACGATGACAAAGGTCCTTCTTCCACAAAATAACCATACCCGTCTTCTATATTGGTTATAGTCGAAGTTGTTCCCTGCTGTTGGCAGGATATAGGTTCTGCCTCCAGTCGTTTTGTTTTATACCGATACCATTGATGTTCAGTCGAAGTGGATGTATAACTGATCGTAACACCATCCGTCCCGTTCACGACATACACTTTCAATTTCAACGCCGTCTCTTCCTTTGCCAACATCGGTTCGCCTTGCCCGCCTTTCACTACATATTCTTCAGCAGACAAAGGCAGGATCATTCCCAACAAAAAGAAAAGCCAGCACCACTTTCTAAGTGTTTTCATTTTCATACGCTTACTAATTGACTCCAAAATTACAATAATTCTTCAAACAACACTTCACACAGCATAATGAAGGGTTGTTTTATCTTTCCCTTTTTACCATTTTTTATAGGATATTTTCTTTCTAACGCAGAAATAGGTCAAATGTTATTTCCACCAGCCGCTTATTCCAACATTATCCAGTTCCATTATTAGCTTTTTTTGCAGACTTACACTATCTTTGTCCCGATTAAACAAAGAAGAAATGAATCGATTGAAAACCGTTATACTTTCATGTGTACTCAGTGTTGCCAGTTTAACTGCTTTCGGACAAGATAGCAAAACTTTTCAGCATACCATCGAACAAGGCGAAACTGTTTATGCCATTGCCACCATGTACGGTGTCACCACAGAAGCCATCTATAAACTGAACCCTGGAAGCAAGGAAGGCATTAAAGCCGGTGAAGTTCTGCTGATTCCGCAGAAGAAAGCCAGCACCAAAGGAAATAATGCAGAGACATATACCTTTCATACCATTGAAGCCAAGGAAACACTTTATGCCGTTTCCATGAAATATAAAGTTCCTGCCCAATATATTCTGCAGGCCAATCCGGGTCTTTCTGTAAAAACATTCCAGAAAGGACGAACCATCCGCATACCTTCCAATGAAAGTATTCAGGCCATGGATCAAACTGCCCAAACAGAAAGTAAACCGCAAGCAGAAGAAGCTCCGGTTCAGGAAATTACTTATACTATTCAAAAGAAAGAGACAATGTATAGTTTGTGCCGGAAATTCAAGGTTTCCAGTTACGAACTGATCAAATTGAATCCTCAATTAAAAAGCGGAGTAAAAGCCGGCGTTGAAATTAAAGTGCCGGTTAAAGATGACGCCGTTGCCAGCAAAACGGAGAACAAAGCCTCTACAGAATCGTTCATCCAGTCTGAATCTGAAGTGAACGCATTATTGTCGGCTCCTAAAAGTACACGGGCACTTAATCAGCTTAAAGTAGCCTTATTATTACCTTTCAATCCGAGTAAGAAAACTGCAGCGTCCTCCCGTTTCATTGAATATTATGAAGGAATGTTACTGGCTGTCGACAGTCTGCAGAACCAAGGCTTATCTTTGGATTTATCGGTTTATGATACAGGAGAAGGAACAAGCCGCATCCGCGAAATTCTTACGGGCGAAACTCTGCCGAATGCCGATCTAATCATTGGAGCCGTCCAGAACGATCAGATCAAAATGATAGCCGATTTTGCCAAAGAACATCATATCAAATATGTCATTCCTTTTACCTCTAAAAATGACGATGTCCTGTCAAACAACTTCGTGTTTCAAGTAAACACGCCTCATTCCTATTTATATTCCAAAGCGGCAGAACGAGGTCGCAAGTTGTTTGCCAACGATCATATCATCTTTGTCAATATCCATGATAAAGAAGAGAAAAAGCCTTTCATTAAGGCCTTACAGGAAGAATTGAAGGACCATCAGGTTCCTTTCAAGGAAATCGAATACAACGGAGAAACTTTTGCCCAGGATCTGGATTCGCTTTACATGGTCGACCAAGTCCGCAATGTCATTATTCCGACATCGTCTTCGCTGGAAGCGCTGCAGAAGATCAAGACACCGTTGCGTATGCTGGCCGAGACTAAAACTGATTATACAATTTCTCTCTTCGGTTATCCGGAATGGCAAACGTACGTACGCGAAGCTCTGGACGATTTCTATGCGCTCGATACCTATATTTATACCAATTTCTATGCTGACAACTTGTCGAAACCCATGCAGGATTTCTACAACAAATTCAAGACCTGGTATAGTAAGGACTTAATCAATACCTATCCGAAATATGGTATTCTCGGGTTCGATACAGGTATGTTTTTCTTTGGAGCCATGAAGAAATACGGTGTTAACTTCGAAGAAGAGCTCGACAACATCCATTACCCGAGTATCCAAACTGGTTTTGATTTTCATCGTGTCAATAACTGGGGAGGTTTCATTAATACACAAATCTTTATTGTGCACTATAATAAAGATTTTACCGTAACTCGTGAATAAAATCAGGAAGATGATAAGGTATTTGTTTCTAACGGCCTCGCTGCTGTTCCTTTCTATCGGAGACGGTCAAGCACAAAATAACACCTTCAAACATGAATTGTCGGTAGGTGCTTCGTTTGGCATGAACTTTTCATCCATATCCTTTGCTCCGAAAGTCAACCAGAAAATGAAACAAGGTTATCAGGGTGGTGTAACGCTCCGATGGATTACAGAGAATCACCTGGGACTTCAGGCTGAATTGAACTATGCCCAACAAGGATGGGAGGAAGAATTTGAGGAACAACCGGAGTATCAATACAGCCGGACAATTAATTATGTAGAGCTTCCCTTTCTGACTCATATTTATTTTGGCGGGAATCGTTTCAAGTTCTTCTTCAACTTGGGACCTAAAATAGGGTATGCGCTTAGCGAAAGTACGGTAAGTAACTTAAACGGAGCCGAACCCAACCGAAATAATATGCAGCACGATATGCCGATCGAGAAAAAATTTGACTGGGGATTGTGTGGCGGACCCGGACTGGAATTATCAACAGGCATCGGCCATTTCCTGCTGGAAGGCCGATACTATTATGCTTTGGGCGATATCTATGGCAGCCAGAAAAAAGATCCGTTTGCCCGTTCTGCCAGCCAAACTATTGGAGTTAAGTTCACCTATTTGTTTCCTATCTGGCGATAAACGGGCACAAACGCCTTTACTTCTTGAGCAAATCCGGACGAAGACGGGCTGTTCGTTCCTGGGCCTGCTGCAAACGCCATTCTTCTATCTTGCGTTGATGACCTGACAAGAGGATGTCTGGCACTTTCCATCCTTTATATTCTGCCGGACGTGTATAAACCGGAGGTGCCAGCAAATTATCCTGAAAGGAATCAGACAAAGCACTCTGCTCATCTCCTATCGCGCCCGGAATAAGGCGGACCACTGCATCGGTTATAATAGCAGCAGCCAATTCTCCTCCGGTCAGCACATAATCACCTACCGAGATTTCCTTGGTGATCAGATGTTCGCGAATCCGGTAATCGATACCTTTATAATGACCGCACAGAATTATCAGATTATTCAATAACGACATCTGATTTGCCATCGGTTGGTTGAATGTCTCTCCATCCGGCGAAGTATAAATCACTTCATCGTACTCCCGTTCTTCTTTTAATGCTGAAATAGCCCGGTCGATCGGCTCAATCTGCATTACCATTCCTGCTTCTCCTCCAAACGGATAGTCGTCTACCCGACGCCATTTATTAGTCGTATAATCTCTCAGGTTATGTAAATGAATTTCGGCCAGTCCTTTATCCTGAGCTCGTTTCACGATAGAACAATTCACCATTCCTTCTATCATTTCCGGTAATACAGTCAAAATATCTATACGCATATGTGTTCAGTTCCTTATCAATTAATTAATCAGACAACAAAGATACGCTTTTTATCTGAATCCGTAGTAGCCCAAACAGCTCTGTATATTGACATTTCACACCCAATTAAGCTGTTTTTCTTATCATAAATCAAGAAAGAGAACATATTCTTTATTTTTTTGCTATAAAGAGAACAACGTACAAATGAATAAAGTATTTTTGTGTCGTAAAACATAACTATACAGCACAGAGGTGAAAAGATTGTTTAGTTATAAGTCCTGTTTTCAGGATATTGATTCAAACTTTACAGATTTCTCGTAAACCAGAAAAGGAAGAATCAAGGTTGTTTAGGTAATGGTTGGTATAAGATCCAATGAAAGAAAAAAGTTTTACAAGGTTATCTATTAAATTAAAAGAAGGATCTTTCCCAACCGCATTATTAACTATTTAAAATTTTAACGACAATGAAAAAGTTTTTAGTTGCCATGTGGCAGAAATGTGCAAAGTATCTGGCTGAAGTAGGCAAGAGTGAAATGCTGAGATGGGAAAACGGATATCTATAATATCCAGATTCCCTTTTTGATTGAAACGTAATTCTGAAAAGACTATATAAAAGAGGACTTCATTTGGAGTCCTTTTTTTTATTTCTGCCAGTCAAGCCTCCGTTACCATCAATCAAGAATCAGTTTCGTTTCTTTTATGTATATCCATATTATCTTGACAACGAATCCTAAATCTTTCTACATTTGCAGTCAAAAAGACAACAACGCGGATTTGCTGCTGGTAAATAAATATCACCTGTCACCTACCAACAAAAGTGAAGTTCACTTGTTATCTTAATAAAAGAGTCTAACGCATAAACGAAATAAAAATGAGAAGAACAAACATTGGCATTCTACGCGGAGTACTGGCTATCATCTTAGGCGTTGTACTCGTCATGTGGCCCGAAGCTGCCATTATTTACATGATCATGGTCATCGGAGCCTGCTTTTTATTACCTGGTATTTACTCAATTGTAGGTTACTTTTTGCGGAACAAAGAAAATGAAGTGACATCACCGATGTTTCCGCTCGACGGACTTGGCAGCCTGCTGTTAGGTGCCTGGCTGCTCATCATGCCTCACTTTTTCGTCAACATCCTGATGTATTTGTTGGGAGCTGTCCTGGTTCTGGCCGGCATACAGCAGATAGCCACCTTGATCAGAGCCCGCAAATGGAGCATTGTTCCGTACGGCTTCTACGTTTTACCTTCACTGATCCTACTCGTAGGTATTCTCATCCTTGTCTATCCAATGGATGTGATGGCCAATACGCTGACAGTCTTCGGAGTCGCTACCCTCTTCTATGGCGTCAACGAATTGATAAACTGGTATAAATTCCGCAAAAGAGATTATATCCAGATCGACTGAACCGACTCACATCAGGAATTCTTCCGATATTCCATCGGCGACATTCCCATGTGTTTCTTGAAGAATTTGCCAAAAGTGGATTGATCAGAGAAATGCAAGGCATCAGCCACCTGCTGAACTGTAGCCTGAGGTGCTTTCAACAAGATTTTGGCTTCCTGCATCAAGGCCTCATCAATCCACTTGTTGGCCGATTTACCCGTCAGTTCCTTTAATATGAGCGACAAATACTGTGGAGTAATGTATAATTGTTCCGCGTAAAAAGAAACGACATGTTGCTCCTTACAATGCATATATAATATACGTAAGAACGATTCAAACAATTCTTCCTTCCGTGTCAACGAAGGAGAAGTATTGTATTCCTTCCGTTCTGAAAAGATATTGCCCATCTCGATAAAAAAGCCCATCAACGTATTCTGAATCAGCAGACGTTGCAGATGATGACTGGTCTGCAAGATCGTCTGTCGCAAACGAAGCATACAATCATCCAATGCCTTTATTTCCGACGCCTGCAGAAGAGCCGTCGGGTTCTTCCGAATCTGCATATACTGAATCATCGACGAAGAATGATTGGGCATAACCGACTGTTCCAAGAATGCACGCGAGACAGCCAGCAGGCGACCTCGGAAATTATCACTGTACTTCATTACTTTCGTGATATGCGTCGGCATAATCGTAACCACTGTATTTACGGAAGCCTGGAAAAGAACATAATCGATGCTCAGGTCGATCGATCCCTCAAGAACCAGTAAAACCTGCAAAGCATTGACACGGACTGAGTCATTCAAAAATACATCTTGACCATTCAGATCGGCCACCAATATATCATCATGATAACAATCATATATATACAAACCGGATTTCAAAGTATCAAAATCAATTAAGGGCAATTCTATCATATATACATCTTTATTTATAGCCAAACAACACTATTTCATACAAACATACACAAAGATTTGGAAAGCGGTATCTCCTTTTAGTTTTTTTATAAGATTTATCGACATCTCTCCTACCGCCAGACATAAACAACAAAAAATGGTATCGCTCCAAGCCAATTCATCCAAATTCGTTATGCAAACATTTAAAATCAGGCAGAAATTCTTTAGTTCACGGCGTGAACTAAGTAATTCACGACGTGAACTAAGTAATCCACGCTGAGAACTAAGTAATCCACGACGTGAACTAAACTTTCTATTACTGGAATTACAAAAATAGAGAACGAGCTTCTACTTTAAAAAAGAATAAAATAAAACTTATATATTTGGCTGAGAAATAAAAAATAGCTACCTTTGCCGCGTTTTCTACCCGTGTGATGGGAAAATTAGAAAGCGAATTAGAATAAACAATCTAATTTTGAGTAACACATTTAATTAATTAAGATGAAAACATTTCAATTAGAAGGTAAGTCAAGAGAGATCGCTGCATGTCCGGCAGATCAGAAGAGAGCTTTGAAAGCTATGCGTAAAAACAATGAAATTCCTGCTGTTCTGTACGGTGGAGAAAAAGTAATTCATTTTTCTGTTACCAACAGCGCTGTTCGTAACTTGGTTTACACTCCAGACATCTACGCTGTTGATTTGACAATCGATGGTGAAAAGAAAACTGTCATCATGAAAGATATCCAGTTCCACCCGGTAACTGATGCAATTCTTCACATCGACTTCCTGGAAGTAAACAATACGAAACCTATCGTTATGGAAGTTCCAGTTGTTTTGGATGGTCACGCTGAAGGTGTTAAAGCCGGTGGTAAGCTTCAGTTACAGATGAGAAAACTGAAAGTAAAGGCTATTTACACAGAAATCCCTGAAAGATTGGTTATCAATGTTGATCACCTGGGCTTAGGTAAGACTATGCAGGTAGGTGAAATCCACTTCGATGGCTTGGAAATCATGAACGCTAAGAACGCTGTTGTCTGCGCTGTTCAGTTGACTCGTGCCGCTCGTGGTGCTCAGGCTAAAGCTTAATGTGTAAGTTTTCTTAAGATAAAGGATATTTTATCATTTATAAGATTTAGTCAGGAAGGGGTTTGTTCGATTTGAATAAACCCCTTTATTTTTCTATTCAACATATCTCGAAACATAACATGAAATATTTAATTACCGGATTAGGAAACATCGGAGCTGAATATTGGGGAACCCGCCATAATGTCGGATTCCGCGTTGTCAATCATTTGGTAGAGCAAGCAGGTGCGACCTTTTCTGACGAACGATATGGTGCCGTAGCCCGTATGCGGATCAAGAACTGCGAACTGATTGTTCTGAAGCCTAATACATACATGAATCTGAGTGGTAATGCTGTCCGTTACTGGCTGCAGAAGGAAAATATCCCGGTTGAAAACCTTTTAATTGTTGTAGATGACCTGGCTCTTCCCTTCGGTACGTTACGTCTGAAGCCCAAAGGAAGTGATGCCGGACACAACGGACTGAAGAATATTGCTCAGATGCTGAATACACAGAACTATGCCCGCCTGCGTTTCGGATTGGGAAATGACTTTCCAAGAGGCGGACAAATTGATTTTGTCTTGGGAAAGTTTCCTCAAGAAGAGCTGGACCAGATGCCGGCCATCTTAGATCGTGCGACAGAAATCATCAAAAGCTTCTGCCTGGCAGGTATTCAATTAACGATGAACCAATTTAATAATAAATAATAACAGATGAACGAAGTTCGTATCGACAAATGGATGTGGGCAACGCGCATCTTCAAGACCAGAAGCATTGCTGCCGATGCCTGCAAGAAAGGGCGTGTGATGATTGGCGGCGTTAATGTCAAACCATCCAGAATGATTAAGGTGGGCGACATTATTCAGGTCAGGAAGCCGCCCGTTACCTTTTCGTTCAAGGTACTCGACCTGACAGAAAACCGGATGGGAGCCAAACTGGTCCCGCAGTTTATGGAAAACGTAACAACACCCGACCAGTATGAAATCCTCGAGATGAACCGCATCTCGGGCTTTGTCAACCGGGCGAAAGGCTTGGGCCGTCCGACGAAAAAAGACCGTCGCGAATTGGAACAGTTTACGGGTGCCGATTTCTATGAAGGAGGCGACGATTTTGATTTTGACTTTGATTTCGACTCGGATGATGAGGATTGAAACGAAAATCTATTATCTTTGCGCATGCAATTAAAAAAAATTCATACAAATGAAAAACATTAAAATTTTCTCGAAAGACTGGCTTGCCCTGCATCCGTATGTACAAAGCACGCCGGTTGACTCGTATTATACGAATATTGCCAATCGCATCTATGATATATTAGTAGCAACCGAACTGATCAATTCATTTGAAGGAGATGAAGCCAAGCAGATTTCTATCCGCATGGCCGCCTACTTCGAAGATGTCATTTCGCAGACGAATATCTGGAGAACCTTTATCCATGGATTTAAAGAAAGATATGGTCATTACCTGCCTTTCTTTACGACAAGCGACCATTATTATGAAGATGAAGCCAATCTGGAAGACGTCCGTTTTCTGTTGTGGCACTTTACCCAGCAATACCACGGATGGAGAAAAGGCACATTCGTCAATCCGGACAATCCAGCCAACCAGGCAGCTGCCAATATGATCTATAAAATCTTCTGCGATGAATGGACCGTTGCTCCGGAAAATACACGCATGCAGGAACTGTTCAGCAATGAAACCCGCTACGACAATCCGGACAATTACAACAACCTGTTGTATTGGTTCCACTATAATTCGTATCTGCTGACGGATACCAACGCAGAATTAACAGAAACGACAAAAGGCTACTGGCAGGAACAGGGCATCCAGACGAACGAACGTGATGTCCTGATTATTCATAACCTGTTGGCGCACGTCAGCCGTCTGCCCTTCCTGGCTTATACTTCACCGCAATGGCTCTACAAAATCATTTCTCCCGAACATCCGGATTATGCCATCTTCAAAGAAGAAGCTGAGAAAAGCATGGCCTTTATTGATCCGAAAGAGAAAGAAAGACGGGAAAGTGTACAGGATGATTATAAGAAATTCAAGGAAGTTGTACCGGATGACGTCCTGATCTATATGAAGAGTGAAGCAGAATTATATGACTTCCTGACTGAAAAGATCGGAAAAGTCTTTACAGAAGGCAAACCATCTAATGCGCCGCGTAAATTCGGTGTGTATGCTTCTCCTGAAGACGGCATTCAGGTTCTGACATTAGATATCGACTGCATTAAAGACGAAAAGAATCCGTTCTATAATAAAGAAAGAGCCGAAAAGGCGGCTTTAGGTTTCTTCATCGTTAAACATTGCAGTACAAGTACCCTGATTGAAATGACTAAACGGGGAATGCTGGCCGACGCACAGACGAAGAGTCTGGCTGGTCCTGAGCGAGGAAAAGAAATCATTCAGGACAACTGGAAATTCCTGATCGAATATTTCCACAAAGAGGAAGTTAAGTAATACACTCAAAACAGAAGAACCCCGATACCTGCTCTCTTTTTCATTCAGAGAGATGCAGATATCGGGATTCTTTTTATACATTGCTCCTATAACTCAACATTATATCTTCTTGTTTCTCCAGTTTCCTTTCAGCAAATAGAAATAAGACATCAGGACCATTAGATCATACACATGTTCGGTCGTCCAGCATACAGCCACATCCGCTTTCCGGATAACAACAATTCCAATAATATACAGGATATAGACAAATATACTCATCATTTCCAGACGGAGAGCTACACCGGTGTTTCCGGTTCCCGATACACTCATGAAATACACAAAGGCGGGAACAGCTATCAGATAAGAAGAAAGCATGACCCACAACGAAGGAACCGCACTGGTTACTAAATCCATATTGTCGGTATAAATCCGTAAAACGAAGGTCGGAAACAAGGCCATCAACAAAGCCAATGGCAGGACAAAGGAATAACTCAAACGGATCATCTGCCGGCATAATGGCAGTACCTTTTCAGTCTCTCCGGCACCGATCAGGTTACTGACCAGAGAACTGTTGGTAGAAGCAAAAGCATTGACAAACATAAACAGAAACGCCGATATGCTTCTCACTACATTTGTAATGGCCAAAGGCCTTTCTCCATGATGCTCCATCGCTACGAAAAAGATAAACCACCCACAAAAGGCAATGCCGTTCTGTATCATGATCCAGACGGAAACCCGCATGATTTGCCGGAAAACCCCAAACTCAAAACGCCATTTGCCAAAGAGTTCGTACTTCTTGTAATCTACATACTTGAATGTATAAACAATGAAGAACAACATGGATACAGCTTCCGAAATAGAAGAGGCAATGGCAGCTCCTTTAATACCCAAAGCCGGTAATCCCAATTTTCCGAATATCAGGATATAATTCAGAATCACATTTGTCCCGACCATCACCAACGAGCTTGCCGTCAATACGCGGGTATGTGTTGTCCCGACATAAAAAGCACGGAACATAACAGACACAAAAGAAAAAAAGAAACCATAGACACGCCAGTCAATATAATCGACTGTAGCCTGATAGACGGCATCCGATTCGATTAATCCGCGTAGCAGTACGGGCGAATAAGCGTGGGAACAGAAAAACAACAAGGTAGCAAAAGCCAACAGGAACAACGTCCCTTGCCTGAACACATCACCAATCCGATGATAATTACCTTCTCCGTTCCGACGGGCCATCAGGACTTGAGCACCCACGCTAAAGCCAAAACCAAGCATATATATGACCAGATAATAAACACCGGCTAAGGCCGAAGCGCCCAATTCCACCTCGCCTACCCGTCCTAAATAAGCCGTATCAGTCAGACCGACCAGATGTTCCATCAACAGACTGATCAGGACTGGAAATGTAATCTTGAGTATTTGTTTGTTCGAATATTGCATAATCTCTCCCGATATCCTATAAATCAGACAACCGATTACAAAATATAATCTTACCTTTGCTTCCACAAAGATACAATAATCCTGCGTGGATTTCCGTTTACAGAAAAAATTACCCGTTATGAAACACATAAAGAAAATGATAGGCAGCCTGCTCTTCTTGGCCATACCCATCAGCAGTTGCAATAGTCAGCCGAGCCAAATTCAGACTCCGACCGATACACTTCCCATACATATCCAGCGTTTTGACAAAGCGTTGCTGCAATTCATCGAAACTCAGGATACAGCTCTGGAACAGGAGTTGTTAAAAGAATATCCGGCAATGCTCGAAATTACCGGGAAAGGCATACTGAACCTGCAGTCGCCTGCAGTACCCGGATTTTTCGATCAACTGGTTAGCTACTATTCAGAACCGACACTCAAGAATTTATATGAAGATGCCGTTCATGAGTATCAGGACGTGAGTGATATTGAAAACCAGTTGGGAAAAGGTTTCGCATTCCTGAAAGCCAATTTTCCGGACATGCAGGTTCCGGCTTGCTACATGCACGTATCCGGATTCAACCAGAATGTGCTGGCAGCAGACAGTCTGCTGTCTCTGTCTATCGACAAATACATGGGAGAAGCGTATCCGCTGTATCAGGATTTCTTCTATGACTATCAGCGTATCAAGATGCAACGCCCGCTGGTTGCGGCTGATTATTTGGCAGGCTGGCTGATGAGCGAATATCCGTTTGAAGGAAATGAGAATGTGCTGCTCGACCGGATGATTTATGAAGGGAAAATCAAATACATCGTCCATCTGGCCTTACCCGAAATCACTCCGGCCCAGCTGATGGGATATAAAGAGAAAGATTATGCCTGGTGCACAGCCAACGAGTTGACGCTTTGGAACACGATTATCCAGCGTAAACATCTTTATACGCCGGACCAGTTAACTACCTCCAAATATCTGGATGACAAACCATGTACGTTCCTGTCGGACGAAACTCCGGGAAATATCGGTACCTGGATTGGCTGGCAAATCGTTTCCAGTTACATGAAGGAGAACAATGTTTCGCTGCAAACTCTGATGCAACAACAAAATGCCCAGGAGCTTTTATCACAAGCTAAATATAAGCCGTAAAATTCGCTAAAAAGTGTTTTACCAATAAACGCTGTCCGTTTTTCTCCGTCTTAATGAACAGAATGAAAAATAAAGCTTCCCTATTTCTTTTGATCCGGTACCAACAACAGAAATTGAAAGCCAATTTTCATTTGGGAATAAAGTATAAACTTTTAAATTAAGAACGATGATGAAAAATGTAAAAGTATGGCTGGCCGTTTTGGCATTAACAACCATTTGTAGTGGAAATATGTGGTCTCAGAACCGTCCGAAAGCTCCCGGTAAAGAAATGTCTCCTGAGCAACGGATAGAAATGCGTGTCGAACGCATGCAACGACAACTGATGCTGGATGATAAAACGGCAGCCCAGTTTGCTCCGGTATATAAGGAATATCTGGAAGCGTTAGAGGCTTGTAAACCCCAGAAACCAGAAACCAAGCCGGCAGAAATGAGTGACAAGCAAATCGAAGAACAACTGACGGCTCAATTTGACAGACAACAGAAATTGTTGGATACACGAAAGGACTATTATAAGAAGTTCAAGAAGATGCTGACCATGCGGCAAGTTCAAATGGTGCTCAAATCAGACAGACCTCATCCCATGATGCCGAAAAACAAGAAGATGAATGGCAAACCTCAAGGTCCTTGTTGCCCTCAGCAAAATGGATGTGTATTTAATTGACCGACATAAAAGATAACAATATCTGAACCTCTATAAAATGCAAAGCCGTCCTATTCTCACGAACGGGACGGACAGCAAACCTAACTTAATTCTAATACCATGAAAAACACTATATACTTAGAACAAGAGCCACAGAAAAAAAGTTTTCGAGAAATCAGATAAATTGGTAAAATTTTATATCTTTACATTTGTTAGTAATTTAAGTAATAACATATACCGCTAAAACACATGAAAAAGAACTTCTTTCTTGCCGGATTAATTGCCATTAGTACCCCTATGCTGGCTTCAGACACATTGTTTGTTCATGCTCCTCAAATTCCATTGCTGATCAATCAGGCAGATAATGTCTTGTTTGAATTCCGTATGGACGCAGACAAAGGAGACGTATTGAATGAAATATCCATTGAATTTGATCAAGAAACCAACTTGGCCGATATCGAATCTGTCCGTCTTTTCTACAGTGGAACAGAAGGCGTTGCCCGAAAAGGAACTTATTATGCTCCATCGCACAGTTACAGACAGGATTTTCTGCGGGCGTCATTAGCAGAAAAAGGCGTTAAGTTCACTCCTGAAATATCTGATCAGCGGAGTTTACAGCAACTGAAAAGTACGAACCGAGATTACTCTATCCAGCAGGATGAAGTAAACCAGCCAGCATCATCCATCCAGTTATCCAGCCAACAGCCTTTATTAAAAGGGACAAACTACTTCTGGGTCAGTGTACAAGTCAAGAATTCTTCCTCTTTGGAATCCTTGATATCAGCACGCATCAGTCAGGCACAGATCAACCAGCAGCCGGCTGTTATTTCCGGAGACCAGCAGAGTGGCAAACGCAGAAAAGGTGTGGCAGTACGCCAGGCATGGGACGACGGTGTGGCAGCCTTCCGTATTCCGGGAATCGTCACTACAAACAACGGAACCTTGATAGGCTGTTATGACGTCCGATACAACAGTTCCGTCGATCTGCAGGAAAAGATTGATATTGGCGTGAGCCGCAGCTTTGATAAAGGTCAGAGATGGGAACCCATGCAAATTGCCATGAGCTTTGGTGAAACCGGCGGTCTGCCCCATGCCCAAAATGGCGTAGGCGATCCTTCGATATTAGTAGATGAAACCAACAATACCATCTGGATTGTAGCAGCCTGGTGCCATGGCATGGGAAATCAGCGGGCCTGGTTTAACTCGCAACAAGGTATGACCATGGACGAAACTGCCCAGCTCGTACTCTGCAAAAGTGAAGACGACGGGAAAACATGGAGCGAACCGATCAACATTACCGAACAGGTAAAAGATCCTTCCTGGTATTTCTTATTACAAGGGCCAGGGCGAGGCATCACAATGAGCGACGGAACACTCGTATTCCCCATCCAATTCATCGATGCCAACAAAATACCGAATGCGGGAATCATGTATAGTAAAGATCATGGGAAAACATGGCATCTGCATAATGCAGCCCGAAGCAATACGACCGAATCACAGGTAGCAGAAATAGAACCCGGTGTATTGATGTTGAATATGCGCGACAACCGGGGCGGAAGCCGGGCTGTCTCCATTACTAAAGATTTAGGAAAGACCTGGACGGAACATCCATCCAACCGTTCGGCTCTGCAGGAACCGATCTGTATGGCCAGCCTCATCAAGATCCCGGCAGAGAAGAATTGCCTGAAGAAAGATATTCTGTTGTTCTCTAATCCGAACACTACGAAAAACAGAAATCACATTACCATCAAGGCAAGCCTGGACGGCGGACTGACATGGCCTGAAGAGTATCAGATGTTGCTTGATGAAGGAGAAGGCTGGGGTTATACCTGTCTGACGTTGGTGGATGAAGAAACCGTCGGTATTTTCTACGAGTCAAGTGTAGCACACATGACATTCCAAAAAGTCAAGCTGCGCGAACTGATCCGCCCATAAAATAACAAGCTCTTTGGTCTCTGGCAACTGTTCGGTGAATAGAAAGAGAGACTTAAAAATAAAACCAACGAGAAATGAAAACGATTCTCGTTGGTTTTATTTTTAATCCTCGTTTATTTGGAATCAAAACCTGCTACTTCCGGGGATAACGATGCATAATCTCCATCTGTACATACTGCTCGGAACTGGCTCCAATAAAGCCTAAACCGTTCTCAACATTCGAAGGAATAATGACAGGCTCCATCAGCATCTCCATATTTTCCAGATGATCTGACTGAAGGAAGGTCAAAGCCCGCAGGTAACGGTATTCCTCTTCAGTAATCTGCAACAGGCGGATTCGGGCATACCCGCAAATATGCTGATCCCAATCGTACCAATAATCATCTGCGGGCCTATAACCTGTATAAACATTCAAGGTATAATCCCGATCTTCAAAGTACGTATCTGTAAACACATGATAGATATTCGGAACATCCGTTTGAAAGGGATTGTAATTCTCATCTCCACTCGTCTGATGATGCCCCTGACTCAATACGAATTCTTCCTGATCATAGATGGTCTGTATTTCACTCGGTATCCATCCTTCAGGTGGACGTTCGGCGTAATATATACCGTTTTGAATGATGAGACGATAATAATTCCGCTCTCCAGGTAAATCCCGTATCCGGATCTTATATTGAATGGCATCAAACTCAGAATTGCCTGTCCACAATTTAGTAACCAGTGTATCCACTTGCTCAATCATAGCCGGAACAGGCGGCATAACGACTTCAGCTGAAGCCTGATACTTCCCCTGTTCGGCAGAAACCTCCAGACGAACGACATCTTCAGGCGACAGAACGGTTTTCAGCAGACAACTTAACCGTTGCGCTTCTTCGTCCCACTGATGTTGATATCCACCTTCAACCGTTTCCCGACATACACCATTGACATACAATTTCAGTGTCGCCTGCCGGATCGGTTTTATCACTGATTTTCCACTTAGACTTAGAAAGACCCTATTTTCCGTGGCGCCTGCTTCCAATAAAGCATTCATCGTCAGCTGCGGTTCCTGTTCATCCACGTAAAAATCCAATTCATGCTCACAGCCCGACAAGAGGATGCAACATAATCCTATCCAAAATATCAACCGTTCTATTTTCATCTCTCAAAACTTAAAAGTATAGGTAATTGAAGGAATGCAAGGAAGTAAAGTTACTTTCTTCAGGTGATTCTTCACTTCCGTCCAATAATATGGTTTACCACTCGGCAACGTAATCGAATGTTCCAGGACCTCCTTATCCATAAATACCAGATTCGGAGTCATGGCATTATAGGCATTGTAAACAGAAACATTCCAGGTATGCATTCCACGACGTACTTTCTTGTGGTAATTGACACCTACATTCAGACGATGACTGCTTGGCAGCCGGAAATTGTTCCGCGCCGGGACATAATTCGTTCCTGCCGTTTCGTTGTTATCCGGATAAAGTACATCCATCCGTTGTTCGGCAACGGTGACAGTTCCGCCGGTATTAAACACCCACGACAGTCCGACATCCCATTGCTGATTAAACGTATGGTTGACGCATAGGTTCAGGTTATGTCTCCGATCGTATTTATATGGGAACCGATTCCCGTTATTGATATTCCCATTCTCAAAGATCCGGTCACTTTTTGCCAACGTATAAGCAATCCATCCGGTAGTCTTTCCTGCCGTCTTCTGAGCCAGAAACTCCACTCCCATCGAACGGCCATTTCCCATTTCCACCTTATCTTCCCAGCCAGATGAAGAAGCCAGGAAGGAAGCTCCATCCTGATATTCCAACACATGAAACATATTCTTATAATAGGCCTCCATGGAAAACTCCCAGCCTTTTATTCCTGTATAATATCCACCCAACGCGTATTGATCGGAACGCATCGGACGAATATTCTTCGTTACCGGTACCCACAGATCCGTCGGTAAAGCAATGGTGGAAGAAGACAACAGATGGACATATTGCGCCATCTGGGTAAACGAAGCTTTGATAGCAACCTCGTCGGTCAGCCCATAGCGGGCCGACAAACGGGGCTGGGCAGAAAAGTAATTCTTCCCCTGTGTATTAAATAATGAAAAGTATATGCCTGCATTTACCCGGAAACGGCCCAAGGAAATATCGTCCTCGGCATACAAAGACCATTCATGCCCCAAAATATTTCCATTCGATATGGAAGTATACGTCGTATCCCGCTGAACAGTTTCCTCTTCTTCTTCCTTCACCCGCGAAACCATCACTTCCGGTTGGAAGACATGATATAGATAAGAAGTACCAAATTTCAGATGATGAGCCGGATGCGGTGTATAATCAAAATCGGCCTGAACACTATAATCGTGAATACCGGAATGATAGTCCGAATCATATACATAAAGTGTTTCTCCTTTATGCACCTTGTCCAAGTTCTGATAGCCAGTCGACATTTTCATATCATAATGATTGTATGCCATTGTTGCCTGGAAGAAAAGCTGATGGTTGAACACATAATTCCAACGGGCAGCTGCAATGGTATTTCCCCAGTTCAGATCCATGCCGTCATTATAATAATAACTGGCATAATCATATTCATAAGCTGTATTTCGGGTATAGTCACAATGATCTTTTCCTTTATAGAAACTCAGGAAAAAACGGCTGCGGTCTGAAAACTTATGATTCACCTTTGCATTGATATCGTAGAAGTAATAACCGTATTTCTTGTCTTTATCCAGGAACGGACGAGCCAGCCAGTCCAGATAAGTCCGCCGGACCGATACATTAAATGCCGTATGATCTTTCCAGACAGGTCCTTCCAGATGAATCTTACTGGTCAGTAATCCCAAGCTGGCCGTACCATGATACTGTTTCATGTCGCCATCGTTTGTCCGGATATCGACCACGGAAGACAGGCGACTCCCGAAACGGGCCGGAAAAGCTCCTTTATACAAGGTAACCCGTTTCATGGCTTCCGGTGTGAAAATAGAAAAGACACCCAGCAGATGGTCGGCATTATAAACCGGAATTCCATCCAGAAGAATCAGATTCTGATCTGGTCCTCCACCTCGGACATACAAGCCACTGAATCCTTCCGTAGCGGCCTGTACACCAGGCAGCAGCTGAATGGTCTTCAACAGATCCGCTTCTCCCAGCAAAGCCGGCGTATTTCGTATCTGGGTCAGCGGCACATCGTGCGAACTCATACCGGTAGCATAAATACCGGCCTCTTTCCGGTCGGAAAGAACCAATAGTTCTTCCAACCGGTTATTGGCCGTCAACTGCACAGGAATCATCGTATCTTTCTGCAGACAAAACCGGATGGTCTGCACATCATATCCTAAATACGAGAAATTCAACTCCACTTCCCCTTCCGGAACAGTCAATGTATAGAATCCAAATGAATTGGTATAAGTGCCCGTATGACGAATCCCTTCCAAGATATTCGCACCAATTAATGTCTCGGCAGAAGACCGGTCGGTTACATACCCGCAAATGGTATATCGCTTTTCCTTCGGCAACGGACGGCGAAACAACAGAATATGATTCTTCTCCAACCGGAAACCGATCGGTTCCCGCTTAAAAGCCTCTTCCAATATTTCCCCGACCGTCTGTTGTTTCACCGAAAGCGTAATGGGTTGGCGTAACGAAACATCTTCTCCATAAATAAAAGAATACCCTGATTCTTTCTCCACCAGCCGGACAAACTGCTCCAAAGAAGCATTTTCTACCGACACATCTAAACGCAATGCCTCCTGCTGGGCTTTCAGAACTCCTGCAAAGCATATCCAACAGAGCATGATCCACATACTCACCCGTTTCATCTTCTATTCTTGCTTTGCTTGAATGATAATCTGATTACCTGTACGCTCATAAGAGAAAGAGACGGTTTCTTTCAGCAAAGAAAGCATCTCATCCAAGGTTTCTTGAGAAGAAAAACGGGCACGAATCCGATAATCGGCCAATGAATCATCCTGAATGATGATTGGAGTATCAAATGCATGTGAGAGTTTCCGGGCGATTTCCCGCAAAGGTTCGTTATCAAATACAAAATCTCCCTGCCGCCAGGCAATTTCAGGATTGGTCTTTTTTGTCCGGATTGTAGATAAACGCCGGACAGAACGGGAATAAACAGCCGCCTCATTAGGCGACAAACGGGCAACACCACCAGGTGAAGTCACCGCCACAGCACCTTCCAGCAACGTGGTTTTTATTTCCGGATCATCCGGATACGCTTCCAGATTGAAATGAGTTCCCAACACTTTCACTTCCACTTCATCTGCTTGGACAATAAATGGATGACGAACATCTTTATGGACTTCAAAATAGGCTTCACCCGACAACGAGACATTCCGGTTCTTTCCCTTAAAACGTACCGGACAAGTCAGCGTAGAATAGCGATTCAACGTCACTTCTGTACTGTCGGGCAACAGAATTGTTCTCACTTCCGCATAAGCAGCATACGTTTGCTCTCTCGGCGGAATCACATATTCATAAATACCCCATCCTGCTAAACACAAAAGAATAACCGCTGCCCATGAAGCCACCCGGTGATACCAAAGTATTCTTCTTGAACCGCCTTGCAGACGTTTCTGCAGCAAAGGCCAGCTTTTTTCGGCCGTAAATTGTCCATAAGGAGAACGAGTAGAAGTAGCAAGTCTGCTCAATAACTGGTTCTTGTCCTGTTGATCCATATCCATCATACACGCTTTATCTTTTATGTATAAAGAGCATACTTCAGAAAATTCTCACTACTCCTATTCGATAAAAAGATGTTAAATATCAGCTAGACGTTCAGGTTTTGATAGAATCAGAATCCAATCAATTGGATTCGGGTGCATTCTCTTCAGGCATCTTGCGAACTAAAACCTTATCGATACGGGCACCGTCCATATCAACTATTTCGAACTCAAAGTTCATCCAACGTAATTTTTCTCCCGTCTTGGGCAGACGTTCCAATATTTCCAGAATCAAACCGCTCAACGTATTATAGTCATGCTCGGCATACAGATCTTCCATATCGAAATAAGCTAAGAAATCATAGAAAGAATACTGGCCATCCACCAGCCAGGTTCCGTCGCTCCGCTCAACGATTTCCTGTTCATCATCCATTTCCGGAACTTGCCCAACCAAACCTTCCATGATATCCTTCAAGGTTACAATACCCTGAATACCTCCAAACTCATCCGTTACAATCGCATACTTTACCCGCGCCCGCTTAAACTGCTCCAGCGTTGTATAGACACTTTGGTTCTCGGGAACATACTGAGCCGGACGGACAATGCCTTTCAACGTAAAATCGGGAGAGTCGATATGCAAAAACAAATCCTTCAGATAAACAATACCTAAGAAATCATCAAACTTGCCGGATGCCACCGGATAAATATCAAACAGGTTGGATTCTACTTTTTCCTTAATCTTTTCTGTTGAATCCATCACATCCAGCCAGACCATTTCTCCGCGGTGTGTCATAATAGAATCAACACGTCTGTCGCCCAACGTAAAGACCCGCTCTACGATATCATGCTCAACTTCCTGCACTTCACCGTCATCATAACCTTCTTTGACGATAGCCTTGATTTCTTCTTCTGTTACTTTTGAATCCTCAGCCGTATCAATGCCCAACATTTTCACGACCAAGGCTGTACTTTTAGACAACAACCACACGAAGGGAGAAGCAATGAGCGATAGCAAATGCATCGGACGGGCAATCAACATGGAAACCCGTTCCGCACAACCCATACCAATTCGCTTGGGAACCAATTCTCCGAAGATAAGCGTCAGATAAGTCACCACTACGACAATTAAAGACTTAGATATTAGCAAAGCATACGGAGCTATATAGGGTACGGCCGAGAAATAAACAGCTAAATCACCGGCCAGAGCTTCACCTGAATACAAACCAGTAAGAATACCTATTAATGTAATGCCAATTTGAATCGTAGAAAGAAAACGATCCGGCTCTTCTGACAGATTTAAAGCGGTACGCGCGCCCCGGTTTCCCTTCTTAGCTTCTGTTTCCAACTTTGTTTTTCGGGCCGAGACCAACGCAATTTCAGACATGGACAAAACGCCATTCAATAAAATAAGAACAAGTATTATAAATATTTCCATTGATTAAAAAAAGTAATTTCTTCAACTGTAACAACCACCAATACCATTTGGGCAAATTTCCTTCCTATAAGAGCCACTGATTCTTGCACACATTGAATGATAGTTATTTCACGGTGCGAATATACAGAAATAATATTTTAATCCACATAATTCTGACAGATAATAATGTGAAAAAGATAATTTATATAAAAATTTAATTGGCTTTATAATTGCACTATTCAAAATAAAGGCCTACATTTGCACGTCGAATATCAAAAAAGTATAGCGAAGAATGATTGATAAGATAAAATCTCTGCTTCAAGAAGTAGAAAATATAAAGGCAGCAAATGCTGAAGAGCTCGAGGCTTTACGCATCAAATATCTCAGCAAAAAGGGAGAAATCTCGATGCTGATGAACGACTTCAGAAATGTTCCGGCGGAACAGAAGCGCGAGGTGGGCAAATTCCTCAACGAGCTAAAAGAGACTGCCCAAAATAAAATCAACGAATTAAAAGAAAGCTTCGAAAATACGCAGACGATCAATAATGACATTGATCTAACACGTTCGGCTTATCCCTTAGAATTAGGAACACGTCATCCGCTTTCTTTAGTCAAGAAAGAAATTTGTGATATCTTTGGTCGTCTTGGGTTCAGCATTGCTGAAGGACCGGAAATTGAAGACGACTGGCATGTATTCTCTTCCTTAAATTTCGCAGAAGATCATCCGGCACGCGATATGCAAGATACTTTCTTCATCCAGCACAGCCCAGATGTTCTGCTCCGTACACATACTTCTTCTGTACAATCACGGGTTATGGAAAAGCAGGAACCGCCTATCCGGATTATCTGTCCGGGGCGTGTTTACCGAAATGAAGCTATTTCATATCGTGCTCACTGTTTCTTCCATCAGGTAGAAGGCTTGTATGTAGACAAAAATGTTTCGTTTGCCGATCTGAAACAGGCTTTGTTGTTCTTTGCCAAAGAAATGTTCGGTCCGGAAACCAAGATCCGTCTGCGTCCGTCATACTTCCCGTTCACAGAACCTTCTGCTGAAATGGATATTTCGTGCGACTTGTGTGGCGGTAAAGGATGTGCATTCTGCAAACATACCGGATGGGTTGAAATCTTAGGATGTGGAATGGTCGATCCGAATGTATTGGAGAACTGCGGCATAGATAGTAAAGTATATACAGGCTATGCGCTTGGAATGGGTATTGAAAGAATTACAAACCTAAAATATAGAGTAAAAGATTTGCGTATGTTCTCAGAAAACGATATTCGTTTCCTGAGAGAATTTGAATCAGCCAATTAAAATTGTAACCTAAAATCAAGAGAGATGTACCAACATCCCCGGACTCTAACCAAGTCCGGGGAAAAACACATTCTTGAGAATAGGGTACAATTTATAAAGGCTTTCGTTGAGTTGGAAAAGCAAAGATGCTTTTCCATTTTTTTTGCCCGAAAGTTTCACTCCGGCAACGAGTATCAGAAAAAAAATGTATATTCGCATACTTGATTTTGACAATTATGCGTAAAGAAGAACGATACAAAGGTGTTTTAGGCTGGTTTCAGGCTAATGTTCCTGTCGCTGAAACCGAACTTCATTATTCTAATCCGTATGAATTGCTCGTTGCTGTCATTTTATCTGCTCAATGTACTGACAAAAGGGTAAATATGATTACACCGGCTTTATTTGAAGCCTTTCCTACACCAGAAGTGATGGCTGTGTCATCTCCGGAAGTGGTTTATGAATATATCAAAAGTGTTTCTTATCCGAACAACAAGGCCAAACATCTGGTGGGCATGGCTAAAATGCTTGTCGAAGAATTCAAAGGTGTAGTGCCTTCCGACATCAAAGAGTTACAGAAGCTGCCGGGTGTCGGGAGAAAAACGGCCAATGTCATTGCTTCTGTCGTGTACGATAAACCAGCCATGGCCGTTGATACCCATGTTTTCCGGGTCTCCAACCGAATTGGCCTGACGGTAAATAGCAAGACTCCGCTTGAAACCGAAAAGGAATTGACCAAACATATCCCTAAAAGCCTGATACCAATTGCCCATCACTGGCTGATTTTACACGGAAGATATGTCTGCACGGCGCGAAATCCGAAATGCGAATCGTGCGGTCTTAAACCCTGGTGTAATTATTTTATTCATCAGAAATGAAATTCAGGTTGCGGGATATCGTCATCTTTTTCCTGATTCTCTCGCTGGCAGGAAGTTTCGTTTACCATCTTTTCAAACACATCCATGAAGAAGATGAACGGACGGAAATCAATATGTATGCGTTATTCCCCGCACCACCCAAAGCATTGGTTCGTGTCCAGCAAACTCATTACTGGAACCGTTCATCAAACGACTGGCAAACGATTCAGCAGCTCTCCGGAAAACAGATTCCGCCTCTTTACCGGCAATTATTCACCATCCATCCGGTAAATAACCTCTGGTTCTGCCTGTATCCGGAAGGGGTGATTTGTCTTTTACCGACCACTTCCGAAGAAGCGAGACAACTACAACAGAAGATGAAACAGCTACTCAATACATTTCCTCCACAGAAAGTTTCACAAGACGGTACGGATGTTTATTATTATGCAGATGCAGAAAATGAATTTGCCGGAGCTTTCTATGCGAACGGATTGTGGGTTTCGAGCTATAATAAAGTACTGCTCGACCAGACTCTACAACGGATTAACCTGCAAAGTCATCCGGCGCAGGAAACAGCTATACCACTGGCTCATGCCACAACCAGTCTGCTGATACCGGCTTCTGAATTGCCGGTCTGTGTTTACGCAGAAGATTCTGTCTGCTGGCAATATACAGACACTTGGATCAGTACAGATATCTACCGTACTTCACAGAAGATGACCTTCATCTTCAACCTGCCGATATCTTCCTCTCAGCATGATTCGCTCCCGGCAATTATTACTGATTCCTTACAACAAAGCATTTCCCGCTATCTGCAACTGAGGCCAGACAGTATCCGTTCGACCTATAAAGCAGAAGACGGGAATTTATACATCGCCTTAGATTATCCGACAGGCAAGCCTTAAAATTCGACTTGCAGATTATCGTATGCCAGATGAACATGCGGAGGCAGCATCTTTTCAACCTGCGCATGCAATCCTATTTTATGCGACTCATGAATCAGATAGGCTTCTTTCGGCCGGATGCGTTCAATATAGGCCAGCGCCTCTTCCAGGCCGGCATGCGTCGGATGCTTACTGTCCAGGCGCAGGGCATTGATTACCAACAGATCCAATCCTTCCAACTTGCTGAATTCGGATTCAGGAATCACTTTGAGATCTGTCAGATAAGCCATACGTCCGATCCGATAGCCTACAATCGGCAAGCGGCCATGCATCAGACGGATAGGTATGATTTCTATTCCTGCCGCGGTAAAGGGTTCGAGCGTAATCGCATGCATCTCAATATTCGGGACTCCCGGATATTTATGCTCGGCAAAGACATACGGTATACGTGTCTTTATGGCATAAGCCACATTCTCTTCGGCATAGACATTGACTTCTCCATAGCGGCAGAACGGACGCAAGTCATCCAGTCCACCCACATGGTCATAATGCTCGTGCGTAATCAAGACAGCATCCAGCCGGTAAATCCGGTTTGTAATGACCTGCCAGCGGAAATCGGGTCCACAATCAATCAGAATCCGCTTTCCCTCCGTTTCAATGACAGCCGAAGAACGCAAGCGCCAGTCCCGCTTATCCTGACTGGTACATACTTCGCACTGGCATCCTATCTCCGGAACTCCCGTAGAAGTTCCGGTTCCCAGAAAGATTATTTTCATTATGCTACGTATTTAACTTCAGGCATCAGTTCGATTCCAAAACGATCCTTTACGGCTGACCGAATGCTTTCAGCCATCAGGGCGATTTCATCACCGGTTGCATTTCCTAAATTCACGAGAACCAAAGCCTGTTTCTCGTAAACTCCAACTTCACCATGCTTCTTTCCTTTGAAGCCACACTGTTCTATCAGCCACCCGGCCGGTACTTTTATCTTGCCATCAGGCGCCGGGTAAGAAGGAATGTCTGGATATTGCTGACGGAGTTTCTCAAAATGCGCTGCGTCGATCACGGGATTCATGAAGAAACTTCCTGCATTACCCAACACTTCCGGATCCGGTAATTTCGCTTGCCGGATAGCTATAACTGCATCCCGCACGGCCTGCAAGGTTATCTCCTTACCTTTCAGGACATCCTGCAAGGCTCCATACTCCAATTTGAAATCTGGCTGTTTACGCAACTTCAGTGTTACATAAGTCACAAAATGCGGATCCTGATGCGGATCTTTAAAACGGCTGATCCGATATCCATATCCACATTCGTCCGCTTTAAAGACATGCTTTTCGAATGTCAGCTGATTCCATGCCTCGACCGTTTCGATCGCATCCTTGATTTCCATACCGTATGCTCCGATATTTTGAACGGCTGCCGCTCCCGTTTCGCCGGGTATCAACGAAAGATTCTCGATTCCTCCCCAGCCTTTTGATACGGCATAAGCAACAACCTCGTCCCAAATCTCAGCAGCTCCAACCCGAAGCCAGACAAAAGACTCGTCTTCACGTACTACTTCCATGCCTCGGATAGCCGAATGCAGGATGATTCCATTATAATCGTTGATGAACAACAAGTTGCTACCTTTACCAATATGCAATGAAAGACATTCCTGAAAATACTCGTCATGCAGGACCTTCTGCAGATCATCTTCATTTTCATATTCCAAGAACCAGCGGGTTTTTGCAGGCAGATGGAATGTATTATACTTCTCCAGCGAGAAATTCTGTTCGATTCTCATAGATATTTATTTGTTTTCGGGCAAAGATACTTTAAATGTAGCAAGAATCAAAAACGAAACGCACGAGAACCGCTTCAAAAAGCCGGCGTATTTTGATGAAAAGCTGGCGTATTCTGATGAAAAGCCGGCGCCTTTTTGCAAAAAGATCGGGTCTTTTTATTTACCGGAAATATCGTCACCCAAAAAGTAAAAAAGCCTGGCTGAAAACCAGGCTTACCTATTTCTTTTATTTACCGACAAACAACCAAGCATCTTTGTAGCGTTTGTCTTTCCGGAGATTTTCCATAAACGATTCAGCCGCTTTCCGCTCGGTGAAACGATCGGCGTAGACTCTGTACTTCTTGCTGTTCAACACCACATCTGAATGGCGGCAAAGCTTCCGGTCTACATCTTTCAAATAGGTATCGGCCTGACTGGCTGTCGGAAAACTGGCTATCACCACATAATAATATTTCTGAGAAACAGATTTGTTTTCTTTCACTTCAGCTTTTGGGGCTTCCTTTACTTTCGGAAGCTCGGCAGCTGCTTTCTTTTCTGCCTTCTTCTCTTCTGTCACTACCACCTTCGGTTGTTCAGCTTTCTTCTCTACAACAGCTTCTGTCTGTACCGGAACAGTAGCCGCAGGGGCTTCCTGCGCTTTCCAAGTGGAAGACGGGATTATTTCTGTAGGAACAAAACTGGCTGAATAAGCCGCCCGGTTCACATCTTTTACCGGTGTAGAGATCGACAGCAATAAAACAATAACAGCCACCGAAGCCACAACAGCATGTAAGAAGCGGCGGCTGACAGGAATATAATATACTTCCTTGTCTTTCGGCTTAACTTCCGAAGCTGAAGAAGCCGGGAAGCGGACACTCAGCGGTTCGAAAACAAAAGAAGCAAGTCCGAACATCGGCTGGTTCAGCCATTCGGCATCTGCAGCCTCAAATATAAGTTGCTTCTCCTCACCCAAAGAAATCGTACCTAACTCGCCCAGCGAACAAACTCCTTTTTCCTGCAATTCCTGACGAAGAACAGACACATCTTCTGCTACCAGCTGGCGGGCTTGTTTATAATCGACCCGCTCACTCCGCATATACGATTCGACCAGCAAACCGTCATTATGCTGTAAGGTCTCATTAAATACAATTTCCTTATGAGACGGCTCAAACAAATAGGTATCAGCCTGATACCGCACTGGTATTGTCTGTACGACAAAGCCGCCCCATTCCGGAACAATCACGCAATCATGCTCCTGCAAAAGCTTTTCAATATGTCCAACGATTCTAAGCATATCACAAAGATATATATCTTTCGGGATAAAATCAACGCTGTGTTCTTTTTTTAGCTAATTTTGTTGGTCAAAACAAAAATGAAATATGCTTTTTATTGACACGCATTATTTGCTGCATAAAACGACGCCCTTCCTGTTCGGCTGGTTAGGCGACCGTTTGTTGGGCGACCCGCAAGGATGGCCGCATCCTATCGTCTGGTTCGGTAAAGCCATTGCCTGTGGCGAGAAACATCTCAACCAAGGTAAAGACCGGATTCTGAAAGGCGGTCTGATGGCCGTCTCACTGATCCTCGGTATTTACTGTCTGACTTATGGCATTCTCTATTTTGCGGATGTAATCCACCCGGTTATCTCCGGGATTTTAACAGCAGTCGGCGTTTTCTTCTGCCTGGCCGGAAAAACATTAATCACCGAGGTGAAAGCCGTTTTCGAAGCGGTAGACAGAAGCGTTGAAGAAGGCAGGACACAGGTTGGCCGCATCGTCGGACGGGATACCGCTCACCTTTCTCCGCAGGAAATTCGGGCAGCGGCCCTCGAAACATTGGCCGAGAACCTGAGTGATGGCGTGATTGCTCCGATGTTCTGGTTTCTGATTCTGGGACTTCCAGGAATGATGGCCTACAAAATGGTGAACACATTGGATTCGATGATCGGATACAAAAATGACAGATACCTGGAATTCGGAAGAATAGCTGCCCGGATAGACGACATAGCCAATTATATTCCGGCCCGACTGACGGCATTTCTGATGTTGCTGGTTGCCGGTCAGTTGAACCAGCGTGATTTTGTATTTAAATATGGTCGTGCACACGCCAGTCCAAACTCCGGTTATCCCGAAGCGGCTTTAGCTGCTATTCTTGACTGTCAGTTCGGTGGAACGCACGACTACTTCGGACAGCCGGTTGTAAAGCCTTATATCGGCACCAACGCCCGCAGCTTTACGACCGATGATATGTGCCAGGCCGTCCGGATAAACAGCCAGGCCGAACTGGTCATGGGTATTTGTGTAAGCTTAATTTCTGCAATCGTATAAAAGGATAAGAAAGATATGGAAGAAATCAGATTAAATAAATTAATGAGTGATTCCGGCCTATGTTCTCGCCGCGAAGCCGACAAGTTTATTGAGATGGGGCGCGTAACTGTCAATGGCAAGCAGCCTCAGATCGGACAAAAAGTAACGGAAAACGACGAAGTCCTGGTTGACGGCGAACCGATCCGAGTAGGGAAATATACCAGCTCCGGAACGATTCGGGCAGCCACCCGCAAAATAGAAAACTTAGTAATGGGCCCGAAAGAGAACCGCCCTAAAGGCAGCCGTTCCGGGAAACCGGTGAACCGTACTTCCGGACCAACAAGCGCAGCAAGTGGAAATGAAGGCAATGGCGGCCGACGCGAACATTATGCGAAATACAACAAATACGCCGCTGCCCGCCACGCCGCCAAAGAGCGGGAAGCACAGGGAGGCAAGCCGCAGGTCGATAAAGACAAGGCCCTGCGCGAGGCGTTACAGCCCAAGTTCGGAAAGTCGCTAAGCCGCTCGGCCGTGGCCCAACGGATGGCAGCCTCACCCAAATCAGCCAGCTTGCGAAAGACAAGCCGCAACAATCCGGTCAATAAAGCCAAACGAATCGCCAAAAGAAAAGGAGAAGCCTGATGGAAAAACGAATCATCCTGATCACCGGCGGACAAAGATCCGGAAAAAGTGATTATGCCCAGCAACGTGCCCTGAGCCTGACTCCCCATCCGGTTTATCTGGCGACATCCCGCATCTGGGATGAAGAATTCCGCCAGCGTGTGTTGCGCCACCAGGCAAACAGAGGACCGGAATGGACCAATGTGGAAGAAGAAAAATACCTGAGCCGCCATGCTTTGGAAGGCAGAGTCATCGTGATCGATTGCGTGACTTTATGGTGTACCAATTTCTTCTTCGACAACAACAGCCAGGTCAGCCAGTCGCTGGATGAAATCAAAAAGGAATTCGACGCCTTTACTAATCAGAATGCCTGTTTCCTGTTTGTCACCAACGAATTAGGAATGGGTGGCGTCTCTGTGGATGAAACGCAGCGTAAGTTTACCGACCTGCAAGGCTGGGTAAACCAATACATTGCATCCCAAGCAGATGAAGTTGTATTAATGGTCAGCGGTATTCCCGTTGCAATAAAAAAATAACCTATCATGATAACATTTCAAATTAAACGGCCAGACGAGGCTATCCGACAAGCCTTGGTTGACAGAATCAACAGCCTGGCAAAACCCAAAGGTTCGCTGGGCCGATTAGAATCATTGGCTCTCCAGATCGGAATGATCCAACAAACCCTGCATCCGGTACTTTCTCATCCGATAAATGTAATTTTTGCGGCCGACCACGGCATCGCCGACGAAGGCGTCAGTCAGTCGCCCAAGGAAGTAACCCGGCAAGTCGTTTATAACTTCCTGAATGGAGGTTCCGGTGTCTGCTACTTGGCGCGCCAGCATGGATTCGAGATGAAGATTGTAGATGGGGGCGTTGATTACGACTTCCCTGAAAACCCGCGCATCATTAACCGGAAAATACGAAAAGGAACCCGTAACTTCCTGCATGAAGCAGCCATGACGCAGGAGGAAGTGGAAAAGGCACTTGAAGTAGGAGCCGAAATCGTCACCCTTTGCCACGACGAAGGCTGCAACGTCATCAGTTTCGGCGAGATGGGAATCGGAAACACCTCTGTCTCCAGCATGTGGATGAGTTGCCTGACAGGTATTCCCCTGATTGAATGTGTAGGTGCCGGCAGCGGACTGAACGCAGAGGGTGTCCGTCATAAATATAACGTACTGAAAGCGGCCCAGGATAATTATAAAGGCGACGGCAGTACACTCGACATCTTGCGCTACTTTGGTGGTATTGAAATGTTGATGGCTGTCGGCGGAATGCTCCGCGCTGCCGAACTGAAAATGATTATTTTAGTAGACGGCTTCATCATGACCAACTGCGTCCTGGCAGCATCTCGTTTATATCCGGAAATGCTTTCCTACTGCATATTCGGTCATTGTGGTGATGAAAGCGGACATAAAAAGCTATTAGACTACCTGCATGCAGAACCGCTGTTGAACCTCGGACTCCGGTTGGGCGAAGGCTCCGGTTCGGTTTGTGCTTATCCGATTGTCGATTCGGCCGTGCGCATGATCAACGAGATGCACACCTTCGAGGAAGAAGCAATCACGAAATACTTCTGATCATGCTTCATCTATTAGCCGCATTCATATTCTTCACCCGGCTTCCCTTCTGGCGTCTGGCCGAAGTGCCGGGTGAATATTTCAAGCACGTCGTCAGCTGGTGGCCGCTGGTCGGCTGGTTTACGGCAGGTGTAAGTGTTCTGGTACTGTATGCCTCATCCCTTATTCTGCCGGACGCAGTAGCCGTCCTGTTGGCAATCCTGACCCGTCTCCTGATAACCGGCTGTCTGCATGAAGACGGACTGGCCGACTTCTTCGACGGATTTGGCGGAGGAACCAGTCGGGAAAGGATTCTGGCCATCATGAAAGACTCGCATATCGGCAGCTATGGAGTAATCGGTCTGATCGGATACTTTGCCTTGTATTATACGCTGTTGAGCAGTTTGCCTCTGACCGTAGCCGGTGCGGCCATGCTTGCCGGCGATCCGTTCAGCAAAGGCGTTTCGGCCATGATCATCAACCGCCTGCCTTATGCCCGAAAAGAAGAGGAAGCGAAAAACAAGACGGTCTACAGCCGTATGACAGCTACAGAATACCTGATTTGTCTGATTCCGGCCTGTCTGTCACTCTACTGGCTTCCCGGCACCGTTTACATAGGCGCCGCCCTCTTCCCCATCGTAGTCTGGTATCTGCTCACATCCCTCATGAAACATAAAATTCAAGGCTATACAGGCGACTGCTGCGGAGCTCTTTTCCTGCTCTGCGAACTAAGTTTCATGTTAGGCATCGTGATCATCCATACCTTGTCATAAACGTAAAAGCGCAAGAATCATGATTATCTATTTAATCAGACATACATCCGTGGCTGTACCCAAAGGCACGGCCTACGGATTTACGGATGTTCCCGTCAATCCTTCGTTTGAAGCCGAAGCAGCCTCTACCCTCGAGCAGTTGGCCGGCCTTCATTTCGACCAGGTATTCTGTAGCCCGCTGACCCGCTGTGTGAAGTTGGCCACCTTCTGCGGTTATCCCAACGCGATCCGCGACGAACGGCTGAAAGAATTGAATTTCGGCGACTGGGAGATGAAAACCTGGGATGAGATTTCTGCCGACCCGTATTCTAAAGAATGGTTCGACGACTGGATCAACACACCCACACTGCATGGTGAATCTCTCCGGCAACAATACGAACGGCTGAAAGCCTTCCTCACTGAAAAGAAAGAATTGGGATATAAAGAAATCGCCATTTTTGCCCACGGCGGCATCCTGACCTGTGCCCGAGTCCTTGCCGGAGAATATCCCATCGAAGAGGCATTCAACTCCATCCCGCCTTATGGCAGTATTATTCGGGTAGAAGTTTGATAGCGAACTTCGATCATATGAACGGTAACTTACATTATTTGAACTTATTATACCAAACAACTTTTCCTCAAATTAAATGGCAAAAGCATAGCTACATCCGTTCCTCAGGTTAAATATAAAATTTGTTTGTCTATTTCCATAATATTACTATCCAAACCAAAATGGATTCTCTATATTGACATCATAATCTTATATAATAAAGGTATATCTACTTTGATTCCTAAAAATACTTCCTTCCGTGCCAACTTTTCCGATTTCGACCTTAATTGTTAATGACAGAATCCGTATCTTTGCGTCTTCATACGATACATCTGATAATTTATGATTTCAATAGACGGACTGACAGTTGAATTTGGGGGAAGTACGCTTTTCCAGGATATTTCTTTTGTGATTAATGAAAAAGACCGGATTGCCTTAATGGGGAAAAATGGTGCCGGAAAATCAACTTTACTCAAAATTTTGGCAGGTGTCCGCGAACCTACTCGTGGAAAAGTTTCTGCACCCAAAGACACAGTAATTGCCTATCTGCCCCAGCATCTGATGACGGAAGACGGACGCACCGTCTTTGAAGAGACGGCGCAGGCATTTGCCCACTTGCACGAGATGGAAGCTGAAATCAACGCCATCAACCAGCAACTCGAAACCCGCACTGACTATGAATCGGACGAATATATGCAGCTCATCGAAAGGGTTTCGGCTTTGAGCGAGAAGTTCTACTCGATTGAGGAAATCAATTATGATGCCGATATCGAAAAGACCTTGTTGGGTTTAGGGTTTGAGCGGGAAGACTTTAACCGCCAGACCAGCGAATTCAGCGGCGGATGGCGAATGCGTATCGAACTGGCCAAGCTGTTGCTGCAAAAGCCGGATGTCTTGTTGCTCGACGAGCCGACCAATCATCTGGATATTGAATCGATCCAATGGCTGGAAGACTTCTTGATTGAAAGCGGACAAGCGGTGGTTGTCATCAGTCACGACCGTGCCTTCGTTGATCATATCACGACCCGCACCATCGAAGTGACGATGGGTCGCATCTATGATTATAAGGTAAATTATTCTCAATACCTGCAACTCCGGAAAGAACGCCGCGAGCAACAGCAGAAGGCTTACGACGAGCAGCAGAAGTTCATTGCCGAAACGAAAGAATTCATCGAACGGTTTAAAGGAACTTATTCCAAAACCCTGCAAGTACAAAGCCGGGTAAAGATGCTGGAAAAGCTGGAACTGTTGGAAGTGGACGAAGAAGATACATCGGCTTTGCGGCTGAAGTTTCCGCCTTCACCACGTTCGGGTTCATATCCGGTCATTCTGGAAGATGTCTCGAAGAGCTACGGAGACAAGACCGTGTTCCGCCATGTCAACCTGACTATCGAACGGGGTGACAAGATTGCTTTTGTAGGACGCAACGGTGAAGGGAAATCAACCTTGGTCAAATGTATCATGAAGGAAATCAAGCACGAGGGGAAACTGACGATCGGCCACAACGTGATGATCGGTTATTTTGCCCAAAACCAGGCATCGCTGCTTGATGAAAACCTGACGGTATTCCAGACGATTGATGATGTGGCCAAAGGAGATATCCGAAACAAGATCAAAGATTTGTTAGGAGCCTTTATGTTCGGTGGCGAAAACTCGGCAAAGAAGGTGAAAGTCTTGTCGGGTGGCGAACGTACCCGCCTAGCCATGATCAAATTGTTGCTTGAACCGGTCAATTTACTCATCCTCGATGAGCCGACCAACCACTTGGACATGAAGACAAAAGATATCCTGAAACAGGCGCTGCTCGACTTTGACGGAACGCTGATTGTCGTATCGCACGACCGCGACTTCCTGGACGGACTGGTAACGAAAGTCTATGAATTCGGTCATCAGCGTGTAACCGAACATCTCGAAGGTATTTATGAATTCATGCAACGCAAGAAAATGGAGAATCTGCGGGAGCTGGAAAGAAAGAACTGAGCTTTCCGGCTTCACCCTATATTTACGAACCTAAAAAGAAGAAACCTGTATGAAAGAATTACAGCAATTGCTTAAGAAGTTTTTCGGTTATTCCGAATTCCGTCCGTTGCAGGCCGAAATCATCCAGCATATTCTGCAGAAGAAAGATGCATTGGTATTAATGCCTACGGGAGGCGGCAAATCGATTTGCTATCAGCTGCCTGCCATTTATCTGCCAGGCATTACCTTGGTTATCTCTCCGCTGATTGCTCTGATGAAAGACCAGGTAGAAGGACTGATAGCTAACGGTATTCCGGCGGCATCGCTAAACAGCATGATGAGCGACAGCGAACAGCAGCAGGTCAAGCAACTCTGTATTCAGGGAAAGATCAAATTACTATATATCTCGCCCGAACGGGTAAAGGCAGAAGCCGACTGGTTCTTGCCCCGACTGGATATATCGCTGATAGCCATCGACGAGGCTCATTGTGTATCACATTGGGGGCACGACTTCCGCCCAGAATATACCCAATTAGCGATTCTGAAGGAACGCTTTCCCAAGGTTCCTGTTGTTGCGCTGACGGCTACAGCCGATAAAGTGACTCGTACGGACATCATCGAACAGCTCCGGTTGGATAATCCTCAAGTCTTTATTTCTTCTTTCGACCGGCCGAATCTGTCGCTTACAGTCCGCCGCGGACTCAATAAGAAAGAGAAGATCAAATCGATCGTCCATTTTATCCGCCAACATCGTGACCAGAGTGGAATCATCTATTGCATGAAACGAAGTGACACAGAAATGCTGGCCGAAGAACTGTCGCTGTTCCAAATCAAGGCAACCGCCTATCACGCGGGATTGTCGCCCCAAAAGCGGGAACAGGCACAAGATAACTTTATTCATGACCGGGTAGATGTTGTCTGTGCAACGGTTGCCTTCGGTATGGGTATTGATAAAAGTAATATCCGCTGGGTGATCCATTTCAATATGCCGGGAAGTATTGAGAATTATTACCAGGAAATTGGTCGTGCCGGACGAGACGGAGCCAAGAGCGATACCTTGTTATTCTACTCCATGAGCGATCTGATCGTCCTTCGTCAGTTTGCCGAAGAAAGCGGACAGGTGGAAATCAATCTCGAGAAACTCAACCGGATGCAGCGGTATTGTGAAACGGATATCTGTCGCCGGCGGATTCTCCTCAGTTACTTTGGCGAAGAAGTAGAGAAAGACTGTGGTAATTGCGATGTATGCAAGAATCCTCCGCTTCGTTTTGACGGAAGTATTTTAGTACAGAAAGCACTCAGTGCCGTAGTCCGCACCCAACAGCAGATTGGCATTGAAATGTTGATTCATATCCTCCGTGGAGCTGCCCGGGCCGAATTGACAGAGAAAGGTTTTCATCTGATCAAGACGTACGGAGCTGGTCGCGATCTGTCGTATGTGGAGTGGAAAGAATATATCTACCAGATGATTCAGTTCGGATTTTTAGAAATCGACTATGCTCACGCCAACCGATTGAAAGTTACACCACTTGGTACGAAAGTCTTATACGGGAAAACAACGGCCCAATTAACCAAGTACATGCCGCCGGAACCAGAGAAAAAGAAGACAAAAGCAAGTACCGGTAAAAAAGGATTTAAGGCACAGCCGATTCGGCCGATCGAGTCTGAATCGGTAGACGAAGTTCTGTGGGATGCCTTAAAACAGCTCCGGAAACAACTGGCCGATCGAGAATCGCGTCCGGCATATCATATCTTTACAGATGATTCACTCGAAGACATGGTTGCTCAAAAGCCCATTACCTTAGGTGATTTCAATCAGATCCGGGGTGTCGGGCAAATCAAGTTAGAAAAGTATGGCCGTGTATTTGTTTCCCTTATCCGTTTTGTTCTGAAGTTACCGAAGTTAGAGGGATAAGACAGATTAAGCTGAATACGATAGCAGCATATGGATCATTGGGTATAAATATTAAAAGACAAATGTTTATACCCATAAAGGTTCTCTTTCCCAATCAAGAGGAAAACCCATAGCATTCAAATCTATCTGAGGAAATCTAACAAATAAATTATTCAATTTAGCCTTAAAATCATTGTTAGGAGATATTATATTCATAAAATATTTAATCATGCAAATATTAAAATAAATCCTATTCTTAGCAACGGGTATAGTAATCCAAGGGCGTATCATCTTTTTAGCATCAGCCGGAATTATAGAATTAACCTTGTTCCATACACGGGAATGATGACAACAGGCATTTCGAGTAAGTGCAATTGTCGTCATCCACGACTCTAAAGCCTGCGGTTGTAAATAAAATCTTTTAGATATCTGCTTTCTGATGCGTTGATCCATAAGATTCCTATATAACTGAATAGTTATGCCAAATGGAATTATTTCAGATAACATCCAAGCTGGAGCAAAAGGATCCATGTATTTACATCTGAAATGTTTAATAAAATCTTCAGTAGACTTATTATATTCAGCTTCTATAAGCGAATAGGTTTTACTATAAACAACTTGATTCTTAAAATACTTCGAATTTGTCATCCAAAAGATATCACCTGTCATTTGTGCAGTAATATTAGCTACAGCTTCTTTAAAGGCTATTTCTATCTTCTCAATTTCATTAAACAATAGTACTCTCAATTTCTTATCAAAACGATATAAATCTAATATATTATCAAATGAGACTTCGCTTTTGAAAATATGGTTTGTCTTGGGTATTGACAAATATGGATACATATATGCACTCAATCTATAATATCCAATATTGATTATATAAGCTTCGGCACGTTGCTCATTGTCAATTACCAATCCTCGTGATTTAAGACGCCGTACAAGTTCTTCAGGAGAAGAATATCTTTTCGTAAAAATTTCCATAGTATTTTATAATAAAAAGCCTCACCTATTTGAGCATTGCTAAGAGGCTTGGCGAGGACTAACAGTGCAAATTTAATACTTATTTTTTATGTTACAAACTCATTTACAAATAATCTTTCAGGAAAGTAGTCCATATAAATTAAACAAGTTACACCTGACAAGCTTATAAAAACAGCGGAACAAACGATCTACCCTCGTTCATTCCGCCACTATCAGTTTCTTATAATAAGAAAAGAAGATTCTTTCTCTCATAGAGCATTTACTTAACCAGAAAACGCTTTGTCAGTCCGTCGAAAGCATCGATCCGGCGATCCCGGAAGAAAGGCCACCAGCGACGTACATTTTCACTCCGGCTTTTATCGATTTCTACGACACGAACCTCTTCCTGATCATTCGTAAACTCTGCCAATAACTCCCCCTGAGGTCCGGCAACAAAGCTGTTTCCCCAGAACTGAATACCATTGGTTTGTCCGGAAGGATCCGCTTCATGTCCCGTCCGGTTCACCGTAATTACCGGAAGTCCGTTCGCTACCGCATGACCGCGCTGCACCGTAATCCAAGCATTCAGCTGTCTCTTCTTTTCTTCGTCCGTATCTGTACTCTCCCAGCCAATCGCTGTCGGATAAATCAGCATTTCTGCGCCACGCATGGCCATCAGTCGGGCTGCTTCCGGATACCATTGATCCCAACAAACCAAAACACCCAGCCGACCGACAGATGTATCAATCGGTTCAAACCCCAAATCACCTGGCGTAAAATAGAACTTCTCGTAATAAGCCGGATCATCCGGAATGTGCATCTTCCGATATTTACCCGCAATGCTGCCGTCTTTTTCCAGAACAACGGCTGTATTATGATACAAACCCGGAGCACGACGTTCGAACAACGACAAAACCAACACGATTCCTAATTCTTTTGCCAGTTTCCCGAATGTCTCTGTTGAAGGGCCGGGAATCGGTTCTGCCTGATTAAACAGTTCCGTATTCTCCGTCTGGCAGAAATAAAGTCCGTTGTGCAGTTCCTGCAACACGACTAATTCAGCACCCATAGCAGCTGCTTTCCGGATATTGTCCTGCAATTTCTGAATATTTGCCGGAATATCCGCTGTATTCTTCTGTTGTACTAATCCTACCTTCATACTCTTCTTTATTCAATAAAGCCTTCCGGATACTGCATGGTTACGCAATGCAAAGATCCGTGCTGCTTAATTAACGACAAACAATTGATTCCGACGATTTCCCGGTCAGGGAAAGCTTCCTGCAATGCCTTCCGGGCAATCTCGTCTTTCGGTGAATTATAGAAAGGAAGCAATACTGCCCCATTCAGGATCAGGAAGTTGGCATACGTAGCCGGCAGGCGTTCGCCTTCCCAAATCACTTCGTCTGCCATCGGCAAGGCGATCAGTTTGTAAGGTTCACCATTGAGCTGGCGGAATGCCTTGATTTCTTCTTCCATCGCCTGCAATTCATCGTAATGCACATCCGCCGGATCAGTGCATTGTACATAGGCGATCGTATCTTCCCGGCAGAAACGGGCTAATGTATCCACATGGCTGTCGGTATCATCGCCCACCAAGAATCCATTTTCAATCCACAACACACGACTCAATCCAAAGATATCTTTCAGGTGATTCTCTATTTCCTCCCGCTGCATGTATTCATTCCGGTTCAACGACAGCAGGCATTCGGCGGTTGTCATCAAGGTTCCTTGTCCATCCGACTCGATGCTACCGCCTTCCAGTACGAACGGAGCCATATTGGCCGGCTGAATCCGATCGGCAAAGACGCCTTCGTGGAATAAGTTCCGGGTGATCTGGTTATCTTTTCCTGCCGGAAACTTCAATCCCCAGCCATTAAATACGAAATCATAGACCGTTGGTCCGAATGTATCAAATACGGAAATACCACCATGATCTCTTGCCCATGTATCATTCGTAGGCATTTCAACAAAACGAACGCGCGTCTCATCCAGTTCGCCCAGCTGACTGCGCACCTCATCTTCATTCTGACATACAATCAGCAGTTTCTCACGCTTCATGATTTCCCGGGCAATCTTGACGAAACATGCGACTACCTCGTCCAGGATAGGTGCCCAATCTGTATCTTCATGCGGCCAAGTCAGTTGTACCGCACTCTGCGGATACCATTCCGCAGGAAATGTAATACCTGTCGTTTGCATATTTAATCTTCAAATCTGATGTGCAAAGGTAAGCATTTAATCATGAAACCGCTTGCACAACCCTCAATTTATTCTCAAAATGTCAGTGCTTGATGCCTTCAAACATTTCATTCCGGTCATCATTCTCTTGGGTAGCCTTTGCCTTGAAACTGTTAAACGTATAGCTGATCGTGAGCAGTATCTGCGGATATTTGGGCTTGATTTTCGTCAGAGACCTCAAATCGGCCGTCTGGATATCACTCACATAACAAGCCGAACGGAAAATATCCTTGAAGGCCAGGGTAAGCGTCAGTTTCCGGTCAAACAACTGATGCCGGACAGCCACATTGGCATACCAATAGGAATCGGTTCTTCCTTGTGTCGTTACGGAAGGGCCAACAAAACTTCCATCCAGTTGCAGCCGTGTATATTTGCCTAATGCAAACAGGTTATTCCACAAAATATCATAATTCGTACTCGATTCGCTCTTTCCGCCTGCCGACAACTCGTTCTTCACCTGATAATGATAGATATTACCATTCACCGTCGTGTTCCACCAGCGGACCGGATGTAATGCTACGCTCAACTCCAGGCCGGTTGAATAATCATGACCCACGTTTGCCATCGAGTCTAAAGTCACACCTGCCATGTAGGGAACACGTAGCCGCTCGATCTTATCTTTACGGGAACGATGGAACAACGTGGCAGAAACCGTATTCTCGCCAAAGGCCTTCCGGTAATTCATCTCGAACGAATTGATATACTCCGGACGAATATCCGGATTTCCGATCTCGGCAGTATAAAAATCACGGTATGTGATATAGGGTTCCATATAATACAACTGCGGACGCGTAGTACGACGGGAATAAGAGAACAACAGCCGATGATCATTCGGGAATGTATAACCCAAATGAACCGATGGGAAAAACTCAAAGCGGTTCTTGGTCCGGTCGGCACCCGGAACAGAACTCCGCAAAACAGTATGCGTATGTTCACCACGTACTCCGGCCTGCGCCTCCAGTCCTTTCCAGGCTCCCGAAAGAATGGTATAAATAGAATTCACTCCTTCCTGAAAATAGAATGTATTATAAATATCATCCCGCCAGTAGAAACTTTGCGTTTCCGGATTCCACCATTCCATTTTATAATCCCCATCTTCCAGATAAGAATAATACTGATAGCCGGCTTCCAGCTTTCCGATGTTCTGGAAAGGCAAGGCATAATCCAGGTTCGCCCGCAAGGTTTCGCGGTGTTCTGCCTCGTAAGCCCGGTGACCTTGTTGCCGGTTTCCCTGCAAGTCGTTCAGGTCGTTGAAGAAATATTCCAAAGCATTACCGCCATATTTATAATAACCGGAGGCCGACAGCTTATGTCCTTCCTGGTTAAAGCGATGTTCTACCACGAAGCTGCCTAAGCCAATGTTTTCATCATTGTCATAGTCATCAATACTGTTATAATATTCGGTAACGGGTTCCGCATCCTTGATGATACGTGTTTCCTGATACTTCATGTCTCCCCTACGTTTATTACCGCCATAACCTCCTTCTAGGTCCACTTTGACGGAAGTCTTGGGCAGTTCCAGGCTCCAACCGCCTTTCATTGTATAATGATAGGAATCTCCGGTACGGGGGCCGATGGAATGCGAAATAGTCGTCTGATCGCCCACCACAGTTGTCTTTTCCTGATCAAAATCACTCTTCCGCAAACGGTCTGTCCACTGCCCGCCTATATACCAGCGCGAGCGGTCATTCTGTTTCGTCAACAGGAAATCCACATGTCGGGAGAGCCAGGTACTTCCCGACAGATTCACCATGCCGCTCCATCCTTTCTGCGAATGTTTCTTCGTGATGATATTGATAATACCCACATCGCCGTCTGTATCATGTTTGGCAGAAGGCGTTGTAATGATCTCTATATTCTCGATATGTCCGGCAGGTACTTGTTCCAAGGCCTGCGTTCCAGTAAAGACACTGGGCTTTCCATCAATATAAACCAAAAAGCCGGAGCTGCCCCGGAAGGTAACTTCGCCTTCTGCGTCCACCCGAATAGACGGGGTGTTCTCCAGAATATCTACAGCCGAACCGCCACTGCCCATCATATTCGATGAGGCTTCCACCACTTTCTTATCCAGCTTATAGACCAGCTGACGTTTCTCGGCTACGACTTCTACTTCTGCCAACCCCGTTTCCAAAGGTTCAAGGCGCACGTCTCCTAAATTCATCCGTGCTTGTCCCGTTACTGCCAAAGGCTGACTCGCATAAACATCATAACCGACCAGACGAACCATCAGGATATAACTCCCGTCTGATACATCTGTAAAACCAAATATTCCCTGTTTGTCGGGAAAAGTCTGCTTAACCGGCTGGGTTTCGCCGGTTCTGAACAAAAACACATCTGCAAAGTCAATGACGGCTCCACTTTCCGCATCGACCAGACGACCTTTTACCTGATAATCGGTCTGTCCGGCATACGAAATGGCACACCACAGGCATAAGGTCAACAACATACATAATTTATTCATGGCACTAAACACTTATAATCTTTCTATATCAGCCTACTCAAAACTGCTCGAGTATCTGAATCCGCTTTTCAATGGGCGGATGGGTTGCAAACAGGCCGTTCAGACTATCCAGAAAGCCCATCGCCTGTTTGCCCGGATGCTGGATAAACAGCTGGGCAACATCGGCCCGACTCACGGCTTCTATATCCGGATCAGCCGAAATCTTCCGCAAGGCACTTGCTAATGCACGCGGATTCCTTGTCATCTCGGCTGCACCGGCATCAGCCAAGTATTCTCGTTTCCTGGAAATGGCAAACCGCATCAGGGTAGCAAAGAAATAGCCGATGGCCGCCACCAGTAAAGCCAGCAGCATTACCACGATTACACCGTTTCCTTTCTCATCACGCCGGCGCGGAGTCCACGAAGAGTAATAGACCCACCGCATACAGATTTGTGCGATCATCGAAAAGATCCCGACAAACACAATCGAAATAATCAGCAACCGGACATCATGGTTCCGGATATGCGTCAGCTCGTGTGCGATAACTCCTTCCAGTTCTTCATCATTCAGTTTATCAATGATGCCTCTCGAAAGCGTCACGGTATAAGTCCGCTCGTCGATACCGCTGGCGAATGCATTCAGCGAATCATCATCTATCACATTGATCTTAGGCATCTTCATCCCCTGACTCATGCAGAGATTCTCCACCAGGTTATAGACCCGCTTGTTGTCCTTGCGTTCCAACGGAATAGCTCCTGTAGCCGAGCGGATGATACTCGTATTGGCAAAATAAGCAATCAGGAACCAGATCAGTACGCCTCCGATAACATACGGAACAACATGCAGGAACATATCATTCGTATACAGAATGACCAGCGACATATCCGTCTGGTCGTCCGACATCGAAAGATAATGCAATAAAAAGCAGAACAAGTAAGTCAGCCCCACCACCAGGCAGGGAAACAAACAGAGCAGAAACAACGACCGCACGTTGTTCCTGCTCTGCTGTGTCTGAATTCCGACATATTTCATACGTTAAAAACTAATTTTCGGAGCTTCTTCCAGCGTAGCACGCTGTTCACCCAGATCAAACATCATTTCTTTATGGAAACCAAACATACCGGCAATCAGGTTAGACGGGAAAGTCTCGACGGCATTGTTCAATTCACGGGTAGCTGAATTGAAATAACGGCGTACCGAAGCCAGTTTATTTTCCAAGTCTGAAATTTCTTCCTGCAACTGGATAAAGTTCTGGTTGGCCTTCAGATCCGGATAGGCTTCCAGGGTAACCTTCAAGCCCGACAAGGCGGAAGTCAGCATATTCTCTGCCTGAATCTTGTCGTCGATCGACTTGGCGGCAACGGCTCCATTGCGGGCAGCGATGACCCGGTCTAATGTTTCCTTTTCATGTGAGGCATATCCCTTGACCGTCGCAACCAGCTGCGGCACCAGATCATGCCGTTGCTTCAGCTGCACATCTATATCGGCAAAAGCATTCTCCCGATTGTTTCTTAACTTTACCAGACGGTTGTATAAAGACATTACCCAAAATAACAATAATACTACAACCGCAATTACAACAATAAGTGTCATATTCTTTTTCTCTTTTAATTAATGGCTCAAATATAGGTATTTTGATTGAATTTCATACTTTACCATCCATTTTTCTATAAAATACCTGCCAGTATTTTTCAGAACAACCCGTATATTCTGTTACAAGACGGCAGAAAAACTTTCAGATATACCGAGACATTCTTTAGTTCACGGCGTGAACTAAGTAATCCACGACGTGAACTACTTAATCCACGGTGTGAACTAAGTAATCCGCGCCGTGAACTAAAGAATTATTCCCGGCTTTCGCAACTTTAATTGCCCACATCCAGAAGAAAAGCAAATCACCCCGCTAAGAAATAAAGGCGGAAAACCGACTCTCCTGCTGGTTACTTTCGTAAATTCTCCGTATCTTTGTCAGCGTTTTCTACTATATCTGATAAACTTACTCAATAGAATATATGATTACAGTAAACAATCTGGATGTACAGTTCGGCAAAAGAATTCTGTTTCAAGATGTGAATCTGAAATTTACGCCGGGTAACTGTTATGGTATTATCGGTGCTAACGGAGCCGGTAAATCTACGTTCTTGAAAGTGATTAGCGGACAACTCGACCCGACGAGAGGAACTATTTCCATGGGACCGGGCGAACGTCTGTCTGTCCTGGCGCAGGATCACTTCGCATTCGACGAATTTACGGTCATGGATACCGTATTGATGGGACACACCACCTTATGGGAAGTCATGAGCGAAAAGAATGCCTTGTATGCCAAACCCGATTTCAGTGATGAAGACGGTATTCGTGTATCGGAACTGGAAGAGAAATTTGCAGAAATGGAAGGTTGGAATGCCGAAAGCGACGCAGCAGCGCTGCTGAGTGGTTTGGGCATTGGTGAAGACCTGCATTATATGTTGATGAAAGACTTGAGCGGTAAGCAGAAAGTCCGTGTCTTGCTGGCACGCGCCTTGTTTGGTCAACCGGATAATCTGCTTCTCGACGAGCCGACCAACGACTTGGACTTGGAAACGGTTTCATGGTTGGAAAATTACCTTTCAAACTTCGAACATACCGTATTGGTTGTCAGTCACGACCGTCACTTCCTCGATTCAGCCTGTACACACACAGTCGATATCGACTACGGAAAACTGCAGTTGTTTGCCGGTAACTATAGCTTCTGGTACGAATCAAGCCAGTTAGCATTGCGCCAGCAGCAGCAACAGAACAAGAAGGCTGAAGAAAAGAAGAAGGAACTGGAAGAGTTCATCCGCCGCTTTAGTGCCAATGTGGCTAAATCAAAGCAGACGACCAGCCGCAAGAAGATGTTGGAGAAACTGAACATCGAAGAAATCAAACCGTCATCACGCCGCTATCCGGGTATTTTGTTTACACCGAACCGCGAACCGGGAAATCAGATTCTGGAAGTGAAGGGATTGACCAAGAGCATTGAAGGCAAGTATTTGTTCAAGGATTTGAACTTCAATGTCGAGAAAGACGATAAGATTGTCTTTATCAGTCATGACCCGCGTGCGATGACAGCCCTGTTCCAGATCATCAACGGAGAAGAGAAACCGGATGCCGGAACCTATCAGTGGGGACAAACCATCACCACTTCTTATCTTCCGCTCGATAATACGGCTTACTTCAACTCTGATTACAACCTGATCGAATGGCTGTCGCAGTTCTCGCCCGATACCAACGAAGTATTCCTGAAAGGTTTCTTGGGAAGAATGTTATTCTCTGGTGAAGAGCTGTTGAAGAAAGTAAGTGTGTTGTCGGGAGGTGAAAAGATGCGTTGTATGATTTCACGTATGATGCTGACGGATGCCAACTGTCTCATCCTCGATACACCGACCAACCATCTGGATCTGGAATCTATTCAGGCCTTCAACAACACCTTGAAGACATTCAAGGGAAACATCTTGTTCGCCAGCCATGACCATGAATTCATTCAGACCGTGGCAAACCGAATCATTGAACTGACTCCAAACGGAATCATCGACAAGATGATGGATTACGATGATTATATCTCTGATCCGGCTATTGCTGAATTAAGGGAAAAGCTGTACAATAAATAAGTTTTAAACCCAATAGCGAGGTTATGATTTCTGCCCGGCAGAACCGTCATAACCTCGTTTTTATTTCTCCCTCCTATGAAGAAAAGAATTCTCTTTCTTATTCTCCTCTTTTTCTCCTGGCTTCCGGTCTTCATCGTTCAGAAACCGTGGTTCCTTTTCTATAACCGGAGCATGACGGAATCATTAACCGCCACCGATTATTTACAAGTTATCTGGCACGGGCTGAAATTAGACCTGACCGTAGCCGGTTATCTGACGGTTCTCCCGTTATTGCTGGTACTCGTCTCGGTATGGTATAACGGAAGCTGGCTCCGCAAAGTACTGAAAGGCTATTTTATAACGGTGGCCCTTGTCATTGCCGCCATCTTTGTAGCAGACGTAGCCTTATATGCCTTCTGGGGCTTCCGCATGGATGCAACGGTTCTCTTCTATCTGAAGTCTCCTGGAGATGCCTTGGCCAGTGTTCCGGCCGGACTGTTTCTCGTCCAGACCATATCCTTTCTGGTTTATGTCTATCTGATTTACAAATATCTGACAAAGCTGATCTTGCCTTTGGCCAACTTTACTCCAGCCAGAAACCGCTGGTTAGCTTCGCTGTCTGTTCTCGTCTTAGGTGGCCTGATGTTTATCCCAATCCGAGGCGGTGTCACTACTTCGACAGCCAATGTCGGCATGGTATATTACAGCAACAATACATTTCTGAACCATTCGGCCATCAATCCGTGCTTCAGTCTGCTTGCATCGGTTTCCAAGCAACAGGATTTTGCAGAACAGTTTAATTTCTTCCCTGAAGAAAAACGGGAAAAGATATTCAACGACCGATACGGTCAGCAAAAGGAAATCGCTCCGGATACCTGCCGCCTGTTGACGACCAACCGGCCCGATATCCTGATTGTCATTCTGGAAAGCTTCTCAGCCAATACCATTGCCGTTACCGGTGGAGAAGCCGATGTGACACCTCATATAAACGAATTAAGCAGGGAAGGAATCTTATTCGATAACTTATATGCCAATTCTTTCCGGACCGACCGCGGATTGGTATCCGTCCTCAACGGATATCTGGCGCAACCGACTACTTCGATCATGAAATATCCGGCCAAAAGTCAGACTCTCCCGTCGATTGCCCACAGCCTGAATACCCAAGGTTATACCTGCGACATGCTGTATGGTGGAGATATCAACTTCACCAACATGCAGAGTTACTTTTATAATTCAGGCTATACAGCCATCACTTCAGATAAAGACTTTCCTATTTCAGAACGGCTGAATAAATGGGGTGCGAATGATAATGTTACATTCAATTATCTATATGAAGCCATTAAAAAGCGAAATGCGGATACAAACCCGTGGATGACAACCTTCCTGACACTAAGCAGTCACGAACCATTCGAAGTTCCTTTCCACCGGTTCCAGCATCCGTATCTCAACTCGGTCGCATTTACCGACAGCTGTTTAGGAGCCTTCGTCAGCAAAGTTAAGGAACTGCCGGTATGGAAGAATCTGCTTATTATTCTGATTGCCGACCACGGTTTCCGTTATCCCGATAAGATTAAGGACTTCGAGCCGCTCCGATATCATATACCGATGCTTTGGTTAGGAGGCGCCATCAAAGAGCCGCGCGTGATTTCAACCTTATGTAATCAGACCGACCTGGCTGCCACGTTATTGAATCAGCTGGATATTCCGCACGAAGAATTCCGTTTCAGCAAGAATATCCTCACGCACGAGCCGTTTGCCTTCTATACCTTCGGAAACGGTTTCGCCTACATCGACAGCACCGGCTATTCGGTATACGACAATGAAAGCAACCGTGTCATTCAGGAATCGGATGCCCAGCAACGCGAACAACGGCTGGAAAAAGGAAAAGCCATCCTTCAAACGCTGTATGATGATTTGGGGAGAAGATAAGACAATCTTCTTTATCAGTTAATACAAGTAAAACGCCGATAAATCCTGCAACGAGGATTTACCGGCGTTTATTTCGTACAATAAAAGAAACGATCAGACTTTGACTTCCTGCGCTTCTTTCATATCCAATTCATTGTTATTCTCATCGAAAAACTTATATTCCAAGAATGCAAGACTTTGGTTTGGGACAATCTTTAGTCCGTGCGTATATTTCATCTTCCACTGCCAGCTTAAAGGGAACAGCCCTTTATTAACATAAGCTGCTACATAAGGATGGATATGCAGGGTGAATTTCTTCAAGTGATGTTTGTTTACGAGGCAATCAATTTTTCCTTCCAGACTATCCGTAAACAAAATAGAGGATTTCACGGTACCAGTGCCAAAACAGGCGGGACATGTTTCAGAGGTTTCTACATCCATTGCCGGGCGAACACGCTGACGGGTGATCTGCATCAAACAGAATTTACTTAATGGCAAAATATTGTGTTTTGCCCTGTCGCTGGCCATAGCCTTCGTCATATGCTCAAAAAGTTTCTGCTTGTTTGCATTATCATGGATATCAATAAAATCGACTACGATAATACCTCCCATATCGCGCAGGCGTAACTGACGGGCAATCTCATCGGCAGCTGCCAGATTTACTTCCATGGCAGTCTGTTCCTGGTCGTCACTGCTTTTTGCCCGATTACCACTGTTCACATCAATGACGTGCATGGCTTCTGTATGGTCAATCACCAGATATGCTCCGCTTTTATACGTAACTGTACGTCCAAATAAAGATTTAATCTGCTTAGTAATGGCAAAATTATCAAAGATAGGTAATCCGCCGGTATATAACTGTACGATATTCTCGCTTCCGGGTGCAATCAGACTGACATAAGCCCGTATGCTATTATAAACATCCGGATCGTTCACATAAATATTCTGGAATGACGGATTATATATATCGCGCAACAAGGCCACAGCCCGGCCTGTTTCTTCGTAGATTAAAGAAGGAATCTTGTCTTTTGAAAGCTTGGCAATACTCTCTTCCCATCTCTTTACTAATGTCCTAAGCTCATGGTCGAGTTCAGCCACCCGTCGTCCTTCAGCAGAAGTACGGACAATGACTGTAAAATTCTTCGGCTTAATACTCTGGATTAACTGACGTAACCGAGCCCGCTCTTCAGCGGTTTTGATCTTGGAAGAAACCGATACTTTATCGCCGAAAGGAATCAAAACAATATATCTGCCGGCAAACGATAATTCAGAAGCTAAGCGCGGGCCTTTTGTCGAAATAGGTTCCTTGGCGATCTGCACCAATACTTCCTGTCCGATCTTCAAGACATCACCTATGCTTCCGTCTTTTTCTATTTCCGGTTCATTCTGCAACTTCGATATCGAAACAGCCTTTTTGGGATCTGCCAAAACCTGCTTCAAATACTTTTGCTGCATATTGAAGTTCGACCCTAAATCCTGATAATGAAGAAATGCATCCTTTTTATACCCTACATCAATGAAAGCAGCATTCAACCCCGGCATCAGCTTTTTCACCTTGCCTAAATAAATATCGCCCACTGCAAACTGAAGATTCCGGGCTTCTTTCTGAAGCTCGACCAGGTTTTTATCTTCCAGAACAGCGATCGACATTTCCTGGGGTTCAACATTTACAACTAATTCACTAATCACTACAGGTTTAATTTAAGAATGGAGACCTTATAAAATAAGCAAAGAACAAACTTAAAAGGTCTCTTATTAAGTTTGTTCTTTTGACACAAAAAAGACTTACTTCTTCTTATGTCTGTTCTTCTTCAGTCTTTTTTTACGCTTGTGCGTAGACATTTTATGTCTTTTTCTTTTCTTTCCGCTTGGCATCGCTTTAAAAATTTAAAAGATTAAACGTATAATGTTATTTATTTTACTTCGTTCAAAAACGTTTTCGCGGGCTTGAATGAAGGAATATTGTGTTCTGGAATAATAATTGTTGTATTCTTTGAAATATTACGAGCAGTTTTCTGCGCTCTCTTCTTCACAATAAAACTACCGAAACCTCTCAAATAAACGTTCTCATTCTTAGCCAAAGAACCTTTAACTATTTCCATGAATGATTCAACGCTTGCCAATACTGTCTGTTTATCAATACCAGTACTTTTTGAAATCTCGCTAACAATATCTGCTTTCGTCATGTCTTATAATTTATTTAATTAATTGGACCTTATAATTTTTTGGAATGCAAATATATAGCTTTTTCTTGAAGTGAAAAAGTAATTCTATCGCATTTTTTAGGAAAAATATTTCTGCTTATTCCTGATTATATCCGTATGTTTGCACATGTCAATCACTTATGTAATTTATATAGAAAAAGACATCCATGCTGAACATAACCGATCACAATCCCTTAATCAGTGAAAGACTGATTCATTGGTATCAGATAAATCGTCGTATTCTTCCCTGGCGGGAAACAACCGATCCTTATATTATCTGGATTTCTGAAATCATTCTGCAACAAACCCGTGTTGCTCAGGGACTGGATTATTTCAACCGTTTTGTTGCCCGCTTTCCGGATGTAAAAGCATTGGCTGAAGCATCGGAAGATGAAGTCCTGAAATACTGGCAAGGATTAGGCTATTACAGCCGGGCAAGGAATTTGCATACGGCAGCGAAGACGATCATGCAGCAATTCGGCGGGAAGTTTCCGACCGACTATTCGGAAGTAAAATCCTTGAAAGGCATCGGCGACTATACGGCCGCTGCCATCGTATCGTTTGCCTGGAATCAACCTTACGCTGTTGTCGACGGAAATGTTTACCGAGTATTGTCTCGCCTTTTCGCCATAGAAACACCAATCGACAGTACCCAAGGCAAGAAAGAATTTGCCGAACTGGCTTCTGCCTTGCTATCCCATAAGGAAGCAGGTTTGCATAATCAGGCAATCATGGAGCTAGGCGCCCTGCAGTGTATTCCGCAGAATCCGGATTGTTCGGCCTGTCCGCTCAGTGATATGTGTATGGCTTACCTGCAACAGAACGTATCTTCGTTTCCTAAAAAGCAAGGAAAGACCAAAACACGCAACCGCTATTTTCATTATTTATATATTATATATAAGGGAACTACCTGGATTCAGAAAAGGCAAGAGGAAGATATCTGGAAAGGCTTGTACCAGTTTCCGCTGATCGAAACCAAACAGCCTTGCGAATGGGAAGAGCTGTCTCAGCGGGAAGAATGGGAAAAGCTGTTTCACGGATGCGGGAACATAACCGTACAGGCCATTAGTCCGGAGCGCAAGCATGTCCTGTCTCATCAGACTCTTTATGCGACATTCTATCAAATCGAAGTAGAGCATACAGGCGATCTCTCATCGAACTACCAACAGATAGCTAGGGAAGAGCTGGATACGTATGCCGTTCCTATACTTATCCATAAATACCTGATTTCTTTAGATTTATAGAAAACGCAGGAATGCGTATAAAAAGCCTATAGGAAATGAACAAATATACGCCGGCTTTTGATGAATTTACGCCGGCTTTTTGACAAAACACGCCGGCTTTTCCGACAAAACCAACGAGGATCAGAAATGAAACTCCCGGGAATCATTTTTGATTCTCGTTACTTATAGTTTCCATACCAGCCAACAGGCTTTAGAAGGAAGCTGACTGAACCGCCAGAATCAAGCTGATCACTTCGGAATAATTGGCGGTACCAGAAGGAATCCGGTTTCCTTTCAGGTACCAGTTATACATCTTATCCTGAATTTCCCCTAAAAAAGGATTATAGAGTGCCCGCCAATGATCAGCTTTTTCCCGATATAAGGCGATGATTTCAGGCCGAAGTGTTTCTTGCCAGGCTTTAAAATCGGATTCCGGCAAAACCTGATATGCATTGGAAAGAACGTAAGGCAGCAAGGAAAAGTAACCGGAGAAACGAATCTCCCGGACAGAGGATGTCGTACAAATCAGGTAGCTGTAATAATTGGCTTCGGCTTCGCTGGAAACGCCCAAGACATGCGCCATCTCGTGTGCACAAGTCGACGCATACTGAACCGGAAGCAGGTCTTTACTCACATGACATTCGACGAAGAACGGACCGATATAGCCCATCACGCCTACTCCACTCATCAGCGACGGAAACAACATAGGTTTCGGGCGCAAATCAGCAGGAGGATTAATCAGCCCGTATTTCTTATCCAAAGCAGCATAACCCGCTTTCAGCACAGCCTCAACCTTGTCTTTTTCCACCGTATCGACAGGGCAATAGGCGGCATTCAGAGAATCGGTATATACCTGCAAGAAATGTTCAAACAATCCGGCTGAATAGACGGGGCGTTCTAACTGGGTCCGCTGATAAAAATCGTTCCGGTAATAATTAAGTCCCCACGCCGCATAAAACCAAATATACACCCACACCAGATAGGCTGCGACATGAGCCAGCGCCCGTTTTACCCGACGTTTCCGCCAGATAGCATAAATCAGATACAACAAGATACCGGCTAAACTCCCATAAATAAACCAATCATTGAGAGAAAAAGGAAACCACGAAGAAAAACAAGCGAGTCCGCCGGAGCATACAGGGTAAATGGTGGTTGCATACCATTCTCCTCCGTTCGGGAAGAGTTTCAGGCACCAGACCAGCACCAGACAAACAGCCTGTATAATCCAGCGGACTCGTATCTTCTTCATATCCGCTTATTATTTATGCGGATGCAGTACTTCGCCTAATACTTTATTCTTAGCTATCGTAGCCTGAAATTCTTTCAGGTAGAAAGGTTCGAAGTAGGCTACGTCTTCAAACTGGCTTTTGGCATATCGTTCTTCTGCCAGCGAAACCATTTCTGCAGCTACCGGATGCACATCCGGAATAAAGACAGCATTCGGATGATCAATCACCGATTTACATTTCTCTGAACCATTACCGAAGAAACATACTTTCCCTTCATTCAGATAGGAAGCATACGTCTCGGCAGTGACAATATCCGCTTTTGCTTCACGAACCTGTTCCCGAGCCTGATTATAAATGGCGGCATATACTTCCATCCGCCGTGCATCCAGCATCGCACAGTATAAAGCATCTTTCTCGGGATGATTCCGGATCACGGTAGAAGCCAGCAGTTCCAAAGTCGGAACACTTATCAGACGAATACCCAAGCCAAAGCAAATTCCTTTCGCCATCGAAACTCCAATTCGCAATCCCGTATAAGAACCCGGACCGGCACTTACGGCTACGGCATCTAATGATAAACCGCTTTCCTTCGCCCGCTTCAGGCAATCGGCCACATACAAGCCCAGTAAAGTGGCATGTGAATGACCTTCGTAGGAAACCTTTTCCTCAATGACAACTCCATCGTTCGATAAAGCAGCAGAACAGACATCGGTTGACGTCTCAATATGTAAAATACAAGGCATAACTTTAATTTATATTTTCAGGAATGCAAACTTACGCATTCCTTTTTAATATTACGCTAAACGCTTTATGATTTCTTGCCGAACAGCCGGGCAATCTCGCCGACCCAAAGAACCAGCGATGACGAACCGATGATTATTCCCCAGTCTGACCACGACAAAGGAACGACGTTGAACATCTGTCCGCCAAATGTCACAATCAGGTATTGTCCGACCAGAATCAACAAGGCCACAAACAGGAAACTCTTGCACTCGCCTAAATGAGCAAAAGCAGAACCACCTTCCATAAAGGCTTTCGCATTAAACATGTTCCAGAACTGCAGCATCACAAAGAAGGTGAAGAACCACGACAAGTCACGCGGCGACAATCCTTCGGAAGCATGGAAATGCAACAGCAAGCCCATCAAGATAACGACGAATATAGCACCTACACCGAAAATCCGATAAGCCATCGGGCGCGTAATAATGAAATCTCCGTCTTTTCCACTCTTACGAGGCTTGTCTTTCATCACCTTTTCGTTCGGCGGCAATGAAGCCAAAGCTCCGGCAGCAAAGGTATCCATGATCAGATTCACCCAAAGCATCTGCGTAATAGTCAGCGGAGATTCTGTTCCAATCAATGAGCCCAACAGCACGATCAAGCAGGCAGCCACGTTGATGGTCAGCTGGAACAAAAGGAAACGCTGGATGTTCCGGTACAACGAACGCCCCCACATCACCGCACGGGTAATACTTCCGAATGAATTATCCAAGATCGTAATATCACTGGCTTCCTTGGCTACCGACGTTCCATCGCCCATTGACAATCCGACTTGTGCCGCTTTCAAAGCCGGAGCATCATTGGTTCCGTCGCCGGTAACAGCTACAACGGCCCCTTTCTGTTGCAACAGCTGAACCAAACGCTGTTTGTCGGTTGGACGAGCCCGGCACATAATCTTCAGATCGAGCACACGATTCAAGGCCTCTTCATCGCTCAAGGCTTCGAAAGCCGGACCGGTAATGATATTTCTGTCGGTATCTTCCGGTTTCCAGATACCAATCTGACGGCCAATTTCACGAGCTGTTCCCGGCGTATCTCCTGTAACGATCTTAACAGCGATTCCGGCATTGATACAACTCTGCACAGCAGCCGGAACATCCGAACGAACCGGGTCTGAAATAGCCACAATACCCAAATAAGTAAGATTCAGGTCGGGGTTCAAACGGCCATTCGTGTAAGGAGCCTCATTATCTCCATCTTCCAGTATCTGATAAGCGAAGCCTAAAGTACGCATCGCCATATTCTGATAAGCCAATAATTGTTCTTCAATCATCGGTCTCGCAGCTTCTGCTGATACATAATCACCATTCATGGCTACACGCTTACAGTTGGCCAATACGATTTCGGGAGCACCTTTTACATACAAGACCTTTTTACCCAACAACGGTGAATCGACCACAGTAGCCATATATTTTCTTTCGGTAGAAAACGTCAGCTGGCTAACGACAGATGCCGATTCTCTTATATTCAGGTAATCCACACCCTGCGCATTCAGCCATAACAGCAAAGCGGCTTCGGTCGGATTACCCAACGTCTTAACCTTATCGCCTTCCCGCTCGAGATTGGCCGTTGAGTTGACTGAAATACCTTCCTTGATCAAACGGCTTAATGTATCATCCGTCAGTTTCTGATCCGGCAAGTTATAGAACTTCGTCTCATAAATCTGCATTTGGTTCTGCGTTAATGTACCGGTTTTATCGGTACAGATAACAGTCGTTGCTCCCATCGTTTCACAAGCATGCATCTTACGGACCAGATTATTCGTCTTCAACATCCGGTTCATACTCAAAGCCAGACTCAAGGTAACACTCATCGGCAAGCCTTCGGGAACCGATACCACAATCAGGGTAACAGCCACCATGAAGAAATTCAGCAGATGAGAAATCAGTTCCATCCACGAATAATCCTGACCGCCGATAAACAACTTGGCCGTCAATGCGACAAACGTAACTACCGCAATTGTATAACCGGCCTTACTGATTACATTCGCCAGTCCTTTCAATTGGATCTGAAGCGGTGTATCAATATTATTGTCAATCTGCGAACCTTCATACACTTTTCCGTAACCGGTCGCATCGCCCACTTGTTCAACTACCATGACGCCATGGCCATCTACAACCGTCGTTCCACGCATGACCACATTGGATGGATACGTAGCTTCAGGATCAAAGTCTTCCTCCTTGGTGGTCTTTCCAATCATCGGTTCACCCGTCAGCGTCGATTCATTGACCTGCAAAGAAACGGCTTCCAACAAATGACCGTCAGCCGGAATCTCTTCACCTGTTCCCAACATGACAATATCACCAACTACGACTTCTTTTCTCGGAACTTCCGTAATATGACCGTTTCGGATAACGGTTACCAGAATATCATCGTTTACGGTATTCAAAATATCAAATGCACGATTGGCTTTTACTTCAAAGAAAAAGCCAACACAGCTGGCCAACATTATGGCAAAGAAAATTCCCAGTGGCTCCAGGAAAGCAGAGAAGCCTGCTGCTTCAGGTCCCCAGCAATGAACGCCGGCTATCACCATCGACAAGAGCCAAGCCACCAGTAAAATACGGATAATCGGATCTTCAAACTTTTCCAAGAACTGCTTCCAGAGAGGAGTTTTTTCTGGAGGAGTCAGTACATTCTCACCATGCAAACGGCGACTTTCTTCCACCTGTGCAGAAGTAAGCCCCTGATATTGCTGTTTATTTTCCATCATACATAATTAAAGGGTTACTAAAACAAATCACAAAAATACACAAAGATTTATCAGTTAGGCCATGCTTTTACTTTTTTCTATACCTTTGCTATATATTAACATCGAGTAACACTTTTACCATGACAAAATTAAGTTTATATATTGCGTTCATTATTGCTTTGGTTGCATGTACCCCTTCTACACAACCATCGAAGAATCAATCGGTATCCGCTGAAGTTACCAAAGAAAATTTCATCGTTGCGATTCAGGGAAAAGACACCTTGTCACTCGACAAATACGAATTTCATGCTTCCACAGATTCAACCAACAAACCCGTTCTTTTATTTGCGTTTGGCGGAGGTTTTAAAGGAGGTGATAAGGCCTACAAAGGTTATATCAGCTTTTTCCACTTTTTGGCACGGCAAGGTTTTGTTGTTGTCTCTACCGATTATCGGACACAGCTAAAAGATCTGCAAGCATCGGAAGTCCAATCGCCCAATGATTTCATGCAGGCGTTACGGCAAGCCGTTGACACGGCAGTTACCGATTTTTACGGTGCGACATCGTTTATTCTTTCCCAGCATGAGACATGGAAAATCAATCCCCGGCAAATCATAGCCTGTGGATCGAGCGCCGGAGCCATTACTGCCTTACAAGCGGCTTATTATACGTTTAATGAAGCCGAATTATCCCGGCAACTGCCTGACACATTCCGATATGCCGGCGTTATTTCTTTTGCCGGAGCTATTCTGGACAGTCATGCTCCAACCTGGAAAAACAAGCCTTGCCCCATGCTCCTGTTCCAAGGACGTGCCGATAATATTGTACCATTTCAACAAGCCACACTGGCTCCTTACGGAGGGCTCTGGGGTTCTGAATCCATTGCAGAAAGTCTCAAAGCAGCCAAGGCTTCTTATCAATTCCATATTGTTGAAAATGCAGGACATGAAATTGCCGACTTACCTCTACATCGTAATCAATATGATGTTATGAGTTTTATCACCCGGCAAATCATCCATAAAGAGTCTTTGGTGATTGAAACCCAAGAATCAATCCCGAACGAAGAGATAACCGACCCTCATTTTACACTACAGGATTACCTGAATAACAATCTGAAGTAAAGGGGTGAGAAAAAATCTGGTTTGTTTACTCATATAATTTCCCCTGCCAAGTATTACGCTCCGTAAACCGTTTGTTGACCTTGGCAGTAAACTCATAGTTTTTCAGTCCCCAATCAGGTGCGATCAGCAATTCTTTTGGCGACTGGGAAACAAATCGCTCCACAATGAATGCAGGATTCAACCGTTCGACAAAATCGATCACCAAATCTATATACTCGTCCACCGTATAAAGATGAAAATCGGACGGATTTTCTGCATATTCTTTTGCCATCCGTGTATTCCGGATCAGCTGGAGCTGATGCAATTTCAGTGTTGTCAGCGGTAAAGAAGATATACGTCGGGCATGTTCCAAGATATCTTCCCTGCTCTCTCCCGGCAATCCTAATATTAAATGCGCACCGGTAAAAATACCACTAGCCGCTGTCCGACGAATAGCCTCTTCCGATTCCCGATAAGAATGTCCCCGATTAATACGCAATAATGTTTCCTCCTTCGTACTTTCGACACCATATTCAATCATGACAAATGTACGTTTCGACAGCATTGCAAAATAATCCAGCAATTCATCCGGCATACAGTCAGGACGAGTTCCGACAATCAGTCCCACAACACCCGGAAAAGCCAAAGCCTCTTCATATTTTTTCTTCAGAGCGTCTATCGAATCATAGGTATTTGTATAAGCCTGAAAATAGGCCAGGTATTTCATCTCCGGATATTTTCGGGAAAAGAAATGAACTCCTTCCTCCAATTGTTCCGTAACAGTCTTTTCTGTATGACAATATTCCGGACTAAATGTCTGATTATTACAATACGTGCATCCGCCCCAACCTTTGCTTCCATCACGATTCGGACACGTGAATCCGGCGTTAATAGATATTTTCTGCACTTTACAAGGAAAGCAGTTCCTCAAAAAATCACTGAATTCGTTATATGGTCTCTTATTTTCCATAACGCAAAGATAGTATTTCAAATCTAAATTGTTTCAAAAAGGACCAACTTTCACCTGCCTCATTTGTTATTACAATAAAGCAAAAGATTATACTAACCAATAAAAATATATCAAGATGAAAAAGAAGTATTTTGTACAAATCATGTACACGGCAATATTAATGGGACTGGCTGTTTTAACCCAACCCACTGCAGCCCAAGAACAGAAGAATGATCAGACTGCTCAAACGATAAAAAAAGCTCTCGATGAACATACTTACAAAATAGATGTCGACTATATGACACCTATGAAAGGCAGAAGCAGAGCTTTAACGACACTCTATTCGCTGGAAGTCAAGAACGATTCGATATTTTCTTACCTTCCATATGTCGGCGAAGCCTATAATGTACCTTATGGAGGTGGCAAAGGACTGAATTTTCAAGCGCCTATCAGCCAGTACGAATCAAAAGAAGGGAAAAAAGGTGCAACAGAAATCAAATTAAAAACACGTAACGAAGAAGATTCTTATACCTACCGGATAACCGTGTTCACTAATGGCTCAACCCAAATCTATGTTCAGCCCAATAACAGACAATCGATATCTTTCAGCGGTAAAATGAATCTGAATGATAAAATAGACAAGACTGAATGAACAAACGTAAAAACCACTAATGGAAGATAAAATAGAAGCCATATGGATACATTTGCATGAATAATGAGAAAAAAGTAAAAATTATTTCATAAATAGCCTATATTTAGAAATATAAACCTTAATTTCGTAGGCAGATTATTTAACTCAAAATTTTAGTGCTATGCAAAACAGACGTGAATTTTTAAAGCAGGCTTCTCTGTTACTTGCAGGAGGCTTAGTTGCTCCACAATTATTATCATCTTGCGGCGGTAAAGGAGCTTCAAGTGCAGCAAGTGAAACAGCAAAAAAACACATTGGTCTTCAACTCTATTCTTTGCGTGACGATATCAATGATTTAGGTATCCAGAAAGTATTGGAAATAGTATCCAAAATGGGTTATGTAAATTTGGAAACTGCCGGTTACAGTGACGACGGCAAGATCTACGGATTAGATCCCGCAGAATTCAAGAAGATTTGTAACGACTTAGGCATGAAACCAACCAGCGCCCACCTGTCTCATTTCATCGGTGATGATATGAATAAAGACCTGTCTTGGTGGAATACAGCTATCGAAGCTCATAAGAAGGCTGGAATGAAATACATGGTTATGCCAGTTTCTCCGATCAACGAAAAAGCAACCATGGATGATTTGAAGAGATATTTCAGCGACTACTTCTATCAAATTGGCTTGGCTGCTGCCGGTGCCGGTATTAAATTCGGTTACCACAACCATGATTATGAATTCAAACAGATCGAAGGTCAGACTATTTATGACCTGATGCTTGAAAACTCAAGTCCAGATCACATTTTCTTCGAAATGGATGTTTATTGGGTAAAACGAGGAGGAAAAGATCCAGTAGAATATATGAAGAAATATCCAAACCGCTTCCCGGTATTACATATTAAAGATGAGACAGCTATTGGAGCAAGCGGAACAATCGACTTCAAACCGATCTTTGAACAAGCATATGCCAACGGCATGAAAGACTGGTATGTTGAAGTAGAACGCTACGACGGAACACCGCAGGAAGACGTTCAAAAGAGCTACGACTTCTTGAACAATGCTGATTATGTAAAATAATCTTTTATATAAAAAATGTAAAGGAAGTGGAGAGACAACTCTCTGCTTCCTTTTTTATTTTCCTACAGCCTGCATCAATAATGGCCAATGTGTAGCCAATGATTCCATGGAAGGAAAAAGCAGATTGGCTCCTTCATTCCATAAAATTTCGTCAGACAATGGGCCTGTATTTACTGCTATTGTGAATATTCCAGCCGCAACTCCGGCACGAACACCTAATGGTGCATTCTCAACGACAAAAGCTTCATGGGCAGATACACCGGCCTTGACTAAGCCTATCAAATAAGGTTCCGGATCAGGCTTTCCATATTTTACATCAAATGCCGTTACCATCTTGTCTTGTGAAAAACAATGCGGATAAGTATGCTCTAATTTATCAATCAAACTCTTCTGCCCGGAACCGGTAACAACCAAGCGTTGCATACCATAAGCACCTACTTTTTCCAGAACATCTGCGGCACCCGGCATCGGTTCACCATCATTATAATGATTAAATAAATCCGATTTCTCCCGATAAATTGCCTGTTTCTCCTCATCTGTTGCCTTTCGGTGAAAAGAACGTAAATAGAGTTCATCTATCGTACTCGAACCTGTGCGACCCTCGTACATATAAAAATCGTCTTCAGAACTTATCAACGAATGAGCATCAGCCACTTCTTTCCAGGCCCGTGCATGAAAGCGCATGGAATCATACAAAACACCATCCATATCAAACAAGACAGCTTTTGGATTCAGCTTACAACCCGCATGTTCCTCATAATGCTGCACGGCTCTCCTTATCAAATCCAACTCCATGTTTATATCTTTATAAAAAGGATTGCCTAAAAAACAGACGTAAGACTTAACTCTTCGTATGTTTTTCAGGCAATTCCCAATATAATCTCAGTATCGAATAATCTTTTTATAATCTGCTTTTAATAGCTTCACTTTCCTTTTCATAACCAGGCTTGTTCAACAATGCGAACATGTTCTTCTTATAAGCTTCAACACCCGGCTGGTTAAACGGATTAACACCTAAGATATAGCCACTGATACCACATGCTTTCTCAAAGAAATAGAATAGCTGACCAATATAATAAGGAGAAACTTCCGGCATCGTTACTTTTATATTTGGAACACCGCCATCTACATGGGCCAACTGAGTACCTAACTCAGCCATTTTATTTACTTCGTCCACATGCTTACCAGCCAAGAAATTCAATCCATCCAAATTGGCTTCATCAGTCGGAACTACTACTGAATGATTAGCTTTCTCAACAGAAATAACCGTTTCATAGATGGTACGTTCACCTTCTTGAATCCACTGACCCATTGAATGTAAATCGGTTGTCAAATCTACAGCTGCCGGGAATATTCCTTTTCCATCTTTTCCTTCACTTTCACCATACAGCTGTTTCCACCATTCACCAATGTAATGCAATTTCGGATGGAAGTTACACAAGATTTCTATTTTCTTTCCTCTCTTGTATAATTCATTACGAACAGCTGCATATTGAGCTGAAATGTTTTCAGCAAAAGGTACACTCTGATCAGTAGCCTTTTCCATAGCTACAGCTCCTGCCACCAATTCTCGTATATTAATACCTGCAACAGCGATTGGCAATAATCCAACTGGTGTCAAAACAGAGAAACGACCACCTACATTGTCTGGAATAACAAATGTCTTATAACCTTCCTGATCTGCTAAAGTACGCAAAGCACCTTTACGAGCATCAGTAATAGCCACAATACGATGCTTAGCTTCCTCTTTACCTACTGCATCCTCCAACTGCTTCTTTAAAATACGGAATGCAATAGCAGGTTCTGTAGTTGTTCCTGACTTTGAAATATTGATAATACCAAATTGTTTACCTTTCAATACTTCTGTCAGTTCATATAAGTAATCTTCTCCAATGTTATGACCTGCATACAATAAGATCGGATTCTTTCTATCATTCGTATGCAACCAGTCAAAACTATTATTCATAGCCTCAACAACTGCACGAGTTCCCAAATAGCTGCCACCAATACCAATAGCAACAACTACTTCGCACTTAGAACGCAGAATGTTAGCAGTGTTTTCTATTTCAGTCAGCTCAGCTTCTGTAATAGAAGAAGGTAAATGCAACCATCCCAAGAAATCATTTCCAGCACCATTACCCTCGTGCAAAGTCGCCATACAAGCGTTTACAGTTGCTTCCTGTGCAAAAATCTGCTCTTTAGAAACAACGCCTAATGCTTTTTCAAAGTTCAAGCAAATGTTTTTCATAAAGCGAATGATTTATTTAAAAGTTTGTGTCAACTGCCGAATAACAACCATTGGCGATTTCCGTTCATACAAAATCGCATACAAAGCATCCAATATCGGCATATTGACTTTATATTTTTCGTTAATTTCATGAATACATTTTGTCCCGTAATAACCTTCAGCAATCATTTCCATTTCCAACTGCGCCGTTTTCACAGAATAACCTTTTCCTATCATAGTCCCAAAGGTTCTGTTTCGACTAAAACGGGAATAAGCTGTCACCAGTAAGTCTCCCAAATATACAGAATCAGTAATATCCCGCTCAAGTCCATGGACGGCATACAAAAAATTCCGCATTTCTTCAATAGCATTACAGATGAACACCGCTAAGAAATTATCGCCATATTTCATCCCGTGACAAATGCCTGCTACAATTGCATATACATTCTTCAAAACCGAAGCATACTCAATGCCCGTTACATCTTTACAACAATAATTTCTCAAGTATTGATTCTTAAACACAGGAGACAGCTGATAAGCATAATCTATATCTGGACATGCCAAAGTGATATACGAAAGGCGCTCAAGCGCAATTTCCTCAGCATGACACGGTCCTCCGATTACTGCAATATGATTAATAGGAACATGATAATATTCCGAAAAATAATCAGCTACCAGCATATTTTCATCCGGCACAATTCCCTTAATAGCAGAAACAATAAACTTATCTTCTAATGAAGTCGTAACTTTCTTCAGATGCTGTTTCAAGAATGGTGAAGGAGTAGCAAAGATGAGCGTATCTGACTCTTCAATCGTCCGATTAATATCAGAATAGAAATTAATCCGATTAATATCAAATTCTACGGCAGACAAATAACTCGGATTATGACCTGTCTGAAGGAAATCCTGAATCTGATCATCTCGCCGCATATACCAATTGATACGCTCTTGAGTAGAGAGTACAATCTTGGCTAAGGCGGTAGCCCAACTACCGCCTCCCATTATTGCAATTTTTCCAGGCAAATTCATTATTGTATCAGATTTTATTTGGCAGCGTTGGAAATCCAAGCTTCGATTTCTTCCGCCTTTGGATTTTCCAGCCCTAACTTATATTTCTTATTGAGCTCACATAATTCTTGTCTAACTTTGTTCGGGTTGGCTTCTTTTAATGTATCAATAGTTACATAACCAGCCTTTTGCAAAGCAGGAACCCAATTTGCGTCAATTCCAATAGCAGTATATTTATCTACAGCATCTTTTTTCACCGTTTTTTCAGGACGCATCTGAGGGAAGAACAATACTTCCTGAATTGTTGTCTGCCCCGTCATCAACATAACCAGACGATCCATTCCGATTCCCATTCCTGATGTAGGAGGCATACCATATTCCAAAGCACGAATAAAATCCTGATCAATGAACATAGCCTCATCATCTCCTTTTTCCGACAGACGGAGCTGTTCCTGGAAACGTTCGTATTGGTCAATCGGATCATTTAATTCTGAATAAGCATTAGCCAATTCTTTTCCGTTTACCATCAATTCGAAACGTTCAGTAAGACTCGGATTCTTGCGATGTTTCTTTGTCAGCGGAGACATTTCAATTGGATAATCAGTAATAAAGGTCGGTTGGATATAATTGCCCTCACAGAACTCACCAAATATTTCATCAATCAATTTCCCTTTACCCATTGTTTCATCGATTTCCATATTCAGCTTCTTGCACACTTCACGAATCTGGTCTTCATCCATTCCTGTCAGATCATAACCCGTAAATTCCTTAATTGAATCCAACATGGTAATACGTTTGAATGGAGCCTTGAAGCTGATGATATTGTCTCCCATCTTTACTTCCGTTGTACCATTGACATCCATACAAATCTTCTGGAGCATCTTTTCAGTAAAATCCATCATCCAATTGTAATCCTTATAGGAAACATAGATTTCCATACAAGTGAATTCCGGATTATGTGTACGATCCATTCCTTCATTACGGAAATTCTTAGAAAACTCATACACGCCTTCAAAACCTCCCACGATTAAGCGCTTCAAATAAAGTTCATCCGCAATACGCAAATATAATGGGATGTCTAATGCATTATGATGGGTAATGAAAGGACGAGCTGCTGCTCCACCCGGTATAGATTGAAGTATTGGAGTTTCAACTTCCAAATAACCATGGTCGTTGAAATAATTACGCATCGAATTAAATACCTTTGTACGCTTTATAAAGATATCTTTAACACCTTCGTTTACGACCAAGTCTACATATCGCTGGCGGTAACGTAATTCTGGATCATTAAAGCCATCATAAGCAACACCATCCTTGTATTTTACAATAGGCAATGGCCTTAAAGATTTTGATAATACTGTCAATTCCTGTGCATGAACAGAGATTTCTCCCATTTGTGTACGGAAAACATATCCCTTAATTCCAACAAAGTCACCAATGTCCAATAATTTTTTAAATACAATATTATACAGGTCTTTATTCTCATCCGGACAAATATCATCACGCGAAATGTACACCTGAATACGACCTTTTGAATCTTGCAATTCCATGAATGAAGCCTTTCCCATGATACGGCGACTCATGATTCGCCCGGCAATGCACACCGAGCGTGGTTCTGCATCGTCTTTGAATGATTCTTTTATTTCTGTAGAAAAAGCATTTGTTACATACTCTGCTGCGGGATACGGCTCAATCCCCATCTGACGCAACTGTTCCATACTGTTACGTCTAATGATTTCCTGTTCACTCAGTTCTAATAGATTCATTGCGCTATTATTTTGTATAATACAGTGCAAAAATAAGAAAAAATATCGGTAAACAGAATGTAACAGCAGCGCTTTTCGCTTTTAAGTCTAAATTCTTCTGTTTTTTTATATTTAAAATCCACCGAACGGATACTAGAATAACAAAAAATCCTGGCTATACGCGACAACGCTATAACCAGGACTTTTATTATCAAAAGTCGATAAAAACGTGTATGTATTTTATCCTAAGAAACCTAATAAGATACCAGCTGCTACTGCTGAACCAATTACACCCGCAACATTCGGTCCCATAGCGTGCATCAACAGATAGTTGCTCGGATCATATTCCAAACCTACATTCTGAGAAATACGAGCAGCATCAGGAACAGCTGATACACCAGAGTTACCGATCAACGGATTGATCTTGTTACCTTCCTTCAAGAATAAATTGAAGAACTTAACAAACAAGACACCGGCACAAGTAGCAATTACGAATGACAATGCTCCCAAACCAAAGATCTTGATTGAATTGATGGTCAAGAACTGAGTAGCTTGGGTAGAAGCACCTACCGTAATACCCAGCAACATTGTAATCACATCAATCAGCGGACCACGGGCTGTTTCTGCCAAACGACGAGTTACACCACTTTCCTTACACAAATTACCGAAGAATAACATTCCCAACAAAGGCAGACCTGAAGGAACCAAGAATGCAGTTAACAACAAACCTACAACAGGGAACATGATCTTTTCTGTCTGTGAAACGGCTCTCGGCGGTTTCATACGGATCAGACGTTCTTTATGGGTTGTCAGCAAACGCATGAAAGGAGGCTGAATAATCGGCACCAATGCCATATACGAATATGCAGAAACCGCAATTGCACCCATCAAGTTTGGAGCTAATTTAGAAGACAAGAAGATAGCTGTCGGACCATCAGCACCACCGATAATACCGATTGCACCAGCCTGACTCGGATCAAATCCCATCTGCAATGCAATGATATAAGCACCAAAAATACCGAACTGAGCTGCAGCACCAACCAACATCAACTTCGGGTTAGAAATCAATGCCGAAAAGTCGGTCATCGCTCCAATACCCAAGAAAATTAGTGGCGGATACCAGCCTTGTTTTACTCCTTGATATAAAATATTCAATACAGAGCCTTCTTCGTAAATACCCAATTGCAAACCGGCATCTTTAAAAGGAATGTTACCAATCAAAATACCAAAACCAATTGGGATCAGAAGCATCGGTTCAAATTCATATTTAATAGCCAGGAAGATGAACAGCAAACCAACCAGCAACATGATAAAATGCCCTGGCGTTGCGTTCGCAAATCCTGTATAAGACAAGAACACCTGAATGTTTTCAGCCAAGAATTGCAAAAAACTTTCACTCGATCCTGCCGCTTGTAATAATACTGATGCTAACATAACATTATCCAATTACGACGAGGTCAGCACCTTCCAGTACAGAATCGCCTTTGTTTACTTTAATTTCTACAATCTTACCATCGCGATCAGCATTGATATTGTTTTCCATCTTCATAGCTTCCAATACCAAAATCTTCTGACCTCTCTTCACTACATCACCCACTTTACAGTCGATGCTCAAGATAACACCTGGCAGCGGAGATTTAACTGCACCTGCAACACTGGCATTAGCCGGACGAGAGATAACCGGTTCACCAGCTGCCGTAGTAGGAGCCTGAGCCGGACGCTTCAAAGCTACAATTTGCTTTTTAGCAGGCTTTTCCATTTTAACGCTATACGGAGTTCCGTTTACTTCTACTTCTGCAACATCATCAACAATTGAGTTAATGTGCACTTTATATACGTTACCGTTAATGGTATATTTAAAACTTTTCATTCTTCAATTCGATTTTTAAGGATAATTACTTTTTAACAACCGGAGTCTGACGTAAACTATAAATCTTAGAACTCCATGGTGAATAACTACGTTGAACTTTACGGATGGTCAATACTGTATTTTCGATATCATGATTATCATCGCTCAATTCATACAGAGCCATCGAAATAGCAGCAAAGATTTCACCTGATTCCTGACCAGCATTAGCAGATACTTTTGTACCACTAGCTGCAGCAGCCTTCTGTGCATTACGTTGACTAGCTCTGATAGCAGCTTTACCAATCTGTTTGAATACCAAGTACAGAACGATGAGGCCCAAGAATACAACAGCCATAGCCGTAATAGTCATACCAATACCCCAAGAGTCATTTCTCTGGAAGTTTTCTACTTTTTCATTACTATCTAATGTAACATTATTGGTACTCGGAGTTACTTTATCCAAAACCATCCACTTACCTTTACCATCCATATCAAGACCATAGCTGACATCTGGCTTCTGGCCTGCAGGAACGACTACTTCATCAATCAGAGTAGTACCATCGGCATCATACAAAGCAATGTAATTATCCTTGTCCGGATCTAATGTAAAATTAACATGGAAAGTTCCACGGGTCGGTTGATCATCTGCCCAAAACAAAGTATGTTGATAAGGCGCGATCTTCGTCAATACATCGCCCTTTGGAATCATGTATTTCTTTGGGTTATTCTTATCATTCGTCAAAAAACAACCTCTTAAGTCAACAGTTCCCGCCGAGTTGTTGTACAACTCAATCCAAGGGTGACGTTTACCGTAGTCATCAACAAAATTATCTTCGTTAACGACCAGCACTTCATTGATTTTAACGGAAGTTGTTAGCTGTGCTTTAGCCCCAAAAGTAAATAGGAACAATAACAGCAACAAAGCCCCGAATTTTTTATTCGTCATACGCTTACTTTTTTTAAATTACAGAGGCAGGTTATCATGTTTCTTAGCCGGGTTGCTCAACTTCTTTGTCTGCAACTGCTGCAATGCACGAATGATGCGGAAACGAGTATTACGCGGTTCAATAACATCATCAATATAACCATACTGTGCCGCATTGTACGGGTTAGCGAATGCTTTCTTGTATTCAGCTTCTTTTTCAGCAGCACAAGCCTTCGGATCTTCAGCTGCAGCCACTTCTTTCGCAAAGATAATTTCAACAGCTCCGCTCGGACCCATTACGGCAATTTCTGCAGTCGGCCATGCATAGTTCATATCACCACGCAAATGTTTAGAGCTCATCACGCAATAAGCACCACCGTAAGACTTACGCAATGTAACTGTTACTTTAGGTACAGTAGCTTCACCGTAAGCATACAACAATTTAGCACCATGCAGAATAACACCGTTATATTCCTGACCTGTACCTGGCAAAAATCCTGGAACATCAACCAATGTAACCAATGGAATATTGAAAGCATCACAGAAACGAACAAAACGGCCAGCCTTACGAGAAGCATTGCTGTCCAAACATCCTGCCATAACTTTTGGCTGGTTAGCTACAATACCTACAGCCTGTCCGTTAAAGCGGGCGAAACCAACAATAATATTCTTAGCATAATCGGCATGAACTTCAAGGAATTCTCCATTATCAATAATAGTACCGATTACTTCATACATATCATATGCCTGGTTAGGATTATCCGGTATAATTTCATTCAAATTGTCATCCAAACGATCTATCGGATCTTTACATTCTACCAACGGCGTTTCTTCCATATTATTCTGAGGCAAATAGCTCAACAATTGGCGAATCAATTTCAGACCGTCTTCTTCAGTATCGACAGCAAAATGAGCGACACCAGATTTAGTAGAGTGAACACTTGCACCACCCAGCTGTTCCTGAGTAACATCTTCACCTGTTACAGTCTTGACAACTTTTGGTCCAGTCAAGAACATATAACTGGTTCCGCGAGTCATGATGTTAAAGTCTGTCAATGCAGGAGAATAAACAGCACCACCTGCACAAGGACCGAAAATACCAGAAATCTGCGGAATAACTCCTGAAGCTAAGATATTACGCTGGAAAATTTCTGCATAACCGGCTAAAGCATTTACACCTTCCTGAATACGAGCACCACCCGAATCATTCAGACCGATAACAGGAGCCCCCATCTTCATAGCTTGATCCATAATTTTACAGATCTTCAACGCTAACATCTCAGACAAAGCACCTCCGAATACAGTAAAATCTTGTGCATATACATAGACCAAACGACCATCAATTGTTCCGTAACCCGTTACAATACCATCACCCAGGAATTTGGTTTTATCAATTCCAAAATTAGTACAACGGTGCTTAACGAACATATCAATTTCTTCGAAGCTACCTTCATCCAGCAACATAGAGATACGTTCACGGGCTGTGTACTTACCTTTCTTATGTTGTGACTCAATTCTTTTTTCACCACCACCCAGACGTGCCTGTTCACGCAGAGCGATAAGCTCTTTTACTTTTTCAAGCTGATTACTCATTGTATTTTGATTTGTTGTTAGTAATGATTACCTATTTTAATTATAAAAGAAAAGTTAGAAGTTAAAAATGAGGTATACATTATGTTTTCGAGATATTCCTAATTTTTCTCTCACTCCCTCATTTTTATCTCCTAACTTTTTTCAACAGTTTAGTCTTTTTTACCTGGCATACAAAGCTCAGTTAATACACTACAAGTTGATTTCGGATGCAGGAATGCAATATCCAAACCTTCAGCACCACGACGAGGAGCCTTATCAATCAAGCGGATTCCTTTTGATTCAGCTTCATTTAAACAAGCCTGAACGTCTGGTGTTGCAAAAGCAATGTGATGAATGCCTTCACCTTTTTTCTCAATAAACTTAGCGATTGTACTATCTTCGCTTGTCGGTTCCAGTAATTCAATTTTTGTTTGTCCAATTTTAAAGAAAGCTGTCTTAACTTTCTGATCAGCTACTTCTTCAATACTATAGCATTTCAATCCTAATACCTGTTCGTAATACGGAAGACATGCTTCAATGCTCTTAACAGCAATTCCTAAGTGTTCAATGTGTGTAAGTTCCATTGTGTTTAGAATTTATTAGTTTATATTTTTCAGGTTTTCATGATCCTTTAGGGCAAAGGTACACTTCTTTTTGGAAAGTAGAGGGATTTTTTTTAATATTTATCACGAAAAAGTAATTCAAAGTGGAATATTTAATATGTTTACCCCTTTCTTAAGCTCCATAACAAAATAAGCCAAGTCTTTTATCGCTCTTTCTCTCTTTTTTATAATAAAGAGAACTGCGATTATAAAGACTTGGCTTATTCCCAATTAACGTATAGTCCTATTAATTAAAAAGTCGTCTGAATTTATCAAAGAACTTTTCTTTCATGGTTTTGTTCGGCTGAAAATTAGGAGAATTTTCTAAGCCGTTCAACGTATCTTTTTCTGACTGAGAGAGATTTTCTGGAACATATACACTGACATTCACCAATAAATCACCCGTTCCATAACCATTTACTGAAGGAAGCCCCTTGTTCCGTAATCTTAAAACTTTACCCGGTTGTGTACCTGGGTCGATTTTTACTTTTACTTTTCCATCAACCGTAGGAACTTCCACCGAGCCTCCTAAAGCAGCCTGAGGAAAACTCAACAGCAAATTATAGATCAAATCGTTTTCATCACGTAACAATTCTGGATGAGGCTCTTCTTCCACCAAAATCAACAAATCACCATTAATACCTCCATGTCTGGCTGCATTTCCCTTTCCATTCATAGAAAGCTGCATGCCTTCTGCAACACCTGCAGGAATGTTAATCGTTATGACTTCCTCATCCCGGACAATTCCTTCACCATTACAGTTTGTACATTTCTTCACAATAACCTTACCTTCACCTCCACAAGTAGGGCAAGTGGTTTGTGTCTGCATTTGTCCCAAAATGGTATTGGCAATTCTTGTTACAACACCCGAGCCTTTGCACGTATCACAAGTCTTTGTTCCGTCACTTCCTTCTGCACCGGTGCCATGACAATGCGAACAAGCTACGTATTTCTTTACCTTGATTTTCTTTTCTACTCCTGTAGCAATATCTTTCAAGGAAAGTTTAACCTTAACACGCAAATCAGAACCCCGATTTACCCGACGGCCACCACGCTGTCCGCCAAAGCCACCAAAGCCACCAAAACTACCGAAATGACCTCCAAAAATATCTCCGAACTGTGAGAAAATATCTTCCATAGACATTCCTCCACCGAAACCTCCAGATTGAGATGCACCACCAACTCCCGCATGACCAAACTGATCATAACGCTGACGTTTTTGAGGATCGCTCAACACATCATAGGCCTCAGCCGCTTCTTTAAACTTTTCTTCAGCTTCTTTATCCCCCGGATTTTTATCAGGGTGATATTGAATTGCTTTTTTACGATAAGCCTTCTTTATTTCTTCTTCAGATGCATTTTTGTCTACACCCAGCACTTCGTAATAATCTCTCTTCGCCATTTTGGTAAACTATTATTATTCTCCTACGACAACTTTTGCGTGACGAATCACTTTTTCATTTAACATATATCCTGTCTGGACACAATCCAGCACTTTACCTTTCAATCCTTCTTCCGGGGCAGGGATCGTAGCGATTGCCTCACTCTGATCTATATTAAAAGGCTTGCCAACTACTTCCAAAGCTTTTACTCCCTGGCTCGTTAAATAGGAAATGAACTTGTTATATATTAAATCAACGCCTTCGGCTACTCCTGCCAAGTCTTCTGCTTTATGGATATTTTGTAAAGCACGTTCAAAATCATCAACAACAGGAAGCAATTGAGTCAAGGCATTTTCTCCTCCATTTTTAATCAATTCGCTTTTTTCACGCAAAGTACGTTTCCGATAATTGTCAAATTCAGCTCTTAAACGCAAATGAGAATTATTTAACTCATCATATTTCTTTTGTAACTCGGCTAATTCAGCAGACACTTTGTCTGCTTCATCAACTTTTTCTGACAAATTTGCCTTTTCTTCCTGCAAATTTGTCGTTTCTTCTGTCACAACTTCTTGATTTTCTTTTTCCGAAGAATTTTTCTTCTCTTCAAAATGCTTATTGCTCATATTATAATATATTTATTTCCAACTTATTATCATTTGTATACAAGACAAGTTTTTCAGTTATTGGCTTTTTAATATCCACATTTCCTTGTATACTACTCTTTATAGATACAAAAAGGTTGCCAAAATTTTCTTTTATTTTCTCTTCAATTATTATATGCTTCCAGCTTTCCTTTATCTCAAAATAAATAAAAGGACAAGTGTAATAAAGCAGTTGCAAAAATAACGAGAAATAAAATTAAAATAAACGAGAAATGAATTTAAAACCAACGAGAACCAAAATGGAACTGCTTTAATGGCTAAAGCATAAAAAAAGTGACCTGTAAGCAAGATAAAATTTATTATTTCATCTCCCTACAGAATCACTCTTTATCAATGATGTAGTTTAATATCCTCCTCCAAGTGCCTTATATAAATAAACTACTGTAAGCAGTTCATTACATACAGCCGAGTTCAAACCTAATTGAGCACTTAGCAGCTCACGTTGCGCATCCAACACATCCATGTAACTCGAAACACCATTGATATATTGCAACTGGGCAAGCTCCAAATATTTACGGGCTGCTATCTCCAGCTTAGCTTGTGACTGACGGACTTCCTTTGCCTTTCGGATAGAAACAATCGCATCATTCACCTCTTTAAATGCGCCAATAACCGTCTTCTCATAACTATACACCTCCTGCTCATATTTTGCCTGGGCAACTTTCACCTTCGCCTTGTTTCGCCCCATGGCAAATAAAGGCTGCAATAAGTTACCAGCTAAAAACCAAGCCGGACTTTTCAATAGATCACCTAACTCAGCACTTTCAAAGCCCAAATTACCAGTCAAGGCAATTTTAGGGAACAAGTCTGTATAAGCAACGCCTACTTGAGCATTAGCTTCTTTTAGACTAAATTCTGCCTGACGGACATCCGGACGTCTTTCCAATAAAGAAGAAGGTAAACCTATCGGCAGCGCATCCGGTAACTGTTGTTCTGACAACCGTTGGCCACGAGGTATATCATGCGAATAATCGCCTAACAACATGGCCAGATCACTTTCCTTAATTTTAATCTGCCGCTCTAAGTTCGGAATCAAGGTTTCTGTACGCGCCAATTCTACTACCGCTTGGTTATAAGCTGTTTCAGAAGTTAATCCACCTTCATAACGTAACTTAGCCAAATGGAGTCCCTCTTTTCGAGCTTCCAATGTTTGTCTGACTATCGATAATTCTTGATCCAGAGCACATAATTGATAATATGAAGCAGCTACACCCGCTACAATAGTCAGCTTTAAAGCACGCTGAGCTTCAATGCTCTGCATGTATGCAGCCAAATCGGCTTCAGTTGCCCAACGAATATTTCCCCATAAATCCAACTCCCAAGCTAATGTCAATTTGGCATCAAACTCCGGATCCGGTTTTCGGTTATTTCCCCCATAGTTTAAAACCTCTTTTTCAGCATGTAAATTAGCGCCTATAGAAGGGAACAATCGGGAAAAAGAAATACGTTTGGCTGCTACCATTTCTTTTATCTTGGCTGCAGCAATCTTCATATCTTTATTATTCTCCAATGCTTTATTTATCAATCCTTGAAGAACGGTATCCTTATATAAGCTTTGCCAAGGAATATCCGAAACAGAAGCCGTATCTGTTACAGAGGCATCAATCGATTCTGGCAAATTCAGATCTGGACGTGCATATTCTTTTCCTACCTTACAAGATGAAAATGCCAGTACAGACAAGGCTAAAACCACCCAAGGAGCTACTTTCTTAATGTGAGGTATCCGCGGCAAACGAGAGATGCGATTCAAACGTATGCCCTTTTTTATCTTATAAATCAAGACAAAAAAGAATGGAACCATAACTATACCGATGGTAATGGCAACCAACATACCAAAGAAAATACCTGTTCCTATACTATGACGCGATGCAGAACCCGGACCAGAAGCAATAACCAAAGGCAACATACCTAATACAAATGCCAAGGAAGTCATCAAAATCGGGCGAAAACGCATCTGCGCTGCATGAATTGCAGCCTGCACAGGATCAACGCCTTCATCAACCTGTACCTTCGCAAACTCAACAATCAAAATGGCATTTTTAGCAGCCAGACCTATCAATGTCACCAAACCGATCTGGAAATATACATCATTTTCCAACCCAGTTATCCATATTCCGAGAAAAGCTCCAAGCGCCGCAATAGGTAAAGAAAGCAATACCGCAATTGGCACAATCCAGCTTTCATACTGAGCAGCCAAGAACAAGAATACAAACAAGAAGATCAATGCCAAAATAAATCCGGTCTGGCCTCCTGCTTTGTTTTCCTGATAAGACAGGCCACTCCATTCAATTGCAATATTATCTGATAAATGTTCTTTGGCAATACGCTCCAATGCTTTCATCGCCTCACCTGTACTATATCCAGGAGCCGCAACGGCATTGATAGGAGCTGTCGAGAACATATTAAAGCGCTTGATTGTACCAGGCCCCGTTGTGTATTGTGTCGTGCCTAATGCCGTAAGAGGTACCATCGCGCCACTACCGGTTCGCACAAAGAAAAGTCCTAAACTTTCTTTATTTGCTCGATAAGGAGCCTCAGCCTGGATATAGACACGATAAATACGGTTAAACATATTAAAATCGTTCACATAAACCGATCCTAAATAAGCTTTCATGGTTGAAAAAATATCAGCCATCGGAATTCCTAAGAATTTTGCATGATCACGATCCACGTCAAAATATATCTGAGGTATATCAGCCTGCATGGCAGATGAAACACTATGCAGCTCGGGCGCTTTCTTGGCATAATACAAGAATGTATCAGTAGCCTGAACCAAATCATCCCACGTGGCTTCTCCCCTCGCTTCCAACTGCATCTCAAGACCTCCACTTTCTCCTAAACCAGGAATGACAGGTGGTCTATTGACATAACCAACCACTTCTGGATAATAATAAAGTTCTTTCCGGACTGTCTCCATCACATCTTCAACTCCCATATCTCCAGATTTACGCTCTTCCCACGGCTTTAAAATAACAGTAAGCGTAGCACGATTTTGCGTTGTACCTAACCGATTACTACTACCCGTTACATTTTGGACATAGGCAACAGCAGGTTGATGATTCAGAAAATCAATCAATCGGTCTGTTACGACTCGTGTACGTTCCAATGTTGCACCTTCAGGTAATTCTATTTCCACCGTAAAGAATCCCTGATCTTCTTCTGGAATAAAAGAAGTAGGTAGTAAATGACTCATAACAAAAATCATAACCAATACCATACCAAAGCCAGCAAGTACACGCTTAGGCATATTCATTACCCGACGTAATATATTTGTGTATTTATGATTTCCTTTTTCAAGCCATTCATTAATCTTCCGGAACACAATATTCTTCTTTTCATGCTTAGATGGACGTAAAATGATAGCACACATTGCCGGACTCAATGTTAATGCAACTACGGTTGAAAGCATTACCGATACAGCAATCGTAATAGAGAACTGACGATATAGCTGCCCGGTGATACCACTCAGAAAACTCACAGGGACGAATACAGCTACCAAAACCATGGAAGTAGCAATCAAAGCTCCCGACAATTCCTTCATGGCCCTATGGGTAGCCTCACGCGTTGAAATATTTTCCTCATTAATAATACGCTCAACATTTTCTACCACGACAATGGCATCATCCACCACAATACCAATAGCCAAAATCAATCCTAACAATGTCAGCATATTCAAAGAGAAGCCCATGACTAACATAAATCCAAATGTACCAATCAACGAAATAGGCACAGCTATAGTTGGAATTAATGCCGCACGCCAATTCTGTAATGACAAGAATACAACTAAAATAACCAAGAACAAAGCTTCAAACAATGTCTTATAAACTTCATGTACAGATTGGGAAATATATTCCGTCATATCAAACGGGAAATTATATTCTACACCTTCCGGAAAGTTTTTGCTGATTTCAGCCATTTCAGCACGAACACTTTTTGCTACTTCCAAAGCATTAGCCCCTGGTAACATATAAATGCCCAAAATGGCCGCATTCTTTCCGTTAATACCACTTTCTGTTGAATATGAAGATGCTTCCAATGAAACACGAGCTACATCGCGCATACGGACGATTGAGCCATCAGAATTTGCCCGGATGACAATATTTTCAAATTCTTCTACAGTAGAAAGACGTCCAGATGAAGTAACAGGCAAGGTTACATCTACATCCAAAATCGGCTGTTTACCAAATTCACCGGCTGCTGATTCTCTGTTTTGATCTTTCAAAGCATCCTGTAAATCCTTTACCGTTAATCCCATATTGGCCAGACGATCCGGATATACCCATATCTGCATACCATAATATCGGCTACCAATATTAGATACACGTCCTACTCCTGGAATACGACGAATAACATCCAATACATTAATTGTAGCAAAGTTACTCAGATAAATCTCATCAAATTTGGGATCATCAGACATCAATGTTAATGTCATCAACTGACTTGGAGCCTGTTTTTCAATGGTGATACCATTTTGGATCACTTCAGCAGGCAAACGGCTTTCTGCCAGTTTCACACGGTTCTGAACCTCAACAGCCGCCAAGTCCGGATTGGCAGAAACATCAAATGTCACAGTAATGTTTAATGATCCTGAATTCGAACTACTACTTTGCATATATATCATTCCGGGAGTTCCATTCAATTCCTGTTCAATTGGAGTAGCAACTGCTTGAGAAAGAGTCAAAGCATTTGCACCAGGGTAAGTAGCTCCAATCTTTACTACCGGAGGGGTTATCTGGGGATACTGCTCGATAGGCAGCATGATCAAGCCGATGAGTCCTACTAATACAATCAGAATAGACAGAACAGTAGAAAATACCGGACGGTCAATAAAGAAACCAGGCTTCATATTATTCTTCCTCCTTTTCTCTTAATGCTTGAATAGCTTTATCATCACTCGAAAGTACTGGCTGAACTTTTACATTAGGCTCTAGTTTATTGTAACCTTCAACTACAACTCGTTCGTTTTCACCCAATCCTCGTTCAATTACAACAGAATTATCAAACTCAGGACCAATCTGAACAAAACGCTTTTCAGCTACGTCATCACGGCGCAACACATAAATGAAGGCTCCTCCTTTTTCTATCGATAAAGCTTTACGAGGAATAACAATAGCACGTTCACGAACATCCAACAATAATTTTACTCGCGTTGCCTGACCAGGCAATAATTTACGGTTAGGGTTAGGCATAATAGCACGTACCGTAAAAGTTCCAGTCTTGGGATCTACTGAAGGGTCAGCAAAGTCAACGATACCTTTAACAGGGTATTCAGAATTATCTGCTAAAGTAACCGTCACTGTAGGCTGCCAAGAACGAGTGGTATCCTGAACTCCAAATTTAACATTTCTACGTTCAGCTCTTAAATAATCCAAAGCTGTCATTTTAAAATCAACATTGACAGTATCGCTTTTTACCACTGTTGCCAACTTTGATTTTGAACCAGGTCCTACCAGCGTACCTATATCTACTAACCGTTCACTGATATATCCTGTAATTGGTGAAGTTACTCGTGTATAACTCAATTCCAAATTAGCCTGATCTAAATCAGCTTTGCTCATCGCCACATCAGCTTCAGCATTTTCTTTGGCAGCGATTGCATTATCTAAATCTAATTGACTTGCTGCGTGCTGTTCATACAAAGGAGTCAAACGCTGAACATCACGCGCAGCTTTAGCAGCTTGCACTTCATTCTTTTTAAGTTGAGCTTTTGCCTTTTCTACACGAGCTTTATATAAAGCCGGACTAATGATAAACAAAGGATCGCCCTGCTTCACTCTCTTTCCTTCTTCAAACATCATATTCTCGAGATAACCTTCCACACGAGCATGTATTTCCACAAAACTCTCTGCTTTAATTGTTCCGACATACTCTCCGTAAATCTGAACATCCTTTTTAACAGGCTTTTCTACGATGACAATCGGCAATTGCGGCTCAACTTTCTTTTTACAACCAGCCATAAAAACAGCTAACCCTAAAAAGGCATAAAGCGGCCATTGCTTTTTCCCTAACATACCTAACATTGTTCTTCTACCTAAAAAATTAATACTACATCGCATAGAATAAAGAAATAATCGTACCAAAATATTAGTAAAACTCACCTATATTTGCTATCGAGCTAATTCATAGAATTATAGAATGCAAATTTACGATAATTACTCGATATGCATGCAATTGGCTTGAGGAATATTTCCACAACTCTTCTCCCCAGTCCACAAAAAAGCCGTCTCTTTTCACAAAGAAACGGCTTCCATATATAAACTATTAAAAACCTTTAAACCTGAGGGCAAAACAAACTTCCCACTTTTTCACAAAAAATTATACTCCATGCAATCAAACAAAAAACAAGACTTTTTTTAATTTATAAGAAAATTATTGACAAATTAATATTACATGATCAAAAATTCAAAAGCCTTATTG
>ENA-UOJF01000009-UOJF01000009.1-human-gut-metagenome-genome-assembly--contig:-P74-NODE-9-length-209978-cov-16.216146_pt1 | contig 209978 bp, 184 predicted proteins | sample MGYA00242344_ERZ723891 | MGnify/ENA metagenome assembly ERZ723891 | reverse complement strand
CATAGTTAAAATCTTTAATTCAGAAGATTAAAAAATATATTTATTTTCATGGATAACTATCTTCTAATTTCAAGTGATCTCACAGCTGCCAGCTTACGCCGTCTTTCCAAAATAGAAGTAGTACTTTCTTCAAGAAAAGGGCTGTGTTTTTCATTCGTTAGATTTGTCAAACTAACCAAATTTGTGTTTCTTTGTACATTCATTAAATCTAAAGTAACAATATGTCTTTAAACAAAGTTATTCTTATCGGAAATGTGGGAAAAGATCCGGATGTCCGTTACTTCGACAGCGGTGCTGCCATAGCCAGCTTCCCACTCGCCACCTCTGAAAGAGGATACACCTTAGCTAATGGAACTGTTATTCCTGAACGTACGGAGTGGCACAATATCGTAGTAAGAAGAGATTTAGTCTCTTTCGTTGAAAAATGGGTAAAAAAAGGCTCTGGTCTTTACGTAGAAGGGAAAATACGGACAAGAAACTATGATGACCAGAATGGCATCAAGCGTTATGTAACCGAAATCCATGCTGATCGTATTGAATTTTACAACAATGGTTCGCGTCCTGCCGATTCATCAACAACGCAGGCAAGTACCAATACGGGAAACAATATGACTCAACCCGTACAACCTAATACTGGTTATCAGCAAGGAGGAACGACACTTCAGTCGCCCACTGCACCTTTTTCAGAATCAAATGAAGCGGATGACCTGCCATTTTGATCATGTTTAACTAAAACTGTATTCCTTGGACTCAGATTATATATCAGAATTATTCCGCCAGGTGAATGTGCAGGATTTGACAACAGGTCCTGCCATTGCCCTGGCACTGGCAATATTACTTTTATTTGCCTCTGGCTTCATTTCGGCCTCCGAAGTTGCTTTTTTCTCCTTAGAACCCAACGACATCAACCGGATCAAAGAAGGGAATCATCCTTCTGATTCCGTAATCCTCGATTTACTCAACAAATCCGAGTATCTGTTGGCAACCATCCTGATAGCCAATAATTTTGTCAACGTGGCCATTGTCATGTTATGTACGTATGGCATTAATGAATGGCTGGACTTCTCGAATGTTCCCATGCTTGGATTTATCTTGGAAACAATTGTCCTGACATTTCTCTTGCTGCTATTCGGGGAGATCATGCCTAAAATATACGCAAAGCAAAATGCCTTGTCTTTCATCCATAAGGCTGCTCCTACCTTGCTAACTCTCCGCAAGTTCTGTAAACCTCTAGCAGCATTACTGGTTCATTCAACTTCTACTATCAACAAATCATTAGGCAAAAAGAAATATGATATTTCGGTAGACGAATTAAGCAAAGCTCTTGAACTGACTTCCAAAGCCATTCCGGAAGAAAAAGAGATGCTGGCTGAAATCATCAAGTTCTATAACAAGACTGCCGATGAGATCATGACTTCGCGCCTGGACATGGAAGATCTCGATATCAAGGCCAATTTCAAGGAAGTCATCGATACGATTATCAAATGCGGATATTCACGTATTCCGGTTTATTCCGGAACGGAAGACAATATCAAAGGGATCTTGTACATCAAAGACCTCCTGCCCTATCTGGAAAAGCCTGAAACCTTCCGATGGCAAAGTCTGATCAGACCGGCCTACTTTGTGCCTGAGACGAAAAAGATTGACGACCTGCTGGAAGAGTTCCGGACCAATAAAATACACATGGCCATCGTAGTGGATGAGTTTGGAGGAACTTCAGGCATCGTAACCATGGAAGATATTCTGGAAGAAATTGTCGGTGAAATTTCAGACGAATATGATGAGGATGAAAAGCAGTACATCCGACTAGCCGACGGCAGTTATATCTTTGAAGCGAAAATCCAGCTTACGGATTTCTTCCGGGCTACAGATACGGATCCGGCCGACTTCGAAAAGATCACTGAAGAAGTGGAGACTTTGGCTGGATTACTGCTTGAAATCAAAGGAGACTTTCCACGTCGGCGGGAAGTTATTGAATACAAGAACTATCGTTTCCAAATATTGGAGATGGACAATCGCCGCATCTTGAAAGTAAAATTCAACCTGATCAATCCGGCAGAAGATGGCAAAGAAGAAGAGAAATAAGAGCGCAGTAACGGCCGCAGGACTGTATTTATCTTTGATTTTGCTGGCCGGTTGTACCAACTACAGCCCAAAGCCACGAGGATATTTTCGGATTGAACCTCAAAAGGCAGTTTATGCGCCGTTAGAAATGCCGGACCTGCCCTATTCTTTCGAGTATTCCGAAGAAGCGAAGGTTGATTCAACTACCCTGAAGGAAAGAAAAGGATGGATGAACCTCATGTATCCCGAGCTGCATGCTACGATTTATTGCAGCTACGAAGAGGGAAAACCTGTTGAACAATTCCTGCAGGACAGTTATAAACTGGTCGACAGGCAACAGCGCATCCAGGATATGCAAGAAAAAGTCTTCGAGAATCCGGAGAAACAGGTATATGGCTCGTTGTTCCTCTTAAAAGGAGACTGCATCTCTCCTATTCAGTTCCATCTGACAGACAGTACCGGTCATTTTTTCCGAGGCGCCGTGTATTACGCATTCGAACCGAAAGCCGATTCCATTGCTCCGGTTACCCAATATCTGATTCAGGATGTCATGCACCTGATGGAAACTTTTAATTGGAAAGAATAGATATGTCCGTTTTATCAATTGTACCGCCCGTTGGCATTTGGAAGATGGAAGAAACGACCGAAGAAATGTGGTCTCTCCTCCAGCACCAAGCATGGTATCAGCTGGAATTCAGTCGGCTTAAAGCGGAACAGCGCCAGAAAGAATGGCTCGCCACCCGCTTGTTGCTGAAAGAAATGCTCGGACACGAAGCCATTATTCATCATCATCCGAACGGAGCGCCCTACTTGTCTGAAACAGAAAAGAAGCAGATTAGTATCTCGCACACCAAAGATTTTGTTGCCATCATGCTGACAGATGTCACCCACATAGCAGGGATTGATATCGAATACCGGTCAGAGCGCGTCCGGAAAGTCAGAAGCCGGTTTCTCAATGCAGAAGAAGAACGGTTCATTGATCCGGCGCACGAAACAGAACATCTGCTTATCTGCTGGTGTGCAAAAGAGACCTTATATAAAATAATAAACCGGCAGGAAGTGGACTTCTGCCGGCATTTACATATTCAGCCTTTCTCCTACGCAGAACAAGGCACACTGATTACCTTCGATACCTGTAGTGAATCGCCCAAGCACGTTGTTCTTCAGTATCGCGTAGAGAAAGATTTCGTCATTACCTGGGTAAAGAATTCCTGATCAGCGCTGCCAGATTTCCCAAGCGGCAAAGGCTTGCAGCAGCAGCATCTCCAAACCATTCTTAACGACAGCACCCTGTTCTTTTCCTTTACGCATGAACAAGGTTTCATCCGGATTATAAAGTAAATCGTACAACAGATGATCCGGTGTCAGTAATTCATACGGGATATTCGGACAAGCATCTACATTCGGAAACATGCCTAACGGAGTTGTATTGACAATAACCTTATACTGCTCCATGACTTCCGGAGTAATCTCTTCATACGTAATGCAATATTCCTTCTTGGTACGAGAAACGAAAGTAGAGCCAACGCCCAATTGCTTCAAACCCTGAGCTACAGCTTTGGAAGCACCTCCTGTTCCCAAAATCAAGGCTTTCGTATGCTTTTCTGTCAGCAGTGGTTCAATAGACTGCTTGAAACCGATAATATCCGAATTATAACCCACCAGTTTGGTCTTTCCAAAAAGACCTTTCGTAAACTTGATCACGTTTACGGCGCCTATCAGACGGGCGTCTTCATCCAGATCATCCAAATACGGTATTACTTGTTCTTTATAAGGTATTGTCACATTCAGACCGTTCAGTTCCGGATTTTCTTTCAGTACTTCTTTAAAGTCCTTAATCGTCGGAATTTCGAAATTAAGGTATCGGGCATCGATTTTCTCCGATTCAAACTTCTGGTTAAAGTAGTTGCAGGAAAAAGAATGTCCCAACGGATATCCTATCAAACCATACTTCTGCATAACTAATCTATTATTATTTAGTTCCTGTGTATAATGAACATATTCCGAAAGTTAAAGTACGCGCTTTCGCCTCTTTGTATCCGACTCTGGTTAACAAATCAGTCATTACCTTACCTTGCGGAACTACTTGTATTGACGCTGGTAAATAATCGTATGCAGCCTTTTCCTTCGAGACAAACCGACCGACCGTCGGGATGACCACCTTCGAATAAAGCTGATAAAGTTGCTTCATCGGAAATGATTCGGGCGTGGAAAGTTCGAGAATCATCAGGTGCCCTCCGGGTTTCGTTACCCGGTACATTTCCCGCAATCCTTTTTCTATGTCCTCGAAGTTCCGTACACCGAAGGCAGCCGTCACTGCATCAAATGTATTATCAGCAAATGTCAATGCGGTGCAATCCTGGTATTCGAATGAGACATGATCCTGCAAGCCGGCCTCTTTCACCTTCTGCCGTCCTACTTCCATCATCCCTTCCGATATATCTGCACCGATAATTGTTTCTGCGTGCAGTTGTTTCTGCATCGCAATAGCCAAATCCCCAGTTCCCGTCGCAATATCCAAGATCTGCTTCGGTGAATAAGGGCGCAGAAAGTGAATCCCCTTTCTGCGCCACCCTTTATCAAAACCGAATGACAATGTATGGTTCAGCAAATCATATTTTCCGGCGATCGCGTCAAACATACGTCTGACCTGTACTCCTTTATGTTCATCCTGATTGTAGGGTAAAATCTTTTCCGAACCGTACTGTGTCATATCGTCATTTTCTTATCGTTTGTTCAAATATTCAGTTACATTCTTTTCGATACGCTGAGCCAGGTTATCGGTATCTTCCTTCACGAAAGTTTCGCCGGTAATGTGTTCATACAACTCAATGTAACGATTGCTGATGCCTTCTACAATTTCAGGAGTCATTTCCGGAACTGTCTGTCCGGCCTTGCCCTGGAAACCGTTATCCATCAACCATTCACGAACGAATTCTTTTGACAGCTGCTTCTGCGGTTCGCCTTTGGCAAAGCGGTCTTCGTATCCTTCCAAGTAGAAGTAACGAGAAGAGTCTGGTGTATGGATTTCGTCCATCAGATAGATTTCACCATTGTGCTTACCGAATTCGTATTTGGTATCAACCAGAATCAAGCCGCGTTTTTCAGCGATTTCACTACCTCTCTTGAATAAAGCCAAAGTATATTTTTCCAACAAAGCATATTCTTCCGGTGTAGCCAAACCACGGGCCAGGATTTCTTCCTTCGAGATATCCTGATCGTGTTCTCCAATTTCAGCTTTGGTAGTCGGGGTAATGATCGGTTCCGGGAAACGCTGGTTCTCACGCATGCCTTCCGGAAGCTTTACGCCGCAGATTTCACGCACACCACTCTTGTAAGCACGCCAGGCGCTTCCGCACAAATAACCACGGACAATCATTTCTACCGGGAATCCTTCGCAACGTACACCGACTGTTACCATCGGATCGGGAGTAGCCAACTTCCAGTTCGGGCAAATATCCGTCGTAGCATCCAGGAACTTGGCAGCAATCTGGTTCAACATCTGTCCCTTGAACGGAATACCTTCAGGCAGAATAACGTCGAATGCCGAAATACGGTCGGTAGCTACCATGACCAGTAAATCGTCACCTACACTGTACACATCACGTACTTTACCATGATAAACACTCTTCTGACCCGGAAAGTGAAAATCTGTTTTTACTAAAGCTGTTTTCATAACTTAATCTATTTTATTTTCTGTATGACTTGTATCCTTTTTTGCGGCACGAAGCTTACTCTTGTCAAACTTGTCGTAAGCCTCCACAATACGCTGTACCAGCTTGTGCCGTACAATATCTTTCTTGTTGAATTCTACCCGTCCGATGCCCGGCACATTCTTCAACACGCCCATCGCTTCCTTCAATCCGGAAGTAACCGAGGCCGGCAAATCGATCTGTGTCATATCGCCCGTCACAATCATCTTGGCATTCATACCGAGACGTGTCAGAAACATCTTGATCTGATGGGTGGTCGTGTTCTGGGCTTCGTCTAGGATAATGACGGCATCATTAAGGGTTCGCCCACGCATAAAAGCCAAAGGGGCAATCTGGATGACATTGTTTTCCATATATTCCTTCAGCTTGACAGCCGGAATCATATCTTGCAAGGCATCATAGAGCGGTTGCAAGTACGGATCGAGTTTGTCTTTCATCTCTCCGGGCAGGAATCCCAGCTTCTCTCCCGCTTCCACCGCCGGACGGCTCAGGATGATCTTGCGCACTTCCTTATTCTTCAGGGCTTTCACGGCAAGGGCTATGGCCACAAAGGTTTTTCCCGATCCGGCAGGCCCCGTCGCAAAGACCAGGTCGTTTTCCTCGAATGCCTTGACCAGCAGTTGCTGGTTTTCGGTCCGTGCGGTAATGGGTTTGCCATTCATCCCGTGGATAATCAGATTTTCCTGTTTGACTACGGTCGGTCCTTTTCCCTTAATAATGTCGATGATGACTTCCTCGCTCAGCGAGTTGAATTCTTCGCAGTACTTTTCAATTTCACGAATCTTCTTTAAAAACAGTTCCGATTCCTCTTCATCACCAATTACTTTCATCACGTTGCCTCTGGCCACAATCCGAAGTTTGGGAAACAGCGTCTTGATGAGCTGCATATTGCTGTTATTCACACCATAAAATATGACCGGATCAACCGTCTCAAGAATATAAATTCGTTCAATCATTCAGTTTTTATTTTAGTTAGAAAGAAATGCACGTTGCTTTCTTTTTTGAATAGGCAAAATTAAAAATAAATTTCCAAAATTAGTCGCTTCCGGATGGAATATTCCGTAGTGTCGCCGATGTGGTTCGGATAAGGATTTATGGCAGAGAAAGAAATAAGAGTTTTGGAAGAAAGAGAAGCAATTAGCATTTTTATAAGGAGACGCAGTGTTGCGTCAACCCATAGTGCAATTAAGCGAAAACACCGTTCGCAATTAAGCGAAGACATCGTTCGCAATGGGGCGAAGACCGCCTTCGCTTACTTAGTGGTTATTCAACTTTCAATGGCACCGGGCAAACAAGAATATGAGAATTTAGAATAAGGTATCAGCAAACGAGATACCTTATTCTTTATCAATCTTTAAAATGTATAACCGGCTGTGAGAGAAATCAGATTCTCGTGGACATTCTGATTGCGGTGATACAGATTCATCTCGTAGTTGAGGTTGATTGACAAATTCTTGGCATGGACCGAAAGACGAGAACTAAGCCCGGCGTCAAAACGGTCATACATCCACAGTTCATACGGCGAGTCGTATTGAATGTGTTGATAATCCTGTTTCTTTTCGTCGACCGAGAAACTATATTCATCAATTTGATGTTTACCGCTTATACCTAAAGCCACGTAACCGCCCACTGCCGCCGAGATGGCATACGTATCGTTGAGCTGCCACTTGTATTTAACCATTACGGGGAGTTGTAAATAGTCGCGGCGTGTATAGGTATCATCGGAGGTTACTTTCTTTAATGTCATCTCATCCGTCGGTTTCAACTCATCGTATAAACCCGTTGGAAAATCAAATCTGTCTCCTTTCTCATTCTGATAGGTGCTCCACACCAATGTATAATCATCCTTTTTTTGATAGAAATACAGACCGGACATTAATCCCCACCCGCTTTTTTGTTGATTGAAGAAATAATCAACTCCAACGCCTATCCGCGGAGAAATTGCAGCTTTCTCTTTTGAGTTTCCTTCTTTATAGATGCTCGTACCAACTTCAGGTGTTATTTGGATTTGAGCATAAATAGAAGTGGCCATGAATCCGACTAATGCCGCAATAACTAATCCTCTCATCTTACACATACATTTTTGTTTTAAAATTCGATGGCAAAAGAACAATTCTATCCGCATACAGCCAAAGTTTTCTGTATTTTTATACAGGTCAAGGTATGTTTGATTATCAAGAAGTTAAAAGAAAGATGCAGGACAACATATTCTTCTTCTTTCGTTAAGATCAGTTAGTTATCAAAGCGTTATCCCCATAAGGCTAAATGTTCGTACAATTTCTCTTCCGAACCGGTTATTTTCAGCTTTTGGCGAATGCGCGTACGGTTTTTATACGGCGTATCAATGTTGACGTTTAACAGGAAAGCCTCTTGTTTGGAATCTAGTTGGAAAAACGACAGGTAGCAATATTTCTTTTCGGTCGGGGTAATACCGGCCAGAACCAGACGTTCGGACAGACTGGGATACATCGTGTCTATACATTTATAAATAGCCTTCCAGTCTTTGTCAGTCAATAGTTCTTTATGATCGGGATTAGGTGTCGATACCGATTTTTGTATCTTCTTGTAGATAGTTGATTCCTGTAGTAAATATTGCCGTTGTTGAATATATTGCTGCTTCAGCATTTCCACTTCTTGTGCTTTCTGGTCGTATTCACTTTGTTTCTGGCGTAGCTCTTCCAGATTGTCCTGTTTGACAGCTTTTAATTGGCAGGAAAGACTATCTAACGCCATTTGCTGTTCGAGCAAATGACTTTTCTGCTCTTGCAATTCATCCGTCAATTGGATAATCCTCCGGTTCTTGCGACCTAAACGATAAACGTAAAGTACAGAAAGAAGAAGTAACAAAAAGAGGCTTCCTATCAGATAAGAACGAATGCTTTTCGACTTTTGATGTAACTTGGCGTTCTCATACATCATTTGTTTGCGATCGAACAAAGTTTCTACTTCCTGCAAATTCGTCTCTTTTCTTGCCAATATATCCGCATTCGTGGAATCTACATATTGCCGCATATAGGCCAATGCTTGGTTTATATTCCCTTTCTTTTCTTCTAATTCCGACAAATGATAGTATAACTCGGTATGCGTATAAGGGTTTTCTGTTGGTCCTTTCGCTTTTTCAAAATACTGTTCGGCTTGTTCGATACTATCTGTTTCTAAAGAAAGTCTGCCTAGTGCGGAATATGTATGTGCCGATTCTTCCGGACAGTAAGCAATCGATTTCTGCAAATATGCCTTGGCTATATCTAGTTCACCTTGCATCGCATAGATATTTCCCCAATTATTATACAATGTTGATAAATCGCTCGAATCTCCCAATGCACACAAGACTGAATCCACCTGGTGCATATATGCAAACGCAATCTGCATGGAATCCATTGCTGCATACATGTGGGCAGCATTTACTTTGGCAAAAGCTTTACTTCTTTTATTTCCTGCTTTCTCAAAATAAGAGGCAGCTTCCAAGAACTTATCTTTTGCCAACTGGAAATCATATTGCTCATAGTATAACTCTGCAATATAGGTATAGATAAAACCTAATAGCTCTATGTCGTTTCCTTCAGAGCAGAATTTGACTGCATCCAATAGAATCTTCAAAGCTGGTTTTATCAATTTTTCCTCCTTTAGTTTCCTGCCCAGATAGTAGTTGGCTAAAGCTTGTTTATGAGAATTCCCTTTCCTTTCCCAATAATACCGGGCCCGATCCAAATCATCCATAAGGGGCAACGGCGTACCAATCGAATCGGTCAGTTGGCATAGCATTAAGCACCAGCTGGCATTGACTTCCGGGCTTAATAACTCCGGATGGGCAACACTGTCTGCCAACAGGCCATGAGCCGCCTCAGGATCAGACTGCATCAAAGGAGCTGCCTGTTCCATTTGCCGGATAGCGTTACGGTCTGCTTCATTCGTACAGCCTTGCATGATCCAGCCCAGAGTGATGACTAAAAGTGCCAGGAAGATTCTCATGGGCACAAAGATAGAAACTTTCTTTATCTATCTCAGTTTGTAAAACTTGAAAAACATTTTATCGTTCGAAATAACTTTTGGAGTGTAAACGCAACGTTGCGTCAACCGGTAGCGCAATAGTGCGTCGGGTGTTAGCGTAACGTTGCGTCGAGTGTTAGCGCAATGGTGCGTCGGGCATCGACGCAATACTACGTCGACACCCAACGCTATGTAGCGTGGTTTTTATTCGACTCTCAATGTCACCGGACAAACCAGTGTGCGTGGATTTTTCAACATAGTGGATGTGTTTGAGAAATAGGTCTCAATCTCCAGCCGGTAATTGCCTGCCAATAAGCCGGTCGGGAAGATGAAGATGATTTTCGACGGATCATTCACTCCTAATACTTTCACTTCTTCGGCTGATTCACTTTCATTATACAAGCGGAAATGGCCGATACCGCTACCATCCTCGTTGAGGCATTTGATCTTCGAGCCGGTAACTTCCACCATGCCGCCCGGTGTGACGGTTCCGTCGGTCTTACCGGTGGTGAGGTCTTTCACGCGGTCGATCTTCGCGCCGCCCAGTTCCTGCACGCTGTCAATGTAAAGCTTCACGCCGGCCAATCCATCTTTTACAATCTGGTTGACGGTTACATTCACCCCGCATTTCATGCCTTTGTCGTCCAGCACCTCTCCGTGCGAGTCGAACGAGCCGGTGATGGTGGGCGAGAAACGCACGTTCTCGGTCATGACCGGATAGCCGGAATAGAGGACGTGGCGGATCTTCTCTTCCACCAGCTTCATGATGCTGAGGATGGTATCCTCTCGATATTCAGTACGTTCGCGTACAATCTCTTTGGCGATGTACTCCAGCGACTTGGTATCACTGAATGTCTTGACGGAAGCGGTATAATCGTCCGTCCGTTCCGTAATCTTGTTTTCCCGCAGTTCCACGGGCCAAATATACTCTTGTTTTTTGTTTTCGTCAGCCATGATATGATAGATTTTGAGAGTTAATATATTTAGATGATGTCAGGCTATTTTTCCTGACACCATCTATAAATGAATTATTTAATTGAAAAAGGGATGTAAACGGATAACATCAAGTCTGATAAATGTCCTTTACGGCCTTGTGATTTACCATCATTGAAATGTTTCATCACATTCAGACAACCATACTGGTAAGATAGACCTAATTCGAAATGCTTACAAACCCGGTAACCCATTTTAGCGACAACCGACAAATCGAAGGCGGCATGTGGTTGTACATAAAGTTTCGGAGCAACCCCCAAACCTGCATGGAACTTGTCTGTAATCCGGTAATTCCAAGTAGCAGTCATGGCTATCGGTAACAGGAAATCATTGATGTCTTCTCCTCCATCAAAGTGCCCATATCCGTTATTGGGATCTCCACCGTTCATATACGGTTTGTATTTCAATGCTCCCATGCTTTGGAATTCGGCAGTAAGATCCAAGTCGAAGAATGACTTTTGCTCGGGTAGGAAACGAAATCGATATCCGATCATACCACCGCCGAAGAGATCGTTATTATACAAGAAGAAATCATTTGCTGGTGGAGCTGGTGTTTCATTCTTGTCTTGCAGCGGGAAACCTAAAGAGGCTCCGGCTAAAATACCATGCTCCACTTTCTGTGCAAAGACAGAAGAAGAGACTAATAATAAAAGGAATAGTAACTTTTTCATTTTTATTATTGTATTGTTAAATCTATTTTTGCTGTTCCTTTTTTACTCTCAGGGATTTCATCTGACCAAACTTCCATTCTTCCTGTCAAGCTATATTTAGGAGTCTGATCAAATATACTTGTACTTTCATGTGCTTTGACATGCCCCCAATATAAACCATTTACTTCTCCATAAATTTGAGCATGTTGCATATATGGCATACTTGGAGTTTGATAGCCTCGATCATCATACCATACTTGTAAGCCTTCACCGCTCACATTTAGGCGAGTATGGATATTTGTATGATGTTTTTTCCATAGAATTTTCTTCTTTTGACTAAGATAGTCTAGACTAATACGCTGATAGTTATAAGTATTAATTCCATCTTTAACAGCTTCTTCGCCACTAAAATAAATTCTAACCCTAATTTTTACCAATCTTTTATTTCTATCGCTATCAGCGGGTTTAATTTGAGAATAAGCTGTATTTACATCTGTTTGTTCATTTGATGCTTCTTCATCTGCATAAAATGTTATACCCGAACCAAAATATTTTTCTATAGAACTAAAAGTAGACGAATGGACCACACTATCTCCAATTAAGAATACTCCTGAACGATTTGCAAAAATACATTCTGATGGATTTTCTAATTTATAGTGAGGAATAAAATCGGTAGAATCATATGGATTAAAGATAAACACATCGTTATACTTTTGCTTAAAAGCCTCTATCTCTTGATGAGGGAAAGGTTGGCTTAAGTCATTCTCATAATTATCTACAATTAATTCTTGTTCTGTAGTTGCCTCATCCATGATTTGTTTCTGACTAAGAAAATCATATCCCTCTAATATGGTTTTAACATTCTCTTCAGGTATTCTACTAAAAGAATCAACTAAGGCTTGATATACAGAATCGTTTCTAAACTGAATACAATTTTCCCCTTGATAGTTTATAACTTGTAGATCTACTTCATTCATAAGTGATCTAGTCTGTAACTTTCCACTCTCACTAGGTAGGATTGTATTCTCCAAATCTTCTGTACAAGAAAACATGAAGAAACTACTTGCAATTGTTGCTAATAATACATTTTTCATCTTTACTTGAATTATTTATACGTTAAAAACAAATCTCTCCATACACTAAATTCACCCCATCTGTAACAGTGACCGTACCATTCTGAACAGACTCGTCTAAAATTACTGTCCAATTAGGGGTATTGCCGGTAGATACAGTTTCCTGATAAACCGTTTTTCCAGACGCATCCGTTACGGTTACTACTACATCACCCAAATCTTCCATAAACTCTAATGTAAGTTCACTGGTTGTTTCTTCAATACTACTTTCAATAGGGACAAAAAGCATATTATCCTTATACTTTTTTTCCCAACTTCCTCGTAAAAGGACTTTCTTTTTTCCAAAAGCCGGTACAGCTATGATACATGCTGCCACCAAACACATCCATTTTGATAATTTCATATTTTATGACTTCAAAAATTTACGGCGGTAAAAGTAGAAGGAAAGACAAGCCGGAAGAAGAAAATAGCCGGTTTTGAATAGGAAACACCTATTCTGATAATCAATAGGTTAACAATAAACAAATAGGATAGTGGATAGCATAATCCCATATATAATTATATACATATCAGGATATTACATCATTTTAGACAAGAAATCGTATAAATCTATATTTCTGTCGTTTATTTGGAGCTTTTTACGCAAGGTCTGACGGTATTTATTGATTGAGCCGAGAGGTTGGTTCATTAAAACCGCTTCAGCATTTGCCGACAAATTGAATAAAGTCAAATAGCAAACCATCTTTTCTTTTTCAGTAAGGTCATAAATGGTTGCTACCCCCGAAATGGTAGGATAAATGGTATCGATTAATTCATAGGCAGCTGCCCAGTCTTTTGCCGACAAAGGAGATTTCGTTGCGTTCGGGACTACCTTTTCCGATAGTTTACGTACTTTTTGCGTAATCGCAGCCTTTTCGAGCATTTCTTGGTCCTTCTGCCCAATTTGCTGCCGGATCGATTCCACTTCTTGCTCTTTTTGCCGATAAAGTTGTTCCATTCGTTGATTCAACAGATCTGTTTGTCGTTGTAGTTGTTCCGATATGGCCGACATTTCTTTTTCACGGTTGCGTAATTGGTTTTTCAAGGCGTTCATTTCATTTTCTTTTTGCACCAATGTCAGTTGCCGGGATTTTAGCTTTAGCCGGAACAAAACAATACAAATGATCAGAAACAAACACACCACAACAGAACAGCCTACATATACCCGTTGTCTGTTTTTGAGATGAAAAAGATGCATTAATAATTGGGTATAGTTATATTTTTTCTCTGCCTCAATTAGATTCGTTTTATTCTTGATTTCTAATTGTTCATATATGCCATCCACATATTGTTCTAACGACTCTAATGCTCGATCTGTATTCCCATCTTCTTTTTCCAATACAAACCGTAAGTAAAACTTATCAATAAAAACATCTTTGTTGTAAGATGAACTTTTTATTTTGTTTAATGAACTACGCGCTTGATCTAACTTATTTTGTGTAAGGTATAAATCTGCTAAAGCTAAATAATCAGCAGCAACCTCTGTTGTGTCAAAATTGATAGCTTGCTCTAAATATTTCTCAGCTAAACAATAGGCTCCCTTTTCTTTATAGATATTACCTAGTCCATTTAAAATCTCTGATTTAGCTAAGGAATCTCCCCAAATAGTTATCATCGAATCCGCACGCAGCATATACTTCAAAGCGATATCCAACGAGTCCATAAAGGTATAATTCCGACTGACATCCCTAAAAGCAAAGGCTTGGCTACGATGGTTTTCGGCCTGCTGGAAATAACGGGAAGCAGTCAGGTATTTCTCGACTGCTAGCGAAAACAAACCTTGAAATTCATATACATCACCCATATAACTGGAAATATACCCCGACTGGTTCGGCTTATTTTCCAGAACACTTTGCTGCAAGGCTTCGGTGTAAGTCCGCAAAGCGGCTTCCTGATCCAGGTCGTCCATATAGGTACGGCCTAAATAAAGGGCGGTTTGCAGTTGTTCATCTATTGTGCCGTGTCGTTTCACATACCGGTATGCCCGCTCCATTTGGGGCACATAAGGCAACGGCGTACCAATCGAATCAGCCAGTTGGCATAACATGAGGCACCAGCGGGCATTGACTTCCGGACTTAACAGCTCCGGATGGGCAACACTGTCTGCCAACAGAACATGAGCTGCCTCGGGATCAGACTGCATCAAAAGTGCTGCCTGTTCCATCTGCCGGATGGCGTTACGGTCTGCTTCATTCGTGCAGCCTTGCAAGATCCAGCCCAGAGTGATGACTAAAAGTGCCAGGAAGATTCTCATGGGCACAAAGATAGAGCGTTTTTCCCGATTTCCTAAATACGAAAGAGGATAGTTTTCGCACGACAGGCAGCAAGCTCAAAAAGTAAAAACTCAAAAACTTAAAACTTATTTCTTATTTTTGCAGGGTATAACTGAATAATGAATGACAAAATGAGGAAATTGAAAGCATGTTTATGGGCGCTCTCGGCAGGTATTATGATTTGCCTGCTCCTGCCGGCCTGTAAGGAAGAACGAGGCCCATTGAAACGTATCTGGTACAACGGAAGTTATAACCGCGACTTCAACGACTTGAATGATGTACAACTGGAAATGGCCAAAAAGATAGGAATCAAGCCTGCCACAACACGCGAAGAGGCCGAAGAGGTAAAACACGAAATGGAAGAAATCAAGACCAATGAGTATTACGAAGTAGAAGAACTCACCCACTCGATTCCGTACCTGATTCCGCAAGCCGCCGAACTGCTGCACGACATCGGGAAGAACTTCCAGGACTCGCTGACTAATCTGAACGCGTCTCTCTACAAAGTCAAAGTAACCAGTGTTACCCGCACCGTTACCGACGTCAAGAAACTAAAGAAAAGAAACTCCAATTCGTCGGTCAATTCTACCCATCAGTATGGTACGACATTCGATATTTCGTGGGTCCGCTATACGAAGGTAGATGAAAAAGACACCCTGAATATCGGGAAAGATGAACTGAAAATGGTATTGGCTATGGTCTTACGTGACTTGAAACGGGAAGACCGTTGCTACGTCAAGCACGAACGCCGACAGGGCTGTTTCCACATTACCGTAAAAGACGGAGAGTAAAAAAGCAAAACGACAGACCGGCATTTCAGGATTCGAGTTATCCTGATTCGCCGGCTTTTCAACCTTCGCCCCGGCGGTTCCGGTAAAACCACCAGAACAACAGGAAACGGAAGCCGGTCACAATCAGTGCCAACGATAAGCCGGTATAGAAAACGGCAATAAACGAACCGGGCAGCAATTCAAACATCCGCACGCTTATGCCCAATGAAATCATGACGGCGACAATCAGCCAGCTTTTCCAGTCAAAGAATGCAAAGAAAGGATTCTTTTCCGGTTTGTGGATGATCCGTACCGAATGCTTCCGAAACAGATTATGAAAGATAAATCCTAAAAAGACAAAGAAAATCACCAGCATTTCAGAGAGCTTGAACAGGAAATAATCCGGATTGGCCATCCAATACAGGATTCCGATACGCAATACATTGGCTCCCGCCACCACCCAGAAAAGGCCGGCGCAAAGCAATAATGTATTTCTGCTTACTCGATAGGGCATACTTCGTTAAAACAGCTGGATAAACAATAAGCCTAAAACAACCGATACCAGCGTGGAAATTAATCCCGGCATCATAAAAGAGTGATTCAACACGTACTTCCCGATCCGCGTGGTTCCGGTCTGATCGAAGTTGATGGCAGCCACTACGGTCGGATAGTTCGGGATAAAGAAATAACCGTTCACAGCCGGGAACAAGGCAATCAGCATCATCGGCGATATACCTAAGGCTATGCCCAACGGCAGCATCGCCCGGATTGTTGCCGCCTGACTGAACAACAGGATGGACATAACAAACAGGGCCAGGCCAAATAACCAGGGCATCTGCGTTACGATATCGACAATTCCGCTCTTCAGTTCTGCCATATTACCGGCAATGAAAGTATCGCCCATCCAGGCAATACCAAAGATCGCCACAACTGCCTGCATTCCGGCCGAAAAGACCGAGCCTTGTGCCGCCTTGATTCCATCCGTCCGCGTCACTAACAAAATCAGTGCAGCAGCCGTCAGCATCAGGATTTCTATAATATGCGACATTTCCATGACTACAACACCCGACTCGAGTTCAAACCGAGGGCGCAAGGATTCCATCGAACCAAATAAGACAATGCCTAAAGTAGCCAGCAGGAACAACGCCACTGCCCAACCCGCTTTCTTCGGGTCAGTCACTTCCTTGGCCTTATAATGACCCGACGACAATTCGCCATTGGCCAACCGGCGCTGGTATTCCGGATCGTCTTTCAACTCTTTTCCTACCCGCAGTGAATACAAGGCGCCTGCCAAAACACCCAACAACGTGCAAGGTACCGAGATCTTCAGGATATCCATCAATGAAATATCATAACCGGCCAGCAAGCTCAGCAAAGCGACAGTCGCCGCCGAGATCGGACTGGCTGTAATAGCCTGCTGCGAAGCGATCACCGCTATCGCCATCGGCCGTTCGGGACGTATTTTTGTATCTCGTGCTACCTCGGCTATCACCGGAAGAACCGAATAAGCCACATGTCCGGTTCCCGCCACGAAGGTGAAGAAGTAGGTCACCAGCGGACTCAACAGCGTAATCTGCTGCGGATTCTTCCGGAGCAACTTCTCGGCCCATTTCACCATCAGGTCCAGACCTCCGGCCGCCTGCATACAACTGGCTGCCGCAATGACGGCAACAATCATCAACATCACGTCAATCGGAGGAGCCGTTGGAGCCAATCCAAAGACAAACGTCAGGACAGCCAGTCCGATTCCACCCATCACACCTAATCCAATTCCACCGATCCGGGCACCAATCACGATGGCCACCAGCACGAAAAATAATTGTAACAGCATATAAATAATGATTTAAGCATTGCATGCAACCGGGCGAAATGCCACATTTGTGTTGCGAGTATGCAAATATACGCTATATTTGTAGGATAGACAAATAAACTAATTAACTCAACTCTCGTATGAAAAGAACTTGTATGCTATCCCTGTTGGGAATCGCCGGTTTTCTGACCAGCGTTTCCGCCCAGGTAAGAACGGAGTTTCTGCTGGAAAAAGGATGGAAATTTACCCGTGAAGACAACCCGGAATCCGTCCAACCCGCATTCGACGACAGCCAGTGGCAGTCGGTTACCGTTCCGCACGACTGGGCCATTTACGGTCCTTTCAGCAGTCAGAATGACAAACAGCATGTGGCTATCTCGCAAGACGGGCAAAAGGAAGCCATGGAACATGCCGGGCGAACCGGAGGTCTGCCTTTTGTCGGCGTCGGCTGGTACCGGACCACATTGGATATTCCTCAGTTTACTTCCGGCAAAAAGGCTTTTATCCTCTTCGACGGGGCAATGAGTCATGCCCAAGTATATATCAATGGAAAGAAAGTAGGCTATTGGCCTTACGGATATAATTCGTTCTGGTTCGACATCACGCCCTACATCCAAGCCGGACAAAGCAATACCTTAGCGGTCCGTCTGGAAAACATGCCGGAATCTTCCCGCTGGTATCCGGGCGCCGGTTTATATCGGAACGTACATGTGGTCGTAACGGAAGATGCTTATATTCCCATCTGGGGAACTTACATCACGACTCCGCAGGTGAATGATAAGTTTGCCCGCGTCAGAGTAGAGACAAAAGTCAATCTGCCGGAGCAGGCCGATCCGAGCCAATACCGTATCAAGACCATCTTATGCAAACCTGACGGAAGCCGGTTGCAAGAGAAGATGCAGCCTCTCACCGATATCGTTTACAACAAAGACGTGATGGTGCAGGAGTTCATCGTCGAAGATCCGGAACTCTGGTCGCCCGAACATCCGACGTTATACACAGCCGTTTCGAATATATATAAAGGAGAAGATCAGCTGAAGGACGAATATACGACCCGGTTCGGTATCCGCTCCATCGAAATCATCCCCGACAAAGGTTTCTTCCTGAACGGACAACGTACCGTATTCAAAGGCGTTTGTAATCATCACGACTTAGGTCCATTAGGAGCTGCGGTCAACGATGCGGCTATTCGCCGGCAAATCCGGATGCTGAAAGACATGGGCTGTAATGCGATCCGTACTTCCCACAACATGCCGGCACCCGAACTGGTCCGCGCCTGCGACGAGATGGGAATCATGCTGATGGCCGAAAGCTTCGACGAATGGGATAAGGCGAAGTGTGCCAACGGTTATCACACCTTGTTTGATGAATGGGCCGAAAAAGACCTGACAAACCTGATCCATCATTACCGGAACAACCCGAGTGTCGTGATGTGGTGTATCGGCAATGAAGTCCCGACGCAATGGGATGAAGGTGGCTGTAAAACGGCCCGCTTCCTGCAAGATATCTGCCATCGGGAAGACCCGACCCGACCGGTTACGCAAGGCATGGATGCTCCGGATGCGGTTGTCAACAACAACTTTGCCGCCGTCATGGATGTCCCGGGCTTCAATTACCGTCCGTTCCGTTATCAGACCAATTACGCAAAACTGCCGCAACAAGTCATTTTGGGAAGTGAAACGGCTTCGACCGTCAGCTCAAGAGGCGTCTATAAATTCCCGGTTGAACGGAAAGCCATGGCCGTTTACGATGACCATCAGAGTTCGTCGTACGACGTAGAACATTGCAGCTGGTCGAACCTGCCTGAAGATGACTTTATCCAACACGAAGACCTGCCCTATTGCATGGGCGAATTTGTATGGACCGGATTTGATTACCTGGGTGAACCGACTCCGTATTATACCAACTGGCCCAGCCACAGCTCTTTGTTCGGTATTATCGACCTGGCCGGTATTCCAAAAGACCGCTATTACCTGTACCGCTCTCATTGGAATAAAGACGAAAAGACCTTGCACATTCTGCCTCACTGGAACTGGGAAGGACGCGAAGGCGAAGTAACACCGGTCTTTGTCTATACCAATTATCCTTCGGCTGAGCTGTTCATCAACGGAAAGAGCCAGGGCAAACGGACAAAAGACCTCAGCGTTGAAATAGACAGCAGTTATACCGAAGCGGCTCAAAAGAGCTTCGAACGGCAGAAACGCTATCGCCTGATGTGGATGGATACGAAATACGAACCGGGCACCGTAAAGGTGGTTGCTTATGATGAAAATGGAAAGGCTGTAGATGAAGCAGAAATCCATACAGCCGGCAAGCCGCATCACATCGTTCTGACAGCCGACCGCGATCAGCTTCAGGCTGATGGAAAAGACTTGTCGTTCATCAATGTCAAGATTGTGGACAAAGACGGAAACTTCTGTCCGAACGAAACCCGAAAAATCAAATTCAAGGTGAAAGGCGCCGGAACCTTCCGGGCTGCTGCCAACGGAAACAGCGTCAGTCTAGAATCATTCCAGGAGCCACAGATGAAGTTATTCAGCGGACAGCTCACCGCCATCGTACAGTCGGCGGAAGAAGCCGGAACAATTACGTTCGAAGCTTCAGCGCCCGGTGTCAAGAGTGCGAAACTGACCCTGAAAGCCGAATAAGTTTTTAACAGAAAAGGCACGAACTTCACGCGCAAAAACGGGTGAAATTCGTGCCTGAATTATATCCGGGAACCTGATAATTCCCTTTTGATTATTTACTTCTTCTCGTCAGGATAGGTAAACGGAAGGAAACGAACCAGCACCAAAACCGGTATAGCCGCAAACAGCACGACAATAAAGTACTGCGCATATCCTAACCAGTCACTCAAGAAACCACTGATCATTCCTGGAATCATTACGCCCAAGTTCATAATTCCCGAAGCAAAGGCATAATGCGCCATCTGATGTTTTCCGGGAGCTACCTGCTGCATCATAAACAACGTCAGTCCGACGAAACCGAATCCGTATCCGAAGTATTCAAACGTGATGGCACCACCGATCAGAAGCGGAGAATCCGGCTGGTAGAAGGCCAGCAGCGGATATACCACGAAAGGAAAGTTAAAGACACAGCACAAAACGAACAAGGTCTTCTTCAAACCGTTATGGGAAATATAATAACCTGCCAGGAAAGAGCCCAGCACGAAGGCTGCTGCCCCGAACGAACCGTAATACAATCCGATCTGTTGTTCGGTCAAGCCCAATCCGCCATCTGCCAAAGGAGCTTTGAGGAACAGGGGAACGATCTTCATCACCAATCCTTCGGCAAAACGGTACAGAATGATGAAGATAATATATAAGGCGATGTACTTCTTCTGGAAGAATGTAAGAATCACTTCTTTCAAGGCTTTCCATGTATCCGATATTGAAGTTACACGGTTTTCAGATACGGCCTTATCGCTCGGAAGCATCTTCCAGTGATACAAACCTAACAAGACCATGATCGCACCGCAACAACCCATGATCAGCATCCAGGCATCTACGACTCCGACACGTTCAATCAGATAACCGGCCAGATAAACCAGACCACCCGTCGCTGCCAGTTTGGCCACATTATAAAACGCTCCTTGCCAGCCGATGTACTTGGCTTGTTCGTCTTTATCCAAAACGGCCATGTAGACACCATCGGTCGCCACATCGTGCGTGGCCCCGCTGAAGGCAATCACAGCCAGTAAAGCAATGGATATCGCAAAGAAGTTAGGCAACTGCAAAGACAATGCCACCAGTCCGAAAAAGATACCTGAACAGAACTGTGTCAGTACGACAAAGAATTTTTTTGTTTTGAACATTTCCAGGAACGGGCTCCATAAAGGCTTGATCGTCCATGGAAACATAATCACCGATGTCCAGAAGGCAATCTTGGCATCCGAAACACCCAGCCCTTTAAACATCAGGGCTGTCACCATATTCAATACCACAAAGGGCATTCCCATTGCAAAATATACGGTCGGCACCCAAGCCACCGGTGATATTTTATGTTTTGGCTGATTCGTATTCATCGTTGTTTTTGTTTAGAGTTTATAGCCACTGGTTCATAAATCCATCCATTTCTGCCGCATGTGCCTCCAGGCTCTGCAACAGCTTGAACTGTGCTTTTGTACGAATCAGGTTATGTTTCGGACTGTGAATCTTGTAATACGTATCGCCGTTCAGATAATCTGTCAGGAAGCGGACGGTCTGCATATAGGTCAGCAACCGGCCACCATAAGGCAACATTTTGATCTCCAACGGAGTCAGAAAATCCTTGGCCTTTTCCATATATCCACGGGTATAAGCCTCGAAAATAGGCAGGTTTACATTTACATGATCCAGGTTTTCATCATCTTCAGCACCTGTATTTGCCGCAGAACGAATAAAGTCGCCGATATCAGACAGTACAAACCCAGGCATTACGGTATCCAGATCGATCACACACAACACCTTGTCGGTATCCGCATCAAACAACATATTGTTCACTTTCGTATCACAATGGTTGGTACGTTTCTTCAGTTTCCCTTCCCGATACAGACGTTCCTGAATACACATGGCCTCAGCCCGTTTCTCAATCTCGTCTACCAAATCTTTTACCTCATCCAGACGACCGGCGGCATTTGCTTCAACCGCTTCATGGAACTGTTGCAGGCGGAATTCCATATTGTGGAAATTCGGAATCGTTTCACCCAACGTTCCTTCCGGCAGGTCTGACAGCATCAGCTGAAAATCACCGAAAGCCTTACCTGCTTCATAGGATAATTCCGGAGTAACCTCTTCGTAGCTCTTACTTCTCGGGATAAACAGACACACACGCCAATAGCTGTCGCCGTCGAAATAATAATTCTTGCCATCCTTAGTCGGCAAAAAAGTAAGTACTTTCCGGTCAATATCGGTTTCTCCTTTTGCCACCAACTTCTCACGGATATGCGTTGTTACGACATGAATATTGTGCTGCAACATATCCACATTGGTAAATACCAGATGATTGATCCGCTGCAATACATATTTGATTTCTCCTTTTTCGGTTGTAACTTTTAACGTATCATTGATATGTCCATTACCAAAAGGCTCTGCAGAAACGACTTTTTCCTGCAAGTCGAACTGACTCAAGATGGCCAGCAATTCTTCCTTTGTTTTTGCCATGATATTTGATTTTATACATTATAGGGACAAACTTACAGAAAAAATCTGGAATAACCGCCGATTTGCTGGAGATTAATACAACAAGACTTAATAATTAGAAAGTTAGGATAATTACTATCTGTTACTGTTACATACCCTAAAATGAGCTATAAGGCAACATCCATTTGAGCCGGATAACAACTCCTCTATTTTATTTCTGCCATACATTTGCAACCGTAAAACTCAAAAGAACAGAAAGATATGAAACGAATATTATTCATCAATGGAAGCCCTAATCGTAACGGTAATACCACGGCTATGGCAAAGCAAATGCTCGCAGGCAAAAAATATGAAACATTGAATCTCGTTGATTACAAGATTTATCCCTTGGGACAATCTTTCGATGATGACCAATTCAGCGAAGTTATGCAACGGATACTGGAAGCAGATGTACTTGTCATGGGTAGTCCTGTTTATTGGCACTCCATGACCGGGCAGTTCCGCACGTTGCTTGACCGCATTTATGCAACTCCTCTGAAACATCAGTTAAAAGAGAAAGACCTTTATTTCATCTTCCAAGGTGCCGGGCCGTCATCAGCCATGCTTGAGGCAGGGAACTATACGATGAGTGTCTTTTGTCGTCTGTTCGGTCTGCACTATTATGGCATGGCTACCAATAGTAATGAAGCAGAAAAGTTAGGGATAAACTTATAACGCATATAAATATCAATCAGATTATGGATAAAAAGACAATCGTGGTGGTAGGCGCCGGACAAGGTCTGGGCAACCACATAGCCAAGCGATTTGGAAAAGAAGGTTTTCGTGCAGTACTGATGGCACGCAACGAACAGTCATTACAAGACTACAAACAGCAGTTTACAACCGAAGGGATTGAAACCTACACCTATGCTGTGGATGCGGCCAAACCGGAAACGCTCACGGAAGCTCTCCAATGGGTGAAAAGGACATTCGATACGCCGGATGTCTTGATTTATAATGTAGGAATCACGACACCCGACGAACCGGGAAAAATAGAGAATCAGGAACTGATGCACCATTATCAAGTAGATGTAGCAAGTGCTTACCATTGTATCCGCCAAGTAGCCAATGAGGAATTCGGACGGAAGAATGGCACCATCATCCTGACCGGCGGCGGACTTGCCCTTTATCCAAGTGCGGCTTACCTGCCTTTGTCGCTCGACAAAGCTGCACTTCGGGCGATGGCGTATGCCTTGCATAAAGAATTGCAATCACAAGGTATTTTTGTCGGTACCGTTACAGTTTGCGGAGCTATCGGTGGAGACGGTTTCTTTGCACCCTCACGCATCGCTGAGAGCTATTGGAAGATGTACAACGAACGAAGTGAATGTGAAATTGTTTACGTAGAAACAAATAAATAAGAAAGGAGGCTATCATGAAAACGAGGCGACTTAGAAATTTGGAGGTATCAGCCATCGGCATGGGCTGCATGGGATTCAGCACAGCTTACGGTAAAATACCCGAAGAAAAAGAATCAATTCGGCTGATGCGTGAGGCACACGACCGGGGCTGCAACTTTTACGACACGGCAGAAATATATGCCACTTACCGAAACGAGGAACTTGTGGGAAAAGCCTTGAAACCTATCCGCAACGAGATCATACTAAGCACTAAGTATTCACCGTCAGCCCTTATAGGACAAGAACATATAGAAGGAGGAAAACTCAGCAGGAACGGACTACGTTTTGCCATTGAGAACAGTCTGAAACGATTGCAGACTGATCATGTGGAGCTTTACTACGCACACCGTGTGCCCAAGGAAGTAGATGTGGAAGAAATGGCAGGGTGGTTTGGAGAACTTATCCGTGAAGGTAAAATCTTAGCTTGGGGCGTATCGTAAGCTACTGTCGGACAGGTGCGTAAAGCCAATGCCATAACGCCGATCACAGCCGTACAAAGTGAATATTCCATGATGGCACGGCAGTGGGAAAACGATGTGATTCCACTATGCCGGGAGTTGGGGATAGGTTTTGTCGCTTACTCTCCGATGGCCGGAGGGCTGCTAAGTGGCAAATATACAGCGCAACAACACTACGAAGGCGATGACATCCGTCGGGTCATTTCGCGTTACAAGCCTGAAAATGTCACGGCCAACCAGCCTATTGTTGATCTTGTGACGCGTTATGCCAAAGAAAAACAATGTACACCAGCACAAATTTCCTTGGCATGGGTAATGAAACAGGAACATATCGTGCCCATTCCCGGTATGCGGAGTGATGCCCGTATTGCGGAAAATTTAGGGGCAGCCGATGTTTTGCTTACTGATGAAGAATATGGCATACTCACCGCCGAACTGAACAAACTGAAAGTGTATGGAAACCGTACGGATAAACAGATTGCTGAATTGGGAGCATTACGCACCAAGCTTTATGGCAGTTCAGGTGTACCCAAGCTGTAGCAGTTTTCCACATGGGTGTTTTTGAGCATTGCCTGGCAGAGAAGCCAATTTGTTTAACTGGTGGTAAAGACTTAATTTTGTACCGTCATGCTAAAAGAATCACAAGTATATAGCTATTGGGACATTGTGTACAGCTGTTTCGTGCCGCACGAGATACTGTCGGAATACCGGATGCCCGTCCATGTTCTTATTTACGTCTATTCAGGAGAAATGGAAGTAGACGAAAACGGACATACACTGAAAGTTGGAGAAGGAAATTACGTCTTCCTCAAACGTGACCATCAAGTAAAACTACTGAAGCATGCCGTGGAAGATGCTCCTTACAAAGCCATCAGCATCCGTTTTGAGCGTAATTTCTTGCGTAACTTCTTTGGTACATTGAACAAGAAAGCGCTGCCTAATGATGTGAGACGTATCCGCGAATCAGCCTTTCTGCTGCCTCAAACACCAGCATTGCAAAGCTTATTTCTTTCACTCTTTCCATATACCGATGCCCATGTCAAACCGAAAGACGAAATCATTCACTTGAAGATGCAAGAGGCTCTTTATTGCCTGCTTGATACAGACGAACGGTTCTACCCTACATTGTTCGACTTCAACGAGTCGTGGAAGATAGACTTGCTGCCCTTTATGGAAGCAAACTACACAGAGGATATGACACTCGACGAATTTGCCACCTATACGGGGCGCAGCCTCTCTACATTTAAGCGTGACTTCGCCAAGGTAAGCGATCTTTCGCCTGAAAAATGGCTTATAAAAAAGAGGCTCGACAAGGCATACGAACTGTTATCAAAAGGAAACATCAGGCCTTCCGATGTATATGCAGCGGTAGGATTCAAGAACCGATCACATTTCTTCAGCGCATTCAAGCGGCAGTTTGGAATATCGCCGGGAGAAATTAGTACAATCTGTTTTTGAAAGTTTTAAATGGAATATCCCACCATAGCACTTTATTTGACCAGTCTTAAAAGAATCTGTATCATTTTCTTTTCGGACTGGTTTAATTTTTTGCCATAGGTTACTAAAACAAATAAAAAACAATATAATTATTAATTACATCACATTAGTGAATTAATCAAATCACAATTGTGATGCAATCAATTCACTTATATGATTTAATTAATTCACTAATATGAATCAATTAATTATGAATAAGAAAATGATTAATTTTTCCTCACCAAATCATCAATTGGCGCCGGAACGAGCTTTCTTTTTCAGTCAGACAGCACAGAAATCTGTTTTGAATCATACACTAGGATACTGATCAAGCCCGATAAATACCTTGACAGCCAATATTAAATATATATATAACAACAAATTACAGCGAGTGTGCTCAATAACATATTTGTACAAAGTACAATTTGCCAGCATATCTTTTATCTTTGTTAGCATGAATGATGATTTTTGTATAGGCTGACAAACCTCTGAAAAATCCGTATAAACTTAAATATAATGCTATGTATTTATTAGGATATGATATTGGCAGCTCGTCGGTGAAAGCGAGTTTAATAAATGCCGAAACAGGGAAATGCGTTGCTTCAGCGTTTTATCCCAAAACAGAAGCAGAAATTATCGCCGTCCGTTCCGGCTGGGCGGAACAAAATCCCGAAAGCTGGTGGGAATACCTCAAACTGGCAACTGCTGCTGTGCTGAATGAATCAAAAATTACGCCGGCCGACATCCGCTCCATTGGCATCTCCTACCAGATGCACGGACTGGTATGTGTAGATAAAAACCAGCAAGTATTGCGGCCGTCAATTATCTGGTGCGATTCGCGGGCCGTTGCCATCGGTCAGAAAGCCTTCCGGGATTTGGGTGAAACCTATTGTCTGTCTCACCTGCTCAATTCGCCGGGGAATTTCACGGCATCCAAACTGGCCTGGGTAAAGCAAAACGAACCTAACTTATTTACTCATATATACAAAATCATGCTTCCGGGCGACTACATCGCCATGCGGTTAAGCGGTGATATCTGTACAACCATCTCCGGCTTGTCAGAAGGCATGTTCTGGGATTTCCAGAACAATGCCCTGGCTGCTGAGTTGCTGAATTACTATGGCATAGACAAATCTTTGATAGCCGATGTTAAGCCGACCTTCGGTCTGCAGGGCGAAGTCTCCAGGACCGCGGCGGCTGAACTCGGACTGAAAGCCGGCACTCCGATTACGTACCGGGCTGGCGATCAACCGAACAACGCCTTGTCATTGAATGTATTCAATCCGGGAGAAATTGCTTCGACCGCAGGAACATCGGGAGTCGTCTACGGAGTTAACGGACAGATCAACTATGATCCGAAATCAAGGGTAAATACATTTGCCCACGTCAACCATACCGCCGAAAACCCGCGCTTGGGTGTGCTTCTCTGCATCAACGGAACGGGTATTCTGAATTCCTGGATTCGCAAAATGGTTGGAGCCGACGGTCTTTCCTATACAGACATGAATGCACTGGCCGATCAAATACCGGTCGGCAGCGAAGGAGTATGCATCCTGCCTTTCGGTAATGGCTCTGAACGAATGCTCGAGAATAAAGACACCGGATGTTCGTTACTGAATGTCAACTTCAACCGGCATGACCGGCGCCACTTGATACGCGCAGCCCAGGAAGGCATCGTCTTTTCATTCAAATACGGCATTGACATCATGGAGGGCATGGGCATACCTGTTAAGAAAATTCATGCGGGCCACGCGAATATGTTCCTGAGTCCCGTCTTCCGGGATACATTAGCCGGAGTTACAGGCGCCACCATCGAGCTTTTTGATACCGACGGTGCTGCCGGAGCAGCCCGTGGAGGAGGTTTGGGTGCCGGTATCTACCACAGCACCGAAGAGGCTTTTTCAAACCTTGAACGCATCGCTGTTATCGAGCCCGACGCATCAAAGGCAGACGCTTATCAGGAGGCTTATGCGCACTGGAAGCAGGAACTGGAGGCTCGCGTCAAATAAACTAGAATCAATTATTTAAACACAATCATAAAAACATTTTATATCATGGAAACAAAAGAATATTTTCCTGGCATAGGAAAAATCAAATTTGAAGGTAAAGACAGTAAGAACCCAATGGCATTCCGCTACTATGATGCTGATAAAGTCATCATGGGCAAGAAGATGAAAGACTGGTTGAAATTCTCTATGGCCTGGTGGCATACACTTTGTGCAGAAGGAAGCGACCAGTTTGGTGGCGGCACCAAGAAATTCCCCTGGAAAGGTAATCCCGACAAATTGCAGGCTGCCAAAGAAAAGATGGATGCCGGATTCGAATTCATGCAGAAAATAGGTATTGAATATTATTGCTTCCACGACGTAGATTTATGTGACGAAGCCGATACCATCGAAGAATATGAAGCTAATCTGAAGGAAATCGTCGCATATGCCAAACAGAAACAGGCTGAAACAGGCATCAAACTGTTGTGGGGCACAGCCAATGTATTCGGTCATGCCCGCTATATGAACGGAGCAGCTACGAATCCTGACTTCAATGTCGTTGCCCGTGCAGCTGTTCAGATCAAGAATGCCATGGATGCTACCATTGAATTAGGTGGAACAAACTATGTATTCTGGGGCGGCCGTGAAGGATATTCTTCCCTGCTGAATACGGATCAGAAACGCGAAAAGGAACATCTGGCTCAGATGCTGACCATGGCCCGCGATTATGCCCGTGCCAAAGGTTTCACCGGTACATTCCTGGTTGAACCGAAGCCCATGGAACCGACGAAGCATCAGTATGACGTCGATACAGAAACCGTTATCGGCTTCCTGAAAGCACACAATCTGGATAAAGACTTCAAGGTAAATATCGAAGTGAACCATGCTACTTTGGCTGGCCATACTTTCGAACACGAACTGGCAGTTGCCGTTGATAATGGCATGTTAGGTTCTATTGATGCCAACCGCGGTGATTATCAGAATGGCTGGGATACCGACCAGTTCCCGATCGACAACTTCGAATTGATCCAGGCCATGATGCAGATCATCCGCAACGGCGGACTGGGTAACGGTGGTACCAACTTCGATGCCAAGACTCGCCGTAACTCAACGGATCTGGAAGATATCTTCATCGCTCATATTGCCGGCATGGATGCCATGGCACGCGCTTTGGAAAATGCAGCCCGCCTGTTGGAAGAATCACCTTACAAACAGATGCTGGCCGACCGTTATGCTTCATTCGACAGCGGCAAAGGCAAAGAATTTGAAGAAGGCAAGATGACCTTGGAAGAACTGGTAGATTATGCCAAGACTCAAGGCGAACCGAAGCAGATCAGCGGTAAGCAGGAATTGTATGAAGCAATCGTCAATATGTATTGCTGATGACTGCACATTCAACTACAGAAGGAAACAAACTGTATCTGTACTCCATTACACTGGTCGCCGTCATCGGCGGCCTGTTGTTTGGATATGATACAGCCGTTATATCCGGAGCCGAAAAAGGACTGGAAGGTTTCTTCCTGACCGCAACCGATTTCCACTACGACAAGGTGATGCACGGCATTACTTCATCGAGCGCCCTGATCGGATGCGTAATCGGTGGCGCCATTTCCGGTTACTTTGCCACCTGGTTAGGACGACGGAACTCGCTGCGTGTGGCAGCCGTCCTGTTTTTCCTTTCGGCTTTAGGTTCCTATTATCCGGAATTCCCGTTTCTGGAATATGGTAAAGCCAACATGAATTTGCTGTTAGCCTTCAATTTCTATCGTATCATCGGCGGTATTGGTGTCGGTCTGGCATCGGCCATCTGCCCGATGTATATTGCAGAGATTGCCCCTTCTGAAATACGAGGAACACTCGTCTCCTGCAACCAATTTGCCATTATCTTCGGTATGCTGGTTGTCTATTTTGTGAATTTCCTGATTTTAGGAGATCACACCAACCCGATTGTTCTGAAAGATGCGGCCACAGGACTTTATTCATTAAGCCCGGAATCGGATATGTGGACCGTTCAGCAGGGCTGGCGCTATATGTTCGGTTCGGAAGCCATTCCGGCAGCCGTCTTCGGCTTATTGCTCTTTACGGTTCCGAAGACACCGCGCTACCTGGTTATGACCGGACAACACCAGACAGCACTGTCTATTCTTGAACGGATCAACGGAGTCAATAAAGCAAGAGAAATCCTGACCGAGATCAAGGCTACGGCCACAGAAAAGACCGAGAAGCTGTTTACCTACGGATTTGCCGTTATCTTCATCGGTATCATGCTTTCTGTATTCCAACAGGCAATTGGTATTAATGCTGTTCTATACTATGCACCGCGTATCTTCGAAAGCGCCGGAGCTGAAGGTGGCGGTATGATGCAGACAGTCATCATGGGAATTGTCAACATCATCTTTACCGTCGTAGCGATTGTTACTGTCGACCGCTTTGGACGCAAGCCGCTGCTGATCATCGGTTCCATCGGCATGGCCGTCGGAGCCTTCCTGGTTGCCATCTGCGACAACTGGGGAATCAAAGGCATCATTCCAGTCTTGTCGATCATCGTTTACGCGGCCTTCTTCATGATGTCGTGGGGTCCGATCTGCTGGGTGCTGATAGCCGAGATTTTCCCAAATACGATTCGTGGCCAGGCTGTAGCAATTGCCGTTGCCTTCCAATGGGTCTTCAATTATCTGGTATCGTCGACCTTCCCGGCATTGTATGATTTCAGTCCGATGTTTGCATACAGCCTCTACGGCATTGTTTGCGTCATCGCAGCCCTGTTTGTCTGGCGTTGTGTTCCGGAAACCAAAGGCAAGACATTGGAAGAAATGAATGCGCTCTGGAAGAAAAAATAAGGACATATAAGTAAAGTTTCAAAGTAGAGTTTCTACCCCGAGTGGAAACCCTACTTTGTTATTTTTTATACTCACCACAATACCAAAAGAGAGAATCCGGACAATCAGTTTCATAGATATTTTTTCCTAATTAGTCGATTTTTCTTGTAAACTTCAAAAATCTTACCTTATTTTGAATGAATGATTTAATAGAGTAAGTATGAAACAGACTATCGTGTTTTTCTTCCTCCTTCTTTTTACCTTGAGTTGCCAGGAAGAAATCGAACCTAATTTTTCTTTTACCAACGAACAGGAAGAGATTACTTTGGAAGGAGATGCCAACTCCGAAACCACTTTCAGCTTTTCAAGTAGCCGGGAATGGGAAGCAACAACTACCAGCAACTGGCTGAGCATCTCTCCCACTGCTGGTGAAGCCGGCTCCCAGCGGATCACGCTGACAGCAACAAGCGAAAATGCGACAGGCACGACACGAAGTGCTACCGTACTGCTGACTTCTTTAACACTGACACATGAAATCACTGTCAAGCAATCGGCCAGCGATTTTGTGGCACTCGAACAAGAAACGTATCAAATTCCGGCAGCCGGTGATATAGTAAATATTCAGTTTTTGACCAATGTAGAGGATGACGAACTGAGTATTTATGGAACAGCGGCCGACTGGCTGGTACAAGATACAAGAACTCGTTCCACCAATGCATATATCGTCAGTCTGCGCGCCTTGCCCAACACAGAAAAAAGTTCCCGAACAGCCTATGTGCTCTTCTATAAAGAAGCCGATGGAAAACAGACATTATTGAACACCGTCACCATTGTACAGGAAGGTACGTCTTCGGGTACATCTACTGATTATTCGGCAGACAAGCAAGTACGCATCTTGCAACAGGCAACTTTGGGAAAAGGGCTGCCCATCGTCATTATGGGAGACGGATTTATCGATACGGAAATTGCTGACGGCACGTACGACCAAGTCATGGACAAAGCCATGGAGAATCTATTCACCGAAGAACCGCTCAAGTCATTACGTGATTACTTCAATGTCTATGCCATTACGGCTGTATCCAAGAATAACAACTTCGGCAACGGATTCGAAACAGCCTTCAGCTGTGAATTAGAAGGTGGTACAAGCACCGGAATCTCTGGCGACGACGAGGCTGTTATGGAATATGCCGGAAGCATTGATGGGGTTGATCTGGAAGAGACACTGGCTGTTGTCATCCTTAATTCATCCGATTACGCAGGTACCACCTACTTTGGTTACAGCAATAATTCAAATGCTATTGAATTTGCTGTCGCCTATTGCCCGGTCATCGATAATCTGGAAAGTGAAAGCTTCCGTCAAGTACTGGTACACGAAGCAGTGGGGCACGGATTTACGAAACTGGAAGATGAATACAGCTATGAGGAAAACGGCAGTATTCCGGCCTCAGAAATCAAAAAAGTGCAAGAGCTGCAAGCCTTGAACTGGGCACTGAATGTCGATTTTACGACGGATGAAAATGAAGTGCTGTGGAGTGATTTCCTGCACGACAGCCGTTATGCCTCCGAAGGAATTGGTATTTACGAAGGTGCCTGTACGTACATTTCCGGTGTATATCGTCCGACTTACGAAAGTATGATGAACAGCAATGTCAATGGGTTCAACGCACCTTCCCGGAAAGCAATGTATGATATGGTCATGAAGCGGGCCATGCAGCAGGAACCGACATACGAAGATTTTGTAGCATTCGATCTGCCCATACAGGCTCAAGCGAAGCATACCACGCGTGCCTCGTCGGCCATGACCCGTCCGTTGCCACGTCCGCGATTCGTCAACAAACAGCTTTCTACTAAGGAATAAATTATGTTAATTGTTTTTTATCCGTAATCTTCAGATCAAACATGTTCTCTACTTTTGCATCGTGCAAGAGTGTAAAGACGTAAAAACATGTTCAAGATAGGAATTGATGTAGGATCGACAACCGTCAAGGTGGTCGTATTGGATGAACAAGGTAACAGTTTGTTTTCAAGATATAAAAGGCACCATGCGAAGGCTGGCGAAGTAGTAGCCAGCCTGCTGAAAGAGCTTTTGGAAGAAAAAGGTGATGCCGACGTCAGCGTCTGTATCACCGGTTCTGTAGGCATGGGAATGTCGGAACGGTATTCACTTCCGTTTATTCAGGAAGTCGTGGCAGCAACCCGCGCTATTCAGAAGGACTATCCACAGGTGGCTTCTATGATTGATATCGGAGGAGAAGATGCCAAAATCGTATTCTTTGAAAAAGGAGAAGCGGCCGACTTGCGTATGAATGGAAACTGTGCCGGCGGTACAGGTGCTTTCATCGACCAGATGGCCGTTATTTTAGGAACAGATGTCGATGAACTGAACCGGATGGCTCTGAAAGCCCAACGGATTTATCCGATCGCTTCGCGCTGTGGCGTGTTCTGCAAAACAGATATCCAGAATCTGATTGCCAAGAATGTAAGCCGGGAAGACATTGCCGCTTCTATTTTCCATGCCGTTGCTGTGCAGACCGTGGTCACACTGGCGCACGGCTGGGACATCAAGCCGCCAGTTCTCTTCTGTGGCGGACCGCTGACATTCATCCCGGCTCTTCGTAAGGCTTTTGTGGAGTATCTTCATTTACAGGAAAATGATCTGATATTACCTGCCAACGGCACACTCCTGCCGGCTACCGGAGCTGCTCTGTCAAGAACAGAGAAAGACTCGACCTGCCGGTTGTCTGACCTAATTACCCGACTGACAACAGAAACGAATACGACGTATCATTCGTATGGACTGCAGCCGATTTTTAACAGTGCTGCTGATTATGAGAACTGGAAAAAACGGATTTCGAGCCATCAGCTCCAGAAGTCAGTTTTCAAACCGGGGAAACAGGATGTTTTTATTGGTATCGACTCGGGTTCAACTACAACCAAGATTGTAGCCATCGATCCGGATAACCGCATCCTTTTCACTTTCTATAAACCCAACGGAGGACATGCGATTGAAACCGTAGCGGAAGGTCTGAACCAGCTCAAGGAACAGTGCCGTCAGTCTCAAACCATCCTGAACATCCAGGGCAGCTGCTCGACCGGTTATGGCGAAGACCTGATCAAGGCCGCATTTCAGCTGGATGGAGGCATCGTAGAGACCATGGCTCACTACATGGCGGCTCATTATCTTGATAAAGATGTTTCTTTTATCCTCGATATCGGCGGACAGGACATGAAAGCCATCTTCGTAGAGGAAGGTATCATCAACCGGATTGAAATCAATGAAGCCTGCTCGTCGGGCTGCGGTTCTTTTATTGAGACGTTCGCCAATACATTGGGTTATACGGCCCGCGATTTTGCACAGGCGGCCTGCCGTTCTACTCAGCCCTGCAACTTGGGCTCGCGCTGTACCGTCTTTATGAATTCAAAGGTGAAACAAGTGCTGCGTGAAGGAGCAACGGTTGACGATATTGCAGCCGGACTGGCTTATTCGGTCGTGAAGAACTGTCTGTATAAGGTATTGAAGCTGAAAGATGTATCCGAACTGGGCCATCACATTGTCGTACAGGGTGGAACCATGCGGAATGATGCGGTGGTACGTGCTCTCGAACAACTGACGGGCGCCGAAGTGACCCGATGTGACCTGCCTGAATTGATGGGAGCTTTTGGGTGTGCGCTGTATGCCCAGAAATATCATCATACCGATATCTCTTTAGACAATATCTTGTCGCAGGCCAAATATACGACACACGAACTGCACTGCAAAGGTTGTAACAACCAGTGCCAGGTGTTCCGCTACCGGTTTGCCAACGGACAGAGTTATTACTCGGGTAACCGATGCGAAAAGGTGTTTACCAATGGTGCCAAAGAACAGCCCGGCGAAAATGCCTACCGGTTTAAGAACGAACTCCTCTTCGGCCGGGCACAGACGCAAGTGGAACATCCGCTGCTGACACTCGGCATTCCGCGGAGTCTGAATATGTATGAGAATTTCCCGTTCTGGCATACCTTATTTACCGCCTGCGGTATTCAGGTTCAGCTTTCCGCCGAATCTGATTATGCGGCCTACGAACGGAATGCCCGTATGGTCATGTCGGATAATATCTGCTTCCCTGCCAAACTGGTACATGCCCATGTACAGAACCTGATTGAACAGAAAGTAGATCGGATCTTCCTGCCTTTCGTCATCTTCGAACGCAAAGGAGATGAACAAAACAGCTATAACTGCCCGGTTGTAACCGGTTACTCGGAAGTGGTGAAAAGCGTACAGGCTGAAGGAATCCCAATCGACTCGCCGGCTATCTCATTCAAGAACCGGAAATTACTTTATAAACAATGCAGCAAATACCTCACCAAATTGGGTGTGGATGAAAATACAATCAAGGCAGCTTTCGAGAAAGCTACCCGCGAACAGGAATCATTCGGTCACACCCTGGCCGAACATAACCGGAAATTGCTGGAACAGACACGCAAGAAAGGACGCTGGGCCGTCTTGCTGGCCGGACGTCCTTATCATACGGATATGCTCATCCAGCACAAGATCTCGGATATCCTGGCTGAAATGGGAATTGATGTCATCACCGACGATGTGGTGCGCGAACAGACTCAACCGCTTGAAGACGATGTCCATTTCCTGGCACAATGGTCGTATCCGAACCGGATTCTGAAAGCGGCCCAATGGAGCATCGAACAGGGGCAGGATGTGCAGTTCATCGAAATGACGTCATTCGGCTGCGGTCCTGATGCCTTTCTGGTAGATGAAGTGCGCGATGTCCTCATCCGCAACGGCAAGACGTTTACGCTGCTCAAGCTCGATGATATCAACAACATCGGCTCCATGAAACTGCGTGTCCGCTCGCTGATTGAAAGCATGAAACTGTTCCACGAACACAACAGTGCTCCCAAAGAGAAGAAAGAAGCGACAGGTCTGCTGACCAACCGCTCCGATCTGCGGCACAAGAAAATCCTGATTCCGTTCTTCACGCCATTCATCTCGCCGCTGATACCGGCCATCATGAGCCTGGCAGGTTATGACGCCGAGAATCTGGCCCTCAGCAATACGGAGTCATGTGAATGGGGACTGAAATACGCCAACAATGAAGTCTGCTATCCGGCTACGCTGATCGTGGGCGACGTGATCAAGGCCTTCAAGAGTGGCAAATACAATCCGGATGAAACCGTGGTAGCCATGACGCAGACCGGCGGACAATGCCGTGCCAGCAATTATATTTCGCTCATCAAGAAAGCCCTTGAAGAGGCCGGCTATCCTTCAACACCGGTGATTTCACTCACCTTCGGTGGCTCGTTGGACGGCCGCCAGCCCGGATTCAAAGTCAACTGGCTGAAGATACTGCCCGTAGCCTTGCGTTCGGTACTTTATAGCGACTGTATTTCAAAATTCTATTACGCTGCTGCCGTACGAGAAAAAGAACCCGGACAGGCAGCCCGCTTGCGCGATTTCTACCTGCAGGAAGGGGAAAAACTGATCCGGGCGTACCGGACAAAAGACTTGCGCGCCTGTTTATCGGCTGCGGCCAGACAGTTCAACGAAATCTGCCAGGAACGGGAATGCCCGAAAGTAGGTGTCGTAGGAGAAATTTTCCTCAAATTCAATCCGTTTGCCCAGAAAAACGTCATTGAATGGCTCACTGAACAGGGCATAGAAGTCGTGCCCTCGGTACTGACCGATTTCTTCATGCAGAACTTCGTGAACCGGAAAGTCAGAGTAGAATCATGCATCCAACAGCAATTCCTGCCCGACTTTGTCTACAAATCGGCCTATAAGATTGTTGGCAAGCAGATCGAGAAATTCAATCAGGTGGGTAAGGAATTCCGCTACTTCCTGCCATTCAAGGACATCTTTGAAGAAGCAGACGAAGCGCAGAAAGTCATCTCGCTCAATGCCCAGTTCGGAGAAGGCTGGCTGCTCCCGGCCGAAATCATGTCGTATGCACGCCAGGGCATTTACAACGTCATCAGCCTGCAACCGTTTGGATGTATTGCCAATCACATTGTATCGAAAGGTATTGAGAAGCGGATTAAATCATTCTATCCCGAGATGAACATGCTGTCATTAGACTTCGACAGCGGCGTGAGCGATGTCAACATCACCAACCGTCTGCTGCTGTTCATTGATCATTTGAAATAGGACAGCTCTCCAGAATAGAACTGTTCACCATAAAAAAACCGGACCGCCGTTTCTATCGAATAGCGGACCGGTTTTTTATATCAGACTTCTTCTCTCCTACCTTTTTCACCCCAAGAAGTAGCCACAAAAATCCAGTTGAAAAAGGTCGGTTCTTTTCTTCAAAGCCGGCGCATTTTCCTCTTTTTCTGCCTATGAAATGAACAATTCCCAAGGTGATTTCAGACGGAAAAGGTTCCAAAAAGCCCGAAAAGTTCAAAAAGTTCAAAAAGTTCACTGTGCCCCTGGCGGAATAATCAGGACTATCGCACTCGATTAGTAGCTACAAAGCCTGAATTATTCATAAGTATAAGTTTTTACAACTGTGCTCGGGAGTTCCTCATCAGGTGAAGATGTGGTACCTACAGTCTTTTTGATTTCAACATAGCCTTTCAAAGAAGGATACAGGGCCTGATGCTTTTCGAACACCTTATCGCAAGCCTCTATAACTTCAGCATCCTTGTCTGTCGTACAGAAGCTGCCACCCATCACTTGGTTGAGCGCAGTACTATAATCTGAAATAGCTTTTACAACTGATAAAGCATCCTCTCCCGACGCTGTCAAGGACGTTGCAGTACCATAAGTTACCACATACAGCTCATCATCATCGCTTGAACATGCCGTGAAGCCAATAGCCAAAGCCATTACCCATACAAGCAGAGCCATTCTCTTAAACACATCTTTAGTTTTCATCTTTTTATTCGCTTAATTTAAATTCGGCCGCGAAGCTACAAAAATCTGGAAGAATAATCTATCATTCATGAAAACTTTCGCAAGTGACAGACCTCAAGCACGATTAATAATACCAGGGCAAAGCAGGCTTGCATACGCTTCCACATCCTTGCTGCCATGAATGCCTGCTTGCACTTCGGTTTATCCGTGGAGGGCACAGTGAACCTTTTGAACTTTTTGAACTTTTCGGATAAATTTCTGGAAGCCTCACTTCTACAAACCGCGATTCCAGAAGTTTCAGCCGTAGGGGCACAGTGAACTTTTTGAACTTTTTGAACTTTTTGAACTTTTCGGATTTGAATGACCGGATTCTTTGGATGAATCGATGTCACACAACCTTTATGCTTGTATGATGAACAATTATACATCTTCCGGCATGGGGATGACAAGGATAGACTCACTGCACCGGATTCCGTAGAATACATCACGAACCCGCCCCTGCTGAGGTATCAGAACACCCTTTTCTACCAAATCTTTTATATCGCGTGCTGCTGTATCTGGTGATACCTTTACACGTTTTGCCCAGTTCTTAGCCGTCAGTTTGCCGGGATAACCGTCCAAATAGAAATTCAAGACTTCGCATTGTCGTTCGGACAGGACTGTTTCGGCATGTGTTTGCCAGAATATAGCCTTGTTAAGAACCTTCGACAATGTTTCGTCGGATTGCTCAACGGAACGGAGCAGGCAGTCAAGATACCAGATGATCCATTCAGTAATCTCACAATCTCCCTTCTGTGTTTTCTCCAATATGTCGTAATACTGTTTTTTATCCTTGTTTATCTGATGGGAAATACTGAAGAAACGCATCTTTGAGTTTTCAGCCTGTGAAAGTGCCATATCAGCAATGGCTCGTCCGATTCGTCCATTTCCGTCATCGAAAGGATGGATACAGACAAACCACAAATGGGCTATTGCCGATTTTACATAGCCGTTATGTACATCTGCATTGAACCAGTCCAGAAACCGATTCATTTCTTCGTATATTCTTTCAGGAGCAGGCGCTACATAATGTACCTTTTCCCGACCGAACATTCCAGAAATAACTTTCATCTCTCCACTGCAGTATCGGGCTACATCTATTTTCGTTTGACCGCTCCATCCCGTAGGAAACAGGCAGTTGTGCCAGCCGAAGAGTCTTTCATGGGTAAGCGGACTGTTGAAATTGACGGTTGCGTCAAGTGCCATTTCCACTACTCCGTCTATATATCGTGAAGATTCGGTCGGATTCGGTAGTTGTACTCCGAGTTTGCGGGCTACAGATGAACGTACCTGTTCATTGTTCAATTCCACTCCTTCAATTTCTGATGATGCAATGATGTCATGGGTGATGGATTCAACTACGGCAGACATCTTGTCGTTAAAACCGATTACACTAAGGCGTCCCATCAGATAACCGACAGCTTTGTTTACCTTATTCAGTTTCTCACCGACAAGTTCCTTATTAAGGCCATTCTTTATGTTCATGTATATACATAGGCATCACTGTTTTCTGCAAATATATAGTTTTGCGGATAAGTAACCGCAAAATTTGCGGCTTATTGTCCGCATGAAACTATGAAATCAGTATTCTGCCGTTTTTTACGCGTCGGGGGAAAACAAAAAATCCCGATTTCACTTGGAAATCAGGATTCTATGTGGTGCCACCAGGAATCGAACCGGGGACACAAGGATTTTCAGTCCTTTGCTCTACCAACTGAGCTATGGCACCTTTTTTTGTTGTTGTAACCGTTATCGTTTCGATTACGGGTGCAAAGGTAGGGACTTTTTTTGAATATGCAATAGTTCGATCAACTTTTTTTGCAGGAAAATGCATCTATTTTTTCAGAATAGCTTGAAATAAATACATAAACAACTGCATCACAAGGTTTTAAAAATATAAAGAAATTATGCCTGATTTTTCAGTTTCAAGCATAATTTCCTTTTATCAGCTCAGGGAATTCCAACCTTGGGCCTTCAGTTCCACTTCACCGCCGTCACGACCTACCAGATAATTTCCCAGTTCCGGCTTTGTGATATGCCCTATCACCTTTATACCTTCCATCTCAGATACCTTTTCATGATCTGTCAAAGGCACGGTGAAGAGCAGTTCATAATCTTCTCCCCCATTCAAAGCAGCCGTAACCAGATTCATATTAAACTGTTCTGCCATCACTGCTGTCTGATAATCAATCGGTATCCGATCCTCATAAACCCGGCAGCCAACATGGCTTTGCTTCGAAATATGCAGCAATTCTGAAGACAGGCCGTCAGAGACATCCATCATGGCCGTCGGCAGGACATTCGCCTCCCGCAGTTTTTCAATGATATCCTTGCGGGCTTCGGGTTTTAACTGACGCTCCAGCAAATATTCTTTTCCTGAAAAATCAGGAGTAAAATCTTTTTCTCCCTGGAAAACGCGCTTTTCACGCTCCAATAACTGAAGCCCCATATAAGCAGCACCTAAATCGCCCGAAACGCAGATCAAATCGGTTTCATGCGCTCCATTCCGATACACCACCTTGCCTTTCTCACCCTCGCCGATGCATGTAATGCTGATGCTCAGGCCTGTCAGCGACGCAGAAGTATCACCTCCAACCAGATCAACGCCATATACATCGCAGGCCAGACGAATGCCGCTGTACAGTTCTTCCATGTCTTCAACAGAAAAACGCTTAGACAGACCGATTGACACCGTAATCTGCCGTGGACGGCCATTCATGGCATAGATATCGGAGAAGTTGACTACAGCCGATTTGTATCCTAAGTGTTTCAGCGGGACATATGTTAAATCAAAATGAACGCCTTCGAGCAACAGATCTGTTGTCACCAACGTCAGTTTATCCCCATAATCCAGCACCGCCGCATCGTCGCCAACGCCTTTTAACGTACTGTCATTCTTCAGTTTTATATTTTCAGTCAGATGACGAATCAATCCAAATTCGCCCAATGTTGCTATTTCTGTTCTTGCACTCATAATTACCACAAAATTTTATTCTGTTGGAATGTTTGTATATGTTTTATTATCATATTATCAAAAGCTTCCTTTTCTTTGTCTGAAAAAGAAATGGCGATCGGAAGAAAATAAATCCATTTTTTCTGTTCCCCGGTTATGTATTTGTTATGCCATAGCCGGACAGCATCCTTCTCAGTCGTCAAGATGATTTTATGCTTTCCTTTCAGACGCTGAAAAGACTGCATAATAGAACGGACATCCGCTTCCTTAAAATCATGATGATCCGGGAAAGACAGTGTTTCAACCTGCCATTTCCATTTCCGTACTTCGGCCACAAAAGGTTCCGGATTCGCTATACCACTTACCACCAATACTGCATCATCGGCAGTGGGGATAAAAGGAAGTTTTTGCGACGCTGACAACAGGGAACAGACCGGATCATAACCCACGTATGAAAAAAAGACCTGCTGATGTGCCTGAAGCTGCATGTTTGTCTCCGTTATCCGAAATTCAAGCGGCTTTAAATCTGGCGGAGTCTTGGTCACAACTACGGCATCCGCCCGTTCACGGCCCGAAGCAGGTTCACGCAAACGCCCTGCCGGTAACAGGCGATCCTGATAGAACATCCGGTTATAGTCTGTCAGCAAAATTGAAAACGACGGTTTTACATACCGGTGTTGGAAGGCATCATCCAGCAAAATCACCTCCGGCCGCTGATGATCGGGCAAAGCTAACAGCTTCTCGATAGCCCGGCAACGGTTTCCGTCTACAGCAACCAAGATATCGGGATATTTATGGTAGATCTGATACGGCTCATCGCCTATTTCCCGGTAGGTATGTTGCGGGGCAGCCAATACAAACCCCTTACTTGTACGTTTATATCCCCGGCTGACAACAGCCACCCGGTACTTCTCTTTCAATAGCCGCACGAGGTATTCAATATGCGGTGTCTTTCCTGTTCCTCCAACGGCCAAATTACCCACGCAGATAACCGGCACAGGATATCTATGGCTTTTCTTGATTCCCCAGTCGAACAACTGATTCCGAACAAAAACCCCTATTCCGTAGAGAAAAGTAAAAGGCCACAACCAGAAAGCATATTTAGTAGAAAAATTATCTGACATATATACATATTACAACGATCTTGCGCAAAGGTAAGTAATTATATATTCATTTGCCAATTTTCTCTGCTATTTGCCATTCCAGCTCTTCCGCACGAAAACAGACCTGCTGATAAATATCGTCGATCATCGTGGCATCAGCCCGACGAAAATCAGATTCACGAACGGTAATGAATACGCCACCCAAATCGGCGGCACCCGGACTTGATAAAAACCGGCCGGGCTCTGCGGCTGTATATTGCCACGGACGGTGACATCGGCGGACAAGCACCGTCAGCCGCCAGCCCGATTCGTCTGCATGCACAAACAGATTCATCATCGGTTCTTCTCCTTCGGCCGGAACAGGCAGCCACGAACAGAGACTGTCAAACAGGCCGACGGCTTCCGGTATGGAAGAAGAACAAATGACAAAACCATTCCGGCTGCCCAGATGCAAGGCATATAAGGAAGCATCTTTCCCCTTCAATAAAAGCCGGGTGTGAGTATCCGTTTCCCAGTCAATCGGCATGTCGCCCCAAGAAGCTGCCTGAAAATGGGCATGATCCGGAGCAGAGGCTCCACAACGCGGTCCGTTATAAAAGAGAGTAAAATCAGGCAACAGCCGGGACAGTTCCAACATATCAGCCAAGCGTGTCTGAATACGCTGCGGAGCATGTTCGCAGGCGGGTATCGTCAGATGCTTGTGGAATATCGGATAAGGATTACACAAAATCAGATAACGGTTCTGAAACGACAGGCGCAACTGCTCGGAAGGCAAATGATCCGGACACAGGAAACAGGGCCGCAGCCTGATACTTTCCTTGTCGACCTTCGCCGCTGTCGATACACTTCGTGCCGGATTGAACTGCACACGAACCGTCGTATCGCCCAGCGAGACTTCGTGTGTCATGACCTGGTTCAAAGCTTCATAATTCCGGGCAGCCAGGCTCCATTCCTTCAGCTGCCGCTCCAGCATACGCAGGACTTCATCTTGTAAGGCACTCATAGGCTCTGCCGGTTTTTCCGTATACGGGCTTCCAGTTCCCAGGTTCGAATACGGTCTTTATATACATTATACTGATTCATCTTCTCCCGGCTCAGCATCGCATCCGAATTATCTTCCCAGCGGCGGCACAGATACAGGACATTATAAATACGTCCGATCTGATATTCGCGACTGATCCGCAGACCAACGGCATAATCTTCACCATAACTGGTATTCGGGAAATTAATCTGACGGATAAGCGGTGTATAAAAGGCACGCGGAGCGCCCAGGCCATTAATCCGAAGAGCGTTGTTACGACCATTCTCTGGTGTCCACTCCCGATGATCAATCACTCCCGGCGGAATCTCTTCCAGCTTGAAGTTTGTCATCCGGTACGTGCCAACCACCATCGCACATTGCTGCTGGTAAAATGCATCTACGATCTGCTGCAGAGTAGATTCACTGCTATACAAATCATCACTATCTAATTGAACAGCGAATTTTCCACATCGAGGATGATGGATTCCCTCATTCCAGCATCCGCCAATACCCAAATCCGTCCGTTGCGGAATCAGATGAATCAAACGGGAATCCGACTGATAGCGATCGATCACCTCCGAGGTTCCGTCAGTTGAATGGTTATCAATAACAATCAAATTGAACGGGAAATTTGTCTGCTGATTCAAGACGGAACGGATGGCGTCTTCAATCGTGCGCACCCGGTTACGCACCGGAATGATCACCGATGCTTCTACTGGGAACGATTCTTCTGAAAAATCTATCGCCTTGAACTCGGGCTTCAAATACGCACCGATGCGCTTCAGATATCCGGTACACACCTGCTCCATTTCCAGCTGAACAGCCCGGTTTCGCGGATCGACATAATCAAATATCTTGTCACCGCTTTTCCGCCAGTCGTGTTCCTCTGCCCGATACAGAAACTCATTCACATGCACAAGCGGAGCTTTCTCCGAAAGATTGAGGCGTAAGGCATAAAGTGCCGCATAGTGCCAGTCTTGCTGAATTGCTTTCACGGCCTGAACAAAGGCCGATGAGCGGATGAACAGCAACTTTCCAAAATCAAAGTCATTCCGCAGACTTCCTGTCTGACAGGCAATCAGCGGATGAGGAATCAGCTGGCCGTCTTTCTCGTCATAATAATCCGCATACAGACAATCAGCTCCGGTTGAATCGGCAATCTCACACATACGTTCCAATGCCCACGCACCCAAAACAAGCCGGTCTGGTGATAAACTCAATAATATATAATCAGATTGCGCCGAAACGACAAGATCGTTCAGCAACTCGCGGCTCCAGGCCGACGGTCCTTGAGGCATATCAAAAACAGCTACATTGCTTACCAATGCCTGCGACAGAAACGCGTCTTCGTTCATCCGGGCAACAGCCGGATCTTGCCGCATGACAAAACAGGTGATACGTTTTTCCATGAATTTCTATTTTTAAGGCAAAAATAAGAAAGGATTTTGACTTTTCAGGCTTTCATCCGCACAATGAATACGACAGTCGAATCGGCCGCCTCCGGAAAAGCATGTCGCAACGTTTCGCCCCGCTTTGTAAACGAATAGGTGTGTCCATACAAGTCCATCGGCTCTAATGCTGCCACCGAACCGGTCTGGAAAAAGTCGTCGGTAAATCCATCATTCAGCTCCCAGGCCTGATTATCATAACAGTCCCAGCAGAATACATACCGTCGGTCGGCTTCTTCAGCATGCTGGTTGACTGCCAGCCAATACCGGCTTCCCAAACTGACAGGCAACAGCGGAACGTCATCTTCATTGACACCTGCCATTTCACCCTGCTGATGAAGATACAGAGAATCACGCAATAAATGTTCCGACTCATAAGGAGCGCTATAGGCATAGATACGTCCGCCTGGCGATACCCGCAGACAGACAGACTGTGTATTAGGCGATAAGACAGGATGTGATAAAGCGGTTTCAACAATGGGATGAGATTCGAGCGGACGAAAATAGGTGTCATATACCTGCACCTGCTGTTTGATACACGGACGCCGTAGCGTATCAGTAGCCATCACCCGTTCGGCTGTATATATCTTTCCTCGGTGCAGTACGGCCGACATCAACTGTTCTTCATTGAAATCTTTCCGGAGTTTCTTTTTGAAAAGTAATTCCCCATCAAACGTATAATAATAAATGTCGTTTACATTTCCCAATACAATCAGCTGTCTCTTCAGCGAATGAACCAAATAACCGGCTACCTGGATTTCCTCCGGATCTGTTATCTGACAGATCAGCTCACCTTGCCGGTTGAAACGGTACAACACACCTTGGCTGATGAGAAACAAATCATTCCCTTCCTTTTGGATATCATGGGCTTCTGTCAGAGACCGGCCGTTAATCGGTTTCAACGGAATAGCAGTAACCGACTCGGCAATATCCGAAAGTTCTCCATTCCGATTTATATCTGTACTTCTTCCCGCCAACAGATATTCATAACCGAAACCTCCACAAAGCAGCAGCATAGCCGCTAATATGATACAAGTGATCTGTTTCATTTTCGTCAGATTTTACATATACAAAACGGTAAGAAAACAGATTTAGTATATCGAATCACAGATAAAGATGAAAAAAAACAGTGCCAGGATACATCTATTCTCAATTATTTTTACTTATTTTGTCGTGTATTCATCTGAGAGACGATGGGTAGTTCTTGTAAGACTTTTTCTATTTGATTCAGATTTCTCGCATGTTTTATCCCATCTTAAGCAGATGAAAAATGAGTGTATTTTACCCATGCTAAGCATCCTGCACCCAACAAAAAGGCCTTTTTTCGAAAAACACGCTTTTGTGGGCAGATCAATGGGATGATTGTGCTTATTTACATGTTTCATTAGGAAACAAAAGGGAGGTTCAGGCTACAACTGTGAATTCGTCTGATAACAAAAACCTTCGTTTAGAGGAGAATAATCCTTTTACCAGTTACCGGGAAAGGTATTTTTGTAACAACTGTCGTATTGTCTGCTGACAAAAACATAATCTCCTCATCGTCCTTACTTTAGCAACATGCAGAAACAAAAATTGTCAAATATCGCCTTTGTATTTTGAAAAACTAACGTAGTCTTACAAGAACTCAGGCTATAAATGATGATGCATTGGATAGAATCTATTTTTATAATTAATATTTCTTTTTTATACACAAGGTATTTCCACGTTGAGAAACGAAAGAATGCCTGCAAGAAAGTCTAACAGGCTTTTTTGTGAATGTTTTTTAGTATATGAATGTTTTTCTCCCGTTGAGAAACTCGAGAAAAAAGAAGTCGGAGGAGAAAGATCTTGGTCTTTCTCCTCTTTTATTATCCACAAGATGATTCCCGAATACCTACAAATGATTAAACGAAAGGATATATCAAGGTTTAAGTTACCCAAAAATGGTGATTGCGGCTTTTTCGTCCAACCGGTACTTTTGCAAACGAAAAATAACGCTAAAAATAAAATGAATCAGAGTAAGACAATAAGAGCTGTTTATGTTGTGTTTATGTGGCTAATCTGTACCGGTACGCTTTGGGCGCAATCTCTGGCTGTGCTGTCGGGGAAAGTCATTTCGTCCGACCAGGGCATAGTTGATTTTGCATCTGTCTATTTGAAAGGGACAAATATCGGATGCACGACCGATGATAAAGGTCTTTTCCACCTGAAAGTTCCCGAAGGAGAATATACCTTAGTTGTCTCGGCTGTGGGTTATCAGACGGCCGAAGAGACGATACAGGCCAAAAGTGGAGAGAAACAGCGGTTGCACATTCGCCTTTCAACGGATACAAAGGAACTGGATGAGGTTGTCGTTGTGTCTAATGGAATAAGCCGGGTGAAAAAGTCGGCATTCAATGCCATTGCCTTAGATACAAAAATCCTGCAGAATTCCACTCAAAACCTGAGTGAAGCCTTGGCTCAGGCTCCGGGCATGAAACTGCGTGAATCAGGAGGCGTCGGTTCAGACATGCAACTGATGATGGACGGATTCAGCGGCAAACATATCAAGATATTTATTGACGGTGTGCCTCAGGAAGGCGTTGGCAGTTCTTTCGGATTGAATAATATTCCGGTGAATTATGCCGACCGGATTGAAATTTACAAAGGTGTCGTACCCGTTGGTTTCGGAACCGATGCGATTGGTGGTGTCATCAATATCATTACCCGGAAGAATCGTGACCGCTGGTTTGCCGATGCTTCTTATTCGTATGGTTCGTTCAATACGCACAAATCATACATCAACTTCGGACAAACCTTCAAGAATGGACTGACTTATTCGATTAATGCTTTTCAGAACTATTCGGACAACGATTATTATGTGGATACACCCGTAAAAGACTTTGAGACTGGCGCCATCAACAAGAAGAAGATCGAGCATGTCCGCCGTTTCCACGATATGTACCATAACGAAGCGGTAGTTGCCAAGGTCGGCATTACCGATAAGTCCTGGGCCGACCGACTGATGTTCGGCTTTACCTGGTCGAATATGTACAAGGACATCCAGACGGGAGTCCGGCAGGAAGTCGTATTCGGAGGTAAATACCAGAAAGGTCATTCCCTGATGCCTTCTCTTGAATACCGCAAACAGAACCTCTTCATCCAGGGGTTGGATGCTACGTTGACTGCCAATTATAACAAGAACATCACGCACAACGTCGATACATCGACCTATGAATATAACTGGCGGGGGGAAATGCGTCCACTGAAGTCGCCCGGAGAACAATCCTATCAGCATACCCGCTCTGACAATCAGAACTGGAACGGATCGGTGACGTTGAATTATCGGTTGGGAAAAGCCCATACGTTTACATTCAACCATGTACTGAATATGTTTACGCGAACCAACCAGTCTATGCTGTATGAAGAGTCAGAAGCAAATGCCATCCCGAAAGAAACGCATAAAAACATCAGCGGACTTTCTTACCGCCTGATGCCAAACGAGAAATGGAATGTATCGGTATTCGGGAAGTATTACAACCAGTATAATGCGGGCCCGGTAGCGACATCTACAGCTCAGGACAATTATATAAAGACAACCAATTCAGTCAGTGCCTTAGGATACGGAGCAGCCGGCACCTACTTCATCGGAAAAGGTTTCCAGGCCAAGTTATCGTATGAAAAAGCATATCGTCTGCCTACCAATGAAGAGATGTTTGGAGACGAAGACCTCGAAACCGGTGATATATCGCTGAAGCCGGAAAAGAGCGACAACGTAAACCTCAACCTGAGTTATAATCAGACTTTCGGCCGGCATTCGGTATATGCGGAAGGAGGCGTGGTTTACCGGAACACCCAAGACTATATCCAGCGCAGCCTTACCGACCTGAGTGGCGGGAAATATGGAGCCACCTATGTGAATCATGGAAAGGTTCTGACAAAAGGTTATAATCTTTCTGTTCGTTATGGATTCGGTGAATGGCTGAGCATAGGCGGAAACTTTACTCAGATGAACGTCCGCGACAATGTCAAGACCGTCGACAGCGGCTCCAGCCAGGAAAGTCTGACATACGGCGCCCGTATGCCGAACTTACCTTATCAGTTTGCCAACTCGGATATTTCCTTTTATTGGAACAACCTGCTCCAGAAAGGGAACAAACTGACGCTGACGTACGACAACCTGTATATGCACAGTTTCCCTCTTTATTCGGAAGCATTGGGTAGTGAATCAGATTATGTGGTGCCGACACAATTCTCGCACAACCTGACTCTCACCTACAGCCTGCAGAACGGACGGTATAATTTCTCGGTAGAATGCCGAAACTTCACCAACGAGAAGCTGTATGACAACTTCAGTCTGCAAAAGGCCGGAAGAGCTTTCTATGGCAAGATCCGGGTCTGCTTCGGGAATTAATCAGGCATTCGACAGATGGATTTCAGATATCATAAAAGGAGGCTAAACGAAATTAAGCAGAATCGAAAACGAAACCAGTAGGAATCAAAATCGGTTCTCGTTGGTTTCATCTGAAAAGCTGCCTATCTTTTTCTAAAAAGCCGGCGTATTTTGACTAAAAGCTGCCTACCTTTTTAGGAAAACCTGCCTAGCTTTTTCAGGAATCATAAGTCGTATATATAGAATATTGGAATCCAATAAATTAACAACAAACAACAAACAACAATCAAACATTTCAGAATAAACAATTATTAAAACAGAACAATATGAAAAGAAGACTTCTAACCGTAAGTTGCGCCGCTGTATGTATGTGCGGATTTGTGTTGACCTCTTGTAGCGAAGATGATCCGGTAACTCCGGGAAACAACGGAGATAACAGCAATAACGACACATCCACCACCGAAGTTATCTCAAACTATGTAGTAGCAGCTTCCGTAAGCGATGCCAATTATCTGCTGACAGCTGATACGCTGACAGAAGGCACCATCTCTGCCAAAAACAACGGATTGACGACCGAAAGCGGAACCCAATGGATATTCTATCAGGATAAATATCTCTACCGGCTGGTTTACAACCAGGGAAATGCCGGCGTCACTTCTTCTTATATTCTGAATGCGGCAGGTAAAGTGGAAGAACGTGACAATACTTACGAAATCAAACGCTTCACTTCGTATGGTACTTATAAAAATTATATCATCACAGCCTCAGCCGGCGATCTGTCTCAAGATTATGCGGATGAGAATGGCTATCTGCCCCAAGGTTTTCTTTTCTCCTATCTGGATGTAGAAAATGAAACCTTTAAGACAAACAGCGACGTGATCTACTCGGAGAACTTTTTAGGCAACGGAGAGTATGTCACCCTGGCCGGTATCCTCGAAGCCAACGATAAGATTTACAGTGTGGCCGTTCCGATGGGATTGAGCCAGTATGGAGTAAAAGCGGAAGGTGGAAAATATGTCATTTATCCCGATCTGGTCAAACAGGAATCAGGAGGAAGCGGCAGCAGTTCCTATGAAAAGGGAGAACTGCAATGGACGCAATACCCGAACGAATGCTGGGTAGCAATCTTCGGTGATGAATCATTCCAGAACAAGACGTTGATCAAGACCGACAAGATCAGTTACGCCTGCGGACGGAATAAATCACAGTATTATCAGACTATCTGGTCTGCCGATAATGGCGATATATATGTATTCTCACCCAGCTATGCCAAAACAATGACCGATCCGCGCCAGCAGACGACGTTGCCGGCAGGTGTTGTGCGTATTAAAGCGGGAACAGATACATTCGATGACGATTATTATTGCAATCTGGAAGAAGAGAGCGATGGAAAGTCGTTCTTGCGCTGCTGGCACATCTCCGACGATTATTTCCTGCTCCTGATGTATGACCGTCCACTCACTGAATCCGGATTCGCCGCCAAAGAAATGGCTATCTTCAAGGGAGAAGACAAGAAACTGACCTACGTAAGCGGTATGCCAGAAGCCAGCGTAATCTCCGGATTCGGGAATACACCTTACACAGAAAACGGAATGGTCTATGTCGCTGTAACTACTACCGATGGAAGCCAACCAGCCATTTACCAGATTGATCCTACTTCTGCGACAGCCACCAAAGGATTGACTGTTGAATCGGAACAGATCTCGGGTGTTGGAAAATTGACATACTATGTAACTGAATAATCCGATGCGTAAGTTTTTTCATCAGATTCATCTCTGGTTGTCCATCCCGTTAGGAATACTGATCTCGGTGATTTGTCTGACCGGCGCAATCTTAGTGTTCGAGAAGGAAATTACACAGATAATGTATCCTGAAACCCGGACAACCCAGGTAGAAGGCCAACATGGCAGGAAACAACGCCCTGAATTTTTCCGACAGGTACGAGCCCTGCACCGCTGGTTACTCGACGCGCCAGCCAAAAAGGGTGAGTCATCTGCCGGGAAAACAGTAGTGGGCATCACCACCGTAGCAATGACCGTCATCCTGATCAGCGGAGTGATTATCTGGTTTCCGCGAAACCGTCGCACACTGAAGAACCGCCTGCAAATATCCTGCACGAAAGGTTGGCGGAGATTCTGGTATGACAGTCATGTCGCATTAGGCTTTTACAGCACCTTGTTCCTCCTCGTCATGGCACTGACGGGCCTGACCTGGTCGTTCCCCGGTTACCGGACTTTCATGTACGATCTTTTCTCCGGCCTGCCGGTAGATAACCTCCGACGGTTCTTCTATTCTCTGCATACAGGCACATGGGGCGGATTGACAACGCAGATTCTCTATTTCCTTGCGGCTTTGATCGGAGGAATATTACCGCTGAGCGGTTATTATTTGTGGTGGAAGAAACAGAAACGGAAATAATTGACTTCACAATCTATTTACAAGACAAAAGGGGCTTTTCGCCCCTTTTATTTTATTATTTAGCAAAACCGACCGGATGATTCAAGAACGGCACCTGTGTTGCTTTCAGATTCAACTTTTGAGCGAGAACTTCCTTGTCCATTGTCCCGCGTGGCACCGTGGCCAATCCCATTCCGGCACAGGCAATCGAAATATTCTGTGAAACGATTCCTGCATCCAGCGCTCCAGTCAAGCGGTTCTGCGGTGTATCGCCACCCCGCATCTTCGACAAGTCGCTTACCAAAACCAACGAAACAGGAGCAACAACAGCAAAGTCCTGTCCTTTCGCAACATCTTTTCTCAGGTCCTCAGCCGTCACCGGTACCAATTTGTTAGCTTTGGCATCGTACAAATAAGCTCCTTTTGCCGTACATACGTAAATATCAACATCCTGATAATTCAATGCACTGGGCGCCGTACGCATTCCCTTCTCCGGGCGATTTACGCCATTGGCAGCCCAAAGCAAATCCGAAAGCTGTTGCAGAGAAAGCTCCTTATCGGCATACGAACGACACGACTGACGGTTAGCAAAAGCAGTCATCACATCTGTGCCACACTGTTTACTCGGAGCATTCAGCGAGATTCCCTGCAAATCCTGGGCACTTGCCCCGAAAATGGAGCAAGCTGCCATCATGGCAAATACAAAGTTTTTCATTGTGTTCTTCTTTTTCATGATTAAAACTGGTTTTTGTTCGTCGTAAAGATAACACAAAAACTTGTATTAGCCCAGATTCACCTTCAAGTTTATATTAGATTATTGTACATACAATTGATGCGTGCCAGCCGTTAAAGCCACCGTCTTTCCATCAAGGATTAAATCGGCCGTACAACCCAATGGAACCTTTACTGTCAGCTGGATCCTGCCATCCTCGGTTCGTTTCCATTCACTGCTGATTTCACCGGCTACAGAATCATAGGAACCTTTCGCCCACTGCATGTCTGCCGGGAAATGCGGAGTGAAACGGATATGATGGAACCCGGGTTGCTGTTCGTCATAATTGATACCAGCCAGCTGGTTCATCATCCAGGCAGAGACATCGCCCATAAAGACATGGTTCAACGAAGCATCTCGGAACTCCGGACTCAACGTCCAAGTTTCGGGTAACGTAGTATAACCCATTGTTTCTACCCAATATCCCCACGACGGAGCTTCCCGTTTTGTGATCATCTTCATCGCATCTTCCAAATAGCCATAACGAGTCAGCATAGCCGGAACCGTCTTTGTTCCGATCAGACCAAAGTCAAGGAAATAATTATTATCGGCTACCAGCTGATGCAACTTATCTGCTACAGCCTGTTCTTTTCCTTCAGGAACCAGGCCCAAATACAATGCCAAAGCCTGTGCCGCCTGTGTACCTTCAGCATACGTAGCAGTTTCAGGATGGAAGAACTTCTGATTGATACGTTCCTTTAATGCTTCCGCTTTCTCAGCATACGGTTTCGGATCTTTCCCCAAAAGAGAAGCAAAACGAGCCATCAGCTGATTATCCAAATAATAGTAGGCTGTAGAAGTGTATTCGTTGTTGGTTGTCGACTTCCAGTACACCCAGTCGCTCAACCCAAAGGTTAGGAATCCATCCTTCTCTTTTGTCTGAAGATAGGCTAAATAATGCTCCATCGTAGGATACAGTTTCTCGATGCTTTCTGTTGTACCATAATAATTATACAGCGCATTCGGAATGATGAACATCACGGCGTCCCACACCGGACCAGGGAATTCGCCATATCCCCAGCCACTCGAAGGTATGATGCCGGAGATGTCACCTTCAGCCCGTTGGTTATCGATAATGTCGTCCATCCATTTTTCGTAGAACGTAATGCCATCGAAGCCCAGCAACCCCAAATCAATGGCAATGTGTGCATCAGCTGTCCAGCCATTCTTTTCCCGCTGAGGGCAATCTGTCGGTATACTATGCAAATTGCTCTGGTATGCCTGCATGGTTGCATTCCAGATCTTATTCAACGTCTCATTCGAACAACTGAATGAACCCACCGGTTTCAGATCCGTATGCAAGAAAAGAGCCGTCAGGCTTTCTTCCGTCAGCTGAATAGGCTTGTCACTCTCTACTTCAACATATTGGAAGCCATGATAAGTAAACGAAGGAACAAAGGTTTCTTCCTCTCCCGTACCTTTCAGATAATATTCATCCATCTGGAATACTTCACCCGGTTTCACAGGATGATAATACACGTTGATATTTCCCTGTTCCAGTCGTCCGTCTTTCTTCAACAGTTCACCATGTTTCAATGTGACATGTGTACCGGCTTCGCCTTTTACTTTCAGTCGGCACAGACCAGCCATATTCTTCGGAAAAGCATAAACATACAATCGGTCACTGAATGCTTTCATTGAAACCGGTTTCAATTCTTCCGTTACATGGATTCCCGGCATTTCCTGTGCTACCAGTAAAGCCGAAGGCGTGGCTACTTCTACTGCGGTTTGCCAAGCACTGTCGTCAAACGACGCGAGCTTCCAGCCTTCCGGTTCCAGACGGGCATCGTAACGGTCACCACTATAAATATTATTATATGTATACGGGCCGCATGCCGTTCTCCAGGAATTATCAGATACTACCGTTTGTTGTGTCCCATCTTCATAGTCAATCCGCAGTTCACACAACATACGCGGACGATCACGCCAACGGGCCTCGTGGAAATTCCATACAGCCACCGACTGTTCGTTATACCATCCATTGCCCAAGACAGCTGCTACGGCATTGTCACCTTTCTGCAAGAGAGAAGTAACATCGTGGGTCACATACAAGTTCCGCTTATCAAAATGTGTATATCCTGGATCCAGGAAATTCTCTCCTACCCGTTTTCCATTGAGGAACATTTCATAATATCCGGCAGCCGACACATACAACCTTGCCTCCTTGACCGGTTTATCTACCACAAATCCTTTACGGAACATGGGAGCCGGTTCGTATTCCTTGTCATTATCGTCGGTAATCCACTTGGCCTGCCAGTCGGCATTCTCCCCTTTTCCTAACTCAAAGCTTGCCACTTCGGAAGTCCGACAGGGATTTCCATCCTGATCCCAGACAGTCACCTGCCAGTAATAGCGGGTTTCCGGCTTCAATTCGGTCTGTTCATTATATACTTTCAAATCTGTAGGCGACGTTCCGATCCGGATTTCATAACGAGACGGAACAAACGTCGTATCTTCACCCGCATACGTCCATGTGAATCGTGGGGCCTTCGTATCAATACCAATCGGATTTTCCAGGTATTCAGTTCGCAAACCGACTGGTACAATTCTTTCATTGGTCTGCACACAGCTTGCCAGTAATCCGGCTGTTGCCGTCATAATCAGCAATATATTCCTTTTCATATTGAGAACTAATCTTGTATTACTTATTTATTAATAACAATTCCTTCCGGCGCTTCGATCTTCGAGGAGATTGAACCATCCGGTTGTTTTTCATGTCGGATCTTGACAATACCCTTTGGCGTAGGGAAAGTTCCTTCCACCCAATCCAAATCGGCCAAATGTGGAACTATCCGAAGTACCCGACATCCCGGTTCCATGACCTGAACGCCCAACACATACTCCGTCAGCCAGGAAGTAGGTCCGGAAGCCCAGCCATGGCACAGACTGTGGCGGAAACCTTTATAACAGTAGGCTCCGAAATCCCCATGAATGTCTTTCTTGCCTTCCGGCACCAGTTCGTCTATCGGAGCAGCATTCGGCAACCAGTCCAAATTAAAATCTTCCCAGAAAGTAGTTGCTCCCATATCCAGCATCGCACCCCAGTAAGAACGGATAATATCCAACGCTCCGGAATAATTATCAGCCAAAGCCATTGAACGTAACATATAATATCCATAGAACGTAGAAAAGCCATGGCCTCCGTCCTGTGACAGATATTTTTGGTCAGCCTCTTTCGCATCCATCAGCCCGGCCCAAGCCAACAAGGCTGCCGCCTGTTTCATGCCCGGCTCTGTCGGTTTCTTCTTCAATGCCAAAAACGGTTTCACTACTTCAGGTGCTGCTTTCCGCAAACGGACCTCTGTTTCCCTGCAAGTATCCGCTAATTCCGGTTCCTGCAATAAAGAACAAAGTTCAGCTCCATATTTCATAGCCTGCACCATCAAAGCCTGCAAGCCCGCATTGATCGCTTCCGAATTCTCATTAGAAGGCCAGTCCAAGAAACGCATTCCGTCCAGGTGTTCCCGGCCAGAAGCATCTACTTTCGAGATCAAGACTTTCAGCAAACCGATCAGATAGTCTTTCTGCGACTGCAGGTAAGTCCAGTCGCCCTGATAACGGAACCAGTCCCGCTGAATCAACAGCCACCAGATTGAATACGAACTAATCCCGTTCATCCAGTTTGGCAGCGGAGTGATATCCCGAGTTAGATCCAAGCTTTTAGGAACCGCCTCATTATATCCAAAGACTGCATTCACAGTCATGACTTCCGGATGCATGTCTCCAATCCAAACCAGACGATCCCGCTTAATGCCATCCCACAAATATTCCTGTAAATTCAGATGAACCGTATATGCTCCCGTTTGCCAAATCTGATTTAACCGTTCATCACTGCACCGGAATGAACCTTTATATGGAATATCCCGATACGTAGCAATCGCCCGCACCTCTTTCAACTGCAACTCAACCGAATCATCCGGTAAATCGATCCGAACAAAGCGAAATCCTGAATTTCCCACTTCGGCTACTCCCAACCACGGCAAAGACAAATAGAAATCGCGGACAGCATGATCGTTTGTCGCACCGTTCTTTCCGTCGATTTCACACATTGCTTCACTAACCGATTCACCAAAACGTACCCGGATGCAAACAGGCTTCTGACTCGCCGGCATACCCGTCACGAACTGTATTCCTCCTTGTATTTCTTTTCCGAAATCCAACAATAATGCCGGATGCCGGGTATCAGTACTTCTAATCACACATACCCGGCTATTCGATAAATCAGCCTGTCCGTTTCCAGGCAACAACAAATAATGTTCATTTTCAATTTGGACACTATCTTGCTGCCATACAATCCGAACAGGAGATAAATATTCGCGAATCCGACTATCTCGCTGTTGGGCGAATGCCGCTGTAAAACACAGCGACATTACACCTAATAACCAGCTTTTCCTCATATCTAACTTTATTTTTAAAGGCCAAAAGCAGGTACCAAATCATCCAGCTGTTGTTGAGTCATTCCTTCCGGATCTTCTCCTGAAGCCAGACGGGCACTGAAATATATCTGAGCCGATTTACTCAACGTATCGATAGCATCGAAACATTCTATCACATCTTCTCCTACAGCCAGGATACCATGTTTCTCCCAAAAAACCACATCATGCTTCTCGAGCTGTTTGATGGTAGCATGAGCCAATTCGACAGTACCAGGTATTTCATACGGAACAACACCGATTCCTTTCGGAACAATAATCCGACATTCAGGAATCATGCTCCACAGAACGTTCGTCAGATAATCTGAATTCAGAAACCGCTTGCAATGGGTCATACCGATCAAATCTGTCGGATGGGTATGTAAAACGACCCGATTATCGCGTCCTGTCGAACGGACATAATTATGCATCATCAGGTGAGATGGCAGTTCAGAGGTCGGTTGAATGGGTTGTTCTGCTATTATCTCATAGCTTAACCCATCAGCGGTTACACGAATCAGTGAACCATTCTCAAACGGAGCCTGAGCGACATAGCGCATCCGTTTTCCTGTGCCCGTCACATAAAATACATGACCGGCCAAAGCTTCCATTTTTTCAGGCAATGGTTTGGCCGGAGCCAGTGCCGGCAAAGCCAAATCGGCCGAAGTCAACAAAGAAGTTACATTGACAGAAATATTACCACCATTACGTTCAGCCCAACCTTTCGTCCACAAATAACCTGCGACTTCGGCTATACGACCTATTTCTTCCATTAAAGCGACATTGCTTCTTAATTGTTCCATTTTCAATCAGTTTATAGTTTTTGCATTTATCTTTTATCCCGTCTGTTTTAACGACAGACGGGATCTTTTCTCATATACGCCAGTTTTTATTCAAAATACGCCGGCTTTTTACTAAAACACGCCAGCTTTTCCATAAAATACGCCGGCTTTTTGGCCCTTGTCAAAAGCCTTATAAATTGGGGAAAATTAGTGAAAGGATTAATACACACATTCCCAAAACCAAAACGACAATCGTTTTTCGATCAACGCCTTGCCATTCCTTCAATAAGATTCCCCAAATATTACTAAAAATCACATTTAACGACATCAGAATACTCCATGAAAAAGCCAACATCACCGGAGAATCGGCAAAGAAACTCTTCCCCATTCCCAAACCGAAGAATTGTGAATACCATAAAAGTCCGGCTAAAGCACAAAATAAGACATTATTCCACAAAACTCCAGTCGAAACTGAAAAATATTCACCTCCAGTATGATTTCGCTTATTCTGAAACAGACAATACACGGCATTCGTCAGAAACCCACCGGTAGTTACCAGCAAGATAACAGGATTTAGCACAAACAATTCGTTAGCGCCACGGCTTCGTACGAGATCAGAAATGGGAGAACCCGCTTCCAGCCCTAAATTAAAACAGGCACTCATAACACCGGCCAATAAAGCCACGGCCAGTCCCTTGGTCAGTGCAAAATCTTTAACAGCCGCTTTTTTCTCCTCGTCTGTCATGTTCCGGGCCCGTAAGCTTCCGGCATATCCGATAATGGCAATACCCGCCAAGGTGATACAAACGCCTAATAACAGGATAAGACCTTCTCCATGCAGTAAATCTTGTCCACCTAAAATGGCCGGAAAGAGTGTACCGAATCCGGCACAGGTTCCCAAAGAGATACTCTGTCCTAAGGCCACTCCAAGATATCGCATACTCAGACCGAAGGTCAATCCTCCAACGCCCCACAGCATACCATATACAATCGCCTTCAAACTGCCCTCCATCTGAAACAGATCCATCAGTCCAATTCCTTCTGGAAGAGCTAAAAATGTACCTAACAGCGGAAAAACCAGCCACGCAAAGATACCCTGAACGAGCCAGAAACTTTCCCAACTCCAAGATTGAATCTTGTTGATTGGAACATACGAACTGCTCTGTCCCAGACTACCTATAGCAATGATCAGCAAGCCAACAAGAATATCCATAATTATCCTCGCTTACTGGTTACATCTGCTTCATATTTCTCAATGTCCGCCATATAACTTTCACCTACGGGAACATCATTCTTCAGGCAGAACATATCCCAAACAGCATTCCAAGGTAAGCTTTTGGCCTCTTCCTGCAAAGCCAAGCGCTGGAACAACTGATCTTTCGCTTCATATTCCTGCAATAATGCCGAAGGTTCCAGCAACGCCTGTAACAATGCTTTCTGAGTAGCCCGGACACCAATGACATATGCCCCGATCCGATTGATGGTTGCATCAAAATAATCCAGACCGATATGGATTCTATTCAAGGCATTCGAACGGACCAGCTCACGGGAAAGATCCAGCAATTCATCATTCAGGATGACTACATGGTCACTGTCCCAACGTACCGGGCGACTGACATGCAGCATAATCTCGGGAGTGAACAACAGCAAAGAGGATATTTTATCAGCAATGCTTTCTGACAGATGGAAATGTCCTGTATCCAAAGTCACTATCTTCTGATTCTTCACCCCGTAACCCAAATAAAAGTCATACGAACCAACCGTATAATTTTCCAAGCCGATACCAAAAAGTTTCGCCTCGATACAATCTTTCATATTTTTATAGTCAACGGAAAATATCTCATCCAATGACTGTTCCAAAATCTGGCGATATTTCAACCGGCTGGCAGGAACTTCCTTACTGCCATCATGAATCCAGAGGTTCATGATACACGGATCATCCTGGAATTTACCCATTTCTTCACTAATCCAGCGACAACGCTTGGTATGTTCAATCCAGAAATTACGGATCTCATCCTTCGGATTGGCCAATGTCAGGTTTCCACTTTTCGGATGAGAGAAAGATGTACTGTTAAAATCCAGCTTCATGCCCTGTTCTTTCGCCCATTCCATCCAGCTTTGGAAATGACAAGGTTCTATTTCATCCCGGCCGACTACCTTTCCTTGAAAATCACCATATATTGCATGCAGATTCAAGCGGTGTTTTCCCGGAATTAATGATGTAGCCTCTATAATATCAGAACGGACTTCGTCAATGGTTCGCGCCCGACCCGGATAATTACCAGTCACCTGAATACCACCTGTCAATGCACCAGCCTGGTTTTCAAATCCCATGACATCATCTGTTTGCCAGCAATGCAATGACAAGGCTATCTGCTGAAGCTGAGCCATCGCTTTTTCTGTATCCACACCTAAAGAAGCATATCTTTCTTTTGCAATTTCGTAACTCTGTCTTATATTTTTTTCGTTCGTCATGATGAAATTATTTTGAGGTTAAACTTAAAAACTTCTTATAAGCCCGTTCATAGGTTGAAAAAGGAACTTGGGGAACAAACACTTTGGGTGCCGCACTCGACAGAATCAACCGCCTCATTTCCCAACGGTCATGAATGAAACCTGCAGTCCGGGCCTGTATCAATCCGTTGCCCACGGCGGTCGCTTCAGATGGGCCGGCAACTACGGGCAATTGTATTACATTTGCTATCAATTGATTCAAGAAATCATTCTTTGCTCCTCCACCGATAACGTGTAGCCGATGAATAGGAAATGGAGCGACTTGTTCCAAAAAGCCAAGTACTTTACGGTAACTAAAAGCCAGGCTTTCAAAGATACACCGGACATACTGACCTACCGAAGAAGGTTTTTGCTGACCGTTTTCCTGACAATACTGACAAATAGCATTTCGCATATCCAGAGGATTTGAGAAACAAGGGGCATTCGGATTTACCAAATTCCGGAAAGGAGTAGCCTTCTCCATCAAACTCAACAGCTCAGCATATGAATAATCATTGCCTTCCCGCTTCCATTCTTCCCGACAACGTTCCAATAGCCACATGCCTGTTATATTCTTCAAGAAACGGATCGTTCCATCAATACCACCTTCATTGGTAAAATTTTCCTGAAAAGATTCTTCCGAGATAATGGGTTCGTCGGTTTCAATTCCCATCAGGCTCCATGTTCCACTACTCAAATAAGCAAAATTCCGGTCTGTTGTCGGTACAGCAGCCACAGCCGAAGCGGTATCATGCCCGGCTACAGCAACAACTGGAACAGGCCCGACACCAGTTTCCCTACCTAATGACTCAGTGAGCGTACCAACGACCGTTCCTGGATATACAATTTTCTCAAAGAGAGACGGAGAAACGCCGGCAGCAGACAACAAATCCGGATCCATTGTTTTCGTATACGGATTTACCAATTGGGCTGTAGAAGCATCAGTATATTCACAAACCCGGTTGCCTGTAAGTAAATAAGAAAGCAAATCCGGAATAAACAACGCTTTGTCGGCTTGCTCCAGCGGTGAATATTTTTCCTGTTTCATCTGATAAAGCTGAAACAGGCTATTGAAATTCATTATCTGAATACCAGTTTTCTTATATACATCCTGCTGCGATATCTGATGCTGGAAAAAATGTTCGGGTACACCTTCCGTAAAAGGATCCCGATAGGCACGAGGTAAACTCAACAAGACCCCGTCTGCACCCAGCAATCCAAAATCAACTCCCCAGGTATCAATACCGATTGATCTCAATGGAATCTTTTCTTTTCCACAATAACATAAAGCTTCCTTCAGTTCCTTATATATATGGTAGATATCCCAATAATAGCGGCCTTGTATTTCCAGAATTTTATTTGAAAACCGGTGAATTTCCTTCATTTCAAATTGATCTTTTAAAATAGTCATTAAAACAGCCCGGCCACTCGTAGCACCTATGTCGAATGATAAAAATGTGTTTACTTCCATGATAATTTATCCGTTACTTGAAGTTTTTTCTTATTTTTGGACAAATTTATCCGGTTTCCGGGGAAAACATATATAGATATTGATTTTAAACCTTTCAATTCTGATACAAATGAATACTCAGATAAACAATCAGCTATGTTATTTGACATACAGTGCCAATGATGAAGCTTGGGGAACCATTATTACGACAGCTGGTTTCCAACGGATTTCACCGCACGCCGTATATCCACCATCGCAACATCCCAAGAGTTATAACTTTTGTCCGCAAAACGGACGCATTCTAAATGAATATCAGTTTGTCTATATTGTAAAAGGCAGTGGACAATTCGTTTCTAACCATAAAAAGAAGCAGGCTGTCAAAACCGGAGATCTGTTAATCCTCTTTCCGGGTGAGTGGCACAATTACTACCCGGATGTGGATTCCGGCTGGGATGAATATTGGGTAGGATTTAAAGGCGCTTATATGGATTACCTGATGAACAAACACTTCTTTTCACCTGAAAATCCTGTTTTAGAATTAGGCATCAGCTGTTCTCTTGTCAGTTTGTATGAAGATTTACTGCAAACAGCCAACAATGAAAAAGCAGGTTTCCAAATTATGCTGGCAGGTATCTTGCAACACATCACCAGCACGATCTACTACAAGAATAAAAACCAGTCATTTGCAGATGCCTATATTCTGGAGAAATTGGCAGAAGCCCGCAGAATCATGAAAGCTGAGATTGAACATCCTTCATCTCCGGAAGACATAGCGGCTCAATTAGGATTAAGCTATTCCTGGTTTCGCCGGACATTCAAAGACTATACAGGTGTTTCACCAGCCCAATACCAGATTCAGCTACGTTTAATCCGGGCCAAAGAGTTATTAAGTCAGACTTCTCTGAATATTACAGAAATTGCCTATCAGTTACATTTCGAAAACGGCGGACAATTTTCTACCTTTTTCAAGAAAAGAGAAGGACTGACACCGAAAGAATACAGAGACTGGATTTCTGCTGCTAACTCAAAAGAATAAATCAGCAGCCAATCCGAGCTTCGATACGACCTATTATTTATTAGGAATTAAAATGAACAATTTTGCTGCCATTGATTTTGAAACGGCCAACCGTGAACCTTCCAGCGTTTGCAGTGTTGGCATTGTCATTGTAAAAGATGGGAAAATACAGGAACGGCTGTATCGTCTGATCCACCCGATACCCAACTATTATAGCTATTGGAATACTAAAATCCATGGATTAACCGCAGTTGATACAGCCCAGTCACCAGCATTTCCTGAAGTCTGGGCTGAAATAGCACCGCATATCGGCGATCTCCCACTCGTTGCTCATAACTCACCATTCGATGAGGGTTGCCTGAAAGCTGTTTTTCAGAAATATGAAATGGATTATCCCAATTATACTTTTCTATGCACCTGCAGAGCTTCCCGACGTGTATTTGGGAAAAAGTTACCTAATCACCAGCTGCAAACAGTTGCAGCCCATTGTGGTTACGACTTGAAACAACATCATCATGCGCTGGCAGATGCAGAAGCCTGTGCCTGGATTGCCTTACAAATCATCAACCCATAATGCCGGATGCCTGTTCAGACGCTGAGTAACTTCCGGACTGATAATTTCTTTTTCCAGCGGGACAAATAGATAATACATATCAATAAGGACACAGTCGTAGCTAATGGTGATGCATATCCCATCCAGACAAGTGAAGTCGTATCAATATGACTGAATAACCAGGATAACGGAATACGGAACACAAAGGTGGCAATCAGGCTGTGCAGCATGGGGAACCAAGAATTTCCCTGTCCGCTAAAATAGGAGTTCATGCAGAAAACAAAGCTCACTAAAATACAATCAATGCTGTAACCTCGTAAATAATCTGCCCCCATCGCAACGACAGCCTCATTTCCAGTAAATATACGAATCAATGTTTCCGGAAGAAATTGAGAATAAATACACATAGAAACGCCAAAAATCAAGGCCATGCCTATTCCGGCATACAGACAACGATTCATACGCTCTATCAGTCCGGCTCCGTAATTCTGCGCCGTCATGGCAGCAACAGCCGACGAAATAGCTACTGGCGGCAACATGGCAAAAACGATTATCTTTTCCACAACTCCCAAAGCAGCCGACGCAATGACACCCATCTGGTTTACAAGTATTGTTATTATCAGAAAAGAGATATTCACCAACGCATCTTGTAACGCTATCGGAGCTCCCAAGGTAACAATACGTCGCGATAAAATACCATTCAAACGGATATCTTTTCGGGTAAATGGAAAACTGAAGCCTCTACGATGCAGGAACCATAAGGCCGTCATGAAACTAATTCCTTGAGATGAAACTGTTGCCAATGCAGCGCCTGCCGCCCGTAAATGTAAACCGCCAACCAGTAGAAAGTCTAATAGGATATTTATGATACAAGCCAATGCCACAAAATAAAGAGGCGTACGGGAATCTCCTAACCCTCGTAAAATGCCACATACCACATTATAACCTATAATAAAAGGTATGCCTAATGAACAAATCAGCAAATACGCCCGTGTATCTCGCATGGCCTCAACCGGTGTATGCATAACAGAAGCAATCGGATTATGACACACCGACATTATGCAAGTAAGTATGATGCCAATCATAGCAAACAACCAGACGGACGAGCCTATAATAGCAGCCTGCTCTTTATAATTTCGGGCACCGGTAGCAATGCCTATAAGGACTGTAATTCCGGTTGTCAATCCTAAGATGATGCCGGTAACGGTTTGCATAACCTGGCTGCCAATGGCCACACCCGAAACACTTGCCGCATCATCAAACTGCCCAACCACAAAAAGATCAGCTCCACCATATAAGGCTTGCAACACGTTTGCCAACAAATACGGCAAAGCAAATTGGAATAATACGTTAATCACATTTCCTTGCGTCAAGTCCAGCTCTTTCATACATCTCAAGTTATTAATAAAAACACATGAGCAAACAGAAAGCCGGATAAGCTGATTGGTTTTACCCAGTCATCTTATCCGGCTCCTATCTCGCCCTCCGATGAGGATTACAAAACGCTCCTTTTTCTTATGTCCTGCAAATGTATAATGAATCGAGGAAGTAATCAAATAATCCAGTTGGTTTCTTCCAGTCCATTTTATTTAGAAACCGACTTGTTTCTGCTGTTCCTTATTATAACGATCACCTATTATAGGTATCGTTGCCACTGTATTTTCCAAATCCATCCATTCTTCAGGCCGTAGTTCAAAATCCAATGTACGAAGATTTTCTTCTAAATGAGCTAATTTAGTAGTTCCCGGAATTGGTACAACCGATGGTGATTTTTGCAATAACCAGCCCAAAGCTACTTGCGAAGAAGTCATGCCTCGCGTCCGTCCGAATTGCTGTAACTCATTCACAATTCTCAAATTGGACCGAATGGCTTCCGGAGTAAAACGAGGAAGCGTCTGACGATTATCATTCTGAGTATCGAAACGGGTATATTCATTAATACACCCACCTAAAAATCCCCGATTCAGCGGACTGTAAGGAACGAAACCTATTCCTAATTCCTGACACACATCCAATACTCCATTTTCTTCAACCAACCGATGCATCAGATGGTATTCACTTTGAATGGCGGTCAGCGGACAAACAGCATGAGCCTTCCGAATCGTATCCGCACTCACTTCGCACATACCCCAATGCAATACTTTTCCTTCTTTTATCAAGTCCGAGATTGTTCCAGCCACATCTTCTACAGGCACCGTCGGATCAAAACGATGTTGATAAAACAAAGAAATACAGTCTATACGCAGGCGTTTCAATGAGTCTTCACAGTACCGCCGAATAGTAGCTGGACGACTATCCTGCCGTCCAGTTGCTTTTCCGTCAATCACTTCATGACCAAATTTTGTCGTCACATTCACTTGTCCTTTAAAAGGTGCAAGTGCTTCTCCAGCTAACAACTCATTGTTAAGAGGACCATAAATAATAGCTGTATCAAAAAGAGTGACTCCACGATCTACAGCTTGATGTATCAGACGGATACATTGATTCTTATCCGGATGCTGACTCCGGTTATAAGTCATACCCATCAACCCTAATCCTAAAGCTGAAACTTCTAACGCATTTTCTCCAGAACCTAATACACGATGAGTAGAAACAGAAATATTTTCCTTACTTTCAACGTGATTCAATGAGACTGCTGATGGTGTTATTGCCTGTATTTGCTCATTTGCTGAAGAAATACTCCATGCTGCTCCCAAAGTCATAGATGTCTGTAAAAATCCCCGGCGATTCATATGGCTTTCAATTTAATTAATGTATAGAAAATGCACCATCAACCAAAAGGGCATGTCCATCTACGAAACTTGCCTGCGGACTGCATAACCATAAAACTGCATTTGCGATTTCTTCCGGTCGTCCCATTCGTCCAGCTGGAATATCCCGCAACAATTCCTGTTTTAGAGAAGGATTGAGACGTATTAATTCTTCGGCCATCGGAGTAAGAATTACTCCGGGACATATAGCATTAATCCGTATTCCTTTAGCTGCATAATCAATGGCAGCTGTACGTGTCAAGCCTATTACCGCATGTTTACAAGCTATATAAGCCGCCTGACCAGGAAATCCGGTTACTCCTCCTTGCGAAGATGTATTGACAATAGCTCCTTCATTTTGTTTCAGCATCAGTTGAATTTCATAACGCATACAATTCCATACTCCTTTCAAATCGACAGCTACAGTGCGTTCAAATTCCTCATCAGTTATTTCTGCCATCGGACGTTGCGGTGTTTGTATGCCCGCATTGTTTAAAGCTGCATCTAATCGTCCATAACGAGTTGAAATCCAATCTAACATTTCCTTAACGGCCTGCACATCCGAGACATCACAACAATAAGATTCGGCAAGAAAGCCTTTCTCTTTCAATTCTAAAGCCTGCTCAGAAGGTTCTTTAATATCTGCCAGGACTGTTGTATAACCAGCCTGTGCAAAAGCCTTCGCACAAGCTAATCCTATACCCATCGCAGAACCCGTTACAAGCGCTACTTTTGTTTCTGTTGTTCCCATCTTCTATTCATTTAATTGATTTTTCGAGAACAAAAATACAAGTGATATACGTTAACAACTTTTCTGTAAAGTTCAAATGATTTTTCTCTGAAGCCCAAATGAAAGAATGATGTTTTCAACAAAAACAAGAACCATTTATTCTACCAACATTTCAGTTGGAGTAAGGCCATACATTTCTTTATAGATACGGGAAAAATGAGATAAATTCTTAAAGCCTACATCCATGCACACTTCCGATACTTTCTTTTTCTTGCTACTTAATTGCTCATAAGCGGCTTCCAGCCTGCGCTTGATAATCCATTTTTGAGGAGAAAGATTACTATACTTCTTAAAGTCTCTCTTGAATGTCGAAAGACTTCTGCCCGTATAACCGGCCATTTCTTCCAAAGAAAGATCATTCATGTAGTTATGTTCCATAAAATCCATGAGATCTATTTTCCATGGATCTACAAAATCAAATAAGGAAGCATATAAGTTTATGTCGGTATTCAATAATATATACAAACCTTCCACCATTTTGAGCTGCAGAACTTCTTCAGCAGGTTGTACTGTTGAATCAAAATAAGGTAAAATTGATTCAAACAAGCTTTTAATGTCGGGGCGCCCAGCCGGTAACATATATAAACTGCTTTTGTCTCGTTGTGCATATCGAGGAAGCTTGTTTTTATCCAGTTTCTGATAAAACATCCGCAAAAAATCCCTTGAAAATTTGAGTACTACCGAACGATAAGGAACTCCTTCTTTTACTCGTTTCTGCAGTAACATCCGATTATCACGGCGCATAAAAGCACATTCATTCTGATGTAATATACTTTTCTTACCATATTGATCTATTTCCAATTCTCCAGAGCAAAGATATAACAGAGTATGTTCACTATTTGCATGTGAACACTCACAGTTATCAGTAAAATAACTGGCTATAAAAACATTTGAATAATTATGTACCTTCAACTCTTCCATAAGCTAACGATCGTCTTGACATTAAAGACAAATTTAGAAAAAGGAAAATAAGTTTATTTTGCTATAAAGTTCATAATTCCTGACTTGAATGTTAATGGTCTGTTTGCGACAAAAACCAGTTTAACAGCTCCCGGTTTGCTTCCCCATCTATCTGCAAATCATGCTGTATTTCAAAAAGATCTAACGAATAAGATGTTTCTCCACAGACATCAACGCCGATAACCTTTTCCTGCCGGAAGATAATAGCCAGCAGCTGCTCCAATTCTGCTAAAGAAAACTTTCCCTGATCCCAATTCGTAACAGCGGCTTTCTTATTCAGTATATCTTTATCCACAGAAACGTAAACGGGCTCGTTAACATGCTCTCGTGAAAAGTTACGCCATGTTTCTTCGTGGGAGAAGCTTGCCTCGCTGTAACACTTTACCCGAGAAGAATAAGCCTCAGGTATGGCCTGTATAAGACGTTCGTCTGCCCCGACAATCAATACCTTCTGAAGAAAAGGATTCGTATCAATAACCGCTTTTACCCATGAACCACATGAAAGCATTTCTTCAAACAAGGAAGGTTGCATATCCGGATGATGATCAAAGACAACCAAGGAAAAAGGCTGTTTGATTTTGTCAGTCCAGAACTTACTGACATAATGATAATTCCCAGAATCAATGAAATGAATACCATCTGGAGCAAATGGTTCCATTCGTTGCCTTAGTTTCAAGGCGGCTTCTTCATCGCAATAGCAATCCGTACCATTTAAGTCTGTACAATCAAGCCACTGGAAACGCTGATTCCGAATAAAACGCTCCTGCTCGTACACATGCGTGAAATTCATCAAAAGAATATTCGGTTTCATCTTATTATATGCCCATTACAAAATATGCCTGCAGTTTTGTTTCTACAGGCATAGGATTCATTACTTCAAAGACTTTCCTTCCGAAAATGCATTTCCCACCTTCTCTCCGATCACCAGATAATGATGATGAATCGGATCATAAGTAATTGGTTTCAGTTTAGACGGATCAATCTTCCCTTCTTCAGACAAGATTGAGTCGTCTGCCGATACATTGACGATACGTCCTACCAAATGGCAAGTTTCGGGATCATACGACACCAGCTCACATTCCAGAGTCATAGGTAACTCGTTTATCACCGGAGCATTGACAAATTCAGCCTTCGTCGTATGAAAACCCGCTTTCATTACTTTATCCGGTTCTTTCTTACCCGATACGAGGCCTACATAATCACAGGCCTTTACCTGATCAGCTGTCGCCATACTTATTGTAAAGGCCTTAGATGTAAGAATATTATGTGTCGTCTGATGCTCTTTAGCCAGACATAGACACACCATATCGTCCGTATAAATACCACCCCAGGCTGCATTCATGGCATTAGGTTTTCCTTCTTCATTATAAGCTGCCACGATGAAAACCGGCATAGGATACAACCATGTTTTAACACCAAAATTCGTTCTCATCTCTATTTCTCCTTTCTTTTTCTGGTTATATATATTTCCAACATCCTTCGATTGCCACCTTGATTACACCATCTTTCCGATTCTCAAAGATGTGATAGGCTTCTTCTATTTCACGCAACGGAAAACGATGCGTAATTAAAGGTGTTGTATCTATCTTCCCTTCCGCGATCAAACGCAGGATTTCCGCACAATCGCATCCGTCAACTCCGCCGGTCTTGAAGGTAAGATTCTTTCCATACATGTCTGGCAACGGTAATACCTGTGGACGATCGTACAAGGCAACGACCGTTACTATGGCATTCGGTCGGGCACATTTCCACGCCAACGTAAAAGAATCATCAGATCCGGCTACTTCAATCACCACATCGGCTCCTCCATGCTCACTTTGCTCACCAACAAACGACTGACAATTGTCTGGTTCAACAACAAGTACCTCCGGATAATGTTCCTGCACAAAACGAATGCGTTCTTCCGATTTCTCACAAACGATAATCCGGCGCGGATGTTTCAACATCACACAAAGCAGCGTACAGATACCCGTTGGTCCTGCCCCGATGATCAAAACCGTATCTTCCGGTTTGATTTCCGAAATACGGGCAGCCCAAAATCCGGTGGCTAAGATATCACCTACAAACAAAGCCTGTTCATCAGTTACTTTATCCGGAATACGATTCAGGCCCTGATCAGCATACGGCACCCGAACATATTCAGCTTGTCCGCCATCAATACGGCAACCCAATGCCCAGCCCCCGTTCGGATCCTCACAGTTATTGACATAACCATGACGACAAAAGAAACAATGACCGCAGAATGTCTCGACATTTACCGTTACCCGGTCACCCGGTTTTACCGAAACCACATCCGAACCTACTTGTTCCACGACACCGACCATTTCATGTCCTACCGTAATGCCTGGTACAGCCCGCGGAACGCTTCCATGTTTGATGTGTAAATCGCTGGTACAAATACTTCCCAACGTAACACGGACCAAGGCATCCCGACTATCTTGTATTTGAGGCTTCGGTTTCTCACACAAGGCAAATCTGCCTTGCTCCAAATAAGTATAAGCTAACATAATTACATTTTCTTATTTGTATCCTACGAACAAAGATAATACAGCTACACGGATAATACAACTCTTTATTACTTTCCTGGATAAGCCATGAGACCTAAAAATAATTCTCGTGAGTTTCGTTTTCGATTCTCACGAGAATTACTTTCAAATCCCGTTAGATTTTACTTCGCGGTTTGCTGGTCAACAAAAACCAGGCGATCGGTATCATAACCTCTGGCTTGTAATTTACGGAGCAATTCATCCCGGAGCGTATCGGGTATTGTCTTGTTGCGGCTCATAATCCAAAGATATTTATCCGAACTGCTCCCAATCAATACATATTGATAGTCGGAATCTATTTCCAGCACATAATAATCGGCATAGAACCAAAGGAAAAACGATACTTTCAGTTTTCCGGGATCATTCGGATCAGGTTGCTTGGCTTTTCCCTTGATCTGTTTCAGTTCTCCGTTCTTCCAACCTTCATTCAGTACTTCTATTTTTCCATCTTCCCGCAAAGAATATGTTGCCGAAACATGAGTCATTTCCTTCTCAAAACGATGATCATAACGGGCTATTTCATACCAGCGTCCCATAAAACGATTCAGATCTAACGACTGTACTGTATGGTTATCAATCGTATCCATCGGATTACTTTTAGAAAAGCCACAGGCACTTATGCTGAAACAAGCACAAAATAAAAGAAGCAGATTTTTCATAAGCAATGATTTAAACAGGATTCAGTACTGGCAAATATAAAAAAAGATCTTGCTACTTCATCCTGTAACAAGATCTTTTCTTAGAGGTTCCTGGCGGATTCGAACCGCCGTAAACGGTTTTGCAGACCGCTGACTAAGCCACTCATCCAAGGAACCAATTATATTTTAATTTACACAAAAGACTATCACCTCAAACTGGAGGTTCCTGGCGGATTCGAACCGCCGTAAACGGTTTTGCAGACCGCTGACTAAGCCACTCATCCAAGGAACCAAATCACCAACAACCCTGTTGTTTTTCTTTTGCGATTGCAAAGGAACGAAATTGTTTTGAATCTGCCAAATTTTTCCTTGATATTTTTATCTGCTGACTCATTCTACGCTCTTTTTGTAGCTTTTAGCATTTTCCTGACTCAACGGTTCTGAACTGATAAAGGCATTATACTAACCCGATTATTTGAATAAGTAGAAAAAAAAGAGTTAATTTGCAATCGTATATTTTTAATGGATAAAAAGAATCATGACTTATACAGAAACGGAAATTCCAGGCGTGTGGATCATTGAACCGAAAGTATTCAAAGACGCCCGCGGTTATTTTATGGAAGCATTCAAACAAGAAGAATTTGACGCGCACATTGGTCCTACCCGCTTTATACAGGATAATGAATCCTGCTCATCGAAAGGTGTATTACGCGGACTGCATTATCAGCAGGCTCCTTATTCACAGGCCAAACTGGTACGCGTCATTAAAGGATGTGTGCTGGATGTAGCTGTCGATATCCGGAAAGGATCTCCCACATTCGGTAAATACGTAGCCGTAGAGCTGTCAGACGAAAACAAACGTCAGCTTTTTATTCCGCAGGGTTTTGCCCACGGATTCCATGTCTTGAGCGATGAAGCCATCTTTACATACAAAGTGGATAATCCATATACGCCATCGGTAGAGAGAAGCATCCGGTATGATGACCCCGACATTCAGATCAACTGGGGAATTCAATCACCCGAGGAAGTCAATCTTTCAGAAAAAGACATGAAAGCTCCATGGCTGAAAGACGCCGATATTAATTTCACCTTTTAAGAAACAATCCAGATGAAGACTTATTTAGTGACAGGCGCCGCCGGTTTTATCGGTGCCAACTTTATCAAATATATGCTGGCCAAATACGACGATATCCAAATTGTTGTACTTGATTTGTTAACGTATGCCGGCAATTTAGGAACCATTGCCAGCGACATCGACAACAAGCGTTGCTTTTTTGTCAAAGGAAATATCTGCGACCGCGAATTGGCTGATCAGCTGTTTGCCAAATACGCATTTAATTATGTAGTCAATTTTGCCGCTGAAAGTCATGTAGACCGTAGTATCGAGAATCCGCAGCTCTTCCTGCAAACCAATATCTTAGGTACACAGAATCTGCTGGATGCTGCCCGCCAGGCCTGGACAACCGGCAAGGATGCGACCGGATATCCGACATGGCGTACCGATGTTCGTTTCCACCAGGTTTCTACCGATGAAGTATATGGCAGCTTAGGTGCTACCGGATATTTTACGGAAACGACACCTCTTAATCCGCACAGTCCGTACAGTGCTTCCAAGACAAGCGCAGATTTGTTTGTACAGGCTTATGCCGATACCTACAAAATGCCTGTCAGCATTACACGCTGCTCCAACAATTATGGTCCTTATCATTTTCCGGAAAAACTGATTCCGCTTATTATCAAGAATATTCTGGAAGGAAAGAAACTGCCGGTTTATGGAGACGGTTCGAATGTCCGCGACTGGCTGTATGTAGAAGACCATTGTAAAGCCATCGATCTGGTGATCCATAAAGGCAAAGCCGGTGAAGTTTATAATGTAGGCGGACATAACGAGAAGACCAACCTGGAAATTGTTAAATTGACCATTCGTACCATCCGCCAGTTAATGGAAGAGGAACCTCAATACCGGAATGTACTGAAGAAAAAGGAAATGGGTGCAGACGGACAGCTTTCTATTGACTGGATCAATGATGACCTGATCACATTCGTTAAAGACCGCTTGGGACATGACCAGCGATATGCCATTGATCCTTCCAAAATCCAGAGAGAACTGGGTTGGCTTCCGGAAACCAGCTTCGAGACAGGTATTGTCAAGACTATCCGCTGGTATCTGGAAAACCAGGCATGGGTGGAAGATATCACCGGAGGCGATTATATGCAATATTACGAACGGATGTATAAAGGACGCGAACTCTAAAAACAAATTACCATGGACTTCCGATTAAAGGTGTTTTACAGTGTAGCTACCAATCTGAGCTTTACCAAGGCTTCGCATGAGCTGTTCATCAGTCAGCCGGCTATCAGCAAGCATATCCGGGAACTGGAGCAACGCTTCGAGACACCTTTGTTTGAACGTAATGGAAACAAAATACAACTGACGCGTGCGGGAGAATTACTGCTCTCGCATGCCCAGTCGCTGCTGGCAGCTTACCGGCAGTTGAACTTCGAAATGAATCTGCTGACCAATCATTTTTCCGGAGAACTCCGTTTAGGAGCCAGTACTACGATTTCGCAGTACGTATTGCCTCCGTTGTTGGCTAAATTCATGAAGAAATTCCCAGACATCAAGCTGTCTCTTTTAAACGGGAACAGCAATGACATCGAGCGCGCCCTGACTGAAGGGAAAATAGATGTAGGACTCGTGGAAGGCTGTGCTCATTTGAATACCCTGCACTACGAACCGTTTATGAAAGACGAGCTCGTAGTGATTACGCATACCTCTTCTTCTTTGGCTATCCACGATAAGCTTACGCTCGACCAATTCCGTTCACTTCCCTTTGTATTGCGGGAGAACGGTTCCGGTACCTTGCAGGTTTTGGAATCAGTTCTGTCTGATCATAAAATAAAATTATCACAACTGAATATCCTAATTCAATTAGGAAGTACGGAAAGCATCAAATTATTCCTGGCCAATTCAGATACCCTCAGTGTTGTATCCATCCGTTCCGTAGCCCGTGAAATCGTAGCCGGAGATTTTAAAGTCATTGATGTTCCAGACTTAAAGATGGAACGCGAATTCAGTTTTGTACGGCCTTTAGGACGGAACAGCGGATTAGACGAGAACTTTATCCGCTTTGTTCTCCGTAACGCCACGTGATATAACCTGAAGTTATAAGCTATAAAAATTTACCGTTCGCTTTTATGAATAAGTTACTGTACCTTTGTCCCCCGAAAACAAGTAACATCATAAAAGTAAAAAGATATGTTTAGCGAAAAAAGAGGAAACGTACTTCACGGAATTTTGCTGATCGCCCTATTCTCCTGCTCAGCATTCTACATTGCAGAATTTGATTTCATCAAGAATCTTTCTTTCAGTCCACTGATCGTAGGTATCATCTTGGGTATGCTGTATGCCAACAGCCTGCGAAACCATTTACCGGAGACTTGGGTTCCGGGTATTCAGTTTTGTACCAAACAAATCCTGCGCGCCGGTATCGTACTCTACGGATTTAAACTGACTTTCCAAAGTGTCCTGGCCATCGGTCTTCCGGCGATCCTGATTGATTCCATCATCGTTATCGCTACAATCCTGTTGGGAATCTTCCTGGGCCGCATATTAAAAATGGACAAAGACCTGGCCTTGCTGACATCAACTGGTAGTGCTATTTGTGGAGCAGCTGCTGTCCTCGGTGCCGAACCCGTAGTCAAAAGCGAAGCACATAAAACGGCCGTTGCTGTATCTACCGTAGTTATCTTCGGTACCATCTCTATGTTTATCTATCCGGCCTTATATCGTGCCGGCATCATCGACCTGACTCCTGAACAGATGGGTATTTACACCGGTTCTACCTTGCACGAAGTAGCACACGTAGTAGGTGCAGGAAACGCGATGGGAAAAGAAATCTCTGATGCAGCCATCATTGTAAAAATGATCCGTGTCATGATGTTGGCGCCGGTACTGGTAGTGATGAGTTTCATGCTGGCTCGTACAGCTGTTAAAGCGGTCGGCAATGCAGGCAAGGCAACTAACGAACGACGCAAGATCACCATTCCCTGGTTTGCCTTCGGTTTCCTGGCAGTTATCGGTTTCAATTCATTGGATCTGCTGCCGACTCCGGTTGTTACGACCATCAATAACATTGATACATTTATGCTGACGATGGCTATGACGGCACTCGGAACTGAAACCAGCATCGAGAAATTCAAGAAGGCCGGAGCCAAACCCTTCCTGCTGGCAGCCCTGTTGTATATCTGGTTACTTGGCGGTGGTTACTTGCTGGCTAAATATGTAACACCTATTTTAGGATAAACAGTCTGTTACAAGAGATATTCAGAAAAGGAGAATAAGGGACAAAACAACCTTTATTCTCCTTTTTGAACAATAAAACTACCAAACGAACCATTTAAGTTCCATAAAACTGTTCCGGCATATTAATAAATTGACATACCTTTGTAAAACTTCAAGTCGGCCAAAATTCAGATAGTAACTATCTATGATTTTGGTCTTTTTTTACGTTAAAAGGAAAGTTATGGATTATGCAATTATAGCTGCTGGCGAAGGTTCTCGCTTAGTACAAGAAGGTATTAAATGGCCCAAACCGCTTGTCCGGTTAAACGGCATACCTTTAATCGACAGACTAATCAATATATTCTTGAAGAATGATGCATCTTCAATCCGTATCATTGTCAATGAAGAGATGACTGAAGTTCAAGAACATCTGAAAAGACTGAAACTGCCGGTTCCTTTTCATCTGCTGATCAAGTCGACCCCCAGTTCAATGCACAGTTTCTATGAATTAAGCCGTCATTTTGGGACAGAAGAACTTTGTCTTACAACGGTTGATACGATCTTCCTTGAAGATGAGTTTTCCCAATATATTCGTGAGTTCCAATCAGCAGCGGAATTAGACGGACTGATGGCCGTTACTGATTACATCGACGACGAAAAGCCGTTGCATGTAAAAACTGACGACAACATGTTCATCCAGGCATTTCTGGATCAGACAGAAACGCCTCAATATGTTTCTGGTGGAATCTATTGCCTGAGACGTCCGGCCATTCAGGTTTTATCCCGCTGCATCGAGCAGGGCATGTCGAGAATGCGTAACTACCAGCGCCAACTCATTGCAGAAGGTCTGACGATTAAAGCGTATCCTTTCAGTAAAATTATCGATGTTGATCATGCCGACGACATCCGGAAAGCTGAACAGTTTGTAACATCCAAATAAACGATTACAAAATCATGGAGGAAATGACTATTGCCGGTATCCGTCGGGGAAACCGTTTTTCGCCCAACCATATCGGAAACGATGCGGCTATCTTCACTCTGGCTGCAGAACACTTAAGGGAATTAGGTTGCCAAGTCAACGAATACATTGAATCAGACTTATTATTGTATGACCTGAAAGAGAAGGCCATCTTCAATATGGTCCGCGACTGGAAATCGATTTACAAACTGCAGGAACTGGAAGATCAGGGACACATTGTAATCAATTCGGGTTACGGGATTAAAACTGTACACGCGAGAAGATGACGCGCCTTCTGCTTGACCATCATATTCCGCATCCTACCAGTTTATTCCTATCAACCCAGGTTGATCCGACTGAAGCACTTGAAGAAGCCGGACTGGATCACTGCTGGATCAAACGAGGCGACTTCCACGCGATCCATCGCGAAGATGTAACGTATGTACGCAACCGGGAAGAAGCTAAAAGCATACTGAAAGAATATGCCATCCGTGGGATTCCATCGGTAGTTATCAACGAACATCTTGTAGGCGATCTGGTGAAATTTTACGGAGTTACCGGAACTGATTTCTTTTACTGGTTCTATCCTTCCAACAAGCATCACAGTAAGTTCGGATTGGAAACCATCAACGGGACAGCCCATGGCATTCCGTTCAGTCAGGACGATATGCAACAAATCTGTAATGAAGCAGCCCGCATTCTGAACATTCATATCTACGGAGGCGACTGCATCATATCGGAAGAAGGAGAAATCCATATCATCGATTTCAACGATTGGCCCAGCTTTGCCCCATGTCGGGAAGAAGCGGCGCCTTATATCGCCCGTCGGATTTACGAATTAATCACGAAATAAACCGGAAGACAAATCATATAATCATGGCAACCCAAACAAAACAAAAACCGACCCTCGAATCGACACTCAAGTCGATGGATACCGAGGAGTTTATCGATATACATTTTTACCGGCCAATCGGATACCGATGGGCTTTGTTCTTCAACAAATTGGGTATCTCTCCCAACACTGTCACCATCGCCAGTATCTTTATTGGAGCGGCAGCTGGTATCTGTTTTTATCCGCATAACCTGACGATAAATATCATAGGTATGTTACTGCTGATCTGGGCCAATTCGTATGACAGCGCCGACGGTCAGCTGGCACGAATGACGGGTAAGAAAACTCCGCTCGGACGTATCTTGGATGGTACGGCAGGCGATATCTGGTTTATCTCCATCTATGCGGCTATTTGTGCACGACTCACACCACAATGGGGCATCTGGATCTGGGTTTTCGCCCTGGCAACCGGTTTCTTTCATAGCAAACAGGCGGCGATGGCCGACTATTACCGGAACATTCATCTGCTCTTCCTGAAAGGAAAGGCCGGAAGCGAGCTGTCTCATTCACCTGTTCTGAAAGAGAACTACAAAAAGATGAGCTGGAAAAAGGATTTCATCTATAAGTTGTTCGAAACCTTCTATATCAATTACACCGTCGGACAGGAGCGGCTGACACCGAAGTTCCAGCGTATGATGCAGATCATTCGTCAGGATTATCATGACCAGGCTCCTGAATGGTTCCGGACAGCCTTCCGGGAAAAGAGTCTGCCGCTCATGAAATATACCAATATGCTGTCGTTTAATACGCGCGTCATTGCTTTGTTCGTCTCCTTGTTCATCGATATGCCGTGGCTATACTTCACTTTCGAGATCATCGTTCTGAATGCGATGCTGGTCTATATGATCAGGCGTCACGAACACATCTGCCAAGAGTTTACCCAAGAATTAAAAGAGCGTTGTCAAACAAACTCATGATAAAAAAGAACGGTTATGCTTACAACAGATAAGATAAAAGGAATCATCTTCGATTACGGAGGAACCATCGACAGCAACGGTCTGCACTGGGCTGAAGTCATCTGGAAAGCTTATGAAGCAGAAAAAGTAACAGTCGGAAAAGCCGACTTCCGAAACGCATTCATTTACGGCGAACGGACAATGGGGAAAAATCCACTGGTCAAACCCGAACATACATTCCTCGATATGCTGCGTATCAAGATCGACCTGCAGCTGGAATGGCTGAAAGATGAAGGATTCATCTCTCCTGCCGACGCCTTTCCGCAGAAGAAGGAAGACATTGCCCGGTGGAGTTATGCCTATGCACAAAAACATATCGACACGGCCCGTCCTATTCTGGAACAATTGGCACAAAGATATCCGTTAGTCCTGGTATCGAACTTCTACGGAAACATCGCATCCGTCCTGAAAGACTTCCAGCTGGATCATCTTTTTCAGACGATCATTGAATCGGCTGTCGTAGGGATCCGAAAACCGGACCCGGCAATTTTCCAGTTGGGTATCGACGCATTGCACGCAAAAGCCGATGAAATCGTGGTCGTAGGCGATTCGTACGATAAAGACATCGTCCCGGCAACGACCTTAGGTTGTCAGACGATCTGGTTGAAAAGTATCGGCTGGAATCCGTACACCGGCAAAGAAACCGCCGATATCGTCATCACCGATTTCCCAGAACTAAAAACGGTCTTCTCTCTCCAATAAAGGCATCAAGAACAAATCCTCTCTATATAAGAGAAATCCGGACTGATTGGTGTTTCTTCCATCAGCTCGGATTTTTTATGTTTTTATCCGAATAATTAGTCCTTTTCAAACAAGAAACTAATCACAATCATCTGACTTATTATCTTTCCGACGGTCGGAGGAAACTATTCCGCTGATCGAAGGATATCTTTCCTCCGACCGTCGGAAAGTCATCCTCCGGATGTAGGAAAGATAATAATTCGTCAGTTTGCTGCTAATGCCTCGGCAGACAAGCCTTAGTCTTCTGCCGGGAAGAACAGTCAAGCTTGGTATTCTCCACAAAATAATGTACCTTTGTTTGCCTACATGGGTAAGAATTTGTAAAACGGGGAAGATATGTATTTCAAGGATATCATCGGACAAGAGGAAATCAAGAATCATTTGATACAGACGGTACAATCGGGTGTATTGCCTCATGCCCAGTTGTTTACCGAACAAGGCGGCACTGGGGCCTTTGCGTTGGCACTGGCTTACGCCCGTTACCTGAACTGCCCGAACCGGACGGATACCGACGCTTGCGGACATTGCCCGTCGTGCTTGAAATACGATGAACTGGCTCATCCTGACCTGCACTTTGTCTTTCCGATCGTAGCCAAGAAAGAGAAGAAAAAAGAAATCTGCGACGACTACCTGCAGGAATGGCGGGCTTTTCTGCACGAGCATACCTATTTCAACTTGGATCAATGGCTGGACTTCATAGATGCCGGCAATTCGCAGGCCCTCATTTATTCGAAAGAGAGCGATGAAATCATCCATAAACTGAGTCTGAAAATCTATGAAGCCGAATATCGGGTCTTATTGGTCTGGCTTCCGGAAAAGCTGCACTTGAGTTGTGCCAACAAACTTCTGAAGATCATTGAAGAGCCGCCAGCTCATACAATCATTCTGATGGTATCAGAACAGCCGGATCTGATTCTCGGAACCATTCAGTCGCGTACGCAGCGCATCAATATCCCACGGATTCTGCCGGAAGACTTGGCAAAAGCCATGCAAAGCCGCTACGGCCTGTCAGCCGAAGATGCCCATTATGTCTCGCATTTAGCCAACGGAAGTTTTCTGAAGGCGGTCGAAGCCATCAGTGTCAACGAAGAAACACAATTCTTCCTCGAGCAATTTAAGACCGTGATGCGCAACTCGTGGGCCCGCAATGTAAAGGCCATGAAGGAACAGGCCGATGTACTGGCCTCCATCGGAAGGGAAAAACAGAAGAATTACTTAGCTTACTGCCAGCGGCTGGTGCGTGAAAACTTTGTCTATCGTTTCCAGGCACCCGAACTGAACTACATGAACCGGGATGAGGCGGCTTTCGCCGTCAAGTTCTCCCCTTACGTCAACGAACGCAATGTCATTGACCTGATGGACGAACTGGCGAAAGCTGAGCTGCACATCACCCAAAACGTCAATCCCAAGATGGTATTCTTCGACCTTGCCTTGAAAATAACGGTATTGATCCGCCGCTGATCAGACAGTCTTCGTATGATCAGCTGGATATACAATCCCTAACTGACGGCGAACCTCGTCGATAATCTCAATCGTAATCAGGGAATTTTCGTGACTGTTTATTTCCGATTCCAGCTTTCCGGCCTGCACCAGACTGATAAACTCGGCCACTTCATAATAATACTCGTCTTTATCCGTTACCGCCGAAATGTCTTCGACCGGTGTCAACGGGCCTTTCCCCGACGAAGCTACCGGGCGGGCCTGCCAGGTGACGCGACTGATCTGGTTGATCTTATCCAGCATGAAATTCCCGTCCTCCCCTTCTATTTCCGTCGGTAAAGACGAATTGGCAATCTTCGAATACAGAATTGTTGCATTCATCCCTTCATATTCAAAGTTCACGGCACCTTGTCCGTCGGTTCCGGTAGAAAGGACAACACCCGAAGCACTTACCTTCTTTGGCCTACCGAACAAGACCACCATCGGATAGACCGTATAAACGCCGATATCCATCATCGCTCCATTCGACAACTCAGGTTTAAAGGCATTCAGAACAATTCCTTCCTTAAACTTATCATAACGGGAAGAATACTGACAATAAGAAGCGAAGTAACGCCGGATCACACCAGCCTTCGGCAACGCCTCACGCAATACCTGGAAGTTAGGAGTCAGAGTCGGCTTCATGGCTTCCATCAAAGTAACACCATATTGGCGGGAAGCAGCGATCATTTGTTTCACTTCGTAGGCATTCGAAGCCATCGGCTTTTCACACAAGACATGTTTCCCATGCTTCATGCACAAGATACTTTGAGCCGCATGCAAATAATTCGGAGTGGCAATATAAACGGCGTCGATCAGCGGACTTGCCGCCATCTCTTCCAGCGAAGTAAATGTATAGGGAATATCATACTTGGCCGCAAACTCATTTGCTCTCTCCTGCGTACGAGAACAAACAGCCGTCAGTTCGAAGCGCTCGTCCTGCTTTGCTCCGGCAATCACCCAGTCGGTTATGAAATTCGTACCAACGACACCAAAACGAATCTTATTCATAGATACAACAATTAATAGGATTTTACAGACAATGACATACAAGAACAAGTAAACCAGGCTTTAGACAGGATCTATCTAACAACCTGGTTTACCTATTTTCACCGTATCTTATCGTCAAACTGATTATTTACGGAAAGGAGCTTTCACTACCTGAGCCTTTAAGTTACGGTTACGAACCTGAATATAAATCTCAGAACCGACCTTCGAATAAGCAGTCTGAACATATCCCATACCGATACCTTTCTTCAATACCGGAGACATCGTTCCGGAAGTAACCGTACCAATGACTTTGCCTTCAGCATCCACGATGGGATAACCATGACGAGGAATACCTTTGTCTACCAATTCAAAGGCACACAACTTACGGGTAACGCCTTCTTTCTTCTGACGTTCCAGTTCAGCCCGGTTCGTGAAGTTCTTGCCATCGACAAACTTCGTGATCCAGCCTAAACCAGCTTCAATCGGAGAAGTTGTATCATCCAGGTCATTACCATACAGGCAGAAGCCCATTTCCAGACGAAGTGTATCACGAGCACCCAAACCAATCGGCTTGATTCCTTCCGGCTTGCCAGCTTCAAAGATGGCATTCCAGATCGTCATCGCATCACTCGGATAGAAGTAAAGCTCAAAGCCGCCGGCACCGGTATAACCTGTATTCGAAATGATCACATGCTTACATCCGGCAAATTCACCTGTCGTAAAGGCATAATACGGAATAGCCGACAAATCAACCGGAGTCAGACGCTGCAATACCTGCAAAGCCTTCGGTCCCTGAATAGCCAGCTGAGCAATGTTGTCAGAGGCATTTTCCAATTCAGCGCCTACTGTATTATGGCTGACACACCAGTTCCAGTCTTTTTCAATGTTAGCCGCATTTACTACCAGCATATATTTCTCCGGCTCATAATGATAAACCAGCAAATCATCAACGATACCGCCCTGTTCGTTCGGGAAACAAGTATATTGTGCCTTACCGATAGGAAGAACAGAAGCATCGTTGGAAGTAACCGACTGAATAAACGCCAAGGCATTCGGGCCTTTTACCCAAAATTCACCCATGTGAGATACGTCAAACACACCGACACCGTTTACAACCGTCATGTGTTCGTCGATAATACCTGTATATTCAATCGGCATATTGTAGCCTGCAAATTCATGCATCTTAGCACCCAGTGCAATATGCACGTCTGTAAAAGGAGTTGTTTTCATTCTTTCACGATTTAGATTTATTCTAATAGATAATATTGTTTACAAAATTACTTCGTTGCCACCAATTCTGCAATCTTAACAACCGTTTCCATGCTCTTCTGCAAAGAAGGAACAGGAATATATTCATAACGTCCGTGGAAATTATGACCTCCGGTAAACAGATTCGGACAAGGCAAGCCCATAAACGACAGGCGTGCGCCATCGGTTCCGCCACGAATCGGCTTGATCTGCGGTTTCACACCGACAGCTTCCATCGCTTCCGAAGCCAGATCTACGATGTATTTCTTCGGTTCCACGATTTCCCGCATGTTATAATACTGATCGTGCATTTCCAGAGATACCATGCCCGGATACTTTTTATTCAGCTGTGCAGTGATCTGTTCCAACAACTGCTTCTTCTGTTCGAACAACTCACGGGAATGATCCCGGACAATGTACTGCAAAACGGCTTGTTCCACACTACCGACCATCGTAGTCAGATGGAAAAATCCTTCATAACCGTCGGTTGTTTCCGGACGTTGGTTGGCCGGCAACTGCGAAGCAAACTCGACCGCCAGCAAAGAAGCATTCACCATCTTGTCTTTTGCTGTTCCCGGATGTACATTCCGTCCGCTGAAAACTATTTTAGCTGCTGCCGCATTAAAGTTCTCGTATTCCAACTCTCCGATTTCTCCTCCATCAACCGTATAGGCAAATTCACAACCGAACTTTGCTACATCAAAATGATCGGCTCCGGCACCAATCTCTTCATCCGGCGTAAAACCAATCCGAATCTTGCCATGCTTGATCTCCGGATGTTCCTTCAAATAAGCCACTGCTGAGATAATGGCAGCCACTCCGGCCTTATCATCGGCGCCTAATAAAGTCGTTCCGTCGGTAACAATCAAGTCCTGTCCGATGTATTGTTCCATTTCCGGGAACATACGCGGTGAAAGAACAATATTCTCGGCTTCATTCAATACGATGTCGCCACCTGCATACGCAACGATCCGTGGTTTAACCCCTTCGCCCGACATATCAGGACTTGTATCCAAATGAGAAATAAAACCAATTGTCGGCACTTCATTATTTCCCATATTCGACGGTAAAGTTGCCATCAAATAACAATTATCGTCCAGTGAAATGTCTTCCAGGCCCAGAGTTTCCAGTTCTTTTACCAATGCTTCTGCAAACACACGTTGTCCGGAAGTACTCGGCGTCACACCTGTTTCTTCATCCGACTGCGTGGCAAAAGTTACATATTTTAGAAATCTATCTACTACTGTCATCTTTATTCGGTATTAATATTTATCGATTTTCATTATCAGGGCTAAAATTAGAAAAAGCGGATGAATTAACCAAATAAACCGAATGACAGCTCGAGCGAAAAGAGGAAAATTAAGAAAAGATAAAGGAAGGCAACAGAAAGCGGACAAACTGATACAAACAAAAAAAGGATCTTCAGCCGAAGATCCTTTTTTTTGCGGGGTGAAAGATGGGGCTCGAACCCACGACCCTTGGAACCACAATCCAATGCTCTAACCAACTGAGCTACATTCACCATATTGATCTTAAATGAACCTCGCCGCCTGCGGGGTGAAAGATGGGGCTCGAACCCACGACCCTTGGAACCACAATCCAATGCTCTAACCAACTGAGCTACATTCACCATATTGGTCTTCAGCAGACGCTGTTTCTTTAAGACGGTGCAAAGGTAAGTATATTTTTTAATTCTGCAAATATTTCGCGTATTTTTTATTCTAATACATGCTCCGAAATCCAAACCAAAGACAAAATAAACACGGTAAGCCAGACAATCCCATAACTGCCATAAAGCAGAAATGTCTTAAGAACAGCTTTGCCCCAACTGCTCCGTGAATAAACCCGGCGAACAGCCATGATGCTATATACCAGGAAGTAAATCCACAAAAGCCCATAGAGTGTTCCCCAATGGCAACCTAGCCACCAAAGGAATAGCATGACCGCCATGATAATCAGCAATACCGAATGCAGATGCAAGGCAAATACCAAATGTGACATGTAGCCTAACTTCTCTTTTCGGAAAGATAACTTCAACAGCAGGGCAAAGACCGGAATCAGAAGTAAGGCAATCAATGGCCAATTAGAGGAATACCAGGAAACCAGACGGTTGTATTTCCATTCCGAACGCAGATCTTTCAGTTCCCGCTTTTGTTGCTTGGCTACATCAACACGTGCCTGGTGAAGCGAATCTTTTTCCAACACAAAAATGGTGTCCGATTTCTCCCAGGCCTGAAAGTCTTCCTGAAAAACCACTTGGGCCAACTGTATCCGAAACGTATCCTTATAAGGAGATTCCAATGTACGGAGCACAGGCTTATATGCCGACAGCATAGCCGTATCTGTTACAGTCCAGATAATCGTATCTTCCAGACCAGACTGAGCCATAACGGTTTCATACGAAGTCCTATTTCCAGCTTCTTCCGCATTTTTCAGGACCTCCCATTCTGCCATTTCCTCGGTATGTGCCTGCAACTCTTTCCAGTCATCGAGCAGCGAAAAGGCAAAGATGAAGAACAAACAGGATAAGAACATGAACAGGCGCAACGGATGCACATACGAATTAATCTTTCCGGCATTAAACTCGCGGGTCAAGAAGCCCGGACGACGGAATAAATAATATAAGGTAAGCCAGACTTTACTGTCGAACTGATAGACATTCTCAACGTATTGCTGCAGGTATTTCCAGAAAGGCTGCTCGATATCCAACGCATACTGGCCACATTGCGAACAATACATTCCTTTCAGTTTCTTTCCGCAGTTCTTGCAATAGGAATAAGCCGGAGTCCGTTTCCGACGGACACGCTTCAGACGGCGGTATTCAATCTGACGGGATAATGCCTCTTTCCGCTTCCGGATTTTCTCTTTCCAAACAGTTAACTTCATTTCACTTTCCTCCCTTTACATATACTCCGTAAAATCCACATGGAACAGATGGACGGCACACCAAACTAAGGTACCGATAAACACACTGCCTAATATTACCATATAAAGCACATAAAGCAAACCCGTTTTTATGAATGCTTTCACCCAACCGGTCTGTTCATAAACCTGATGAATAGCAATCCACATATACAACAGGAAAAGATTCATCAGACCAAGTGATACTTCCTTCGTATAAGGAGTCTTGACATAGTAAGCCCACAACAGATTTACCGCTACCAGCAACAATAGCACGGAATGCAAATGCAGGGCAAAGGCATAATGCTTCATGTAAGTCATTTTCTCTTTCCGGAAGAACAGCTTCAGCAAAAGGGCAAAGACCGGAATCAAGAGCAGCAGGATAATAGGCAGATAAGTTGAGTACCACGACACAAAAGCGCCGAAGTTCATCTCTGTCTCGATCTTATTCAGTTCTTTTTTCACCTCATCAGGTTCCGAACCGAAATAAGTCTCGTCTTCAGCCAAAGCATATACGCTATCTTGAGCCGTTATCGGTAACAGATATCCTTTCTCCAGCAGGATTTTCGGAACCGAAAAACGCAAGGTATCACCCAATTCTGACGGCAACGGCTTACTCACGCGTCGCATCGTCTTCTGCATGACCGAATCTCCACAGAAATAAATGGTGGTATCTACGGCAGCGGCACGTTCCTCGGCACTCAAATCGTCATACCAGAAATCTATTACATCTTCTGATAATTCCATCTGAGTAATCACATCACCGGCAGATACTTCAGATGGTTCTCCTACTTCTCCTTCGACAGACCAATTTATACTATCCAGCGAACTGGGGATCAAGGCAAAGAAAAACAAGAAAAACAAGCACGACAGAAACATGAACAAACGCAACGGATGCACATAAGAATTGATCTTACCAGCATTGAACTCACGCGTCAGAAAACCGGGACGGGTAAAGAGATAATATAAGGTAAGCCAAACCTTGCTATCGAACTGATAAACATTCTCGAAGTATTGAAGGATGTATTTCCAAAAGGGTTGCTCAATATCCAAGGCGTATTGCCCGCACTGGTAACAATACATGCCGTCCAGTTTGGTTCCGCAATTCTTACAATAGGTATATTGGGGAGTTTTCTTCCGCCGTACACGTTTCAAACGCCTGTATTCGATCTGGCGGAGAATTTTCTCTTTGTGCTTTTGCAATTTAGAGAAGAGCGTTTTGCCTTTCATTGTTAAAATCAACTTAGGTTTATATTTTCATGGTAACCAATACATGAAAAAGTTTTAATCGGTAATCTTTCCTTACTCTCTTTACACAGAAAAATCACCGATTAAAACTTACTACAGCTCGTATTTACTTATAAATCTCTTTTTTCCCTGCCAGCAAGGTGTTTCGCATCAATGAAATAATCGTCATCGGTCCTACTCCGCCCGGAACCGGACTGATGTACGAACATTTCGGAGCGACTTCATCGAACTTCACATCTCCGCAAAGACGGAAACCGCTCTTACGGGTTGGATCAGGAACACGTGTTGTACCAACATCCACAACCACTACTCCTTCTTTCACCATATCACCCTTCAGAAATTCAGGAACACCCAAAGCTACGATGATAATATCTGCCTGCAGACACATCTCTTTCAGATTCTTCGAGCGGCTGTGGCAAACCGTTACCGTACAATCACCCGGATAAGCCTTCTGCATCATCAGCGAAGCCATCGGCTTGCCTACAATATTACTACGTCCTAATACGACACAATGCTTTCCTTGGGTTTCGATATGATAACGCTTCAGCAACTCCAAAATACCGGCCGGTGTAGCTGAAACGAAGCAAGGCAGACCAATCGACATACGTCCGACATTGATCGGATGGAAACCGTCCACATCCTTGCGGTAATCAATAGCTTCGATCACCTTCTGTTCAGAAATGTGTTTCGGCAACGGTAACTGAACAATAAAACCATCTATATCCGGATCATTATTCAGTTCATCCACCTTACGAAGTAATTCTTCCTCCGTTACATCCGCTTCGTAACGGATCAAGGTTGACTTGAAGCCAATCTCACCACAAGTCTTCACTTTGCTGGCCACATACGTCTCGCTGCCGCCATCATGTCCTACCAGAATCGCAGCCAAATGCGGTACTTTGCCACCTTCTGCCTTGATGCGGGCCACTTCTTCGGCCATCTCCTGCTTCATCTGGGCAGCAGTAGCCTTTCCGTCTAACAATTTATATTCCATGATATCTGATTAATTTATCTTCTGAATCCAAATCCCGGCATTTTCGGGAGTTTCATATTTCCAGACTTCGCATTGGTCAGCATACGCATCATCTTGCGAGTCTCGTCAAACTGCTTCAGCAACTTATTTACTTCCTGGATGGAAGTACCACTACCTTTGGCAATACGCTGACGGCGCGAACCATTCAGGATAGCCGGGTTCTTCCGTTCTTCAGGAGTCATTGAATAGATAATCGCTTCAATACTCTTGAATGCATTATCATCGATATCCACATCTTTCAGGGCTTTTCCAACACCCGGAATCATGGATGCCAGTTCTTTCAGGTTACCCATCTTCTTGATCTGCTGGATCTGGGCAATAAAATCATTGAAGTCAAACTGATTCTTGGCGATTTTCTTCTGCAGACGCTTAGCCTCTTCTTCATCATATTGTTCCTGGGCACGTTCTACCAACGAAACGATATCACCCATTCCCAAAATACGATCGGCCATACGTTCAGGATGGAATATATCCAACGCATCCATCTTTTCACCGGTTCCGACGAATTTGATTGGTTTGTCTACAACTGTACGGATAGACAATGCCGCACCACCACGAGTATCACCATCTAACTTAGTCAAGACAACGCCGTCGAAGTCTAACCGATCATTGAATTCCTTCGCTGTATTGACAGCATCCTGACCGGTCATGGCATCTACAACAAACAAAGTTTCATTCGGATTGATAGCAGCCTTGATTGCGGCGATTTCTTTCATCATCTGCTCGTCGATGGCCAGACGACCGGCTGTATCGACAATCACCAGGTCATTGCCTTTAGCCTTTGCTTCTGCAATAGCATGCTGGGCAATCTCAACCGGATTCTTATTTTCTTCTTCCAGATAAACCGGTACACCAATTTGTTCTCCCAGCACCCGTAATTGCTCGATAGCTGCCGGACGGTAAACGTCGCAGGCTACCAGCAACGGCTTCTTGTTTTTCTTGGTCTTCAACATATTGGCCAGCTTGCCAGAGAATGTGGTTTTACCTGAACCTTGCAAACCCGACATCAGGATAACAGCCGGACGGCCTTCCAGATTCAGCTCGGCAGTAGTTCCACCCATCAACTGAGCCAGTTCATCATGGACGATCTTTACCATCAACTGGCTTGGCTTAACCGAAGTCAGCACATTCTGTCCTAAAGCCTTTTCCTTTACTTTATCCGTAAACGTCTTGGCAACCTTATAATTGACATCGGCATCCAATAACGCACGACGTACATCCTTTAATGTTTCCGCAACATTGATTTCGGTGATTTTACCCTCACCTTTCAGCAACTTAAACGAACGCTCGAGGCGTTCACTCAGATTGTCAAACATATAAATATCTATTTTTCGATTATCCAACAAAAATGCGTTTCAGGAAAGACCTTCATCCGCTTCTATTTCATTAATAGGGAACAAAGGTACAAAAAAACACAAAATCATGCCTACCTTTTTCTAAATTCATGCCTGCCTTTCTACAAAAAGTCGAACTTCCTTACATTCAAAATCAGGAAACAGATTCAGTAAGAACAGACGAATATATAAATTCATACAAATAGAACATCTCTTTCTACAAAGAGAATCCTGAGCATGGAACAGATAAATTACCTTTGCAGCAAACATTAAAACGAAACAGTATGAAACGAATATGGTGTTACTTATTTGCATTTTGCTTGATCTCGCCGGCAAAGGCACAGCTCACACTGGAAAGTTGCCAAGAGAAAGCATACAATAACTATCCGCTTATTCGTCAGTATGCTCTGATAGAAAAGAGCCAGGCTTATAATCTGTCAAACGTCCAAAAAGGAAATTTGCCACAAATCTCCTTACAAGGAAAGGCCAGTTACCAGAGCGACGTAACGTCTTTGCCTTTCGACTTTCCCGGAGTACCTGATGAATTACAGCCTCATGATCAGTATCAGGCTGTAATCAATATCCAACAGAACATATGGGACGGTGGGAACATACAAGGTAGAAAAAAAGAAATCACAGCGCTGTCAAAAGAAAGACAGGCTGAAATAGATGTCGATATGTATGCCCTCCGTGAACGGATCAATCAGCTATACTTTGGCCTGTTGCTATTGTGTGAACAAATCAAACAAAATAAACTTTTGCAAGAACAACTTTCTCATAGTCTGAATCAGGTTACGGCCTACTGTCAGAACGGAATAGCCAATCAAGCAGACATTGATGCCGTCAAAGTGGAACAGATTAAAACAAGACGAGAAGCCGTTGCCCTTCGAAGCAAGCAAGAGGCCTATCTGCGGATGTTATCACTCTTTATCGGTGAATCACTGACAGACAAAACCCAACTGGAAAAGCCGCTAGCTTCAGAGCCTTTGACAAACGAGATTAACAGACCGGAGTTAGCCTGGTATTCTGCCCGACAACAACGACTGTTTATTCAAGAGCAAAATCTGAAAAACAGCTTTATGCCTCAATTCAGCCTGTTCGCCCAAGGTGGCTATGCTAATCCGGGATTAAATATGCTGCAAGATAAGTTTCAGACGTATTACATTGTAGGAGCACGACTGAACTGGAATTTCGGAGCCCTTTATTCCTTTAAGAATGACCGGAGGAAAATTCATACAGAACAGGAAATGATTCGGAACCAGCAAGAAACTTTCCTATTCAACACCCGCTTACAGCTGACAGAACAAACTTCAGCCATCCAAGCTCTTCATCAACAAATGACAGAAGATGACGAAATGATCCGCCTGCAAACTCATATCAGAGAGACAGCTGAAGTGAAGGTGAAAAACGGGACTCTTTCTGTCATAGACATGCTCCAGGAAATAACGAAAGAAAGCATGGCTAAACAACAGAAAGCCGTACATGAAATCCAGTTACTGATGAATATCTACCAACAAAAACACATCTCTAACCATTAAAAAAGAAAAGGAAGATCTATATGAAGAAAATAAGTATTTGGACCGTTCTATGGTTGGTTACATTAACAAGCTGTAAAGATCAATCTGCAGCATATGACGCAACGGGTACATTCGAAGCGACAGAGATTATTGTTTCGGCTGAAGCAACCGGAAAACTCATTCATTTTGATGCCGACGAAGGCAAACAATTGCAGAAAGGAGAAGAAGTCGGATTGGTTGATACCACCCAGCTTTATCTGCAAAAGCGGAAACTGCTGGCAAACATGAAATCAGTAGAGTACCAAAGACCGGATATACAAAAGCAGATCGCTTCTATCCGAGAACGAATCGAACAGGCCCAATCAGAAAAGAAACGAGTAGAAAACCTGCTAAAGTCGGATGCAGCCAGTCGGAAACAACTAGACGACTGGAATACGGAAATACAAGTTCTGAACAAACAGCTGGAAGCCCAGCAGTCAACGCTCCATAACAGTACAGCGAGCCTGAATGAACAAAGTTCGTCGGTTGCCATTCAAGTAGCACAAGTAGAAGACCAATTGCAGAAAAGCTGTATCTGTGCTCCGATTCAGGGAACGGTATTGGCAAAATACACAGAACCGGGCGAATATACCGCTCCCGGCAAACCGCTCTTCAAGATAGCGGATACGGAACATATGTTCTTACGGGCCTATATTACTTCCAGCCAGCTTTCGCAAGTAGCAATCGGACAATCAGTCCGTTTATATGCAGATTTTGGAGATGACAACCGGAAAGAATACCCAGGAACAATCTGCTGGATCGCTGATCAGGCGGAGTTCACTCCCAAGACGATCTTGACCAAAGACGAACGGGCCAATCAGGTGTATGCTATCAAAATAGCCTTTCGCAACGATGGCTCTGCCAAAATAGGAATGTATGGAGAAGTTAAATTCACAACCGATGAAACCACTGATTGAAGTCTCACATATCAGTAAGCGTTACCAGCATGTACAGGCACTGGACGATGTTTCATTTTCCGTCAATCAGGGAGAAGTGTTCGGGATTATCGGCCCGGATGGCTCCGGGAAAAGCACGCTGTTCCGTATCCTTACCACGCTATTATTACCAGATGCCGGACAAGCACATCTTAACGGTTTTGATACCGTGAAAGACTTTCGGGAAATACGAAAATGTATCGGTTATATGCCAGGCAAATTCTCCTTATATCCGGACCTCTCCGTAGAAGAAAACCTAAACTTCTTTGCTACCGTATTCCAGACAAGCATCGAACGGAATTACGAGCAGATCAAAGATATTTACAGACAGTTGGAACCTTTCCGCAAACGGCGGGCTGGAGCTTTATCCGGTGGTATGAAACAGAAGCTGGCCCTTTGTTGTGCCTTGATTCATCGGCCCATTGTCCTGTTTCTGGATGAACCGACCACCGGTGTCGATCCTGTTTCCCGCAAAGAGTTTTGGAATATGCTCCATCGGTTAAAAGCGCAGCAGGTTACGATCCTTGTTTCAACACCCTTCATGGATGAAGCCCGCCAATGTGACCGGATTGCTTTTATGCAGGAAGGACGCCTCAAAGGCATCGATACGCCGGAAGTCATCCTACGGCAATTCCACGACATACTGTGTCCACCGGCACTCCAGCGTGACCGGAGCATGGACAGTGAGACAACCATCATTCAAGTGAAGGATTTGGTAAAACAGTTCGGTCACTTCAAAGCCGTAGATAAGATTTCATTCGAGGTGAAACGAGGAGAAATATTCGGTTTCTTAGGAGCGAACGGAGCAGGAAAGACGACAGCCATGCGGATGCTTTGCGGACTCAGCAAACCGACTTCCGGAAAAGCCGTTGTTGCCGGATATGATGTCAATACCCAGGCGGAAGATGTCAAGAAACACATTGGCTATATGAGCCAGAAGTTTTCTTTATATGAAGACTTAAAAGTGTGGGAGAACGTCCGTCTGTTTGCCGGTATTTACGGAGTTCCGGCTTCTGAAATACCCATGCGTACGGATGAGATGCTGCAACGGATCGGCCTGAGCAATGAGCGCGAAACGCTGGTTGGCAAACTGCCTCTTGGCTGGAAACAAAGACTAGCCTTCTCGGTATCCATCATCCATGAACCGGAACTGGTATTCCTTGATGAGCCGACCGGAGGCGTCGATCCCGCGACCCGGCGTCAATTTTGGGAATTGATCTACCAGGCAGCCGAACGGGGCATCACGATATTCGTCACTACTCATTATATGGATGAAGCCGAATATTGTGACCGCATCTCAATGATGGTAGATGGAAAAATCAAAGCCATTGATACACCGGAGCGACTCAAGAAACAGTATCAGGCGCAGAACATGGACGAAGTATTTCAACAACTGGCACGTGGTGCCATCCGTAAAGCAGATTGAATTATGAAACAGTTTTTGGCTTTTATCCGGAAAGAATTCTATCATATACTACGGGATACCCGCACGATTATGATCCTCTTACTCATGCCCGTCATACAAATCGTACTCTTCGGTTTTGCCATCTCTACCGAAGTCAAGAACATACGCACCGTTGTTCTAACGCCTGATTATGACATGACCGTACAGAAAATCGTCGACAAACTCGGGGCAAACGAATATTTCCAGATTGTCCAATTGGCTCATTCACCCAAAGATATTCAACAGGCCTTCCGCCAAGGAAAGGCTGACTTGGCCATCATTTTCCCCCATCAATACAGTAATCACATCTACCAGTCCGATCAATCCGTACAAATCATGACAGATGCCTCAGAGCCCAACCAGGCTGTCATGCGGAGTAATTATGCCCAGCATATTCTATCCCAGGCCGAAACTCAATTAAGAGGGATGAACACTGCTCCGGCTGTGGTTTCGAATATCCAGTTACTGTATAATCCGCAGATGAAAAGCGCTTACAACTTCGTACCGGGCGTCATGGGACTGATCCTGATGCTGATCTGTGCAATGATGACTTCCATATCAATTGTACGCGAAAAGGAAACCGGCACCATGGAAATTCTGCTTGTCTCACCGGCAAAGCCGTTATCCATTATTCTGTCAAAAGCCGTTCCTTACTTTCTGCTCTCGATCATCAACCTGACAACAATCCTGTTGCTGTCCCGCTTCGTACTCCATGTACCGATTGCCGGAAGTTTACCCGGACTCTTGGCGGTCTCTTTACTATTTATTCTTGTCTCCCTTGCTTTAGGCCTGCTGATCTCAAGCATCACAGAAAAACAGGTTGTGGCCCTGCTCATATCGGGGATGGTATTGATGATTCCGACCATACTACTCTCCGGCATGATCTTCACAATTGAAAGCATGCCACCTGTTCTTCAATATATATCTAATCTGATTCCGGCACGCTGGTATATAGAACTGGTCCGTAAAATCATGATCGAAGGCGTACCTCTGCGCCTTTTATATCCTGAAATAAGTATACTGGTCATTATGGGTTGTTTCTTTGTCGTCATCACATACCGGCGATTCAAAAGTCGGTTGAATTAAATTCTTTTGATTATGCTAAGCTATCTGATAGAAAAAGAGTTCAAGCAATTATTCAGGAACAGTTTCCTGCCGAAACTCATCGTTCTGTTCCCCTGTCTTCTGCTCATTGTATTTCCCTGGGCAGCTACGCTCGAAGTACAGGATGTCCGCCTGGCTATTATTGACCAGGATCACTCTCAGACCTCCAGACGCCTCATCCGGCAGATCGAGGCCTCGCGTTATTTTCGCCTTCAGTATATGGCGGTTTCCTACGAAGAGGCACTTCAGGCCATCGAAAAAGACCAAGTTGACATCATCCTGCAAATACCCGATGATTTCGAGAAAGACCAAGTCATGGGCAAACCGGCCGAAGTACAGATTGCGGCTAACGCTATCAATGGCATGAAAGGGAATTTAGGCAGTTCTTATCTGGCGCAGATTATCAACCGTCAGCCTGATGCAGCCTCGGTCCGTTACCTCTACAATCCGCACCTAGACTACAAACATTATATGGTGCCGGCCCTGATGACCATGATGCTCTTCCTCATCTGTGGTTTCCTGCCAGCCCTCAACATCGTCAGTGAAAAAGAAAGTGGAACCATCGAACAGATCAATGTCACCCCCGTGAGTAAAGTTGTCTTCACGCTGAGTAAACTGATTCCTTATTGGCTTATCGGTTTCTTTGTACTGAGTGTCGCCATACTGCTGGCCTGGCTCATCTACGGACTTATTCCGGCCAGTTCTCTTTCCACCCTTTATATCGGTGCCGGTATTTTCATCTTCTTAGTGTCGGGTGTGGGTATCACCATTTCCAATTATTCCAGCACCCTGCAACAGGCTATGTTCGTCACATGGTTCTTCGTTATCATCATGCTTTTGATGAGTGGTCTGTTCACTCCGGTCGGGAGTATGCCGGAATGGGCACAAGCCATAGCAGCATTCAATCCTTTAAAGTATTTCGTAGAGTTTATCCGGATGGCTTATCTCAAAGGAAGCAGTCTGGAGGAAGTCGGCAAGCCATTGGGCTGCCTATTGGGATTCGGCCTTTTGTTCAATGCCTGGGCGGTATGGAGCTATCGCAAACAACAATGAAGGATCAAAGAAGAAGACATAAAAAAAGAGGATTCAATGTGAATCCTCTTCCTTAGTTGCGGAGGCCTGATTCGAACAGACGACCTTTGGGTTATGAGCCCAACGAGCTACCACTGCTCCACTCCGCGATCACGCCTTGTAATCATTGTTTCTTGATTACGGGTGCAAAAGTAGAAAACATTTTTTACTTTGTCAAGTATTTCACGTATTTTTTCTTCTCATCCACCGCAATCAAGAAATCAACAACCATGCTATCAAACACTTATATCCGTGTTAAATATTATCAATAATCAGGATATTCATCCGATTCATACAAATGTAAGCGGTTTTTCAGTCTGAAGATCTCATCTTGCAGTTGTTCAACCCGCTTTAACAGATGGTGAATGGCATCTATACCTTCCAGATTAATGGACAGATCATAATACATCCGCGTGTATTGTTCAACATCTTTCAATTGTGAAACTGGCAAGTATGATTCATCATTCACAACATTTAAATCAATCAGTCCGCCTTCATCCAGCAACAGGATAAACTCCGGATCGATATGACATTTCTGGCAGTATTCACTGACAATAACATATTCTGTATCCATAATTCCTACGTATTAAGTTATGAAAGATGTTGTATCTGACGGAACAGGTTCTTCTGTTCTTCGCTCAAGTTTGTCGGAATGTTGACGGTATAGGTAACAATCAAATCACCAAACGAACCCTCCTGCTTGTAGACAGGGAATCCTTTTCCTTTCAAGCGGACTTTCGCATTATTCTGCGTACCCGGCTTGATTGCCAACTTAACCTTTCCATTCAACGTATCTACAATCTGTTCTCCACCCAAAACGGCTGTGAACAAATCCAGTGATACGGTAGTGTACAAATCATTGCCCTCACGTTTGAACTGAGCATCCGGTGTAATGACAAAAGTGATATACAAATCACCTGCCGGACCACCATTTACACCCGGTCCACCTTGGCCAGCCAACTTAATGGTCTGCCCATCGGCTACACCTGCCGGAACCGTAATCCGCAGATTCTTTCCATTTACTGTCAGAATCTGTTTATGCGTTTCTGCAGCCTCACGCAAAGTCAGATGTAACTCTGCCGTATAGTCTTGTCCACGAAATCCATAGTTGGCTTGCCGCCTACCGCCTCTACGCGAACCGAACAATGATTCAAAGAAATCAGAAAATTCGCCCTCATTCTCTCCTGAAGATGACCAGAACGAAGTATGGAATCCTCCATTCTGCTGATTACCATAAGCCTGCTTTTGAGCTTCATATTCATCGGCATGTTTCCAGTTTTGGCCATATTCATCATATTTTTTCCGTTTTTCGGGATCACTTAAGACCTCGTTGGCTTCATTTATTTCCTGGAACTTCCGATGTGCATCCGGATCATTCGGATTCAAATCCGGATGATACCGACGAGCCAGCTTCTTGAAAGCCTTTTTAATGTCTTCCTGAGAAGCATCTTTGCTCACACCAAGAATGTTGTAATAATCTATATAAGCCATACTCAAATCAATTATTTATTAAATAACTTCTACAAGAAATATTCCAAATGCATCGTCCGGCCGTATAAATATCGTTAAAGAGGACCAGCTTCAGGCTTTATACTTAATCCAACGGATAATTTCTGCCACAGACGGCTTCTTTCCGTACATCAATATGCCCGTCCGATAGACCTTGCCGGAAACCCAAACACATCCATAGGCAGTCACAAACAGCAAGACCAACGAGAGAATGTGCTCCCACAAAGGGATGTCATAAGGCAGACGCACCATCATCACGATCGGCGACGTGAAAGGAATCAGCGAACACCAGAAAGCCAACGGGCCGTCAGGATTCTCCACACTGTAAATACCGGCATAGAAACCGAACAGGATAAAGATCATCATCGGGGTCATAAACTGGTTGGCATCTTCCGGCTGGTTAATGGCACTACCGATAGCCGCAAACAGAGAAGCATACAAGATATAACCACCGATAAAGTACAGCAGGAAGTTGATGCCCAAGGTAGCAATCGGAATAGAATGAATGATATCCTGTATCTTCAACACCGTCGGATCAACCGAAGTCATCATAGCCGCCTGATTCATGTTGCCCGACATCATCATGTCGGCCGTTTGTGTAGCATCTCCGCCAAAGAGGAACAAACTGCCTGATACCAGCACCGTCGTCAAGACAGCCCACAGAAAGACCTGAGTCAACCCGACCATGCCGATACCGACAATCTTACCCATCATCAGCTCAATAGGTCTCACCGACGAAACCATCAGTTCGACAATACGGTTGGTCTTCTCTTCCATCACGCCCTGCATCACCATCGAACCATACATCAGGATAAACATATAAATCAGGAAGGTAGACACAAATCCGATCACAGTCATAACCTCTACAGAAGAACTGCTTTCCGAGCCATCATCATCCCACTTGACTGTCTGGACATCGAACGATACCTTACAGTCGTCGATGATCTGCTTCAAATCCGGTATCTGATAGGAATCCAGCTTTTCCTGTTCCAGCATAGCTGACAGCTGACTGTTTACTTCCCGCTTCAATCCCATTGGAATCTGTTTCTTGGAATACAGGGTGGCCGCATGAGGTTGTTTCAGCAGATCATCCGTAATAAAGAGAAATGCTTCCACTTCCTTGTCATCACTCTTCCGGTATTCTTCCATATCGCCTTCTGCCGGAACAAACCGGTATTCATCGGTATTCTTGAATGCCGGGGCATATTTACCAACCTGGTCCAACACCACAATATTCTTCACCTCATCACTTTTCAGGTTTGCCAACCAAAGCGGCACAAACACCATGGCCGCAAAAAGAACAGGCGCCAGAAAAGTCAATAAAAGGAAAGACTTCTTACTTACACGCTGTAAATACTCACGTTTGATGATTAGTCCTAATTTACTCATGATCGGTTGATGTTAAAGGATGATTGGCTACTACTTGAATAAAAATATCGTGCATTGACGGAACTTCTTCCTGGAAAGAAACAATCTCCAGCTGATCGGTCAGCTGACGGAGCAACTCGGAATTGGTAACTCCTTTCTGCTTTTTTATACGGATTTCCAATTCACCGCCTGTCAGTTCTTTCCGGCCTTGCTCTTCAAACAGGGAAGAATTCAGTGTCGGCAAGGCTTCCGCCCCCTGTTTTACCCGTAAGGCATATTGATAAGACTTGAACTGCTCGCGAACTTCCTGCACTGAACCATTCAATACTACATGCGAATGATTGATCAGTGCGATATGGTCGCATATTTCTTCAACCGAACCCATGTTGTGGGTTGAGAAAATAATCGTATGTCCTTTATCTTTCAGTTCAAGGATTTCCTGTTTCAGCAATTCTGCATTCACCGGATCGAAACCACTGAAAGGTTCGTCCAAAATCAGAAGCTTGGGCTCATGAACAACTGTTATAATAAACTGAACCTTCTGCTGCATTCCTTTTGACAGCTCCTCCAGTTTCTTGTTCCACCAGGGCATGATGTCAAACTTCTCAAACCAGGCTTGCAGACGTTTCTTGGCTTCCTGGTAGGAAAGACCTTTCAGCTGAGCCAGATAAATAGCCTGCTCTCCTACTTTCATTTTCTTGTACAAACCGCGTTCTTCCGGTAAATAGCCGATCTGATAAATATCATCCTGCACAGAGGGGCGACCGTTGAACAATACAGTACCGCTGTCGGGTGCCGTAATACGGTTAATGATTCGGATCAGTGTTGTTTTTCCGGCTCCGTTCGGCCCCAACAATCCGAATATCTGACCTTCTGGCACTTGAATGCTGACGTGGTCGAGCGCCAGATGATTGGCATATTGCTTGACCACCTCTTGGGTCTCTAATAAATACTCCATTTTTATCTTTTACTTTTATAGTTTATTCTTCTCTATCCATTACATTTTCAATACAATCCGCTCTCCTAATTCTTTCGAAAGGACCTTTTTGATTTCATTCAGCTGGGCAATTTCTTTCATGATTGCCAGAATCTGCTCAGAATCGGCAGACGAAAGCTGCTTCAACTGTTCTTGTTTTTCCTTTATCCGACGCAGAATGTAGGCCTCTTTAAAGGCAAATAAATCACGTACCACCAGCTGATCCAATTTATCTTCTTCCTGCTCTACTTCCCGGAACTTGAAATGATATTTGCTCAACTGGTATTTCTCACTCATCAGATTGGCTGCTATCCGGCTCACCAACGGATCGGGATGCGCCAAGAAGTAACGATGGGCAATAAACGATTCCTCACCACAGCGATTGGCGGCCTCATCCAGCATCTGCTTGAATATCGGTGTATAAAACGACAAATCATCCCGTTCCAGATCATCCCGAATAAATTCAGCTACCCGGATCACGACATGTTCTTTCGTCTCTTCATCCACATAATCATATAAAATCCGCTCTCCATAACGTACGACATAACGCAATAAAGCAATTTCAAATGCTTCATACGGCGAACGCTGCCGGCTGACTACCTGCGTCTCTTCCACCGGAGCCGAAGGCGGCATCTCCGGCATTTCGCTGGAACTTGGATAATCTTCCTCTGGAGGTGGCGGAAAATCAGGAGGTAACTGTTCGGAAACAGCCTCTGCCTCAGCCACCGGCTTTTCCTGTATCGGCTCCGAAGCTCCCGTAATTGAATAATCAAGGGGCAAAATCTCTGTAGCAGCCCGGTTTGTGACAGGTGACGGCTGAGCCTGTTCGTTCTTCGACAAGCGCAATTTGTTCACCTGATTCAGAACAACCTGCTCATCAATCTCCATCAAGGCACTGCATTCCCGGATATAAATCGTACGGGTTATATCATCGGGTACAATCGAAATGGTCCGGATAATATCCCCAATCAAGGCAGCCCGCTTGACCGGATCGTTCCCTGCATCTGCCAACAGCAGTTTCGTCTTGAAGCGGATAAAATCGGTTTCGTGCTGACGGATAAATTCAGCAAACTCCGTTGCTGTATGCGAGCGGGCAAACGAATCGGGATCTTCTCCGTCGGGCAACAAGACGACTTTTACGTTCATCCCTTCGTCGAGCAGCAAATCAATGCCACGAATGGCTGCTTTAATACCGGCAGCATCGCCATCATATAATACCGTAATATTATTGGTAAACCGATGAATCAGGCGAATCTGTCCATGTGTCAAGGCGGTTCCCGACGAAGCCACCACGTTTTCGACACCCGACTGGTGCATGGAGATCACATCCGTATAACCTTCCACCAGATAACAGCGGTCGGCTTTCACAATGGCCTGCTTGGCAAAATAAATACCATACAGTTCATTGCTTTTATGATAAATCGGACTTTCGGGCGAATTGACATACTTGGCAGTCTTCTCATCTTTCTTTAAAACGCGTCCGCCAAAAGCAACGACTTTTCCACTCAATGAATGGACCGGAAAGATAACACGCCCGCGAAAACGGTCGTTCACATTCCCGTTCTCGTAGGCAATTACGAGTCCGGTTTTCTCCAGATATTCTTTCTTATATCCCTTCCGTATAGCTTGCTGGTATAAAGCGTCCCGCTGGTCCAGACTATATCCCAACTGAAACTTCCGAATGGTTTCTTCGCGGAAACCACGCTCGATGAAATACCGCATGCCGACTGTCTTTCCTTCCACATGTTCATGCAGCATCTGCGAGAAATACTGCTGTGCCCAGGCATTCACAATGAACATACTTTCGCGGTCGCTGCGGATGCGTTTCTCTTCATCGCTCAATTCCCGCTCCTGTATCTCTATATTATATTTCTTCGCCAGGAAACGAAGCGCGTCAAAATACCCCAGCTGCTCATGCTTCATGATGAAATGAACAGCCGTTCCACCTTCACCACAAGCAAAACATTTACATATATTCTTAGCCGGAGAAACATAAAACGACGGAGACTTATCATCGTGAAAAGGACAAAGCCCTACATAATTAACTCCTCTCTTCCGAAGTGTAACGAATTCAGAAACTACGTCCACTATGTTCGCAGCATCCAATATCCGGTCTATGGTAGGTTGATCTATCATCTTTTACTGTTTCCTTATTTTATAGACAAATGTACACGATATTATTTGACAAACAAACCGTTTTAATATTACTTTTGTCGGAACTATAAACATACAAGCAAAAACAACGCATAAACTCGACTTCTATGAATAAGCTATTACCCTTATTAATCGGGCTAGTCGGCCATTTGTTTATTTCCTCTGATTTAATGGCCCAATCGGCAACAAACGGCTTTACGCTTCCTGCCATTCCGGATACACTCCAGACAGTTGAGTCGCGTTCTTCTTATCTGGTAGCGCACTACTGGGACCGCTTCTCGTTTGCCGACAGCCTACAATTCATGAACCAGCCGGAAATGGTCGAGCAGGCTGTGGTCGACTATGTAGATCTTTTCCGCCTGGTTCCGGCAGCAGAAGCCGAAAACTCGTTGTCGGCTCTGATGGATCAGGCATCCGTTACTCTCAACGGATTCCTATTCTTTTACAATACTTTGGAGAAATATCTTTACGATGCGACTTCGCCGATGCGGAACGAAGCACTTTTTATTCCGGTTCTCCAAAAGATGATGGCTTCAAACAAGCTGAGTGATGACGACAAGCTGCGACCTGCCATGCTGTTGAAGTCGGTCAGCAAAAACAAAGTAGGCAGTATGGCAGCCGACTTCAGTTATACGAAGCCCGATGGCAGCCAGCACCGGCTTTCCGAAGTGCAGACTCCACTCATCCTACTCCTTTTCTTCGATCCGGAATGCGACGATTGCCATCAGGTCATTATGCGACTGGAGAAAACTGATGTGCTTAACCAGTTGACTGCCGACAGGCAATTAACCGTTTTGGCTGTTTATCCGGGAGAAAACAAACGCTTATGGCAAACCATGGCACAGCATATGCTTCCGACATGGGAAATAGGAATGGACGAATCACAGACGATCTACAACAAAGAGCTGTATGATATTCTGGGTTTCCCGTCCATGTATCTGTTGGACCAGCACAAAACTGTCATACTCAAAGATGCCAGTCTGACAGCTTTAGAAGAATACTTCGGGGCCAACGAAAATACACATAAATAGGTATTGTAAAACGACGAAGGTCTTTCTACTTTTGCTTGGGTCAGAAACAAATATATAATATTAAACAAACGAGAAATGGCAAACCATCACGAACATTCACATCATCACGAGCACCACTTAGTGCCGGCTTCGCTGAACAAAATATTCATCTTCTGCATCGCGCTTAACTTGCTGTTCGTCATAATCGAAGCAGGCGTCGGATTTATCTACAATTCATTGGGATTACTGTCTGATGCCGGTCACAACCTGAGCGATGTATTCAGTCTGCTGCTGGCACTCGTGGCGTTTCGAATGGCCAAGCTCCATGCCACCCATCATTTTACCTATGGATACAAGAAAGCGACCATTCTGATTTCATTAGCAAATGCCATGATACTGCTGGTTGCCGTAGGTGCCATTCTGATTGAAAGTATTTATAAACTGAAACATCCTGAGCCGGTATCGGGCGAAGCCATCAGTTGGACGGCAGGTATAGGTATTCTCATCAACGGACTGACTACCTGGCTATTGATGCGAGACCGGAAGAAAGACCTGAATGTACAAGGCGCATTTCTCCACATGATGATGGATACATTGGTTTCCGTAGGAGTTGTAATCTCAGGTATTTTAATCAGTTTCACCGGCTGGAACTGGATTGATTCGATTATCAGTCTGCTCATTGCCGCAGTCATTCTTATATCTACCTTCGGACTATTGAAAGAAAGTCTCTTCCTTTCTATGGATGCTGTCCCGGCCTCAGTTCATCTGGAAACCATCCAGCAGGAAATCGAAGCTCTTCCTCAAGTAAAAAGCTGGCATCACCTGCATATCTGGGGAATCAGTACTACCGAAAATGCGGCCACGGTCCATATTGTTTTGAACAATATTGCAGAAATGGAGACGGTCAAACCCCGCATCAAGCAGATCTTCCGCTCTGCCGGAATCTCACACAGCACCATTGAGTTCGAATCGGCCTCCTGCCAGTGCCATGAACAGGAATGCTCATAATTCAATTCTTTATATATGAACTATTGATCATAAACTCGTGACTTTCTAATACGAATCTCGTTACTTTTTAATTGTTTGACAGTAGTCGTAAAGCTTTTCCATATATGTGGTAAAGCTTTTTGACCTATATGAAAAAGCTTTACCACATCTGTCAAACAATTACTTTCTAACGAGAATCGAATTAATTTCTAACGAGAATCGAATTAATTTCTAATGAGAATTGAATTGCTTTCTAACGATAATCTATTTCTGTTGCCCGTCTTTTCCATCTAAAACTGATACCAATCCCGGTTCACGCACCTCAGTTCCTTTGGCACGCGTCAGGTTATCGCCTAATTCCTTACGCTTTTCGTCGGCGATCTTCATCAGCTTGGCGGCCCGCTCCGGATACTGATGCAACACATTGTAACGCTCTCCGGGATCACGACGCAAATCATACAGCTCGCTAGCACGCAGTTCGACCGTTGCCAAGTTACCGGGTTTTCCGTCGTTGCCCGGGGCATAAGCTCCGTAGGTTACATACTTATGTGGGAAAACCAGTTTAAATTCACCATCGGTGACTGCCTCCAAATCATTCCGATTATAATAATACACAAACGATTCCCGTGGATTTGCCTGTTCATCACCTTCTATCAACGACAAAATACTGACGCCATCAATCTTCCTGGGAGGTAACGGTGCTTCAGCAATCTCGGCAAAAGTAGGAAGCAAATCAATGTTCGAGGCCAGTTTGTTGCAAATCGTTCCGGCTTTCGTATGGCCTTTCCAATACATAATACAAGGGACACGGTTTCCACCGTCGAAGGTTGTGGCCTTAGCTTCCCGCAATCCGCCAGCCGAACCGGCATGATTTCCGTAATTCGCCCACGGACCATTGTCGGAAGTAATGACAATCAGTGTCTGTTCTTCCAAACCCAGTTCCTTCACCGTCTTCCAGACTTCACCAATACTCCAGTCTATTTCCATCATCACATCCCCAAAAAGGCCCTGCTCGCTCTTTCCTTTAAATTTATCAGATACAGCTAGAGGGACATGAGGCATACTATGTGCCAGGTAAAGAAAGAAAGGCTTATTCTTGTTCTTCCGGATAAACTGAACGGAACGCGTCGTATAGTCGGTAGTAAAACAGCTTTGGTCTGTATTGTAACCTACCACCTCATTCCCGTCGTAAGTAGGAAGATCCGGGAAATTGAATATCTCACCCTGCTGCGGATGAAACGGCCACATGTCATTCGAGTAAGGCAAACCATAATATTCATCAAAGCCATTCTGTAACGGAAGGAAAGCACGCTGGCTTCCCAGATGCCATTTTCCAAAGATAGCCGTACTATATCCTTTCTGTTTCAAGACTTCACCCAATGTCATTTCATCTGGATGAATTCCATAATCGGAATCAGGTCCGGGAGCACCTGAAAAGCCAATACGGTTCGGATAGCAACCCGTCAGCAATCCGGCCCGCGAAGCTCCGCTGATAGGCTGGGCAGCCAGGAAATGCGTAAAACGGACTCCCTGCGCCGCCAGTAAGTCAATTTGCGGTGTCTTGTAACCATAAGCTCCGTTACAAGAAAAGTCACCGTACCCCACATCATCCAGATTCACCAGAATAATATTCGTATAATCCGCCGCAAACACTGGTATCATTCCGGCAGAAAGCAACGTACCCAAAAGCCATTTCCTATTCATGATATATAGATTTTACGTTAATAATATAATGTATATTCTTCTTTTGCATACGAAAGTAGAAAAGTATTCGAATAAAAGCAACAAACAGTATGGTATAGCCCGTAGACTGAAGGTCAAAAGTTATTTATTCATAGAAATGTCATATCCAATCAACACTTTCTTCATATCAGATCATTTAATTTGCAATCAATAAAAAACAAACAAAAACGAAGAGATGAAGAAGTTTTTACTTTCTACACTTGTGCTTGCCTTTGTTTTCCATACAACCCAAGCTCAAACCAGACATGAAATTGATATCCCTGACTTAAAAGGATATCAGACATTAAAATGTGATTTCCATATCCATACCGTCTTTTCGGATGGATTAGTATGGCCAACGGTTCGCGTTGATGAGGCTTACCGGGAAGGACTGGATGCCATCGCCCTGACAGAACACATAGAATACCGTCCTCATCAGAAAGACATTCAGGCATCGCACAACCGGTCTTACGAGATTGCCGAACAAGCGGCCAAAAGTAAAAACATTCTATTAATCAAAGGAAGTGAAATCACCCGTTCCATGCCTCCCGGACATTCTAATGCCATCTTTATTTCTGACGCAGACTCACTGGATCAGAAAGATTATCGGGATGCCTTCCTGGCAGCCAAACGGCAAAATGCCTTTATTTTCTGGAATCATCCGGGTTGGGATGTACAGCAACCCGATACCACTCTTTGGTGGAACGAACATACGGAACTATTGGAAAATGGATGTATGCAGGGAATCGAAGTAGTTAACGGCAATTATTTCCCCGAAGCACACCAGTGGTGTCTGGACAAAAAGCTAACCATGTTAGGAAATTCGGATATTCATCAGCCTATCCAAGCCGACATCGACTTTGCCAAAGGAGAACATCGAGGCATGACACTGGTCTTTGCCAAAGAAAGATCCATAGAAGGCATTCGTGAAGCATTACAAAACAGAAGGACGGCAGTTTATTTTGGAGAAAACCTGATTGGAGAAGAAGTCTATCTGAAAGAATTATTCGAAAATGCCATAGAAATCAGGCAAGTCAAAAAGACCGACAAGGCGGTTGCTGTTACATTTTATAATCATTCAGACCTGACTTTCAAACTGAAAAAGACAGCCCATGATGCCCGTCTCACCTATTTCAGAGAATATACTATCGAACCTCATTGCCAGCATACAATCACCATCCAGCTCAATGAGGGAGTAAAATCCGGGAAAGTCAACTTCGAAGTTACCAATTTATGGATTGCTCCAAACAAAGGCCTGTCCTACTCTTACGACATTTAAGTAGTCCGTTATAAGTAACGTCAACTCTTTTCTTATATATTCAATAAGCAAGGCTGTCTGAAAACAAACCTATAATCAGACAGCCTTATTCTTTTATCCTCTATAAACAGAACTGTTACAACTGAGTCAGTTCCCCGGTAACAGAATTCATGATAAAACCACGCACTACAATATCAGAAGGAATCAACGGATGATGCTGTACCAGCTCAACAGACTCGTGAACAGCCTTCTCGGTATCGTCGAATCCACTCAGCCACGATTCGAAATCTATCCCGCAATAACGCATCATATCAATATGGTCTTTCGATATGCCGCGCTCCATCATATGATGAATCATCACGTCGCTGTCCATGTGCTGAACACCGCAATCAGTATGACCAATAATCATCACTTCCTTTACTCCTAATTCATAAATTGCCACCAATAAACTACGGATGACACTATCGAACGGTTGAGAAATGGTTCCTCCAGCATTCTTAATGATTTTAACATCACCGTTTTTCAACCCTAATGCTGCCGGCAGCAGTTCTGTCAATCGCGTATCCATACACGAAACAATGGCAATCTTCTTATCCGGATATTTGTTGGTTATATACTTTTCGTATCCTTTCCGTTCCACAAATTCCCGGTTATACTTTAAAATATCTTCTAACATGGATTTTTCGTCTGTTTGATTCTACAATACGTATGAGGTGAAAACCGTTCAAAATTAGCGAGATTTCAGCTTGACTGTATTTCTTCTGTACTAAAACATTTTAACGGCCGTATTTTTTGCCTTAAATCAAGAAAACTTTTTTACCATAAAAAAAACACGAAACAAGCATACATCATATAAAAATCAGTCGTACTTTTGTGTCGTAAAACATAACCGTTAAGCACAAAGGAGAAGTTAGAATAGGTTTCTTTCATAACAACAATGAAGCGTCATTGTAAAGAACCTGTCAAGGATAGCTTAGAAATTCTGAGTTGATTCTTGACTTTAGTAAATAGCAAAAAGATTGTTTAGGATAATTGACAGGAGAAAGAAGATTCGAAAAGGTTTTTAGTAGGTAGGTTTTCGATTTTAATATTGGTTGATTCATATTGTATTTTAGGTTTTATTTTGACTGAATCTTCTTTACAAACGTCAAAAGGTTGTTTAAAATTAAAAGTATGAAAAGGTTGGTTTCAAAATGGATGAAACTCTCTTCCAGCTGGTTGACAGTAATCGGCAGACTGGAACTGATGAAATGGGGATATGGCAGTTATTGATCATATCCCTTTTTTTATTTATGCCTTTCTTACCGAATACAGTTACCAGCCATTCAAATTCTCTGAATTACAGATGATGCCAAGCCCATTTTTGATAAATCTTCTATCAAATTTATAACGTCCAATCTCTTTATTTTCCATTTCTTTGTATAGAATCATCTAATCGTATACTCATATGAAAAAATTCTGTCTGCTTATCGGTTGGCTAATTTATAACTGCATCAGTTATGCTGCCCCACTAAAAGTATATCATCTGACTTGCGAACATACCCAAAATCCATTGGGAACCGACCAGCTACAACCGCGGCTAAGCTGGAAGCTGGAATCAGACGAGCGAAATCAATGCCAATCTGCTTACGAGATTCTGGTTTCGACCGACCGGGAAAAACTGGAAAAAGGGAAAGCTGATATTTGGAACAGCGGACGGATAAAAAGCGATGAAACCATTCTGATTCCCTACACTGGAAAGAAGCTGAAATCATTTACCCGTTATTATTGGAAAGTGAGGATTTATAACCAACAGGGAGAAGCATCCGATTGGAGTGAAACGGCCTGGTGGGAAACCGCGATGTTAAAAGCCGACGATTGGAAAGCAGCGTGGATTTATGATGGAAGCCAGGCTCCATCTGATCCGAATGACTTCTATAAAGACAATCCGGCTCCCCTATTCCGGAAAACCTTCCAGGCCAAAGCAAAAATTCAATCAGCCCGCTTGTACATAGCCGGTATCGGGTATTACGAAGCAAGCCTGAACGGTCAAGGGATCGGTGACAGATTGCTGGATCCCGGATGGACAAACTATGACAAAGAAATTCTATACAGTACATATGATATTACCGACATGATTCAAACCGGGACAAATTGCCTGGGCGTTGTGTTGGGTAATGGCTTTTATAATCCGATTCCCATGCCGATATTCAAGAATCTGCGTGAATATCTGACGATCGGACAACCCTGTTTGAAAGCCCAATTACTGATCACTTATGAAAATGGAAAACAAGAATGGATTTATTCGGATTCCAGTTGGACCTATGCCGATAGTCCTGTCCTGCGCAATAATGTTTATTTAGGCGAGAAATACGATGCCCGAAAAGAAATCAGAGATTGGGATAAGCCTATTTATAATGATGATCAATGGAAACAGGCAGTTCCAGTTCCAACACCGCCACAAGGAAAACTGACAGCTCAAATGCAACCACCCATCCGTATCCGTGAAATCATACATCCAACCCGTATGACAGAAACACGACGAGGAGAATTTGTCTTTGACCTCGGGCAAAATATGGCAGGAGTTGCCCGAATTAAAGTAAAAGGTCCGAAAGGAACACGCGTTACCATCCGGTATGGAGAAGATGTCTATTCCGATGGAAGTCTTAATGTGATGACATCTGTTGCCGGACAACATAAAACTGTCTGGAATGCCAATCAGGAAGCAGTCGGAGCTCCACCGACAGCCTGGCAGGAAGATACCTATATATTAAAAGGTGAAGGTGAGGAAATCTGGATGCCTCGATTCACCTTCCACGGATTCCGATATATTGAAATTACAGGCTGGCCCGGAAGACCTACATTAGATAACATTGAAGGAATCCGATTAAGTGCAGACCTGCAAACCACAGGACAGTTCACCTCATCAAACGAATTGCTTAATCGCCTACACCGCGTTTTGGATTATACATTTCTCAGCAATGTTTTCAGTGTAGAATCAGATTGCCCGGCTCGTGAAAAGTTTGGATACGGTGGTGACATCGTAGGTGTTTCACGTACATTTTGTTATTTCTATGACATGCATAATTTCTATGCAAAAGCGATTCGGGACTTTGCCAACGATCAACGTCCTTTAGGAGGATTCACGGAAACAGCTCCTTATAATGGGATAGCCGATCAAGGTTTGGGAGACGGTTCCGGTCCGATTGGCTGGCAATTGGCATTTGCATTCCTGCAAAAACAGCTTTACGAATATTACGGAGACAAACAAATCATAGAGAATTATTATCCTCAACTCAAAAGGCAAGTAGACTTCCTGGCGTCAAAAGCGGAGAACTATATTATTGGCCGTTGTATCAATGATCACGAAAGCCTGGACCAGCGTATTCCAGCCTTGTTTGCCACGGCACATTTTTATCACCATGTCCTTTTGATAACGGAATTTGCCCAACTGACAAATCGGAAGGCTGACCAGCAGCAATATGAGTCACTTGGTCAGCAGATCAAAACAGCATTCATCCAAAAGTTTGTTCAAACCAGCACAGGAAAGATTGGCAACGGAACACCTGCAGAACAGGCCTTCGGTTTATACTACGGACTTATCCCTGAAGACATAAGAACAAAAGTAATCCAACAATTACTTCAGGCCATTTCCGACCGGAACAACCACATAACCTCTGGTATTTTCGGTACACCGATCGTCCTTACCGTCTTAAGTGATTTGAACTTAAATGACATCGCCTATCAGATGGCTACACAAACAGATTTTCCAGGCTGGGGCCATATGTTATCTTCCGGCGCAACAACTTTATGGGAAACATGGAAGTATTCAGACAACGTATTCTCTCATAATCACCCGATGTTCGGTAGTGTCGGCGAATGGATGTATCAGTCACTGGCTGGAATTAAAGCTTTGTCTCCCGGGTTTAAACAGATAAGTATTCATCCTCAGGCAAGTGGTGATCTACAATGGGTTAATAGTAGCTATGAATCATCACGCGGGAAAATCACCTGTCAATGGAAAAAAGAAAATGGAACTTATACGCTTCAGGTACATATTCCCGCCAATACAAAAGCCCAAGTATTTATTCCTAATAAATCTTCATTCATAAAAGAAAGCGGAGAAAGTATCGCTTCTTCTTCCCTCATACAAATCATACGGGAAGAATCGGACCACTGCTGGATAGAAATTCCATCCGGAACCTATTTGTTCAGTTGCCCGATTCCACCAAAGAACTAATCAAGCATTCAGGATTTGCCAGAACCGTTCGGGAAGACAAATATTCCCGACGGGAATGGCTTCCTGAAACAAAGGAGCAATTTCCTCTGGCTTAAAACCGGCAATGCCACAACCTATCTCAGTTACCAAGAATATGTATTCAGGATGAGCTTTGGCAAAAGCTATGAATTCATCTACATACGGACGAATTGCCTCTACTCCACCATGCATCGTTGGAATACCATAAGTCTGACCTTGCAAGCCCACGCCTTGTCCCCAGACAGCACCCCATTTCCGATATGCCAATAAAGCAGCACCACCGCCGTGTTGTCCTTCCAGATTACTGCCAAATACAAAGATTTCATTCGGCTTCAGTTCCTGAATCCAATTACTTGTTATGCGTTGAGTATCCATATAGTTAAGTTTATAAGTTTTTGAGCCCTTCTGCTTTCAGCCATGTATATCTATAACAAAAAAGTATGTTACAAATATAGCCAATTCAGGCATACCATTTGTAACATACTCTGAAAAAGATTCAACAGCCGCACCTGACGGCTGCCTCATCTGATTTATAAATTACGAATCCAAATATTCCGATAAGCAACAGGAACACCATGATCCTGCAACAAAAGCGGCAAACGTCCGTGAGGCTTGTATGTCGGGAAACCAATATACGGAGTATTTCCTTTCAAAATATAATTGTTCTGAACTAAAATACCGTTTAATACCACTGTGATCATAGCCGGAGACTCCATTACACCATCTGTCCCAAAACGAGGAGCTTTCCAATAGATATCATATACCTGCCATTTTTCTGTTCCAGTGAATGCATTAGCAGCCGGAGCCTGTTGTTTATAAATACTTCCAACCATACCATTGACATATGTCGGATTATCTTCGCCGTCCAAGACTTGTACTTCATAAATACTCTGTAAGAAGATACCACTATTACCTTTCATCTGTAAAGTATTATTAGGACCTGGCTTCGGAGTCTTGAATTCAATATGCAGCTGGCAATCTCCAAAATATTCTTTTGTCTGAATTGTGCCAGTTCCAGGAACGACAACCATAGCTCCGTCTTCTACTTTCCATTTGGCATCTACTTTCTTTCCGTCTTTATCCAAAGAAACCCATTTTGACAAATCTTTTCCATCAAACAAGACGATCGCATCTGAAGGCGGATTTCCTGGTTTGTCACCCGGTTGAACTTTAGGAGGCTGCGGAGAATACCATTCTGTACATTCTGGAGCAACATGTCCTCCTTCTTGCGCACTCACTGTCGTAAAAGCGCAAATCAAGCTGATTAGCATAAGTACTTTTTTCATACAATAAAATATTTAGTTAGCAATAAATTAAATAACAAATTCCGTTTTTATAAGGCATTTTTCATGGAATCTGATAACAAAATAATACAAAACTTTCCAAATAGCCAAATGTTTTCTACACGATTGATCATTTACTTTTTTTCTTTTTTCCCTTCAAGCGCAATTTCTCTGCCAAGAGAGAATGACGTTCTGCCATGTCTTCATCGCCGGCCAGATGAAATAAATCAGCCAGATATTCATGTGTTGCAATATGTTCCGGCTTTACTTGAGATGCTTTAATAAAATCGGCTAATGCTTCTTCATAATGTCTTTGATAGTAAAATGTCTTTCCCCGATTATAGCGAGCCTTGAATGACTGCGAATCTAATGCAACAGCCTGGTTGAAACAAACCAACGCTGCATAGTCGTCACCCATATCAAATAATGTCACACCTTTTCGTACCCAGGCATCCACATAAGTCGGATTCATCTTAAGAGCTTTATTAAAACACCGGAGACCTGCTTCCAAATCATGAACCTTGGTGACACATTCATTCCCCATCAGATAATATTCGTGAGCATATTCTTTCATAACAGCTCTCATCTCATGCAGTTCTTCCTGTAATGCCTTGATTTTCTCCTTTTGGTTCACAAGTCGTTGAAGCTTCAAACGGATCAAGCGCTGCACGGAAGGACTATCCATTTCATTCCGCTTTTTGAGAGCTGAAGCAAATGCCTCAACAGCTTCCTGCATGTTCCGTTTATCAAAGCTCTGCGCAGCTTTTACATAAAGCATCTCAGCTTCACTTTCCCGAAGGCTTTGTTCTATAAGCCGACGATCATTGAACTGACGACTGAAATCTACTATTTCTTTTCTGATAAAAATATTCCGGAGAGCAACAGGTGCTTTCAACACTAAACCCTCAAGAGAAGTGCACCGACTCAAAGCCACATAAGTCTGACCTCCTGCAAAAACGCCACCACTCAGGTCCACAACAACACGACTGAAAGTCAAGCCCTGACTCTTGTGTACCGTAATGGCCCAAGCCAGACGAATAGGAAGCTGTTCAAACGTACCAATAACTTCCTCCTCAATCCGTTTCTCTTTCTCATTATATTTATACTTACAATTCTCCCACGAAGAACGTTCTACTAGATATTCTTTCCCATTCTCCAAAAGGACATATACATTTCCATCTTCATCAATACCAGAGACCATGCCAATCGTTCCATTCACCCATCGCTTGTCCCGATCATTCTCTATAAAAATTACTTGGGCTTTTTCCTTAATAGAAAGATTCAAGGCTGTAGGCAATGAAGACTCCGGAAAATCCCCATTAATTACTCCTTTCGAAACAAACTCTTCACCAGGCAGTTCTTCCAGTTTCCGCTCATTAATATAATCAACCTGATCACGTCGGGTTGCCAAAGTAATGTACATATCTTCATTCTTCGGTTCAAACTGCGGAAAACAACGTTCATTCAGAACATTTAAATCCAACGGACGCACCACGTTTGTCCGAATCTTATCTAAAATATCAATAAATACCGGATCGCGCTGACGATAAACTTTCTGTAATTCAATTGGGACCAGATGAATCTCATGGAACACACGAGCAGAAAAGAAAAAAGGATTCGGATAAAAAAGATTCAAGATTTCACGCTGATCAGACGGAACAACAGGTTCTAACTGGAAAACATCACCTACAAAAAGAAGCTGTTTACCACCAAAAGGCAAACGCATGTTACCCGAATATACCCGCAAGATCCGATCGACACAATCAATAATATCAGCCCGCACCATTGAAATTTCATCAATGATTACCAATTCGACCTCCTCTATAATCTTCTTCCGCTCTTTATTATATTTGAAGAAGTCAAAAATCCTTCCATTCTTCAAACTCAAGTCCGGATCGTCAGGTAACATCGGGCGAAAAGGCAGTTTGAAAAATGAATGCAATGTCATTCCTCCTGCATTAATGGCTGCAATACCAGTCGGTGCCAGTACAACATGTTTTTTCTTTGTATGCTGACAGATGTACTTCAAGAACGTAGATTTTCCCGTTCCGGCTTTCCCTGTAAGAAAAACAGACTGACGAGTATATGAAATCAGCTGAAGGGCTTCTTGAAATTCATTATTGTTCGTGTCTATAGTAAAATCCACAATATTATGAGTTTAGTTGACAAGTAAAAAATAACAAGGTTTCAAGTATAACAAACCCTGAAACCTTGTAGATCGAATCTTGTTAACTCTTTATTTAACAACTTTCTGTAAAGCCTCTTGTACCAATTTTTCCATGACTTTATAACCTTCCAAAGTTGGATGCACACCGTCTTTTGAATATTTCTCAGGCAAACCATCCCGTTCATCTTTCATTGCTGAATGATAATCTACATAGAGAATATTATGAGCATCGGCATACGCTTTCATCTTCGCATTCAATGCCTTGATTCCTTCTGCCGGTTTCAACTCCGGACGCCATCCAAACTGATAAGCAGGTAAAGTGGAACATAATATTACCTTGATATCATTAGCCTGAGCTAACTGAATCATAGAAACTACATTATCAAATGTCTGTTCAGGGGTCACAGCATAATCATTATGGGCTAAATCATTTGTTCCAGCCAAAATAACAACGGCTTGAGGTTTCAGATTAATAACGTCCTGACGGAAACGCATTAACATCTGAGCAGAAACCTGTCCTCCGATTCCTCTTCCTACGTAGCCGTTCTTCGTAAAGAAATCCGGATCAGCCACTGGCCAGCCGTCGGTAATAGAATTTCCCATAAACACAGCTTTTACAGGTTGCTGAATAGAAGCATTAGCCTCCTGATATCTTCCAAAATTAGCCCAATCTTTCAATGGCTCTTGAGCTGCTAACTGCAAGCAGCCTGCTATACACAAGGCTGCAATAAATAAATGTTTCATGATGTTATTATTTAAAGAAAACTTTGTCAACTAATTCATTTAATAGATTTCTTTCGCCACCCGACGCACACTTTCTGAAGCCATCATCGTATAAAAATGCAAGCTTGGAACACCGTGGGCAATCAAATCCTTACACTGCTGAATACACCACTCTACACCAACTTCCTTCGCTTCATCATCAGTTTTGCACTTCCGTAATTCGGCAGCAAATGGCTCAGGAATATCGGAACGGAACACACGAGGAAGCACCGTCAATTGGTTTCGAAACACAATAGGTTTAATCCCTGGAATAATCGGTACATTTATCCCTTCTTTTCGGCAACGACTCTCAAAAGCATAGAACTTTTCATTGTCAAAGAACATCTGCGTTACTAAGTAACTGGCGCCATTCTTTACTTTTTCCTTCAAGTAATAAATATCAGAATCCATATTGGGTGCTTCTTCATGCTTTTCAGGATAACAAGCCATACCATACGAAAATGGTGTATCAATACCTTCAATCCGGGAACCGTCTAATGCAATTCCCTGATTAAAGCGGTTTACCTGCTGCTGCAAGTCGGTAGCATGCTCATGATACTGTTCCGGATGCTGTTCGACTTCCAATGTTTTAATATCACCCCGCAAAAGCAGTAGATTATGCACACCTAAAAAATTCAAATCGATCAACGCATATTCTGTCTCATCTTTTGTAAAGCCCTTACATATAATATGAGGCACAGCCGGTATTCCATATTTATTTTGAATAGCAGAAGCGATAGCCACTGACCCCGGACGTTTACGGATGTTCACCTTTCGCAGACTTCCATCTGGCTGAGGCTTGTAAATGTATTCGCTATGATGTGAAGTTATATTGATATATTTCGGACCAAACTCGCGCAGCTTATCAATAACTTGATAAACTTTCTGTATACTGTTACCTTTCAATGGAGGCAGAATTTCAAAGGTAAATGCTGTCCCTTGATGGTTATTAATCAAATCTACTACGTTCATCTTCTCTTTTTTTTCACAAAAATACGAATTTGTATCCGTTTTCAGCTACATCGTAAAACAAATTCCTATAAAATGCCCAAAGACTTAAAAAACGTAAGCGAAAAAGAACAATTTATACTATTTAATAATACCTTTGCAACAAAATCAAATACTAAGAAATCATGGAAAATTTAAACTGGTCTGAACTTGGGTTCGGTTACATCAGAACGGATTATAACATCAGATGTTATTATCGGAATGGAAAATGGGGAGAATTAGAAGTTTGTTCTTCTGAAATATTGAATATCCACATGGCTGCTACTTGCCTGCATTACGGACAGGAATCATTCGAAGGCTTGAAAGCTTTCCGCGGAAAAGACGGAAAGATTCGTGTCTTTCGCATGGATGAGAATGCAAAACGTATGCAATCTTCCAGTAGAGGAATTAAAATGGCAGAATTGCCAATTGAACTCTTTGAAGAAGCAATCCGCAAAGTCGTAAAACTGAATGAACGCTTTGTACCTCCATATGAAAGCGGTGCTGCTTTATATATTCGTCCGTTGATGTTGGGCTTGGGTGCACAAGTTGGTGTAAAGCCAGCTCCTGAATATATGTTCGTCGTATTCGTTACACCAGTTGGTCCGTATTTCAAAGGAGGCTTCCAGCCGTCTAAAGTTTGCATCTTGCGTGAATATGACCGCGCTGCTCCTAACGGCACAGGTACGATCAAAGTCGGTGGTAACTATGCAGCCAGCCTGGTAGCAGGCGAAATTGCGCATTCCAAAGGATATGCAGCTGTGTTGTATCTGGATCCGAAAGAAAAGAAATATTTAGACGAATGCGGTCCAGCCAACTTCTTCGGAGTCCGGGGAAACAGTTATATTACTCCGAAATCTCATTCTATCCTGCCGTCTATCACGAACAAGAGTTTGCAACAGTTGGCAGCCGACATGGGTCTAACTGTAGAATGCCGCCCTGTTCCGTTAGAGGAAATCGCAACATTCGACGAAGCAGCAGAATGTGGTACAGCTGCTGTGATCGCTCCGATCTCACAGATTGACGACTTGGATGAAAACAAATCGTATGTTATCGCTAAAGATGGCAAACCAGGTCCAGTTTGCGAAACATTATATCATAAATTGCGTGCTATCCAATATGGTGACGAACCTGATAACTACGGTTGGATCACCATCATTGAATAATTCTTTTTCTCCTAGAGGAAATCATATGTTTTCGGTTTTGTGCCGAAACAACTATATTTAACAAACTACAGAGGCATGTGATTAATTTATTCCATGCCTCTGTTTTTTTATCAACGAATGCAGAAATCGCAAATCAACTTTTGTCTTCATTTTCTATATACACAACGGATTTATCCCCAATAGATAGTAAAAAAAGACACGATTCACCGAAATTAGTAAACCGTGTCTTCATAATATTCACTTTTGAAATGCTTAATCCCAAGCCGGTGGCTCAACACCCATCAAGTTCTTGACGAAGAAGTCGTGCATCTTATGCATTTCAAACGGACCACCCAAACTATGTGTCTTACCCGGCAAATAGAGTTGATCGAAATTCTTATTTGCCTTCATCAACTCACTTACAACCTGCAACGTAGAAGCCGGATCGACATTATCATCCAATTCTCCATTGATCAACAGGAGTTTTCCTTTCAAGCGCCAAGCATTATCCACATTTGATGAAGCACTATAAGATTCATCGATTGGATAACCCATCCATTGTTCATTCCACCATACTTTATCCATCCGGTTATCATGGCAACCACACAGAGCTACAGCAACCTTATAGAAATCATTATGGAACAGCAAAGCCGCCATAGCATTCTGACCACCAGCAGACCAGCCATAAATACCGACACGATTGATATCCATATACGGATATTTGGCAGCTGCAGCTTTAATCCAGGCAATACGATCAGGGAAACCTGCATCTTTCAGATTCTTCCAGCAGACATCGTGAAAGGCTTTAGAACGGTTGGCCGTACCCATTCCGTCAATCTTAACCACGATGAATCCCAGTTCAGCCAATCGGGAACAAAGATGATCGGTCGCCCGGAAATATTTCTCAACATGCGAGTCATGTGGTCCTGCATAAATCATCTCTACAATCGGATATGAACGGGAAGCATCAAAAGTAGAAGGACGGATGATCTTACCCCAAATATCAGTCTTTCCGTCACGTCCTTTAGCATGGAAAACTTCGGGTAATTGCCATCCATATTCTACTAATTCACTTATATCGCTCTTTTCCAGCGAAGCCACCACTGAGCCATCTGATACTTTCCGTAATACAGATACATAAGGCATATCTGCACGCGAATATGCATCTACCATATATTGATGATCGGCCGACAAAGTCACCTCATGATTGGCATTCTCAGGTGTTAAGTCTTTAAAACCTGTACCATCCAAATTAATCCGACAGAGATGTAAATGATACGGATCTTCGTCAGCATGGAAACCAGAAGCCCGGAAATAAATTACTCCCGCATTTTCATCTATGTATTCCACGTTTCGAACAACCCATTCACCTTTCGTTACTTGACGGATCACTTGCCCGTCATTGCCAAACAGATAAAGATGACGCCAACCGTCGCGTTCGGAAATCCAAAGCATCTGTTTCCCGTCCTGCAAATCATAGCGGAAACGATTATTATAATAGAAGAAGGTTGGAACCTGTTCATCCACTAAATGTGTAATCTTACCATTTTCGGCATTAACCTCACCTACGATATAGCGCTGATGACCACGCTGGTTAAACTCGAATGTAAACGCCCGACTATCGCTCCGCCAACCTGTCAAATATAAATCAAACTGGTTCTCATATAAATTTGTTTCTAATGGAATTTGTTTTTTCTTTTCCCAATCGAACAAGACAGGAACTGATACTGGCAAAACATCTCCCGGCTTAGCATAATTCCGCCATTGCAAGATTGGTTGTAACTGAGTAGACGGGCGCGACTCTAACAACGGAATGCGTCGTTCTTCCACTTCCCGAGTTTTGACTGTAGCAATTTTCTTCGAATCCGGAGACCACATTATCCGGCTTCCATAAGTATAATTCCGGATACCATCCATCGTCAGTGCCGTTACTTCCTCCTTGTTTTTCCGACTACGGACATAGAGGTTATTATCCTGGATATACGCTTCCCACAAACTATCAGGCGATGCAACCGGTTTATCGTTCTTTCGCCAAAAATCCCACCGAGGTCTCTCTTCTTCCTTCATCAGCTCATCTACTAAAGGCTTATTCTTACCTTTTAAGTAAACAGCCAGACCCTGTTTATCTACCGCTTTACTTTTCTTTCCAGTTTCAGCATCCACCAAATAAAAGACGGTACCTGTCTTTTCCCGATTCTGATACCAAAAGAAATGTGAATCACCCAACCAATGCGGCTTGACTGCAGAAGAATACACCTTGTTTTCCAACTTCAAGATTGTATCAGACCGCTGATAATCCGCTTTTGTCACTTGGGCCTTTGCTGCAGCCCACGGAAGTAATAGTGACAAGCAACATACATAAAAAATACGTTTATTCATACATGTTTTTCTATTAGAATTACTTACAATTAAACACTTTCATACAATCGTTTTATAACAGGTACTTTCAGGATTAATAATAACATCCATACGGGAACAAATGTACACAATACAACTGTAAATTTCGTAAAAAAACCCGGTATACAGCTATATTGCTTCCGAAATAATGCCCGCAAAGCCACAGCTACTGTCTCCCGCGGAGACTGCATCACTCCAAATCTCCTAAGCCATTTTCTCTTCTGCTCGCTTAGATGATACAAAGGCGTATCCACGGCACCGGGGAATAAAGCCGTGACTCCCACTCCATACCGCTTAAATTCATACCAAACCGATCGGGAAAAAGACTTCAGGAAAGCCTTTGTTGCCGCATAATGCGAAATCGTCGGATAAGGCATCCAGGCTGTTGAGGAAGAAGTTATCAAGATATATCCTTTCTGTCGTTTCTGCATATCCTCACCAAAGAGACGGATTAACTTAACAGGAGTTGTACAATGCAAACGAACAATCTGTTCTAACCGTTCAAGTGGAGTCCGCACCAAGGTAGAAAAAAGAAGTATACCCGCATTACTTACCAAAACTTCCACCTCAAGTCTCCAAGAATTTACCATTCGGTAAACTTCTTCAGCTGCGTCAGAAATTGTTAAATCAATATCTATCACCCGAACATCCACCTGATATTGCGAACAAAGCATTTCAGCAACCAGCCGATTCTCATCTGGCTGGTTACTGACTACTATAATACCATATCCACGTTCAGCTAACTGCCGGGCAAACTCCAAGCCCAATCCCGACGAAGCACCTGTTACTACAGCATAGCTCATATGACAATATTCAGCTGTATATTATCTTTTGCTTCTTTTAAGTAAGGAACTTGCACTTCATAAACAGGCAAAAAATCATAATACTTTTCTTCTGAACGGACTATTTCTAATAAGACAACCCCGTATTTATAATCTCCATTTGTTCCTGTAAACAATGATTCGGGATTTAGCTGAATGCATCCGTCTCCATCAGTTGTATACGATGACACACTATTATCTTCAACAGTATACGAATACATTACTGATCCATATATATTCACTTTTGCATTACTAATCGGCTGTTCACCTTTTAACATCTTTAAAGTCAGCGTCTCCGGGAAAGGAGGTTCCTCCAACGGACAAAAGCCAGGCTCGCCTCTTACTAAATCTTTATTCCGATTAATAAGTAATTGTGCATATTCAGACCATGAATCGCCACCCCAACAAACATTCATAATACATTTTACCGGAGAAAAAATTAAATTACAAATAGGATTCGTTTTTACTTCCATGGCATAGATATCAGGAACGCCTCTGGCATGACCCAATTCATGAGTTATGGCTTCAGATGTCTTATATTTACTCAAAATATCATAGACAGTCTTTCCGTCATCAGCTGCACTTAGGCCATTATCAAACAGACAAACTATCTCCTGCCCCCAACCAGTCCAATCTGAATGAACCCGTTCACCCGCATAATCGCCAATACAACCATCAATGATTAAAAGGTATGGATAATCACCTCGATATGTTAGGCCGTTCACAAATACATCTTCTGAAGAAGAATCATAAACATTCGACTCGTCAAATATCGGATTAAATTTTATATCCGCATCAAAAAAGTTAATGCCATTTTTCCCCTTGTATAAAGCTGCCACATCGTCAAAACGCTCCTGCAACTTCTTTTTCACAATATCAGCATCAGAAAAATACAATTTATAAGTTGCCCTATCCAGCATCACTTTCACATCAAAACTCCAGACATCACGTTCAGAAGCTATATCTGATTCGTCGTCAGCAGTGACCTCCTTCTGATCTTCAAATTCATCTGTTTCTTTTGAACAAGAAGCTATAAAAAAGCTACCAAGTACAAAACTCAAAGCACACAAGAATTTGAGTCTTAAAAATAAATTCCTAATCATCTGTCTCTATTTTTATTATCCAAACCCATTTACTATTGATATAAAACTCTATCCATGCGGCAAGGACTTAATCCAAAGCCTGTTGATTACTGTAGGTACGTTGTATATGATAGTCACCCCAACTATAGGTTCCTGTATAATCCAAATAAATCTCATTCGTTGCCGGATCATAAGTACTCATATTATTGGCAGTAGTCACAGGTTCCCAGCCAGCACCTTCTCTTGCCCAGCCAGCCAGAATTTCTACCACTTTCTTTCCGTTACCGGCATCCTGATCCGTAATCTTTATAATGGGAGAACATTGTTCAAACATAGTTCCACCCCAGCCCGGACACAGGATAGCGTCATTATCTGTTATTACATTGAATGCGGCGACAATCGTACTCTCCGTGAAATTTTCTAAAGCATCTATCCGAGAATACAACGCAGTACTATACGTCGTTCCTGGAGTTGTTGACAATCCAGTCTCTCCAGCACTAATTGTATTATCCCAGCGACCCGTCCATTTAGACGCTTGTTTAATTCTGAAATAGCAAATAGCTCCGTCTTCCATCGGTATCTGATCATTTCCACTGCTAACTATCCTAACTGGCAACAAATAGTATTTACCTCCATTTATTTTATCCAAAGCATCAAGAGCTACCGTTATGTTGAATTTCTTACTTTCTTCTCCTGCGCTCATTGATACTTCAGGTATGGTATAACTACCTTCTGGAAGCATTTCATAATCTGTTCCATATTGTTCATTATAAGCAATCAATAAAGCAGGATCAGCCTCCGATACAAAGTTAAAATCAAATGTCGTATTTGTAAATGGTATATTTATTTCCATTGGCAGTGACAATTCTTTCTCTCCTGCATTTCTAAATGGATCAAAAGCATAGTCCGTAACAGAACCCTTATTTACCAATTCCACATTAGGTACAACCAAATCGATACTCAATAATAAACTGCTCTTTGTTTCATTCACCTGTACAAGTGAATTTTCCTGGGTTGTAATCCGGATTGGAATAATATATTTCCATTGCGGATTCTCAGCTGCTAATCGCCGTACTTCATTCAAATCGATATGAACGGTATTTTTAGCAATCGTCTCATCAGCATCCATATGAATCTTATCCGAGTCGAAAGAATAAGCAGAAGAAGGATAAGCTTTCACAGACTCTGTGTCTACACCTGAATTTTCTGATAAAGAAATATCAGAGTCAAAATACACATCTACTTCCTGATCCAAATATCCACTTTTATTAACATACACATCGTATGTCAATTCGCTCTCACCAAAATCAAATGTCGAATAAACAATCTCTCCCGTTTTGGATAGATAGACTTTTGATTGCACCTGCTCCAAATTTTCTTGATTTATACCGTCATTTTCACAGGCAAAACCGGCTATCAAGAATAACAAATAAATTATATTTTTTATTTTCATAACTTTCTAATTTAGAATACAACTAATTACCAACCCGGATTTTGTTTTAATTTCAAATTCTTCGTCATAGAAGACTGAGGTATCGGTTGTAAATATTGTTTTTCCAAAAATACGCGTGTTTCGAAAACCGTTCTCTTATAATATTCCGCACGCATATTATTTAAAGAAGAAATATTTACATTCATTCCATAAGCATTACCATGATTTGTTTCGGTTGAAATCATCCACCGGTTACAATCAAACCACCGTACATTTTCAAAGGCAAATTCAACCTGACGTTCCCGTCTAATTAAGAAAGTAGCCAAATCTTTATCTGTAGTAACCGTGGGATAGACACTTTCAATATCAGGAACACCGGCACGTTTACGAACCATATTCCAATAAACTAAGGCATCAGCCGTTTCGCCTAATTCAATCTTCGCTTCAACGTAATTCAATAAAATTTCTGCATATCTAAAATTAGGCCAGCAGCGCCGCCACTGTAACGCGTACGGATTCGTAACAGATGAAGAAGGATGGGTAAATTTAGTTACCAAATAACCTGTTCTGTTATAATCCGAGTTTGAAGAGCCTTCTGTACCATACTTATTCAGATAAATAGGAGCATCTGTTGAAGTATTGGGCCAGACACCTTCATTATAAGCAACACTGGCATAAAAACGGGGTTCGCGATCTTTATACATATTATAGGCTTCTCCGGTATATCCACTATTTGTCGTATTAAATGTAGGTACCGTAAATGTTGAAAAACCTTCCTCTGTATATCCGCTCGTTTCATCTATAATCGGACTTCCGTCTTTCTGATAACCGGTTATAGGATACCGTCCGTTACTCATGGCATAGGCATCTACCTGTTGTTGTGTAACACAAGCCGTTGCATGTCCTTTGAATCTTTCACCATTAGGAGCAGGAGTTAAATCAAGGAAATAGACATCATCTCCCAAATCTTTTGCATCAAGCAGTTCCTTATTCCAGTTTTCAGTAAATACCTTTTTGTATGCAATACCCTTTTTGCATTCTTCTTCAGAATCGCTGGTATAAAGTCCATAAGGCATGGTACCCGATTCACACATGTCTATAATTTCCTTAGCGGCATCAGCAGCAATACGCCATTTCTCCGGATCAGCCTTTACTGAGAACAACGGTGTTCCATCTTCTTTCGTTACAGAAGCATAGTAAGGATTTCCATTCATCAATTTACTGGCCGAATAGAGCAACATTCTTGATCTGTAAGCCAATGCTGCAGCTTTCGTGGGTTTACCTGCATAAATCTCTTCCTGCTTGGCTGGCAGATCAGCAGCAACTTCCCGTAAACTTTCTGTAATCCAGTTGACACAGTCTTCCCAAGAATCACGCTCTCTATAAATTGTTTCATTCACGTCTATAACCTCATCCTTAACCAAAATAATAGGACCATAAAGCATTGCCAGCCAATAATGGCACATGATATTCACATATCTGGCTTCAGCTGTCCATAAAGCTATTTCATCTTCCGATAATTCTGCACACTCACCCACATGCTGCCGAAAGACATTACTCTCTCGAATGCCTCTATATAATGGTGTCCAGAAATTGATTGCAGGAGAAGCTGCTGAATGCGATCCATTTTGCATTACGGCATAAGCACGTACAGCACCCCATTCAGCTTCATCACTGGCTGGAGTAAAAGGCCAGCCATAGGTACTATATGTCTGCATACAAAGATTATCCCATTGGTGTGGTAAATAGCTTAATACATTTGCCAAATATTGTTCGGTTGAAGATCTTTTCTCAAAAACGCCTTCAATTGTCTGCATGTCATCAGGCTGCTTATCCAAGTAATCATTGCAGGAAACCAGTCCTAAACAACACATAAAATATATAAAAAATTTCGATTTCATCATGCTAATACTTTAAAAATTAATATTTAACCCTAAGTTCACTGTTCGCATTAAAGGATAACCGCGACCATCTTGTGAACCAGTCTCCGGATCCCAGTATTTAATATCTGGTGAAAAAGTCAATAAATTTTCTCCACTCAGGAATATGCGCAAAGAACGAAGTAATAATTTATCCGTAGCCGATTTTGGCAAACTATATCCTATTTCCGCATTTTTCAAGCGCAGGAAAGCTCCACTCCGCTGCCACCAGGTAGAATTCTGGTAATTACTACCATGCCATCCTTCACTATATAACAATGGTAATTCAGCATCAAAATTCTGTTTTTCCGGATCAAAGAATTTTCCATCCAAAGCAGCCAAGAAAGATGTCTGACCAATATTCGGATAATTGAACGGGAAATAAGCACCACCTAAGAAAAATGTCGTATTGGCTATACCTTGGAAGAAGACAGACAAGTCAAATCCTTTATAATTAGCACTCAGGCCAAAACCATATACAATTTCTGGAATATCAGAATATCCAATAGGAACTTCATCGTTTGTATCAATAACACCATCGCCATTAATATCTTTATATTTAATGTCACCCGGCTTCAAATAAGATACACCAAATTGAGAAGGACTGTTATCTATTTCTTCCTGCGTACGGAACAAGCCCAAAGCCACCAGTCCGTACTGCTGACCATAACGTTGTCCGTTTCTGTTTCTGTATTTATCAATATAATCCGGCTGGTCATCATTTACCTGTATATTCCTTGCAAAGGTAAATGTTCCACGTGCAGAAAGATATAAATCACCAATCTGCTTATCATATTCCAAGGTAGCATCGATACCCTGATTCTTCATCTTTCCGACATTCGACCATGGCATGGTTGTTACTCCGACATAGTCAGGAATAGACTTTCTCTGAACAAAAATGCCATCTCGCTTTTCCCGGAAATAATCCACTTGAATACGGAATGAATTATATAACTGAGATTCTATACCTACATTAAATTTAGTAGAAGTCTCCCAAGAAACATTTTCGTTGGCATATTCACCAACAGCTATACCATCTACCCATGTATTGGATGTACCCCAGTTCGTGCCATTAGCACCCACAATCGTTGGCAAATAGACAAATCGACGACCACCACCAATCTGATCGTTACCGGATTGACCTAACGAAGCTTTCAACTTCAGCATTTCCACATTGGGAGTCTTATCTTTCATGAAACTTTCATTGGAGACAACCCATCCGATAGCGGCAGCAGGGAAGAAACCAAAACGATGTCCTCTGGCAAAATTCTCAGATCCGTTGTACCCGAAATTACCTTCAATAAAATAACGGTCATCATACGAATAGGTTAAACGACCTGCCAACCCTTGGCTTCTATAAGGTAATGCCTCGATGGAAGATCCTGCTGCAATCTGATAGTCTCTCTGATTATAGAGCAACAAACCTCCTACATTATGTTTATCATCAAAAACCCGGTTGTAAGTAATATTCCCTTCTAAGTATAAAGCTCTTTCTCCATTTGCATAAGAGGTATATGTCAGCGTGTTAGAGCCTAAATTGCCTTCTTCATAAATTAACTGGCCATTGGCATCTCTGTTTTTGGCATACCAGGTATGTGGACTACCCTGTCGTAATATCTGATTCCAGCTGTTTGAATCAAATGAGAATTTAACAGTAGCCTTTAATCCCGGAGTAATCAATTCAGAGAAATCTTGTTCCAATGCCATAATAGCATTGATCTTTGTCCACCAATTATCGTTGTAACCGCTCTGTGTTAATGTATTATACGGATTACTGGTACCTCCTGGCATTTCTGCATAGCGTATCTTTCCAAATTCATCCAAATCCGGATAATACAGAGGAACCGTATTAGGAGAGACACTTACGGCCTGACTAAAAATATCACTAAGGCTGGAATAGGGCTGATGCTTCATTTCCAAAGCGCCATTGACATTCAGTTTTAATGTTGTTGTCCGATGCAGACTTACATCAATATTTGAAATAAAATTATAACGCTTATAATTAATTTCAGAATTCCATTCATGACTTGGATCAGAAATAAACAAGCCATTTTCATTATAAAATGAACCTGAGACGTAATACCGAGCGACTTTACCTCCTCCTGTAACATTCAGATTTACACGCTGAGCTGTTGTATAATCTTTCATTTATTCATCCAGCCAATCTACAGATGGGTATAAATAAGGATCGGATTGCGTTCTGTACTTTTCTATTTCTTCTGCTGTATATAATGGAGCTGCTCCTCTGGAAGTTCTTGCAATGTTATACATGTTTGCCCAAGTAGCAGAATTAGCCATTTGCGGAAGTTTGGTAGGAGTCAATATTCCTGACTGTATTTTCACATTTACACTGGGCTGTCCTTCCTTTCCTCTACGCGTATTGACGATAATAACACCATTCGCTCCTCTTACTCCGTAAACCGCTGTAGCTGTCGCATCTTTTAATATGGAAAACGACTCGATATCTTCCGGATCCAACAAGTCCAAACTACGCTCCACTCCATCTACCAATATCAAAGGATTTTTATTTTCACCAAATGTGCTGATACCACGAACCCAAAAATTAGAACTCTGCCCCGGTTCTCCACTACGCTGTACAGCAACCACTCCGGCCAAACGTCCAGCCAAGCTGTTACTGATTTGTCCTGTCGGAACTTTAATGTCGGCCACATCTACCGTCGTAATAGCTCCAATCACACTCATCTTTCGTTGAGAGCCATATCCTACTACCACTGCTTCTTCCAATTCCACAACATCCGCATGCAAATTAAAATCCAAGATCTGTGGCTCTGTGATAACCGCCCGTGCTTCTTTATAACCTAAATAGGAAGCAACAACGGTATGTCTTCCTCCAGGATAAGGGATAGAATAGTTTCCATCCAAATCAGTGATGGCACCAATCGTTGTCCCTTCCAGCATGACAGACGCTCCAATAATAACCTCTCCTGTCGCAGCATCAGTTACTCGCCCTCTCAACTCGGTCTCTTTTTTCACTTGTTCTGTTATCGGTAAAATTTCCCCCACTACGGAATCTACCGTTAGGTTACATAATAGCAGCATGCAACCTATCCGCACTAAACACCCTACTTTTTTCATGCTATCAGCATTAAATATTAAACAATTTGGTAAGAATTAACAAATGCAATATTAAATAAAAATTCTATTTATTTCAATATTTTGAGACTAAATAATTGTTAAACTAACACGTATTTAATAGCAATAAACTTAGAAATAAGCAGACAACGGCTAAATCATTCCTTAATTTGTAAAATAAGTATAACTTAGAGAATGGCATGCCAATAGATATTTTACGTTGACATTTTGCATGTTTTAGAACAGTGTTTTTCAAGTTGGTTTAATACTTCCTTCTTTCCTAAATAAAACAAATCATACAAATAGATACCAGATACCTGTCTTCTCTCTTAAAATCGAAGTATGTCAGATTAAATAATGACAGATTGTCTATCGATACATTACAAAATGTCATCTTATTATCTCAACGAACTTTACTGAAGTTTAAAATCATCCGGAGTAGGTTTAAAAGAGTTTTCGAGGGTTTAAATTCCAAATCTGCCTCATGACAATTTTTCCTTCTGGCACGCCGTTTGCAGAATCATAGGTGAATCGCGAAACCGAAAGGCGGAGGGGTTCAAGGAAAAATTGAATAATAAACATTTAAATATAGGAGATTACAACTATGACACCGATGAGAAAGTATAATAATCAAAATTGGATTCCGAGTATTTTCAATGATTTCTTTGATAATGACTGGATGGTTAAGGCTAATGCCACAGCACCTGCAATCAATGTAATTGAAAGCGATAAGGATTACAAAGTTGAAGTTGCTGCTCCAGGTATGACAAAGAATGATTTCAATATTCATCTGAGTGAAGATAATGAATTGGTTATCTCAATGGAAAAGAAGAATGAGACGAAAGAAGAAGACAAAGAGAACAAAAAGTATCTGCGTCGTGAATTCTCTTATACTCAATTCCAGCAGGCTCTTGTTCTTCCGGACGATGTTGACAAAGATAAAATCAATGCAAACGTCAGTGATGGTGTATTGACTATTGAATTGCCTAAACGTACTCCTGAAGAGAAAGCTAAAGTCAATCGGGTAATTGAAATTCATTAAATCATATTATCTAATTCAGGAGGGTGTTTCAGAAATGAGACACCCTCTTTTTTTATGTAAAAATGACATAAATTTGCCGTTTCACCCGGGTGATACGATCGTTTCACCTGGGTGGTACGATCGTTCCACATAGGTGAAACGATCATTCCACAAGGGTGGAACGGTAAAAAATAAAGGAGATTCGGGAATAATGATTTGATCCGGACTGCATGTTATCAGCAAACTGCCAGCATGCAACCCGGATCATTTGTTTTCAGGATTAATAAAGAAAGTGGTCTTCACAGAAATCCATGTAAGGTACATCTAAGTAGATTCCAGCTTGTTTCACAAAGGAAATCAAGTGCTGGAACAGCGGATCGAGATTCAGCAAATAAGGATTTCCGACAAGAAACAGTTGTTCACGGGCCCGGGTCAGGGCGACATTCAGCTTGCGGTCGATCCGATTTCCCTCTTCTTCAAAGACGTTTCCGGTCAGGAAATCCAGCTGATAGCGTTTCTGAATCGTGAATCCGTAAATGATAACTTCCCGCTCACTTCCCTGATACCGCTCAACGGTATCAATCGTGATGTCATGCAGTTCTTTTAATCCCAAGCGATCCAGCTCATGACGGATCATAGCAATCTGATTCCGATAAGGGACAATGACGCCGATACTCTTTTCCAACGAAAACGGGCGACCGTTCTTCTGATATAAATGCCAAACGGTTTCTACCATCTTGGCAATCATACAGGCTTCCGGGAGATTTGTTTTCACCGACTGGGTCAAAGGTGGTTGCGGAGAAACCACAAAGGCAATCCGCTGCGTGGCCATCAGTTTTTCCAAACCGGACGGCTGGTATTCATGCCAGGGCAACGGCTGCTGCTGATGCTGAAGAGGCACCGGACGAAGCCGCATCTGGTAAAAAGCCTCGTTGGGAAACGAAGAAATGGCCGGATGCATTCGCCCTTGTTTCTCCAGACAAAACGACAAACCGTTTTCTTCCTGCTGATATTTCAGCAGCCGTTCAAACAGGGATAGGCGGCAATTGGTTAATCCAATTTCCTGCAACAGAGGATCTGCCACGGCCGAATCGGTTTCCGACTGCAGCACAACTGCCGGCAACTGCTTATGATCACCAATCAACACAAAACGGTCGATGGCATTTTCGTCGCCATGTTTCGCACTCAGCAAAGCCAACAAATGCGGTTCCAGGATTTGAGAAGCCTCATCTACAATGGCCAAAGCAAATTTCTTCAGGGTAAAGATGGAAACATTGGAACTGAGATTGGTAGTCGTTCCCACAAAAACCCGCGTATTCTGAATCTTATTCCGTATTTCCTCCACTTTCCGGCATGATTCCATTTGCCGTTCCAGCAGATAGGGTTTGTAAGCATCGTCACAAGAAAGGCTCATGCCCATGCGGATGAAATCAATCTTTTCCTTTACCAGCTTACTGCAAATCTCATCGACCGCCCGGTTGGTATAAGAGACCAAGAGAACGGAAGCATCCGGTTCGCATAAAGCTTCTTTCAGGATATTGACCAGGCCGAAAGAAGTCTTTCCGGTTCCCGGAGGGCCAATCAACAGAAAATAATCCCGGGCTTGCTTGGCTTTTAATACCAGCTCGTTGAACTCCGGACATTCGCCGTTCATGCTGTAATCGCCCGTCAAACGGACAGACCGATCGATCACCGGTTTGCGTTGTCCCAACAACAACGACCGACGGTCGGCATTAGCCACTAAAAAAGCATACAGTGCCCGGAAAAGAAAACCAAACGAAGACTCCAGAAAGTCATGTTCGACTGCCCAGCGGTAGTCTCCCGATATGTCGAATACAGCCTGATTACGCTGCAAGGCCCGCAGGCGCAACACCAGATGATCGGAATAGAGGGATTCTACCTGGCAGCGATGGACGATGGTTTTGCGGGCATCCGGCTCTTTGTCTTTCGGGTAAGCATACAGAATCACGACATCTCCCGTCCGAAAGTTCGGCAGGAAGTTATTTTCCTGCTCCGGGATACGCAAGGTAATTCGGTCGATTCCTTCAACCGCTTCATGACTGTTCTCTAATGAAATGATTTCCAAGTCACAAAAAATATCCCCGGTTTGTTTCTTCTCTTCCAGAGAATTATTCCAAACAGAGGCGAAACCGCTCCCTTCCTTTTCGGCCGTTCCGACTTTCGACAGGATATGTTCCTTCTCGATAAAGGCAAAGAAACGATAAAAGTAAGCCCGTTCCAAATCGGATGCCTGCTGGATGGGTTTCAGCAAAGCGGCTAATTGCGGCTGCTGGTAACGTTTCCAGAGCGGATTGTCAATCTGCCTTATATTCAAATCTTCCGGAGTCAGTCCGTCAAAAAGCGCAGCCGCGTCTCCTTCACTGCACAACAAATCCTGCTTGACCATCCGATTCCGCACTTCAATGGCTTGAAACAGCAGTTCAGGGGCCGGACCTTCTTTCATCAGTCCGTCCTCATACTTAGAATACAAGAGGAAACTGGAGATTTCATCATTCCGCAAGTTATAATTATAATGTAGAAGGGCCAGATATAAAAGCATCTGCACATAGTGTTTCTCTACATGCCGGTTCGTTCCGTATTCCCGTTTGCCGGACTTCTGCTCCATCAATACCCGCATATCTTCCTGCAATAAGTCCATACGTCCTTGCAATCCCAACATTTCGCAGAAGAAGGAAGGTTCGAGGATGATCTGGTCAAGATGCAAATCACAGACCTGCTTGAACTGCTTATGAATCATTTCCTCCAGGATGTGATACTGCTTTTGGGCATCAACGTGGAAAGAAGGATCCATATCCGGACACGTTGCTAATTTAAGAGCATTCTCACGAAAGAAACGTTTCACGCTCTCGGCATACGGAACCGGCGTATCGGGATTCTTTTCATTTACCACTTCATCCAACAGCTGACTGGCAAAGTTTCCCAAGAGAATCGCCCGACTGTTGGCTGCCGGCTTGATTTTATTCAGCAGATAAGTCAGCGGTGTGCATCCATAAGCCTCAAAACAATTGGCGATAGCTGATACATCGATCAGATAATCCGGTTCATAGATAATCAGTTCCGCCAGATAAATATCGTCCTGCACCCGATAAGGATGAATCAGGTTCAGTTGCGAACCTTTCACCAGTAAGTCTTGCAGATAACTCCAATCGCCAAAGTAATTGGTCTGCCGGTAACGTATCTGTATAAACTCGGTCTCCTCGGCTTCCGTCTTTCCATAAATATATTCATCGTCCCACGAATCGACCAACACACGCAAATAAGAGCCCAACGGAGACGAAGATTTGACAGCATAGCGATAAGTAGCAGGCAAACATGCTGCCAGTTCTTCCGGAATCTTTTCCTGATACAAACGGGAAACGAACTCCGACAAGACTTTCATATCTTGCAGAAACGTCTTCTCGAGTAAGGATTCGTTAGCATCATGCAAGGAACGGCAACGAGCACGCAAGGCATTGATCCGCTTATAGTCCGCTTCCTCATAGCCCAATTCCTTACACAGATAATCCATCCGAGCAAACGGACCAGAGAAATCGAACGAACAGTCACGTGTCTTTTCTTTCAGTATTTCCAGGAAAATCCGGTACAGCTCGGCATATTTTGCCCGGATATCCAACGCTTCCTGCCGGCACAGCTCCAGTAAATCCGAATAGAAAGCATTATTCCACATAGATCATCTTTTTGGTCATTCCGCCATCGATCACGATGTTTTCGCCGTTAATAAAGTCATTTCCGTCCTGACACAGGAAGACACACATCCGGGCAATATCTTCCGGCCGCCCGACTCTTCCTGAAGGATGTTGCAAATGATCCTGACTTGTCAGCCGGTCATAATCATGCGTCGCTATCCAGCCGGGGGAAATCGAATTGACAGTAATATGCCATTCCGCCAGAGAAACAGCCAACGCATGCGTCAAGGAATAAATACCTCCTTTCGAAGCTGAATATCCTTCGGTACCGGGTTCACTCATCAGGTAACGCGTCGAACAAAGATTGATGATACGCCCGTAAGGATTTGGGAATGTCTGTTGCTTCCGGTGCAACGCCAGATAACGAGAAGCCACGAAGACCGGCCGTAGATTGATCGACAAAATCCGGTCAAATTCTTCCACTGTTGTTTCTGTCAGAGGAGAGAACTCGCTGATTCCGGCATTATTGATCAAGACATCCACATCGCCCCAGCGGTCAAACAGTTGCTGCAGGCAAGATTCCAAAGCCTCTTTATCACTGACATCTGCCGGAAAGAAAAGCGCGCCGGTTTCCTTCGACGTTTCTTTTCCCCGCTCTGCATCACGGTCGCAAAACGCCACCCGGTAACCTTCGTTACCAAAAGCCTTCACAATAGCTTTACCGATACCCGAAGCTCCACCCGTTACAAACACCCGACGCTTGTGTCCGGCACGATTGCTTACCGGTTTCTTCGGCATCGCCTTGCGAGCTTCCAACTCTTCCATTTTCCTTTCAATATAATTATCTGCCATCTTTTTCTTGATTTAAACGGATGCAAGGTACGAATAATTTATGAGAAGTACCCGACTGCAGACGAAGGAAGCATTTCTTCCATATACACAATCACTATACACCTTTTTTGAATGCATCAATTATCTCCAATAAGTTTTACTTCGGAAAAATATGTATCTTTAGACATCCAAAAAGCAACAGACATGAAACTGATTCATACCAGCGACTGGCATCTGGGCCATACCTTATATAATTACGACAGAACAGAAGAGCAACAGGCATTTCTCCAGCAATTGGCGGAAATCGTAGAGCGCGAACAGCCGGATGCTCTTCTCGTAAGTGGAGATGTTTACCATTATTCATCGCCTTCGGCAGCCGTGCAGAAGATGTACACCGAAGCCATGTTGGAGATTCACCGGCGGTGTCCATCGATGACCATCGTCGTGACGGCTGGCAACCACGACAGCAGTTCCAAGCTCGAAATCACCCGAAGTTTATGGGAGAGTTTCGGTTTGCACGTAGTAGGTTCCATCCAGCGGGAAGAAGAAACAGTCCAATGGACACGGCACATTGTCGAAGTAACCGGAAAAGACGGTCGGCCAGTCGGCTACATTCTCCCGGTGCCTCACGTTTATCCGCAGAACTTTCCGAGTCCTGATCCGGAGATGAAACGGGAAGAACGGATGCCGTATTTCTTCCAAACCTTATTGGATGAGACGAAACGAATCAACACCGCTGGTCTGCCAGTCGTACTGATGGCACATCTGGCTGTTACCGGTTCCGATACGACCGGACATACCGATCTCATCGGCGGGATGGATTATTTTCCCCTGAACCAGTTGGGAACAGGTTACGATTATCTCGCCTTAGGGCACATTCATTGCCCGCAAACCCTGAAAGGAAGCGACGGACGCGCCCGCTATTGCGGTACGCCCTATCCGGTAAGCTTTGATGAAACGTATCCGCATTCGGTTTCGTTGGTAACAGTTGAATCTGGGAAACAGCCCAAAATCCAAATCATTCCGATCGAGAATCCGTGGCCATGCCTTACCTTGCCCCAAGAACCGCTTCCATTTGAAGAAGCCTTACAGCAGCTGAAAGCGTTTCCCGACGACAAAAGGGCTTATATCCGCCTCAACGTCCTGGCTGAAAATTATCTGTCGCCCGACTGTCAGGAACGGGCTTCCGAAGCGACCCGCGGAAAGGCGTGCCGGTATTGCTACATCAAACTCAACCGCCAGCAGAAGGAAACCGGCGAGGAGCAGCCTCACCTCAGCATCCAGGAACTCAAACAGCAGTCGCCTTTGGAAATTGCCCGCCGTTATTATCAGGAGACAACCGGCAACACCATGGACGACGAATTGAACCTCCTGCTGCAGGAAGCCATGAATCAGATTCACTCATCAGCAAACGAATAGACTATGAAGCTACAACAACTCATCATAAAGAACCTGGCTTCGATTGAAGAAGCTACCATTGATTTTGAGCACGGCCCGCTGGCCGAAGAATCCATCTTCCTGATCTGCGGAGAGACAGGCGCCGGAAAGAGTACGATTCTCGATGCCATCTGTCTGGCTCTTTACAACGATACGCCCCGGATGCAACGGTCGCCGAAAGAAAAATATACAGACGTAGGACATACGTTCTCGGATAAGAAAGAAGAAATCAACATTGATGATGTCCGCCAGCTGATGCGTCGCAACACAGCCGAGGCATGGGTGGAACTTTCATTCATCGGAAGCAACGAGATTCCCTACCTGGCTCGCTGGTATGTTGCAAAAGCACGAAAGAAAGTGGATGGCAACATTCAGAAAGTTGCCTGGACACTTACCAACCGGAAAACAGGCGAAGAGCTGAAGAAAGTAAAGGAAGTGGAAGACGAAATCCAGCGGTGTATCGGCTTGAACTTCGAACAATTCTGCCGGACAACCTTATTGGCACAAGGTGAATTTACCCGTTTCCTCCAAAGCCGTGAAGCAGATAAGTCTGAAATCCTGGAGAAACTCACCGGAACGGATATCTATTCCCGGATCGGAATGAAAATCTATGACATCACCAAACAGAAGAAAGACGCCTACGATCTGCAGCACCAACGGATCGCCGCGACACATCTGCTCAGTGAAGACGAAAAAGAAACTCTCCTCGCTTCGTTGGAACAACTGAAGCAAGACAGCCGGCAACAGGAAGTCATTGCCAAAGAGCTGAACCGAAAACATGAATGGCTCCGCCAAGAACTGGAGTATCATAAAACCCAGCAGGAGCATCAAATCCAGCTGGAAGCTATCGAATCCCGAATCCATTCAGATGAATATCGGGAACAAAGCCGCCTTATCCAAGAATGGGATGTAACAACGGATGCCCGTAAACTTCTCAAAGAGAATAAGGAAAGAGACAAGGAAATCACCCGGCAAGTGCAGGAAGAGCAGCAATATCTCCAACAATTCATCAATCTTTCCGAAGGAATCTTGTACGAAGAGGAAAAGATACGCTCCTGGCAACAGGAAGAAAATACAATCCGGAAGTATCTGGAATCGCAGCAGCCTTTCGCCGACATGTTTGCCCAAAGTCAGACTATCCTGACGCATTTGCAGAACATTCTCAACACACAATCCCAAGAGAAAAAACGGAAAGTGCAGTTGGAACAGGAAAACAATTGCTTACCCCAACTGGAAGAAGCCTGCACTCGACAAGCCGACCGGCTGAAATCGGAAAGAGAAAAAGGAGAACAGCAGGATGCTCTTCTCCAACAAATGAATCGGCAATACCAAGAGATGAATATGCCTACCCGACAAGCCGAATCCAAGCGGTTGTCGGAACAGGAAATGCAACTCACGAAAACAGTTCATGCCTTACAAGCATTCTTCTCCGCCCAACAAACCCTGCAAGAAGCACAAAAAGCAGAACAGGAAACTGCGGCTAAATTAGAGGAAGCAAAACAGCAACATCTCCTCTTAAAAGAAAAAGTGACTTCGTACCAAAAGGCCTTTGACGAAGCAGAGAAGCTATACGAGAAACAAAAGGAATGTACCGAACAATGGGCGGAAGAAGCCCGCGCCCGTCTGCAGCCCGGCGATACCTGTCCGGTCTGCGGTCAGCGAATTACGGAATTACCTTCCGACGAAAACTTCCGTTCTCTATTAGAGCCGGTTCATCAACATCTGCTGGAGAAGAAAAAACAACTGGAGGAAGTTTTGGCAGAAGTCGCACAGAATACGGCTTATGGAAAAAGTCTTGCCACCCTGTTCCAGCAGAACCAGCGGCAAACAACCTTGGCCGAAAAGAAGTGTCAGCAAGCGCAATCGGAAGCCAGGCAGCAGAGCAAGCTGGCCGGATATGAAGTCATCTCTCCGGATATCTTATCCGAAATACCGATAAGGCAAGACGAAATCCATCGTAAGCAAGAGGAGGTCAACCGGCAGATCAAGCAGGCACAGACCTGTCTCGATGCCATTTCCAAACAACAAAAGCAGAAGGACCAGCAGCAAAAAGCCATTGAACAATGTCTGAATGCCCTGAATCAGGCGGAGAAAAAACGGACCGAACAGATCAACAAGATACAGACTTTGCAGGAACTGATCCGTAGCGACCAGGAAAGTGCTGCCCGTTCGCTGCAGACAGTCCGTGAACAAATAAGCTGGCCTGAGTGGGAAACGGACTGGCATACTTCTCCTGACGATTTCATTCTCCAGCTGAAGCAGGAAGCTTCTGTTTATGCCCAGCAGCAAAAAAGAGTAGAAGCTCTCATCAATCAACGGAACTTAGTCCAACAGGCAGTAGATGAAATGAAAAGCCTGCAGCAGCAAACCCGGGAAGAATATCCTCACTGGGAAACCGGAACGCTTCATCCTCAGCCTGTCCAGGCGTTAAGTAAAGGTTGGAGTCAGCTCTTTGCGCATGTCAAAACGCTACACCAGTCGCAATTCCATACCCACGAATTACAGGAAAAAGGAATTCAGGCCTTGCAGGACTTTCTGCAACAACATCCGGAATTTACACAGGAGAAGCTGGAACAACTGGCAGCATTTCCGCCGGAACAAATCCAAAGCTGGCGGGAAGAGCTGCAGAAACAGAATGAATCCCGTGTAGCTGTCCGCGCCAAACTGGAACTGGTAATCCAGCAAATCCAGCAGCATCAGGAGAGCAAGCCGGAGCTGGAAGAAGAGATTTCACTGGAAGAACTGAAAAAGCAATACGAAGAAAAGAACCGGATTATCCAAGATTTCAACCAGCAAATCGGACAAAAGCAAAACCTGCTGGATGAGAACCGTAAAAACGAAGAGCGGTTACGGAAAGAAAAAGAAATCGAGGAGCAACTGGAACTCGACTATCAGAAATGGAAACGCCTGTGTTTCTACTTCGGAGACGAAAAGGGAAAAACATTCCGGAACATTGCCCAAAGTTTCGTCTTAAAGGAGTTGTTGCATGGCGCCAACTACTATCTGAAGCGGTTAACCGACCGTTATGAACTGGAATGTCAGGCCGGTTCACTGACAATTCTGCTCCGTGACTTTTATCAGGGAGGAACAGCCCGTCCGGCAAGTACACTTTCCGGAGGCGAAAGTTTCCTAGTCTCGCTGGCATTAGCCTTGGGATTATCCTCGATCAGCCAGCAAAGTCTATCAGTAGATACACTTTTCATCGACGAAGGATTTGGAACACTCAGCGAAGGATACTTGCAGACCGTCATGGATACACTGGAAAAACTGCATCAGCTGGGCGGTAAGAAAGTAGGAATCATCAGTCACGTTTCCGGACTACGCGAACGGATCAGGGCTCAGATACAAGTCCGTCGTATCGATAATTCGCGGAGTGAAATTGTTACTCTGCTGGATGAATGATTCTACTCACGAAATCTCTTTACGAAACTCACGAGAATCGGTTTTGATTCCCGGGAAAGTCAAAACCGATTCTCGAGGGATTTATAAACAGGATAAAAAACAGTTTTGTACCTTTGCCGTCGATTTCAAATCTACTGTCTATGGCAAATGTATATGAAGAACGATTAGGAACCGACCGGATGTTGCCGCTGATATTCCGAATGGCACTACCGGCTATCGCCGCTCAGTTAGTCAATCTTCTATATAACCTGGTAGACCGGATTTATATCGGTCACATTCCCGAAATAGGCACCAACGCCTTGGCTGGCGTCGGAGTTACCAGCTCAATCATTATCCTGATATCATCCTTTTCTGCCATTGTAGGAGCCGGAGGTTCACCATTGGCAGCCATGGCTTTAGGGCAGGGCGACCGGGTTCGCGCCGGAAAGATCCTCGGAAACGGATTTATTCTGCTTATCATCTTTACACTGCTTACTTCGCTCACGACATACCTGTTCATGCGCCCTTTGTTGTTCTTGACCGGAGCTTCAGAACAGACGATCGGATATGCGGTCGATTATCTTTCCGTTTACCTGATCGGTACGCTCTTTGTAGAACTCTCGGTAGGTCTGAATGCATTTATCAATACACAAGGGCGACCAGCCATAGCCATGTATTCAGTTCTGATTGGAGCCATTCTGAACATTCTGCTAGATCCGCTGTTTATTTTCGTATTCGGACTCGGGGTAAAAGGAGCAGCTCTGGCAACCATTCTATCGCAAGCCTGCAGTGCCGCCTGGGTGATTTCCTTCCTGACCTCTCATCGTGCTTCTCTCAAACTGGAAAGGCGTTATATGAAGTTACAGAAAGAAATTGTCCTGTCTATTTTAGCCCTGGGCGTCTCTCCTTTCATCATGGCCAGCACTGAAAGCTTAGTCGGATTCGTATTAAACGGAAGTCTGAAACACTTCGGAGACATTTATGTCAGCGCGCTGGCTATCATGCAAAGTGCCATGCTAATCGTCAGTGTTCCGTTAGCCGGATTTGCTCAAGGATTCGTTCCTATCGTCAGTTACAATTATGGCCATCTTTATAAAGAACGGGTCAAGTCGTGCTTTAAGATTGTACTGATTGTCATGTTTTCATTCAATATGCTTCTGATACTTGCCATGATTCTCTTTCCGGAGATTCTGGCAACTGCCTTTACCAGTGATCCGCAACTGATTGCTGTCGTTGAGCAATTCATGCCGATCTTTCTGGCAGGAATGACAATCTTTGGTTTGCAACGAGCCTGCCAGAACATGTTCGTTGCCTTAGGACAAGCCAAGGTTTCCGTTTTTATAGCCCTGCTCCGAAAGGTCTTTTTACTCATACCTTTAGCATTAATTCTCCCCCATTTCATGGGAGTAACCGGCGTCTTTGCTGCCGAAGCCTTTTCGGATGCGACAGCGGCTATCTGCTGTACACTGATTTTCTCTGTACAATTTCCGAAGATTCTAAAACGGATGAAAGAGAATCTAAGCGATGCCAAATAAATTCATTCATCATTATATAATTCACATCATCATGCAACATACAAAAGATCTGACCTGTGTCGACTGCGGAACACAGAACTGTAAATACAAAGACCGGACTTATCCGGATTTCTGTCTTACTACCAACTTAAAGGAAGAAGATATGCAATGGGCACTGGAACGCTACGAAGAAGAACGGAATCATGAAATCATGGTAGCCAGCGCCGAAGTGGAATACGAAGGATACGGTAAATGGACACGGGTACAGGAAATCATGGAGTTTGCCCGAAAGATACAGGCTCATAAAATAGGTATCGCCAATTGTATCGGACTGATCCACGAGGCTCGTATTTTTGCCCGCATCCTCCGGGCTAACGGATTCGAAGTATATTCAGTTATTTGTAAGGTAGCCGGAAAAGCCAAATCATCTATCGGCATTCCGAAAGCCTGTGAATCGATTGGGGCAGCCATGTGTAACCCAATCCTTCAGGCACGACTGCTGAATGAAGCCCAAACGGACCTGAATGTAGTAATCGGTTTATGTGTCGGACACGACAGTTTATTCTATAAATATTCCGAGGCATATACAACAACACTGATTACAAAAGACCGCGTCACCGGAAATAATCCGGCAGCTCCTCTCTATACAGCCCATTCGTATTATCGGAAGAAATTCAACCTGGACGAACCGAAAATAAGTCGCCCGTTAGCGGAGGGCTCAAACGAAAATTTGCCCAAATAAAGCGGAAAATGTAACTTTGCCATATTTAAATCGTGTCAGAGAAGAAAAGATGAAAGTTTGTATTGCCGAAAAGCCGAGTGTGGCTCGTGAAATAGCCGAGGTATTAGGGGCTACGGAAAAGAAGAATGGATACATCGAAGGGAACGGATATCAGGTAACCTGGACATTCGGTCATTTGTGTACCCTCAAGGAACCGCACGATTATACCCCCGACTGGAAACGGTGGTCGTTGTCTTCTCTGCCGATGGTTCCGCCACGTTTCGGTATCAAACTAATCAGTAATCCCACCTACGAACAACAGTTTAAGATCATCGAAGGTCTGATGCAAAAGGCTGAAATGATCATCAACTGCGGAGATGCCGGGCAGGAAGGAGAATTGATCCAACGATGGGTAATGCAAAAAGCCGGAGCCAAATGTCCGGTTTATCGTTTATGGATTTCTTCACTGACAGAAGAAGCCATCCGCGAAGGTTTTCAGAAGCTGAAGGAACAGGCCGAGTTTAACCGGCTGTATGAAGCAGGATTGTCACGGGCTATTGGCGACTGGCTGTTAGGAATGAATGCCACCCGTCTTTATACATTACGCTACGGGCAAAACAAACAGGTGCTTTCTATCGGGCGTGTTCAAACACCAACGCTGGCACTCATCGTCAACCGACAGGAAGAAATAGAGAATTTCAAGCCGGAGCCTTATTGGGAGCTGAAGACAGTCTATCGAGACGTAACATTCTCAGCTACCAAAGGAAAATTCACCCAAAAGGAAGAAGGCGAGAAATTCCTCGAAACCGTGCGGACATCCGACTTTACGGTGACGGACGTTTCTACGAAAAAAGGAAAGGAATATGCACCGCGTCTCTTCGACCTGACTTCTCTCCAGGTGGAATGTAACAAGAAGTATGCTTTCACGGCAGACGATACGTTGAAGCTTATCCAATCGCTCTACGAAAAGAAAGTTACAACCTACCCTCGTGTAGATACTACCTTCTTAAGTGATGATATTTATCCGAAGGTGCCCAATACCCTGAACGGCTTAGTGGACTACGGCGAACTGGTGGCTCCGTTGAAAGGAATCAAATTACCGAAAAGCAAACGAGTTTTTGATAATTCCAAGGTAACCGATCACCACGCCATTATTCCGACAGGCGTTCCTGCGCGGAATTTATCAGACAACGAACGGAAGGTATATGACTTAGTGGCACGACGTTTTATTGCAGCTTTTTACCCCGACTGTGAGATCTCTACAACAACAGTCATGGGAAAAGTGGAAAAAGTAGAATTCAAAGTCACCGGAAAACAAATCCTGAAACCAGGCTGGCGTGTCGTTTTCGGGGCAGATCAGAAAGATCCGGATGCAGATCCGAATCAGCAGGATGAAGAAAAAGTTTTACCGGACTTTGTAATCGGAGAAAGTGGTCCGCATCAACCGCTGCTGAAAGAAACGTGGACAACTCCACCCAAGCCCTATACGGAAGCGACACTCTTACGGGCCATGGAAACAGCCGGTAAGTTAGTGGACAATGACGAATTACGTGATGCTTTGAAAGAGAACGGAATTGGTCGTCCGTCTACCCGTGCCGCCATTATCGAAACCCTGTTCAAACGAAATTATATTCGCAAAGAACGCAAGAGTCTGTTTCCGACAGCCACGGGAACGGAATTGATTCATGTAATTCAAGAAGAACTACTGAAAAGTGCAGAACTAACCGGCTTATGGGAGAAAAAACTGCGCCAGATAGAAAAGGGGTCGTATGAAGCACGTACCTTCTTAGAAGAATTAAAACAGATGGTCAATCAAATCGTCATCAATGTTCTCTCTGATCAAAGCGGGCGCAGCATTACCATCGAACAAAAAAAGGCAGAAGAAGAAAAGCCGAAAAAGAATAAAGCCGCTTCTGCATCCAAGGAAACCGGAGAAAAGAAACCTCGAAAGCCTCGTAAAAAGGCAGAGAATGCTCCTGTCGTCTGCCCGGTTTGTCATAAAGGGACGTTACTTCGGGGGAAAACCGCCTATGGTTGTTCCGAATATAAAAACGGCTGTACATTCCGGCTCGATTATGCGACCTATGGAGAAAACCTGACGAATGAGCAGTTAACACAAATCGTCAATCAATATACTTCAGAGCAAAAATCATAATTTAATACCCATAAAAAAAGAGGATAAGTGACCTCATCCTCTTTTCTTCTCTATGTTATTTTCTATTATTTGATCATATCAAATCCTGTATAAGGAACCAGTGCCTTCGGAATACGGATACCTTCTTCCGTCTGGTTATTTTCCAACAAGGCAGCTACAATACGCGGTAATGCCAAAGCACTACCATTCAACGTATGGCACAACTGGATCTTTTTATCTGCATCACGATAACGACATTTCAAGCGATTAGCCTGGTATGTATCGAAATTAGAAACTGAGCTGACTTCCAACCAGCGTTTCTGAGCTTCTGAATATACTTCAAAGTCATAACAGATAGCGGCTGTAAAACTGATATCACCACCACACAATCGTAAAATACGATACGGAAGTTCCAGCTTCTGCAACAAGCCTTCTACATGGTCTAACATTTCCTGATGTGACTGTCTGGAATGTTCCGGCTTGTCAATACGAACCAATTCTACCTTTGAGAATTCATGCAGACGATTCAAACCACGTACATCCTTACCATACGAACCTGCTTCACGGCGGAAACACTGTGTATAGGCACAATTCTTGATCGGCAACTGCTTTTCATCCAGGATAACATCCCGATAGATATTTGTAACCGGAACTTCGGCAGTCGGGATCAGATACAAATCATCCAGATTACAATGATACATCTGGCCTTCTTTATCTGGTAACTGACCTGTACCATAACCTGAAGCAGCATTCACAACCGTCGGCGGCATTACTTCAATATAACCGGCACTGCGAGCTTCATCCAGGAAGAAATTGATCAACGCACGCTGCAACCGTGCACCCTGACCGATATAAACCGGGAATCCGGCTCCTGTAATCTTTACACCCAGATCAAAATCAATCAAATTGTATTTCTTAGCCAGCTCCCAATGAGGCAATGCATTCTTAGGCAATTCTGTTTCCATTCCACCCATCTTGACAACCAAGTTATCCTCAGCTCCATTTCCTTCAGGAACTTCATCGTAAGGAACATTCGGAATGGTGTAAAGCAGATTCTGCATATCTTCAGCAGCCTGATCCATTTCAGTCTGTAAAGCCTTATTGCCTTCTTTAAATTCCGATACTTTTTTCTTGGCAGCTTCTGCCTCCTCTTTCTTGCCTTCTTTCATCAGGCCGCCAATGGACTTAGAAAGCTGATTGACTTCAGACAAGTTCTTATCTAATTGGTTTTGCGCACTTTTTCTCTTTTCATTCAGTTCGAGTACCTGCGCAATCGTCTCTTTCGCATTTTTGAAGTGCTTTTTCTCCAGACCTGCAATGACTTTCTCGGTCTGCTCTGTAATCATTTTTAGAGTCAACATATCCTGTCTCTGTTTATTGTTACTTTTTTACTGGATGCAAAGGTACATCTTAAAGAAGAATCTCACAAAGTTTTTCAACAATTAATCATTCTATCTCTTTACTTTACCCGTCCGCCACACATCCAGGTACGCATATAATAAGGTTCACTCAGATTACTAACCATCACACCTTTCGATGTACTGGTATGAATGAACTTGCCATTCTTCAGATAAATTCCCACATGATTAGGCTTTCTTTTACGCCCTCGTCCGGTATAGAAAAAGACCAGATCGCCTTCTTTTAGCTTGCTCCGGTTGATTTTCTTGCAATCCTTCTTCAGCATCTCGGCCGACGAACGTGACAGACGTTTATGATAAACCTCCCGATAAACAATGGCTACGAATCCGGAGCAATCTATCCCTTTCTTGGTTTGTCCACCCAAGCGGTGCGGAACCCCCATCCAGCGTGCCCCTTCGTTGTATAAAAAGATATTATCATATTCGGTAATCTTTACGCCATAAATGCGTCCTAGTTCTTTAGGTCCTTTGAAATCGGCCGGCAAAGAAACGGTCTCCATTTTACGACTGCCACAGGATGTCAGCAACAACAATCCCAAAACCCAGATTAGATAACCAGCCATGAATCTTTTATATATTTCTTTTTCAATCATTGCTTTTTCACTCATACCTACAAACGTTTGTCAGTTCTATCAGCAAAAATAAAGATAATCTCCCAACCTCATACTTTTACTTGAATAAATATCCATTGCATTGTATAAAAACGAACAATCCACTATCTTTGTTCTGGTTATGACTTTTTTTAATTCTTATTTATATTCATCTGAAAAGCATATGCGTATGAGAAAAATAATGTATAGCACACTGACCTTCCTCTGTATAAGCTCCATGATTTCGGCACAGGTCACCGAACGAGAAAGACCGGCATCCTGGGACCTGTTAGTGGAAGGAGGACGTTTTGCCGACCGTTTTCTTCCTATGCCTGACGGTAAGTTGAGTTCTGATACCTGGGGAGCACAGCAAGTTATTCCCCGCTTTATTGACAATGGCATAGAAGATCAGGTCCGTTCTTATTGGGGAGGCAACATATTAAAAGGTGATGATGGGAAATATCATCTCTTTGTCTGTGGCTGGCGGGAAGACTCTCCCAAAGGACATCATGAATGGCCTAACTCCATCGTTTACCATACGGTTTCGGACAATCGGTTCGGACCGTACCACATCCAAGACACCATCGGTCCGGGCCATAATCCGGAAGCTTTTAAAACACGGTCCGGGAAATATGTTATCTATGTAATCGACCATTATTACCTGGCAGACAACATAAACGGGCCCTGGACCAGACAGACTTTTGACTTTGATCCAAGAGATCGGAAAATCATTGAAGGTTTGTCAAACCTTACTTTTACTCAACGTGAAGACGGTTCCTATCTGATGATTTGTCGCGGAGGTGGTGTATGGATCAGCCAAACCGGATTATCTACCTACAACCAAATCAGCGACCAACGTATTTATCCCCCAGTCGAAGGAGAATTTGAAGATCCGGTTGTATGGAGGGACTCGGTGCAATATAACGCAATTGTCAACGACTGGTTAGGTCGTGTTGCCTTTTATCTCCGTTCGAAAGATGGCGTCAAATGGGTAACAGATCCGGGTGAAGCCTATACACCGGGAATTGCCGTTCATAAAGACGGAACCAAAGAAGACTGGTTCAAGTATGAACGGATAAAAATCTTTCAGGATGAACACGGGCGGGCAATCCAGGCAAATTTTGCCGTTATTGATACCTTGAAGAACGAAGATAAGCCCAACGACCGGCATAGTTCCAAAAACATCTGCCTCCCGTTGAATCCGGGAGTCCTGATGACATTACTGGACAAAAAGCCCATTACCCCTCAGACGAAAGAAATTCGCCTGCTGATCAAAGCAGAACCAGAATTTGATCCACAAACAGATATAGATATTTCCTCCTTGCGTTTCGGAGCTTCCACAGAAGTCAATTTTGGCAGAGGCTGTAAACCGATTCGGACAGAGAAATCAGGGAAAGACCTGGTTGTCATCTTCGATGGACATGGAAACGGCATTACGGAAGAGGAATTTGCGCCTAAACTTATCGGAAAGAAAAAGGATGGCAGCATGCTGTTCGGTTACACCCGCCTGCCTTGGGTTAAATACATCGAACCAATTCTCTCTGCCCGCAAACCATCAGTCGTAACATCCGACGGAAAGTCTATGATAAAAGTGGAGGTCGAAAACTTTGGTCAGATAGCTTCTACACCTACAGTCTTGTACATTTACGGGAATATTGGGGGAAAAGAAAAATTAATCGGGCAAACGAAACTGGCTGCCATAAAACCGTATCAGAAAGAATCTGTTGAAATCAAATCGAAACAATCCTTGGATACCGCTGCTGATTATTCGTTGCGAGTAGCCTTCGGTAAAGACTAATATACAATGAGTCTTACATCTTCATCCATACAGGCCTGTATTTTAATACTACAAAAAGGAAATACAGGCCTGTAATTTATAGAACCGATACCATGAAAAAGAAGTCCTTCTTAGACAGATGTTTCTTCAGAAATTTCAAAGTCAGATGCAAATGACTTTCTACAGTCCGGACTGGCATATCCAGCTGATCTGCTATCTCCTTTGTTTTCTTCCCATCCAAATAGGCCAGGAAAAAGACTTCCCTACGTTGCTGTGGAATTTCTTTCAGTAATTCATACAGCTGCTGATAAAAGTCTTTTGCATACAGTTCTTCCCATGCCTCATCATCGTTTTGCAAGAAAGCAGCTTGTTCTGTCAGATATTCTTCATAGACAGCCATATCGCAAGGGCTGAATGAAGCATGTTTCCGGAAATGATCTATACATCGGGTGTAAATTCCCTGGAACAAGTAGGATTGAAAACTTGCTCCCATAATCAGATCTTCCCGATGCTCCCATACATAAAGAAACAAATCCTGCACCAGATCCTCTGCCACCGAATCATCCACCATCGTGGCGGCATAGGCTTTCAAGCGGGGATAATAATAACGGAACAACGACTGAAAAGCATGACGGTCGCTGTTTCTTAGATCGGATAATATTTGTTTTTCCCTCAACATCTCCGCACAAAGTTAAAGAAATAAAATAAAAACGATTCTTTCCAATAGAAAAACTCATTCTCTATTTTGATTTTACTGGCTTTATCGTTTCTTTTGTAACCGAAAACATTCAATTCTTTTACACATGAAAAAGTTATTTTTATGCTGTACTGCATTTTTGTCGTTATGGGTACAGCCTTTCTTCGCTCAGAAAGCCGTCGTTGATAAAATCATTGAAATCGGACACCAGGATAATCAGGCCGCACACCAGCTGGATATACTGACCAACCGTTTTGGCGGACGCCCCATCGGGTCGGATGCGTATGAGAATGCCGCCGAATGGATGGTACGTGAATACAAAAAGTGGGGACTGGATGTTCATCTGGAAGAAGCTGGCGAACTCTCGGTCGGTTTTAACCGCGGACCGTGGTTTGGGGAGCTGTTGAGCCACGACCATGGAATGACTCTCCATTTCGCTACTCCTTCATACACTTCGGGGACGAAAGGGGTGCAGCGCGGTCATGTCTTGATGGAACCCCGTACCGACCAGGAATTCGAGCGCATCAAACTCAAGTTGAAAGGTGCTTGGGTCCTGATCTCCGGCACAAACAACGGCTGGCCAATCGACAGGACAGCGCAGGCTGATTCTATCCGGCAGGCTATCAAACAAGAGAATAAGGAAATCGACCAGAAGAATGCCGAACTCAAAAAAAGAAACTGGGAGAAAGGTGAAAACAATGAGATGCTTCCTTATAAGGAATTCCCGGCTCTTTACTACCACGAGATGATCGAAGCCGGTGCCTTAGGATTCATCCAGTCATCGGAAGTGCCTATCCGCGCGCTTTATGACCGGAAGATGATCGACAGCATGACGTTCGACAACCTGCCCAAGGTTCCAGACATCAAGCTAGACCGGCACCAGTTCGACATCATCGCCCAGATGGTAAAAGAACGGAGGGAAGACTTCTTGCTGGAGTTCGATATCCGCAATCATTTCAAGCTCGGACCGATCAAATACCACAACGTGGTGGCGTCGATACGGGGAAGCAAATATCCGGACGAACAGGTCATCGTCTGCGGACACTTGGATGCTTTTGATACCGGCACAGGCGGCGTCGACTGTGGTACAGGGATTGCCCCGATGATGGAAGCGGCCCGTATGTTGGCGTTGTCGGGAGCAAAGCCCAAGAGGACCATCCTCTTCATCGCCTTTGCCGGGGAAGAATTCGGACTGTTAGGGTCGAAAGCCTATTGCGAGAAACATCAGCAGGAATTACCGAAGATTGTGAATGTATTCAACCGCGACGGCGGGCCGGAACCTCCCGTCGGAATAGCTGTCTCGCAGGCGATGTATGATGATTTCGTCAAGATAACCCAACCCATCCAAAAGGTACGGGCGGACATTCCGTTTGAAGTGACTGTGCGGCCTCCGCGCAAACGGCCGAAGGTAGCGGGTGGCACCGATTCGGAAGTGTTTGCCACCTACGGCGTCCCAACATACGGATTTACCACAAAAGATGTCAAAGGGTATAATTTCAACTATGGGGAAATCTGGCATACCGAACGCGATCTGTTTACCAAGAACATCCCGGAATATCTGGAGCATACGGCAACCGTCACCGCCATCACCGTCTTAGGGGTAGCCAACCTCGACAAGCCTCTGCCTCGGGAAGGAGTCTACGAAGAGAATTGAAAATTGAGAATTGACAATGGACAATTGACAATTACAGACACAATATTAGGCACGGATTTCACGGAAAACACGGTTTAAAATAAATATTTACCGTGTCAATCCGCGGAATCCGTGCCTTTTTAATTCTCAATCGTCAATTATCAATCTAAAAACAGGCAATATCACTAGTGATCCGGGACCAAAAATTCATTTACAAGGCAAAATCACACCTGATCTGCTGTCCAAAATCTATTTACAAAAGAAAATCACAGGTGGTCCGATACTGAAAACCCGCCCAAGGTAGCAGACCATAGGTACGCTTCAATTCATAATTTTCACCTTGTTTTGTCTCTGAAAGGTATAAGCTCCGCAAAATAGCGTCGGTATTGTCCTATCACGATGTGAGCAAATTAAATAAAAAATAATTGACAGTAAACATATTTGGCCGTAATTTTTCAGATTGCAAGCTTTATAACCATTCCGGCCGGCCTGAAAAAGAACCCAGGCGGACCGACGATCGCGTCAATCTGACGCCTGCAGTCTCCGCCTGTATTCCATGGGAGAAACAGCATGATGCTTCTTGAAAAACTTGCAGAAGGCAGCCTGATCGGAAAAATGCAGCTCTTCGGCAATCTGGCTGACGGGGATGCTTTCGTCGTCGAGGCGTTCGGTGGCCCGCTTGATCAGTTCATCGCAAATCACTTCGTGCGGCGTCTTGCCCAAAACCTCCTTGACCAGGCGCGAAAGATGCTTCGCCGAGATGCAAAGTTTCTCGGCGTAGAAGTCCGTTTGATGCTCGACCGACACATGCTGCCAGACGAGCTTCATGAAATCCATCATCACCCTATCGCGTTTGCAAACCACCGGTGGCAACTGATTATCCGTCCGGCTCCGCTCCAGCATAATCTGTCCCACCTCGAGCATGAAACTCTTGAAATAGACCAACAACAGTTCACGCCGGTAAGCATGGCCGAGCGACGTCAACGCCGACTCGAATAATTCCATCTGCCGGGCCAGGCGTCCAAATTGCTCGTCGTTGAGTTGCAAAACCGGGAAGTGGAGGCGATCTACCAGATAATGATCCGGCCCAGGGCGCAGATTCTTGAGTGAGTCTTTGGCAAAGGTATAATTCGGAATCAGGCACCACGCCTGCAGGTCGGTACTAAAGTCAAGAAATTCGACTTGCACTCCTTCCAGCAGGTCGAGAAAAGCATTCGCCCGCATCTCATGAAATTCATCGTCAATACGGAGGCTGAGGCTGCCTGTCCGGACCAAGAGGAACAGGCGGATATCCGCCATCTTCCGGCCGATGAGCCGGACCAGTTCACGAGAAGTCAGCAGCAAGACACAACCATCGAGACTGCATGTAGAAGGGAAAAGAGGGAAAAGTTCTTTTTGTGTCATCATCATCATCTATTCATTCAACAAATATTCTTTGCCTGTCCCGCCCGCCAATAAGGAGAAGCCGACAGAAACAGGCATCACGCAGGCAAAGGTATAAAGCCCTTGTCTGATATGGACAAATGGATGCGCTAAATAGACATACCGTTTGCTAATAAATTCTAATACAGTTCCATTTGGACAAATGCTTGGGCTGTTTGACCAAATAGAGGCCATCGGTTCGCTTTTATTTTTGCGCACTAAGAACTACAAACAAACGAAACATGAAGGCAAAAAGTTATTTAGTTTTAGGTTTAGGCTGCGTGCTGCTACTGGCGGGATGCCAGAACCAAACACCCCAGCAAGGAAGCTCGACCGACTATCCGCTTCTGACATTGAAACCGGAAGACCGGCAGTTGTCGGTAAAATACTCGGCTGTAATCGAAGGAAAACAAGATGTAGAAATCCGTCCGCAGGTCTCAGGAACCATTACCGAAGTCTGCGTGGAAGAAGGTGCCCGAGTAAGAAAAGGGCAAGTCTTGTTCGTCATTGACCAGGTACCTTATCAGGCGGCCTTGAAGCAGGCGGAAGCCTCCGTCGCCACGGCCGAAGCGAATGAGGCCACAGCCAAGCTGACCCTCGAAGGAAAAGAATCCCTTTATCAGGACAAAGTGATCTCTGATTTTGAACTGCGGACGGCCCGTAACAACTACCGGAGCGCTCAGGCGGCTCTGATGCAGGCCCAGGCAGAACTGATTAATGCCCGCAATAACCTCTCCTATACCGAAGTCAAAAGCCCGGTCGACGGGTATGCCGGCATGACTTCCTATCGTATCGGAGCGCTCGTGAGCTCGAGCATGACCGACCCGCTGATCCGGGTTTCAGACAACTCGCAGATGTATGTCTACTTCTCCATGTCAGAAAAGCAGGTACTTTCACTCACTGCCCAATACGGCTCGCTCGACAGCGCCCTCCTCTCCTTCCCGCCCATCCAGCTGCAACTGAATGACGGGTCAATCTATCCGCACATCGGTAAAATAGACGTCATCAGCGGACTGATCGACAAGACGACCGGAACCGTCAGCCTGCGTGCCCTGTTCGACAACCAGGAGAAACGGCTCATGAGCGGAGGCTCGGCCAATGTAGTGATTCCATACCAGCAACAGCAATGCATCGTTATCCCTCAAGGCGGTACATACGAGATCCAAAACAAGATATTTGCCTACAAGGTTGTTGACGGCAAAGCCGTATCTACCCCCATCGAGGTATTCGAGATAAACGACGGAAAAGAATATATTGTAGAAAGCGGGCTTCAGGCAGGTGACGTGATCGTATCAGAGGGAGCCGGCCTACTGAAAGACGGTACAGTCATTTCCGCCAGCGCAACTGCGGCCACAGAACCTAACACAGAGGAGGAATAAACATGAAACTACAACATTTCATCGACCGTCCTATCCTGTCAATGGTCATCTCGGTGGTCATCCTCGTGGCCGGATTAATCGGGCTTTATGCCTTGTCAGTCGAACAATACCCGGATATTGCCCCACCAACCATCCGCGTCTCGACGACATACAGCGGCGCCAATGCCGAGGCGGTACAAAAGAGTGTGATCGTCCCGCTGGAAGAAGCTATCAACGGTGTAGAGAATATGACCTACATGACTTCGACCGCCAGCAATACCGGAAGCGCAGAGATCACCGTCTATTTCAAACAGGGCAGTGACCCGGATATGGCTGCCGTCAACGTACAAAACAAAGTATCAACAGCCACTTCCCTACTGCCGGCAGAGGTAACCAAAGTGGGTGTTACCACCATGAAGCGCCAGAACAGTATGCTGAAGATATTCGGCCTATACAGTCCGAACGGTACCTACGACGAGACCTTCCTAACCAACTACCTGAGCATTAACGTCAAGCCTCAGCTGCAGCGTATCACGGGTGTTGGCGAAGTCAATGTGATGGGTGGCGACTATGCCATGCGTATCTGGTTAAAACCAGACGTGATGGCCCAGTATGAACTCGAGCCCAGCGATGTTGAAGCGGCCCTGTCGAGTCAGAATATCGAAGCCTCGACCGGTTCGATCGGTGAAGATTCCAAGAATGTCTACCAGTATACCCTGAAGTATCGTGGGCGACTGGAGAAGGAACAGGAATTTGAGGAAATCGTTATCCGCGCCTACGACGACGGACGTGTGCTGAAATTAAAAGACATCGCCACCGTCGAACTTGGTGCGCAAAGTTATACCTATACCGGTTCTGTCAACGGAGCCCCCGGAAGTACTTGTATGGTTAACCAGACAGCCGGAACCAATGCCAACGAAATCATTACCAATATCGACAAGTATCTGGAATCGCTCAAGGAAACATTACCGAATGATGTGGAAATAGTCGAGCTGATGAGTACCAAAAACTTCCTTGATGCCTCTATCCATGAAGTGATCAAGACTTTGCTCGAAGCCATCATCTTAGTTGTACTCGTGGTATATATCTTCTTGCAGAACCCACGTTCTACCCTGATCCCGACCGTCAGTATATTCGTGTCGCTGATCGGTACGTTCGCCGCCCTCTACATCGCGGGCTTCAGTATCAACCTGCTTACCCTGTTTGCTCTCGTACTTGCGATCGGAACCATCGTAGATGATGCCATCATCGTGGTGGAAGCCGTACAAGTGCGCTTCGACGAAGGATACCGTTCACCCTATAAAGCTTCGGTCGACGCCATGTCGGGTATCTCTTCCGCCATCGTCACTTCTACTTTAGTATTTATGGCTGTATTCGTACCTGTATCATTCATGGGAGGAACTTCCGGTGTATTCTATACCCAGTTCGGTATTACGATGGCCGTTGCGGTAGGTATTTCAGCCATCAACGCATTAACACTCTCACCGGCTCTTTGTGCCCTGATTCTGCGCCCTAATGAAATCCTGGAAGACGGGAAAAAGCCGGAGTTCTCTACGCGGTTCCGTATGGCATTCGATACGGCTTTCAAACGGATCGTACTCAAATATAAAAGCGGAGCCAAATTCTTTATCAAACGGAAATGGCTCGCATGGAGTGCCTTTGCCGTTGCCGTAGCACTTCTGTTCTACTTCATGAATACAACCAAGACCAGTCTGGTTCCTTCTGAAGATACGGGTTCTATTTTCGTCAGTATCGACACACCGGCTGGAAGTACCCTGGCCGAAACCGTCGGTATCATGGAAAAAGTAGAAAAGGAACTGAAAGAAATCCCGCAGATAGCCGATTTCAATAAGGTGGCAGGCTTTGGTATGGGATCGGGAAGCGGCTCTTCACACGGTATGTTCATCATCCAGCTGAAACATTGGGACGAACGCCCCGGAAAAGAAAACAGCGTAGATGCCATCTCGGCTGAAATATACCGACGGACCTCTCATATCAAGAATGCGAACCTCTTTGTCTTCTCACCACCTATGATCTCCGGATATGGTACAGGTAACAGCTTTGAACTGTATCTGCAAGATCGAGGAGGAAAAGGGATTGATGCGCTTAGTGAAGTGACCAACAATTTCCTGGCCGCTTTAAACCAACGGCCCGAAATACAGATGGCATACACGTCATTCAGTGCCAAATTCCCCCAGTATCGGGTAGACGTTGACGAAGCTCAGTGCCAACGTGCCGGAACGACGACGGAAGAAGTACTGTCAGTCTTGTCGGGTTATTTCGGAAGTATTTACGCCTCCAACTTCAACCGGTTCACCAAATTGTACCGGGTCATCATCCAGGCGCCGTCAGAAAGCCGCAACAGCATGCAGTCCCTCGATAATGTATTCGTCAAGACCACCAACGGTATGGCTCCCGTCAGTCAGTTCGTAAAACTGACAAAGACCTATGGAGCCGAATCACTGACGCGCTTCAACATGTTCTCGTCCATTAATGTACAGGGAATGCCAGCCAGCGGATACAGCTCAGGTGATGTCATCAATGCGGTAAAAGAAGTAGCCGCCCAGACATTGCCTACAGGTTACGGATATGAATTCTCCGGAATGACACGTGAGGAAGAACAGATGGCCAATTCGCATGACACGGTAATCATTTACGGGATCTGTATTCTGTTTATTTATTTGATACTTTGTGCCCTGTATGAAAGCTTGTTTATCCCGATGGCCGTTATCCTTTCGGTTCCGTTCGGACTGATGGGAAGCTTCTTCTTTGCCCGAATGTGGGGTATCGAAAACAATATCTACCTGCAAACCGGATTAATCATGTTGATCGGATTGTTGTCAAAGACAGCTATTCTATTAACTGAATACGCTACGGAACGCCGGAAAGAAGGTATGTCACTCTCGCAAGCAGCCATTTCAGCAGCCGGTGTCCGTCTGCGCCCAATCTTGATGACCGCCCTCACCATGATATTCGGATTGCTACCGCTTATGTTTGCTTCTGGTGTAGGCGCCAACGGTAATACATCCTTAGGTGTAGGTGCCGTAGGAGGAATGCTGATTGGAACAATCGCCTTACTCTTCGTCACACCGGCCTTCTTTATTACTTTCCAATACTTAGAAGAACGAATTATGGGCAAAAGAAAAGCTGATAGAAAATTATGAAAAAGTGTATCTATATATTAGTTAGTATGCTGCTTCTGAGCAGCTGCCATATCTACCGCAACTACCAACGGCCGGAAGGATTGCCTGTAGACAGCCTTTACAGGAATACGCCTCTTGCCTCTGACGATTCTCTTACCTTGGGAGACATCCCATGGCAAGAGATGTTTGAAGATCCTCTGCTCCAGAACCTGATACAAGAGGGTCTGGAGAACAATACAGATATGCAGGTAGCCTTGCTGCGCGTTGATCAGGCCCGCTCGCAGTTGCAGGCAGCCCGGTTGTCTTTTCTGCCGTCTCTTTCCCTGTCTCCACAAGGAGCCCTGACAAGTACCGACGGCAGCAAAGCAGTCAAGACGTATGAATTACCGGTTCAGGCCAGTTGGGAAATTGATCTTTTCGGCCGCTTGCGAAATGCCAAGCAGGAAACCAAAGCCACGTTGTTGCAGCAAGAGGCTTATCAGCAGGCTGTCCACGCAGATTTGGTAGCCAACATTGCCAACAGTTACTATACATTATTATTACTCGATGAACAGATCCGACTGACAACATCCACCTTGGATGTCTGGAAAGAACAAGTCAGATTATTGGAATCGAAATTTAAAGTAGGCGAAGAAACAGAAAATGCCGTAACCCAGGCAAGGGCCAGTCTGTATGAATTAGAAGCATCGGTGACAGACTTACAAAAGCAATTGTTTGAGACAGAAAATGCCCTATGTACCCTGCTCGGAACGACTTCCCACCATATTGAACGGAGTTCGCTGGAAGAACAACAGCTCCCGGAAACTGACAACATCGGTATTCCGTTGCGTTTATTATCCAAACGTCCGGATGTAGTACAAGCTGAAATGGTATTAGCCAGTGCCTATTACAGCACCAATCAGGCCAGATCAGCATTCTATCCTAACTTAACCCTTTCCGGAAGCGCGGGATGGACCAATTCGTTAGGAGAAGTGGTAAGCAATCCGGGAGGATGGATTCTCTCAGCCATAGCATCACTGACGCAACCGTTATTCAATCAGGGGAAACTTATCTCCAATCTGCGTGTGTCGAAAGACGAAGAACAGATCGCCCTGCTCAACTACAAACAGGCGCTCCTGGATGCGGGTCAAGAAGTAAATAACGCGCTGTTTGCAACAGAATCTGCCCGGAAAAGCTTCGACAGTCACCTCAAACAATGTAAGGAACTGGAACGAACAGTAACTACCTCAGAGTCTTTATACAAGACCGGCAATGCGACTTACCTGGAAATGCTGACTGCCCGGCAGTCATTGCTCAATGCTCAGCAGAACATGGTAACCGATCGCTTTACGCTCTTGCAATCAACAATTAATCTATACAATGCATTAGGTGGCGGCGTTGACTAACCTCCAAAAAAAAAGTAGCAAGCCTTTGCGTTAAAAGCAACGGGCTTGCTACTCTCCTATTTATAAAATTGGAAACAGGTTATTTTATCTCTTCACCATTTTCCTTGAAAAGGGCGGTTACTTCTTCATCATCAAGTACCAACACGACCTTATACTGTTTGCCCTCCTCTTTTTCTGCCATGAAAGCTTCTTTCGCGGTATATTCCGGATAAGCTTTTTCAATAGATTGAGTTACTGCTTCGGGCAGATCCTTTACTTCTACTTTGACGAAATCATCTTGAGCCACTTCACTCACTACCATGACAGAATCAACACTTGTTTCTGAAGCGAATGCACTGAAACTACCCACACTCATCAAACATGCTACTGCAACTAATACCTTTTTCATAATTTCAAACATTTTAAATTCAACATTTCTTTTCTGACTCTCGTCACTAATCATAGTACAAAGCACATACCAGAAATGGCCCGAAATCATGACTATACTAAAAATCAGACATTTGAATTTTTAGCATTAACACGAGAAATGTGAATTTAAGATTCCTTTTGGTACACAGTGTGGATTTTAGCTACAAAATCGGAGATTAGAGCAATCCGAAATGACGCAAGGCATTCACGATACCATCCTCGTCAACACTTGTCGTTACAAAATCGGCGGCTTTCTTTACCTCATCCATCGCATTTCCCATTGCAACACCCACGCCGGCATGCTGCAACATGGCAATATCATTTCCGCCATCACCGAATGCCATGGTCTCTTTTAAGGATATTCCATAATGTTCTATGATCCGATCGATACCAACCGCTTTGGTACACCCTTTTGCTACCACATCGGCGAAATAAGGACTCCAACGGGCCGCCAGGCTATTCGGCATATAGGCCATGATCCGGTCTTCTTCTTCCGCTGTGAAAAAGGCAATCAGCTGGAATATTTCTTTATCAGCAAGCGCTTCGATCGATCCAATTTCGGGAGCTTTCAGTCGGATCTGTTCATACAAAGCATCGACCGATTCGTTCCGGTAATTCAAGACAATCTTGTCTTCCGTTACACAGGCACAGGGAAAAGAATGTACAGTCCGCTGATATTTCAGCATAGAGTGAATATCTTCTTGCGGAATCGCATGCTTGTAAATAACATCATCAGACCCGGCAATACAGTATCCGCCATTCAGTGTTATATACCCGTCGACTTCCAGATCTCCTAAATTATCAATGCATTGCAACTGCCGGCCGGTAGCAATAAATACCTTTATTCCTTTTGCCCGCAAATTACGGAGTGCTTCCATTGTCGAAGCCGCTATTGTATGCGTCTTAAAGCTCACCAATGTTCCATCAATATCAAAAAACAAAGCTTTGATCATATCATCTCTTTCCTTAATATATTATAACCAGGCACAAAATTACGGCAAATTCTTCTTTCCCCTTATTTTATTCCATTTTTTTGTAGTTTTGACAAGCCACATGCGTCTAATAGAATAAATAAAACTTCTAAACACGAAAAAGCAATGGATAAATTAGAAATTGAATTTGCGCAAATAATTAAAGAGCAGAAAGACACCATTTACACCGTGTGCTATATGTTCTCTAAAGATGCGGAGGAAGTCAACGACTTATTTCAGGAAATTTTGGTCAATTTATGGAAAGGATTTCCTTCTTTCCGCGGACAAAGCCAAATCAAAACATGGGTGTGGAAAGTAAGCCTCAATACGTGTATTTCATTCGACCGGAAAAAACGCAGTCGCGCTCACACCATTCCCCTGAACATAAATATCAATCTCTATAAAGACAACGACAAAGACTCCTTACAAATCAAACAGCTGTATGATCGGGTCAACAGACTCGGTTTATTCGACAGGGCCATCATCCTGCTATGGCTCGAGAATCTGAGTTATGAGGAAATTGGTGCCATTGTCGGCATATCTGCCAAAAACGTATCCGTACGGCTTTATCGTATTAAAGAAGAACTCAAAAAGATGTCTAATCAGTAAAACAACATTTATCATGGAAAAATATATTACCTCCCCCGAACTGGAAGAAATGAAACAACAAATCTGTTTATTAAAAGGGAAATTAGAAAAACAGACGATCATTAATGATCACATCATCCGACAAGCCATGCAGCAGAAAGTATCCAGAATGCACAAAGACACAATCATCATGATCGTCGTAGCCATTATCGGAATTCCCTATTGCTTCTTTTTCTTTACGCTGGCAGGTTTTTCTTACTGGCTGGCAGCAGCCACAGCTTTGTTTCTGCTGGCTTGCATGATAAAATTGAACCGTAACAAAAAGAAATTATCCCATATCCGATCACTATTAGGTGAAAACCTGGTTGAATGTGGAAAAAATGTCTTGCTTCTGAAAAAAGAAACACTCCAGTCTTTTAAAATAATGATGCCTATTTTAGCGGTCTGGGTTATCTGGTTCTTTGCCGAAATATTCTTCGTTCTTCCTCAAGATGACAATGACTTTATCATCAGCATTACATGTGGATCCCTTGTAGGGCTTCTGATCGGTTTAGGTCTCGGTATTTCCAAACACAGGAAAAACCTGAAAACCATAAACGACATTTTGCTACAAATCAAAGACTTAGAAGAGATTAAAAACTTGTCATAAGCAACCTGTCAAAATACGCCGGCTTTTGATCAAAACACGCCGGGAATTAATAAAAAGCCGGCGTGTTTTGAATCATTCATAGGCATGAATAATTTCACACATAACTAAATCCTTTTTTATGTCATACAGCTTCCTGGCCTGCTTCTGATAAGCATTTCGATAATATATAGAGAAAAGAGACACATTTACATCATGCTTCCTTACCATTCGGCTTTGCCTATTTGAAATAAAATAGCTACCTTTGCACGTAATTTTTTGTAGCAAAACAAATAACATCACGATATGAGTAAGAAATTTGCCGAATATTCAAAATTCGACTTGTCGAATGTGAATAAGGAAATACTGAAAAAATGGCAAGACGGCGATGTCTTCCATAAGAGTCTTGAAATCCGAGAAGGTCATCCTTCTTTCGTATTCTACGAAGGACCGCCTTCTGCTAACGGCATGCCGGGTATTCACCATGTCATTGCCCGTTCGATTAAAGATATTTTCTGTCGTTACAAGACCATGAAAGGTTACAAAGTAAACCGCAAAGCAGGCTGGGATACTCACGGACTGCCGGTGGAATTGGGCGTAGAAAAATCATTAGGTATTACCAAAGAGGATATTGGCAAAAAGATTTCGGTAGCCGATTATAATGCTGCTTGTCGTAAAGATGTCATGAAGTTCACCAAAGAATGGACTGACCTGACTCAGAAAATGGGATATTGGGTAGATCTGGAAAACCCGTATATCACTTACGACAACCGGTATATTGAAACCTTATGGTGGTTGTTGAAGCAGCTTTACAACAAAGGTCTTTTATACAAAGGCTATACCATTCAACCGTACTCTCCAGCTGCAGGAACAGGATTAAGTTCTCACGAACTGAATCAACCTGGATGTTATCGGGATGTAAAGGATACAACAGTTGTTGGCCAATTCAAGATGAAAAATCCGAAGCCAGAAATGGCCCAGTGGGGAACTCCCTATTTCATCGCCTGGACTACTACGCCTTGGACTTTGCCATCCAACACCGCACTTTGTGTAGGCCCAAAGATTGATTACGTAGCCGTACAAACTTACAATGGATATACGGGAGAAAAAATAACTGTGGTTTTGGCAAAACCGCTCCTTTATGCTCACTTCAATAAGAAAGCCGAAGGAATCGCTCTTGAAGACTACAAACCGGGTGATAAACTGATTCCATTCAAGGTTGTCGGCGAATACAAAGGAACGGATCTAGTCGGCATGGAATACGAACAGCTGATTCCATGGGTAAAACCGGTAGAAGCAACCGAGGATGGCTGGAAAGAAGCTTCAGCCAAAGCATTCCGTGTAATTCCTGGAGATTACGTAACAACAGAAGATGGTACAGGTATCGTACATATCGCTCCGACATTTGGTGCAGATGATGCCAACGTAGCTAAAGCTGCAGGAATTCCGTCTTTGTTCATGATCAACAAGAAGGGCGAAACCCGTCCAATGGTTGATTTGACAGGAAAGTTCTATTTGCTGAATGAACTGGACGAAAAATTCGTTGCTGAATGCGTAGATGTTGAAAAATATAAAGAATACGAAGGCCGCTGGGTAAAGAACGCTTATGATCCGCAGTTTACAGTAGATGGCAAATATGATGAAAAGGCAGCACAGGCTGCAGAATCATTAGACATCTACATTTGCATGAAGATGAAGCAAAATAACCAGGCTTTCAAGATTGAAAAGCATGTACACAACTATCCGCATTGCTGGCGTACAGACAAACCAGTGCTGTATTATCCGCTGGATAGCTGGTTTATCCGCTCAACAGCCTGCAAGGACCGGATGATAGAACTCAACAAGACAATCAACTGGAAACCGGAATCTACCGGAACAGGCCGCTTCGGCAAATGGCTGGAGAACCTGAACGACTGGAACTTGAGCCGTTCTCGTTATTGGGGTACTCCACTTCCTATCTGGCGCAGTGAGGAAGGCGAAGAAATATGTATCGGTTCAGTGGAAGAACTGTACAACGAAATCGAGAAATCTATCGCCGCAGGCTTCATGACTGAAAACCCATATAAGAAATTAGGTTTTGAGCCGGGTGTTTACACGAAAGAAAATTACGAAAAGATAGACCTGCACCGTCCGTATGTAGACGACATCACGTTGGTATCACCGTCAGGCAAACCGATGAAACGTGAGAGCGACCTGATCGATGTATGGTTTGATTCGGGAGCTATGCCTTATGCTCAGTTGCATTATCCGTTCGAAAATAAAGAAATGGTAGACAACCGCACTTACTACCCGGCCGATTTCATTGCCGAAGGTGTAGACCAGACTCGTGGCTGGTTCTTTACGCTGCATGCTATCGCTACAATGATCTTTGACAGCGTGGCCTACAAAGCGGTAGTATCTAACGGACTGGTACTCGACAAGAACGGAAACAAGATGTCAAAACGTCTGGGCAATGCAGTCGATCCGTTTGCTACTATCGAAAAATACGGATCCGATCCGTTACGTTGGTACATGATTACCAATGCTTCTCCATGGGATAACTTAAAGTTCGACATTGAAGGCGTAGAAGAAGTCCGTCGTAAGTTCTTCGGTACATTATATAATACGTATTCATTCTTCGCCCTGTATGCGAATGTGGATGGATTTAATTACTCACAGCCGGATATCGAATGGAACAAGCGTCCGGAAATTGACCGTTGGATTCTGTCATTACTTAATTCATTAATCAAGGATGTAGACAACTACTTAGATAACTATGAGCCAACCCGTGCCGGACGTGCCATCTCTGATTTTGTCAACGACCATTTAAGCAACTGGTATGTTCGCCTGAACCGTAAACGCTTCTGGCAAGGAGGACTGACAGATGATAAACTGTCAGCTTACCAGACATTGTATACCTGCTTGGAAACTGTGGCTAAGCTGATGGCTCCAATCGCACCGTTCTATGCAGATCAGTTGTTCTGTGATTTAATTGCAGCTACAGGACGTGAAAATGTTTATTCTGTACATTTGTCAAACTTCCCGGTATGCCACGAAGAACAAATTGACAAGAATCTGGAAGAACGTATGCAAATGGCCCAAACCATATCTTCCATGGTATTGGCATTACGCCGTAAAGTCAACATCAAGGTGCGTCAGCCGTTGCATGTCTTGATGGTACCGGTATTGGATGAACATCAGAAAGAAAGTATTGAAGCCGTAAAATCACTTATCCTAAGCGAAGTGAACGTAAAGGATATGAAGTTTGTAGATAATACAGCAGGTATCCTGGTAAAACGTATCAAACCGGACTTTAAGAAACTTGGCCCGCGTTACGGCAAGATCATGAAAGCCTTGGCGGCTGCCATCCAGCAGATGAGCCAAGAAGATATCAATGCCTTCGAAAAAGCAGGTACGTTCACCTTACAGGTAGATGGCCAAGATGCCGTATTGGAAAGGGCAGACGTTGAAATCATTTCCGAGGATATTCCTGGCTGGCTGGTTGCTAACGAAGGCCGTCTGACGGTAGCACTTGATATTACGGTAACAGATGAACTGAAGAAAGAAGGCCTTGCCCGTGAATTAGTAAACCGTATTCAGAACTTACGTAAGAGCAGCGGTTTCGACATAACAGACAAAGTAAACATTACGATTGCGTCTTCACCAGAAATGGATGGAGCTGTTACAGCTTACAAAGATTATATTACTTCGCAAGTCCTTGCCAATAGTCTTACTATAACAACAGAACCGATTGCAGATGCTACTGTTCTCGATTTTGAAGACTTCACATTACCTGTAAAAGTTGAAAAGATATAGTCTGACAAATAAGGTAAACTACAGATAAAAATATCAGACCGACTCATTAAATTACGGTAAAACATCTATCTGAGGGCGAGGAAAGGAATGAAATCCCCGCCCTCACTCATTTTTCTTTACAAAAATGTGCATGATATAATAATTATATTATCTTTGCCGACAAATCGGTTAAGAATGACTCATTCGAGACCATTCTATCATAAAAAATCAAGATGTTAAACTTAAAATTAAATTTGCCATGGCAGAAAAGACAAGATACTCAGATGCGGAACTCGAAGAATTTCGAGCCATCATATTAGAAAAGCTGGAAATAGCAAAACGAGATTATGAAATGTTGAGATCGGGTGTTACTAATTCTGACGGGAATGATGTAGCGGATACATCGCCTACATTCAAAGTCCTGGAAGAAGGTGCAACCACTCTTTCCAAGGAAGAAGCTGGCAGACTGGCACAACGGCAAATGAAATTCATTCAGAATTTACAGGCGGCGTTGGTACGTATCGAAAACAAGACGTATGGTATTTGCCGTGAGACAGGAAAACTAATTCCAAAAGAAAGACTGCGGGCCGTACCTCACGCAACATTAAGTATTGAAGCAAAACAAGGAGGCGCTAAATAAATGAAATATTCAAAAGGAAAAGGAGCAGTATGCATCGTAATACTGCTCCTTCTTTTAGACCAAATCTTGAAAATTTGGATTAAGACACATCTGGAACTACATGAAAGCATCGAGATTACCCCTTGGTTTTATCTCTGCTTCACAGAAAATCCAGGTATGGCTTTTGGTATTGAAGTCATCGGTAAACTGTTCTTATCCATTTTCCGTATTGTTGCCGTTGGATTTATCGGATATTATCTATATTCCCTCGTAAAAAAGAATTACCCATTTGGATTCATTGCCTGTATCTCATTGATTCTGGCGGGAGCCATCGGTAACATTATAGATTCCATTTTCTACGGAGTCATTTTCGACCATAGTTATGGGCAAGTAGCAACACTTTTCCCGGAAGGAGGTGGATATGCAGGCTGGTTGCACGGGAAAGTAGTAGACATGTTCTATTTCCCATTGATTGAAACGACATGGCCTGATTGGTTACCCATTTGGGGTGGACAAGAGTTTGTCTTTTTCCGTCCGATATTCAACCTAGCTGATTCGGCCATTTGTGTCGGAGTTTTTCTCCTTTTAATATTCTATAGAAATACTTTGTCTAAAAGTTTAGGCAACGAAGAAAGAAAATAATATGTATAAGCACTGGTTCATATATGGATTGACATCTTTATGCGCATTATCGGCCTGTAGTCCGGTTCCCGACAATATCCTTTCTCAAAATGAGATGCGGGCTGTTTTAGCGGATATGCAAATAGCCGAAGCAATCATCAACGGAGATCAAGAAACATATAAAGATGATGCAAAAAAGTTAGCTCTATATGAATCTGTCTTTAATAAATATCATATTACTCAAGCAGAATACGACAGTTCGCTGACCTGGTATGCACAAAACCTGGATATCTATATGAGGGTTTACAATCTGGTCAGCGAAGATATTGATGATCGGATTCATAACCTGGGAGATGTTGAACGGATAGAAGTGGATACCCAAAAGAATGATTCAGTTGACATCTGGTCAAGAAGAACGTATCTGACCTTCTCTCCTAAATCACCTTTTAATGGGACAACATTCAATATTGAGCCAAAGGAATCCTATCCTCCAGGAAGTACCTTCACTCTGGGAATGAATGTTTGGGGTATATCACAGAAGGATAAGAATAAGCCTCAAATTCGTATTTGCCTAGATCAGGGAGATACGACACTGGTGATTAATGATCAGATTATGCGGGATGGATATCACCAGACAAAGCTTAAAAGTGTAGCAACAAAACGTATAAAGCGTGTATATGGATTCATCTATCTGAACAATCACGATATGGATTATTATAAAATCTATACAGACAGCATTTCTCTTATGCGCTACAACTACAAGTCTATAGGATTTGAAAGTGCCAAGGATATCAAACCAAAAGAAAATTAATCTTTTTACATCGAACTATGTCACGTTGGGCTGCTCATTTTGTGATCGTCGGAGAAACCATATATCGTATGCACTGCTTGGAAATGGCATCAAGCGGTGATCTGCAAGAGATATTTCCGTTAACAGAAGAAATAGCTGGAACGTCTTTTCTTGATGGAGTATTATTGGCTGTAACAGCTTCCTCTGCACTAACAGAAAAAGAGATCTCCCAACTGTTATGGCGTAAAAAGATATCTGAATACTCTATGCTGTTATCCTATTTACAGCAACAATCATTTGTGGCCCCTGCACTTGGAGAAAAGATTCGACTATTTCACATCCAACTTCATCCGCTCACGGCGTCTGAACTCAGCACAAACAACAGCCGTAGCAATTGCCACATTGAGTGATTCAGCCGTCTCTCTATACGACGGATAATTAGGAATATAAAGTCTTTCACTTACAAGTTCTCCGATTTCTGGCCGGATACCGTTTCCTTCGTTCCCCATCAGAACAATCCCCTGAGACGTAAGTGTACGTTCATACATATTTTCTCCATCCAAGAAAGTTCCATAAACAGGAACTGCTTGTTCCCTGCAATTAGTTAAATAAGCAGTCAGATCTGTATAATAGACTTTTACATGAGCCAAAGCCCCCATTGTCGCCTGAACAACTTTAGGATTAAATACGTCAACTGTATCTTTACTACAGACAATATGCTCAATTCCGAACCAGTCGGCCAATCTAACAATCGTACCTAAATTTCCCGGATCCTGAATGCCGTCTAAAGCCAAAACAAGCTCTTTAAGCGGAGACACTTCTTCAATATGCCAATCAGGCATATTGAAAACAGCTAAAACATCTTGTGGATTCTTCAGGAAACTGGCTTTAGCCACATCATCCTCATCTGCAACAATTAGTTCTTCAGCAGGAATATCTCCTTGCGTCGCCATCCAACAAGGCTTGGCCAATAGCAACTTACAGGAGAAATAAGGAAGCATATCCGCCACCAGCTTATTCCCTTCTGCAACAAAAACACCTTCTGAAATCCGATTTTTCTTTAATTCCAGAGAATGAATATATTTTATTTTGTTTTTACTTAGCATATTCCATATTTTAGATTCGCAAAAATAGAGAAATATTCTGCAAATTCAACTATTTTTGTAGTTCAAAACAAATTTGAATGAAGGAGTTCCTGCGATATATATTGTATACATTGACAAGTATACTTGTATTAAACGGATGTAGTTCAACCAAATTCGTTCCGGATAATCAATATCTATTGGACAAAGTCGAAATTATTTCAGACAATGAGCAATTTAAACCAGCCGATCTGAAAGAATATCTGCAACAACGTCCCAATTTCAAAGTATTCGGATTAATGAAATGGCAGCTATATCTGTATAACTGGTCTGGAAAGAACGAAAACAACTGGTTTAATAAACAGTTTCGCCGTATGGGAGAAGCTCCTGTTCTTATGGATACAACACTGATTACTCTATCAGAAAAAGAGCTTCACCTATTCCTCGTCAATAAAGGATACATCAATGCCCAGGTTACTCATTCCATTGATACAAGCAAGTACAAAAAAGCAACTGTGACTTATACAATCAAATCAAATGAGCCCTACCGTATACGAGATTACCAAATGCGGCTCAACGATCCAGCAATAGACAGCATTGCACGTATCAAACCGCGAAAACATTCATGGCTTTCAACAGCCTTTCATTCATCTTCAGATGAATATACATCTTTGATACAAGATAGTATTTTATTTGATCGTGACATATTGGACCAAGAGCGGGAACGAATTACTAAATTACTTCGCTACAGGGGTTATTATGGTTTCAATAAAGAATATCTGACTTATTTGGCAGACAGTTCTTTCCGGAAAAATGTAGTAGACCTTGAAATGTATCTGAAACCATACCGTAAATTATTACCTGATGGAAACATTCAAGAAATGCCTCATCGGCCTTATTATTTAAATAAAATTACGATTTTATCGGATTATGATCCTTTAAAACCGGAAAAAGAAAATGCTCTTCAACTCACAGATACCTTGTATCAGAATCATATTGAAATTATATATGGGAAAAATGGTCGGTTTATCAGACCATCTGTACTGGCTCGCTCTGTCTATCTCGCTCCTGGCAGACTATACAATGAACGCTCTGTTGAACAGACCTATTCTTCTTTTGCCCGTTTGCGAGCTTTAAAAAACATAAATTTGCGCTTTCAGGAATTTGAGGAAAATGATTCTTTGAAATTGAATTGCACCATTCTTACATCTCCGAGTAAACTACAGGGTTTCGGAGTTGATTTAGAAGGGACAAACTCTGCCGGTGACCTTGGATTTGCGTCAAGTATCAATTACCAACATCGAAATTTATTTAAAGGTTCGGAAGCCTTTACCGCTAAAATCAGAGGGGCTTATGAAAATTTAGGGTCATCATCAGATAATAGTGTAGGAAATTATTGGGAAATAGGGGCAGAAACCGGACTTACATTCCCCCATTTCTTATTTCCTTTCTTAAGTGACAGAATAGCCAGACGTTTAAGAGCAACAACAGAATTCAAAGTAAGCTACAGTTTCCAAACTCGTCCAGAGTATCAACGCGCGATTTTATCTGGTGGATGGAATTATATTTGGCAAGACCGGTTCAATACCCAGGCGAAACATGTATTCAAATTGATCGATATTGACTATGTGCATTTGCCTAAAATGGATCGAGCGTTTGCTGACAGTTTGCCTGAATCAACCCGATTATATAACTTTACGGATCAATTTGTATTAGGGACTGGCTATACATACTCTTTTAGCAACTATGTACCACAAAATAAATTAAGGAATACACATTCTTTTCGCTTTTCCTTTGAAATGGCTGGTAACTTACTGTATGGTATTTCAAAGCTCACTCATCAAGGGAAGAATTCGGATGGTATGTATGAATTGTTCGGCATCCCATATTCTCAATTCACAAAAGTAGATTTTGATTTTAGCAAAAGCATGGCAATCGACGCCCGCAATAAAGTAGCTTATCATATTGGTGTGGGTGTGGGTTATCCATATGGTAATACAAGAAAACTCCCCTTTGAGCGTAGTTATTTCTCAGGAGGAGCCAATAGTGTCCGTGGTTGGTCCGTCCGTTCACTTGGCCCGGGTAGCATGGGTATGGAATATGCAGGAACATTTGCCGATCAAATCGGAGATATTCGCTTGGATTTGAATTTGGAATACCGAACTAAATTATTCTGGAAATTCGAACTTGCAGCCTATGTTGATGCCGGTAATATATGGTTATTCCATAACGATCCGGACCATCCAAACGGGAATTTTGACTTTTCCCGATTTTATAAGGAAATCGCTGTATCATACGGTTTAGGCTTACGTCTCGATTTTGATTTCTTCTTACTACGCTTCGATACGGGTATGAAAGCATATGATCCTCAACAAAGAGGAAGTGATCGTTGGGCAATCAAAAATCCGAACTTCCATGTGTCCGACGGAAACTTTGCATGGCATTTTGCTGTCGGCTATCCATTCTAACAACCAACTCGGTGTGATTTTAAAATGTCTTCAGCTCTTGGTAAAGACGCTGCACAGGTAAGCCCATGACATTATAGAAACTTCCAGAAATACTTTCAACCCCAACATAACCGATCCATTCCTGTATTCCATAAGCCCCAGCTTTATCAAAAGGTTTATATTTGTCAACGTAATAAATAATCTCTTCATCATTTAAAGAGGCAAAGCGGACAGATGAAATAACAGAGAAAGTTAATTGCTTTTTCGTCGTTGTCAAACAAACACCTGTCACCACATGATGTTCATGTCCAGATAAACTACGTAACATTTGAATCGCTTCTGCCCTATTTTTTGGTTTTCCTATTACAGCATTTCCATTCCAAACAATCGTATCAGCAGTAATCAAAAGCATAGTATCATCCAATGATGATAAATAAGCTTCAGCCTTTTGTTTAGACAGAAAAACTGGTATTTCCTGAGGGTCTAATGTCTCCGGATAATTTTCTTCCAGTCCAGGAATCACTTTTACATTAAATTTAATATCCAATCCAGATAAGAGCTCTTTTCTCCGTGGAGAATTAGAGCCCAAAATGATTTTATATTTTGATAAGTTCTCCAACATGCCTTTCTCTACTTGTCTTTGTAAATAATCCAAAACTATATAAATTACCACCCAAATGCTTCTCCTTGCATCCAGCGTCCCTGAGCTTTCATCGTTTGTTCGATCAAATCACGGGCTATCCCGTCGCCACCATTTTTCTGACAAATATATTTTGCTATCTTCTTAATCTCAGGCGCTGCATCTGCAGGTGCTACAGGAAGTCCTACTTTACACATTACTTCATAATCAGGAATATCATCTCCACAATATGCAACTTCTTCCGGCTTTAGCCCTGTTTTCTGCAAGAAATCGTAATAATCGTGTATCTTAACTGCACTGCGCATGTAAATATAACGAACTCCTAAACGCTCAAAACGAATACGTACAGCTTCCGTATATCCACCAGTGATAATAGCTACGTCATATCCCATTTTTACAGCTAGTTGCAAGGCATAGCCATCTTTTATATTTACAGTTCTCATCGGATCACCATCAGGTGACAAGGGAATGACTTCACGCGACAACACTCCATCTACATCAAATACAAAAGCTTTTATCTTTCTCAAATCATAATTGATTGTACTCATATCATTGTTGTTTATTATGGATACTCTGACTTAATAAACGATACAAAGTCTGCACCGCAGAATCATCAGCCAACATAGCCAAATGCTTATTAATGATGTTTTCATCATATCGAATAGCAGGTCCCGTCTGTGCTTCTCGAGCAGGCATCTCATGTATTTTTGAAGCTGTTTCATCTATCAGTGGGAACAGGTAATCACGAGATAATCCTTCTTTCTGCAGTATTTCTTCTGCCAATGCATAAATGTGATTTGTAAAGTTACAAGCAAAAACAGCTGCTAAGTGTAAAGAACGCCGCTTCTCAGAAGAAAGTTCACACACATTACCTGACAAACGACGAGCCAAACCTTCCAACAAATCTTTATCTTCTTTACGATAACATTCAATAAACAACGGTATACCCTCAAAAGATATTTTTCTGCTTTTTGAAAATGTCTGTAAAGGATATAAAACGCCATAACGCTCAGTTAAACCTGAAAAAACAGATATGGGCATACTGCCAGATGTATGTAACCACAACCCATTATTGGAAGGAATCGAACAAATAACAGATTCCAATGCCTGATCTTTCAAAGCAAACAGATATATATCTGCATCATTTCGTATATGAGAAAGATCTGCTGTATAATCACATTGTAAGCGAGTAGCCAATACTTGTGCATGGATTTCAGTATGACTATACACCTGTATTATTTCCATATCGGCAAGAGAAGCTATGGCTACAGACAAATGGGTGGCAACATTACCCGCCCCTATAACAACAACTCTCATGCCTCGTCTTTTTCTTGTTTTTCGTCTGGTAACTGATATGTGCCCAAATGTATTTTCTCCCACTGCAATCGGGATTCATCAAAAGGTTTACTAGGTTGTTCCTTATAACCAAAACCAATGATCGATAACACTTCTAATTGATATGGGATGTTCAGTAAACCTCGGATATATTGTGAAGCATCTTCTTCCTGCTCAGTCTGTCTGTTTCGGATCTGACACCAACAGCTGCCTAAGCCTAAATCTTCAGCCTGTAACTGCATAAAAATAGAAGCAATAGAAGCATCTTCTATCCAAACATCACTCTCCATCACATTTGCCAAAACAACTACTGCTAAAGCACATCCTTCTATGAAGGCAGCACCATGAGGTTTGCATCCCGCCAACTTCTTCAGCATCTCCTTATCCTCTACTACTACAAACTGCCACGGATTTTTCCGTTTTGAGGCAGGAGCCATCAGAGCAGCTTTCAAAATTGATGCCACCTGATCCGGATTCAACAACTGACTGGTAAATTTTCGTGTACTTCTTCTATCCTTAATCAATGATGCGAAGTTTTTCATATACTCTTTATTCTGCTTAATAATTCTTTTGCGACAAAGATAATATGAATCGGGCATATATTTACAAAAAGCCTTTCGTATTCGTAAGAACTTGATTGACTTGAGAGGCATAACATTCCCCTATAGGCAAAAGGATCGATGTCTTTTCCAATTGGATATAATTTTTAGTAAATCGTTCAACTTTCTTGACTGAAATTACATACGAACGATGAATACGCAGGAAAGAATTAACAGGCAACATCGCCTGAATTGTTTTTAAGTTAGTATGTGATAAAACATAACCGCCACTCTCACGAAAGATTTTGGTATAGTTTCCTAAAGCTTCTATATATAGAATATCCTCCAATGCAATACTGACATTACTATATTCCTGCTTGACAACCAGACAATCGGGAATAGTTGCTGGACGAATGTCTAATCTACGGATCGCCTTTTCGACGGCTACCTCAAAACGATCATAAGCAAAGGGTTTATGCAAAAAATCAACAGCGTCGAGATTAAAGCCGTCGAGAGCATATTGGGCATGAGCAGTTGTGAAAATAAAGCAGCATTCGCGTGGTAACGAATTAGCTATCTCCAACCCACTGATACTATTCATTTGAATATCCAAGAATACCAAATCAGGCTTCCGCCGGCGGATTTCTTCCAACCCGACATGCGGTTCACTGTAAGTAGTCAGTTCCATTCCACCCTTACGGCGACAAAATTGCTCAATGACCAACAATGCCATCGGTTCATCATCTATGGCTATGCATGAAATTGTCCTCATTGTAATTGAATTGTTAAATTTGTTTTGTATAAATTCCCTTCCGCTCCTACATATAATTTATACCGGTCAGGATAAAGCAAATCCAACCGTTTCCTGCAATTGGCTATCCCTATAGTTGGTTTGTTCTCCTCCCGTGTTCGCATAATCTGATTCTCTGTTTCAAAATACAGAATGCCTTTATTCAAACGAATATGAATATGAATCACACAATCAACTTCCGATGAGGTTCCATATTTAAAGGCATTCTCCACAAATGTAATGAGTATCATCGGCGGAACAGGAGTCTGTTCATTATCTGTCTCAACCGTTAGATCCACCTGCGAATGCCTATTTAGTCGCAATGACTGTAACTCAACATATTGTCTGATATATTCAATTTCTTGCCCCACAGGAATAGTTTCCAAGTGAGTTTGTGTGTACATATAACGAAGAATATTGGAAAATTTCACAAAAGCCGATTCAGTCTTCTCTGAACCAGATAAAACCAAAGCATACAAAGTATTTAACGTATTAAAGAGAAAATGAGGATTAATCTGAGCCTTGTAAAGTGCCAGCTCTGCTTTATTTTTCTCAACTTCTATTTCTTGTCGGGAAAGAATTTGCCTGAACAGTTCAAAAGTAAGTTCAATAGCCAAAGAAAATCCGGTTACCATCAAAAAGAAAAACCAAATAGTTTGCGTTCGCATATGTATACGGGCATCTATCGTCTTCGCTGTACTGGTATTCCAAACTGAAGGATAAGGGAAATAGGTAAGTCCTACTGTTAATCCAATCAAAACCAGCATCAGCAATACAATATGCAAATATTTCCTCTGCATAAAAAGTTTAGGCAAACAAGCCTTTCGATAGACAAAATAAAGCATATATACATAAATAATAAGAGCTATCAGAAATGCCGTATTGCTCACAATCCAGCGGTCAACTGGTAACATCATAAAGACCAAAGGCATAATGACCAAGCAAAACAATAAATCTACATAAAGTGAAATACGATCATTTTTCATGGCAAACTATTTTTCAGTACAAAGATACATGATTTAGAAAAGAGATGATCGCATGTTTTGCGTTTGTTCGTCACTACATTCCCGGCATTCATCACCACTTAATCTGATAATTCATTCATTCTATATATGTTTGTAATGTAGCAACACGCATAAATATCAAACACTATATAAATATGAAGATGAAAATAAGTATGTACCTCATGCTATGCAGCCTACCATTTCTATATGCATGTGGTGATAAACAACAGACAATGCCCGGCGAAAAATACAAAACGCTGATCATAAAGAGTAGTGATCAAACTCTGCAATCTACGTATCCGGCATCTTTGCGAGGACTACAATCAGTGGAAATACGGCCACAAGTAAGTGGAACCATCACGAATATTCTGATCAATGAAGGAGACTTTGTACGGAAAGGACAAGTATTGTTTGTCATTGACCAAATACCTTATAAAGCCGCCTTAGAAACAGCTCTTGCCAATGTAAAAAGCGCAGAAGCTAAATTGCAGACAGCCCGCTTAACAGCAGACAGCAAGGAAGAGCTTTTTAAGGAAAACATTGTATCTGATTTTGACAGGCAGACAGCCAGAAATCAACTACTTGAGGCAGAAGCAACCTTAGCACAGGCAAAAGCGGAAGTTACCAATGCCAGAAATAATCTGTCATACACTGAAGTAAAGAGCCCCGTTGACGGTGTAGCCAGTATGATTCCGTACCGTATTGGAGCTTTAGTAAACAGCAGTATCGCAGAACCCCTTGTTACCGTATCAGATGATTCTCAAATCTATGCTTATTTTTCAATGGCAGAAAGCCAAATGCTCGACCTCATCCAACAATATGGATCATTGGAAGAAGCCAAAGAGAAAATGCCTGCCGTTAGCCTTACATTGAGCAACGGGAAAACATATGAAAACAAAGGGGAAATAGATGCTATCAGCGGTACAATAGAAGAAGGAACAGGTGCAGTTACTTTACGTGCCATCTTTCCTAATGCCGGGCATTTATTACGGAATGGCGGTAGTGGAACCATCTCTGTCCCCACAGTGCATAAAGACTGTATAGTTATTCCTCAAGCAGCTACTTACGAATTACAGAATCGTGTCTTTACTTGGAAAGTAGTTGATCAAAAAACGCAATCAGCTCCTATTACTATCTACAAGTATAATGACGGACAAACCTATATTGTCCTTTCCGGATTGACTGAAGGTGACACAATCATAGCTGAAGGAGCAGGCCTAATGAGAGAAGGAACCATTATCAATACTGAAACATCATCCAATCCATCAAAATAAGTGTGCCCTATGAAGATAAGAACATTTATAGAACGCCCCATTCTGGCAGGTGTTATTTCCGTGCTTATATTGATTTTAGGGCTTATCAGTCTTTCCCAATTGCCCATTGAACAATTCCCGGAAATTGCTCCTCCAACGGTCAGTGTATCGGCTACATATACAGGAGCCAATGCAGAAACCGTACAAAAAAGTGTGGTTGTACCTTTAGAAGAAGCCCTTAACGGCGTAGAAAACATGATGTATATGACATCTACAGCAGCAAACAACGGTTCTGCACGTATCACAGTTTATTTCCGCCAAGGGACAGATCCGGATATGGCTACGGTCAATGTTCAAAACCGTATTGCTACTGCTGAAGGGCTACTTCCTGCGGAAGTAACCAAAAGTGGTATCACGGTACGTAAACGACAGACAAGTAACATTAAACAGTTGGCTGTTTATAGCCCAGACGATTCATTTGACGAAGCATTCCTCACCAATTATATGAAGATAAACATTGAACCTCGCCTCTCCCGTATTGCAGGTGTGGGCGAAGTCAACGTGTTTGGTTACGAATACTCCATGAGAATCTGGCTTGATCCTAACAAGATGAATAAATATTCATTAGTTCCTTCCGACATAACAACCGTGCTGGACGAACAGAACATAGAAGCAGCCACTGGTACATTAGGTGCTGAATCAGAAAACACATTCCAGTATGTCTTAAAATATCGCGGACGTTATGAAAATGAAGTCGACTATGAAAACTTAGTTATTAAATCACTCCCCAACGGAGAAATCCTACGATTGAAAGATGTTGCAACGATCGAACTTGGTACACGAGCTTATGATTATATCGGAGAGGTAAACGGACATCCAGGCTGTAACATTATGATCGCACAAACATCAGGCTCAAATGCTAATGAAATCATTGAAGAAATAGACCGCACCATCGCTGAGATCTCAAAAACCTTACCAAAAGGGATTAAGATCGCTGACTTAATGAGTACAAAAGACTATCTTGATGCTTCCATCAAAAGCGTTGTCAAAACACTGATCGAAGCCATCCTTTTGGTTGTCTTGGTAGTCTATATTTTCTTACAGAACATGCGTTCCACCTTTATTCCCGCCTTATCCATCATTGTATCTTTGATAGGAACTTTTGCTTTCCTTTCCATAGTTGGATTTAGTTTGAATATGTTGACTCTATTCGCTTTAGTACTGGTTATCGGTACCGTAGTAGACGACGCTATTGTGGTGGTCGAAGCTGTCCAAGCCAAGTTTGACGAAGGATACAAATCATCTTACTTAGCTACAGTCGACGCTATGGATGGTATTACTTCAGCCCTAGTAACAACCACTTTCGTATTTATGGCTGTATTTATACCCGTAAGTTTTATCGGTGGAACCACAGGAACATTCTATACTCAATTCGGACTGACAATGGCAGCAGCAGTTGCCATATCTTTACTGAATGCCTTGACACTAAGTCCTGCTCTTTGCGCTCTGATCATGACACCGCATCAAACAGCTGGAAATGGAGGTAAATTAAGTTTCTCCTCCCGCTTCCATATTGCGTTTAACACGGCATTCCAACGGCTGGTTATGAAATATAAAACAGGTGTAATGTTTATGCTTAAACGTCAATGGCTGGCTGGTCTTTTACTTGCCATCGCCTGTGGTGGACTGGCTCTTTTGATGATGTCAACCAAAACAGGCTTAGTACCCAACGAAGACATGGGAACTGTTTATGTGGATGTCCGTACATCTCCTGGTAGCAGCATACGAGAGACTCAAATTGTTATGGAACAAGTTGACAGTTGCCTAAAAAATATTCCACAGATAGAACTGCAATCTAAAATCACAGGTAATTCCATGCTAAGTGGCCAAGGTGCCTGCAACGGAATGTTTACCATCCGCTTAAAAGACTGGAGTGAACGTACAAGCAAAGAGGATAATATCGATGCTGTTATGGATAAAATCCAACGTAGTACGGCATTTATATCAAGCGCAGATATCATGGTTTTTACCCGACCGATTATTCCTGGCTATGGTGTAAGCAGCGGATTTGAAGTTTACGTACAAGACCAAAAAGGAGGGACTACTGAAGACTTGTTAAAATATACCCGAGCATTTATTGACGAACTCAATAAGCGCCCGGAAATCGGACGAGCTACGACGTCATTTGATACGAAGTTTCCTCAATACTTACTTGAAGTAGATGCTGCCCGTTGCAAACGCAATGGCGTGTCTCCCTCTGATGTATTAAGTACGCTTTCGGGATACATTGGCGGGAACTATGCCTCAAACATGAACCGCTTCTCTAAGCTTTATCGTGTTATGGTACAGGCTCCGCCTGAGTTCCGTCTCAATACAGAATCACTGAACAGTATGTTTGTTCGTAATGAGGAAGGAGAAATGAGTCCCATCAGCCAATATATTAAATTAACACGAGTGTATGGATCAGAAACACTGACTCGTTTCAATCTGTTCTCAGCTATTCAGGTCAATGGTGCTGCGGCAACAGGATATAGCTCCGGTCAGGCTATCAAGGTCGTACAGGAAGTAGCAGCTCAAACCCTTCCTACAGGTTATGGATTTGAATTTGGCGGCATGTCACGTGAAGAATCCAGTACCGGTAACACCACAACGCTTGTATTTGTCATCTGTGTTGTCTTTATTTATTTGATTCTTTGTGCTCTTTATGAGAGTCTGTTTGTTCCGATGGCCGTGATTCTTTCTGTGCCTTTCGGATTGGCTGGAAGCTTCCTCTTTGCCAAGATGTTCGGACTGGAAAACAATATTTATTTACAGACAGGACTGATTATGTTGATCGGCTTACTTTCCAAGACGGCAATCCTGCTTACTGAATATGCTTCCGAACGTCGTCATCACGGCATGAGTATTATTCAGGCTGCCATTTCAGCCGCCCAAGTTCGTTTGCGTCCGATTCTGATGACTTCATTGACCATGATCTTTGGTATGTTACCTATGATGTTCTCAACCGGTGTTGGAGCCAATGGCAATATCTCTATCGGCGTAGGTACAGTTGGAGGTATGCTTATCGGAACGATTGCATTGCTGTTTATCGTACCACCGTTATTCATGGTATTCCAATATTTACAAGAAAAACTCATGCCTGCACGTCAGTTGCCACAACCTGAAAAAGAAACGAATAAAGGAGAATGATATATGAAAAAGATATTGTTATGCATATGGGGTATAATAACCCTAAGTAGCTGCCATATTTACCGAGCATACGAACGGCCGGATATAGCTGTTTCCGACAGTCTCTTCCGCCAGTCTGTTCCAATTGCAGACACCACGTCATTAGCTTCACTTTCTTGGAAAGAGCTTTTTACTGATCCGCAATTACAACGGCTCATTGAAACAGGCCTTAACAACAATACAGATCTGGGGATCGCATATCTGAAAGTGAAAGAAGCAGAAGCACTACTGATGACTTCACGTCTGGCTTATCTTCCGGCTGTATCGTTCACACCGCAAGGTTCTGTCAGCAGTTTGGATGGTGCAAAAGCCACCAAGACCTATGACCTGGCAATCTCGGCCGATTGGGAAATCGACATCTTTGGTAAGTTGCTTAATGCCAAGCGAGGAGCCAAAGCGGCTCTTGAACAAAGTGAAGCCTATCGGCAAGCTGTACAAACTCAACTGGTCGCCACAATCGCCAACAGTTATTATAGTTTACTGATGTTAGACGAGCAACTGCATATTACGCGACGTACAGCTGAAACCTGGAATGAAAATGTCCGGGCTATGAAAGCATTGAAACGTGCCGGACAAACAACAGAAATGGCTGTAGCACAAACTGAAGCCAGTAAACTCTCAGTAGAATCTTCTATCCTTTCACTCGAACAACAAATCAACGAGATGGAAAATTCTTTGTCTACTTTACTAGGCATGAACCCTCAAGAAATTGGCCGTTCAACATTAGATGCTCAGGTCTTTCCCGACTCCATTTCAACGGGTGTACCTCTACAGTTGTTAAGCCGACGGCCAGATATCAAACAGAGCGAAGCTCAGTTAGCAACAGCCTATTATGCAACGAATGCAGCGCGTTCTGCTTTCTATCCGAATATTACATTAAGCGGATCGGCCGGTTGGACCAATGCTGGTGGTGCGGCCATTACCAATCCCGGACAATGGTTATTATCGGCGGTCGGCTCACTGGTACAGCCGCTATTTAATAGAGGACAAAACATAGCAAACCTGGAAATAGCCAAAGCGCAACAGGAAGAGGCTCTGCTGTCTTTCCGCCAAAGTCTGCTGGATGCCGGAGCCGAAGTAAATGATGCCCTCGTACAATGGCAGACTGCCCGTAAACGGATTCAGCTGGATAAACAACAGGCAGCTTCCCTTCAGTCGGCCTTGCGCAGTTCTGAATTATTGATGCAACACAGTTCTCAGAACTACCTGGAAGTTCTTACTGCCCGTCAGGCTCTGTTACAGGCCGAACTGGATGTCGCGTCCGACCGTTTTGATGAAATACAAGGTGTCATCAACCTATACCACGCATTAGGCGGCGGTTATTAACACACAACTATTGAGTCCGCTTGGAATATCCGCATTTACTATACAATCAAAACCTATCTGACATTGTATCATCCGCCTTGCGGTGTTCCAAGCGGACTCGCCTTTACGTTCTCTTCTTGATATTTTAGGATGAATCGCGTACCTTTGCATAAATAAAAAAACGAAAGATTATACGTTTCTAACCTTTTTTACGTTATATACATTTAGAACAGCATTCATACCTGACTGTTGATAACCAGAAAGCTGAATGCAGACATCAAACTGACGAACATCATAAAATATGAAAATACGAACGATTATTTCTTTGCTATTCATACTTGTATCCACAACAATTTATGCCCAGAAAAGGGTAAAGGTGACCGGTTATGTGCGAGATGCCGACGGTAATCCGCTGGAACTGGTAAACATTCTGGTAAAGAATTCACTGAATGGTACTATGACCAACGAAAAAGGTTTCTATTCATTGAATGTTACACCCGGAGATTCTGTTACCTTTATTTATTCCTGCCTGGGTTACAACAAGGCTGAACGCATTATTCCTTCCCTGCAAGCCGACATGCGCCTCAATGTAAAGATGAATTATACATCAATCAACTTGGGCGACTTTGCCGTGACAGCTATCCGAAAACAAACATCCACCATGGAAACCATGCAAGCTGACAAAGTAAAATTACTTCCCGATCCTTCTGGAGGCAGCATAGAAAGCTTGGTGGTTACTTTTGCCGGTGTCTCTTCTAATAATGAATTGAGTTCCCAATATTCCGTTCGTGGAGGAAGTTACGATGAAAATATCATTTATGTGAATGGTATTGAAGTATTCCGTCCGCTGCTGATCCGTTCCGGACAACAGGAAGGCCTGAGTTTCGTTAATCCGGATTTGACACAGGAAGTTAATTTCTCGGCCGGAGGTTTTGAAGCCCGTTATGGTGACAAGATGAGTTCTGTTTTGGATATTACATACAAGAAACCTAAAGAGTTTGAAGGCTCTGCTTCTGCCAGTCTGTTAGGAGGAAACGTGTATGTTGGGAGTTCTACCGGGAAATTTACCCAAGTTACCGGTTTCCGTTATAAAAGCGGTCGTTCATTATTAGGAACAATGGATACCGATGCGGAATACGATCCACGCTTCATGGACTTACAAACCTATATGACCTATGCGTTTTCACCCAAATGGGAAGCTACTTTCTTAGGCAACTTTGCTACCAACAAATACCGTTTCGTCCCTCATAGCCGTGAAACTACATTCGGGACCATCGAAAACAGCCAGAAGTTTACCGTCTGGTTTCCAAACAGTAATGAAAACGATAAGTTCCAGACCTTATTTGGCGCCTTAACGCTTGCCTATAAGCCTAACGACAATACCACATTGGGCATACAGGCTTCTGCTTTCAACAGTGAAGAAGACGAACGATATGATATTGCCGGAGAATACTGGCTGAATGATGGAAGCAGCGACAACTCAACGATGGATGCCGGAAGCTCGGCTCTCTCTGTTGGGCGTTATCAAGAACATGCCCGCAACCGTCTCCACTCGAATGTCATGAATGTAGGGCATTATGGAAGTGCGCGCGTTTTGAACAACACCATCAAATGGGGCGCACAGGTACAAATGGAACGGATCAGCGATAAAATTGTTGAATGGGAAAAACGTGACTCATCAGGTTACTCTCTTCCTCATACCGGCGACGGCGTAAATCTGTTTTCTAATTTATATTCACAAAACAAGTTGGAAAGTACCCGTCTGTCGGCATACGTGCAAGATGCATTCAAGTTCCGTACCAAACAAGGTCTTTTCAGTGTGACAGGCGGTGTGCGAGGTAGTTACTGGAGTTATAACAAGGAATTCATCTTCAGTCCGCGTGTTTCGGTTGGATTTATTCCCAACGCCAATCAGGACCTGACGTTCCGCCTGGCTACCGGTCTGTATTACCAGTCGCCTTTCTATAAAGAATTAAGACAGGTTGTTACAGATGAAGAGGGAAACGATATCGTCAAACTGAATAACCAGCTCAAGTCCCAGCGTTCTATTCATGTGATTGCCGGAGGTGATTATACATTTCGCGCCGTCGACCGGAACTTTAAGGTTACGGCAGAACTCTATTACAAGAAACTGGATAATCTGATTCCTTATACGGTTGATAATGTAAAAATCAGATATTATGGTGAGAACTGTGCCAAAGGATACGCGGCAGGTGTCGATGTTAAGTTCTTTGGCGAATTTGTTCCGGGAACCGACTCCTGGATCAGTTTCTCTTTGATGAAAGCAGAACAAACAATTCGGGAAACAACCAAAGCCCCGCTTCCCAACAGTCCGGGTTATAATATCGGTCTGTTCTTCCAAGACTACTTTCCAGGTTACAAACGTGTTCAGCTGAACCTGAAAGGTGTTTTATCAGGTGGACTGCCGGTGACTATTCCCAATAAAGGATACGAAGACGGTTATTTCCGCACACCTGCTTATAAACGTGTAGACATGGGTATTTCTTATCAACTGATAGAAAAAGACGATGCCATCCGCGACCGAGGTTTCTTCCGCTATCTGAAGAATGCCTGGTTAGGACTGGATGTATTTAATCTCTTTGACATGAAGAATGTCAATTCCTATTATTGGATTACACGTGCGGACAATAATCAGTTTGCCGTTCCGAATTATCTGACCGGCCGACAAATTAATGTCCGCTTGCTGGTAGACTTTTAATCAAACGACCATTTGACAGCCAATGTAGGTATGGCATAAAATCCGTTCCGGAAACTGAAGTTATGACTTAACTCAACTTCCGTACCCACGCTGAGCTTGAATTTGTCGTCTATTTTCTCAAATTTATTCAGATTCAACCAGAATTGTGGCTCTGTCAGGAAGATAAAATTACCATGCGGATTCTTCTCACGCCACCAGTCGGCAAAACCACTGAAGGTACAGAGGCCATTCTTGGCAAAATGAATGTACCAAGTTCCTGTCAGCTGGAAATTATTCGGTTTCTCGGATTTCTGAATATACTTATACATACCGGTAAAAGTAAAGCCTTTCGTAAAGTCTTTCGAATTGAATGTATAAGTCAGACCGCCTAAATAGGCATTATTGAATGAAGACTGATTATTGAGTCCTCCATCATATTCAACATGTATAGAGAATGGGGCTTTCCAGAAACTCAACTCACGAGATATTTCCCAATAAGCCGAAGCAATTCCCTTAGAAGTATAATCCATATCCACAAAGAAATAAGTACTTCCCCATTTATCGGGCTTAAACATTTCAACCGTACTGGTCAATACCGGACGGCCATCTAAGTCTTTATCATACAAAGCTCCGCCAAAGTCATAATGTAATTGCACATTTTGCCCTTTTCCGGCCCATACAGCCAATGAAAGTAAGGCACAAACAAAGAATTTCCGCATATTCAGTCTGTTTACGTTAAGAAAGCGCAAAAATAGTAAAACTTTTCCAGATGCAGACCATTTCATGGTGAACAGACAAAAAAGAGGCTGAAGTTTCAACCTCAGCCTCTCCATATTGGTACACATGTCGCCTGGAATAATCTCCATATCTGATGATTTATAGCAAGTTTAAAATAGGCAGAAAAATAAGCGACAGATAATCCCGGCATCCCGACGGAATAGCAACAATTGTACTTTTCCAAAAGGGTTAGTGTGTCTGTTTCTTACCACCTAAAAATCTGGCAGCACCCATAAAAATAGCCAAAACGGCCAGTACTGTCATGATAATAGCCTTTGTTGATGCAGATTCAAATGTTGTTGTTCCGACTAATACCAGCACAATACATGCCACCATCATTACTGCATCAGCTAAATCTTTATTTATTTTCATGATAATTTCCTCCTCGTCTTTTTTTATTCGATTGTATTTATAGTTGATTTTATTCTTTCCTCGTAATTATTTATTGACAACATCGGTTTCTTCTGAAGAGCTCAAAGCTTTCATAATACCATACAAACCATAGGCCAAAGCTGCCAAAACAACGATCAGCTTCACATAATCATTTGGAATGATAGAACTACATGCTAAAACACAGCCTACTAAGATTAATACGATAGAAACTAACAGATTGAATTTATTTGATTTTTTTGCCATGATAATTTTCTTTTTTGTGATTTGTAAATAACATATGGTCACGCCGCTTTCTCCGCGACCTGATAAGAACGGATAAACGCATGGGAAAACACGTCTACGAACAGGCTCTTCTGCTTTTCAAACAGAATCAAATACTGCCATTCGCATCCGGGAAAGCATAATTTTCCCCGGGGACATTCTAATCCCTTTCCAATCACAAAAAAGCTAAATCAGCAATTTCCGTAACGCAAAGACATGATATCCGTTACGGGTAAGTAAGGCGGAGTAATTAATATGGTGAGTTATAGATACGTTTTCCAGTAGTCTGGAAATCAAATCGTGTCCTTTTAAGCGCAAGAACTGATAGGTTTTCTCTACCTGATTCTGCGTCCGCAGATTAAAATTATAGGTAATTGTCTGAACCACCCGGCGCGGAGATAGCAGATTACTGTTCTTCAGATCACTGCTCAGAACGGCTATACACGTTTCCATATCATGATCTGCCGGTTCTTCCATGACAGTTTCATTGGTCTGGGCAATAGACATAGCGAACATCTGCACTTTTTCATTTCGATTGAAGAAAAGCACAGCGCTCAACACAAACCCGATTATGACAAGAAACTGTTTCATGCCGCAAATATAGGATGTTTTTTCGGAATAGGGAAAAGTGGATTGGTAAAATAGTTATAATTTTGTGCTCAAAATAAATGTTATGAAGAATTTATCATCTCCTGGTAAAGGAAAAGCGTGGCTGGAAGCGGCTCGTCCCCGTACGCTCCCGGCTTCTTTAAGTCCGGTATTGGTCGGAGCAGCGTTGGCTTTCCGCGACGGTTACTTCCAATGGATTCCTACCCTACTTTGTGTGTTAGTAGCCTTATTGGCACAGATAGCCAGCAATTTCGCCAATGATTATTTCGATTTCAAGAAAGGTGCCGACGGTGCCGACCGCCTCGGTCCAGAACGGGCTGTCGCCCAAGGCTGGATTCAGCCTAAAAGCATGCTGACCGGTACTTTCATCACCTTAGGGCTGGCCTGCTTTTGTGGATGTATGCTTCTTTTCTTTGCCGGCTGGGAACTGATTCCGGTAGGGATTGCCATTGCCTTGTGTGTACTTGCCTATTCTGCTGGTCCGTTTCCTTTGGCATACAACGGACTGGGCGATGTTTGTGTCCTGCTGTTTTACGGTATTATTCCCGTCTGCTTTACTTACTATGTACAAGCACTGCATTTCTCGTTGCTGTCATTGCTTCTCTCTGTTGCTGTCGGTTTATTATCAGTCAATATTCTGGTTATCAACAATTACCGGGACTATATACAGGATAAGGCAGCAAACAAACGGACGACCATTGTTATTTTCGGGCGTCGTTTCGGGCGAATTCTGTATCTGCTGAACGGAATCATTGCCCTGTTGCTGATTCTACCTTTCTTGCTACAAGCCAGTTCCTGGATATTGGCCGCCTTCGGACTCTTCTTTGTCCTGTTCATAGCGACCTGGCAGGAAATGAGACACAAAAACGGAAAAGAGCTGAACCCGACGTTAGCCCATACAGCTCGCAATGTCTTGCTCTTCTCCATCCTGCTGTCTGTCTTTCTGATTTTATACTGAAAATAACGAGAATGTAATTCGTTTCATATTATATCTACGTATAAAAATAGTGAGCTTTTAATTGTTTGACAGCTGTGATAAAGCTTTTCCATATATGTGATAAAGCTTTTTGACTAATATGGTAAAGCTTTTCGACTACTGTCAAACAATTAAAATCCTACGAGATTCGAATCAGGTTCCAGGCAGAAACGAAAAACAAAATCATCTATAAGAAAAAACAACCTTTAATACCGCAGAATCTTCTCCAGAGTTTTTCCTTTGGCAAGTTCGTCAATCAATTTATCTAAATAACGGATTTCCTGCATCAAAGGCTCCTGAATGTCTTCTACTTTTATACCACAAATCGTACCTTTTATCTTCTTCCGATTCGGATTCAAGGCCGGAGCTTTTCGGAAAAAATCACCGTATGAAGTCGGTTGTTCCAACAGTTCCACCAATTGTTCCTGCGTATAACCTGTCAGCCAACGAATAATCTCGTCCACTTCTGCCTGTGTCCGTCCTTTTCGCAAAGCCTTGTTTACAAGCAGAGGATAAACTTTTGCCAAAGGCATCTGATAAACCTTTTCGTTGTCCATTTTATTGAGTATTAAACTTTATTATCCTGCAATTTCATCTTTAAAATCGGGAAAGGATTTCCTTGTTCATCGGTCTCTGTTCGGGCAAATGTACGGAAACCAATATGTCGATAGAAACCTTCGGCCTGCGGATTCTGTTCATTCACATCCACATAATGAACATGATATTTCTCTATTGCCAGCTCCACAAGTTGCTTACCAAATCCTTTCCCAAAATAATCAGGTAAAACAAACAACATTTCTATTTTCAAATCTACCAGACCTAAGAAACCAACCGGACAACTTCCTAAATACGCCACCAAAAGCGTTTCAATACCCCGAACAGCTTCTTCAACAAACGGAATAAGATGCTGGATGTCCTTTTCAGTCAGGAAATGATGGGTGGCACGAACCGAAGCCTCCCAAAGTTTTACCAGCTCTTCTACAAATAAAGTCGTCCGATCTGCAGGAGCAACCAAACGAACTTTAGGTAATTCTTTCCGGAAATAAATCATATCCGTTAAGACTTTCCCGTCTTCAATAATCGGGTGATCATAATTCTCCGTAAAGAAACCGGGTAGTGTATGCGAATAAGTAAAACCACAACTCTGATAAAAAGAAACCGTTTGTCGGCTATCGCCCGTACCCACCAACATGGTATGTCCCATCTGTTGATAATGGCGGCAAAGAAAATCGACCATTTGTCTTCCGATTCCCTTTCGTTGATAGGCAGGATCGACCGCCAGGTTCTTCAGTTCATAGACACCTTCTTCCTCATTCGTTACCACAGCGACGGCAATCCACGATTCTTCATCCACATACATCACAAACAGATCGCCCCGATCCAAATAACGGTCGATCATCGATTCCTGTTCGTCCGCCAAAAGAAGCAAAGAGAGGAATTGTTTTTTATTCGTTGTAACTTGTCTTATTTGCCAGTACATTCGTCTTTCAAACATTCAAAATAATTTAAATCCATAAAGTCTCCGTTCTTGAAACAAGCCTTGCGAAGAACAGCAACTTGGCGGAAACCTACTTTTTCAAGAACACGCATGGAAGCCCTATTACCTTCGTACACTTGGGCAAACCAACGCTTTATATCTGAATTTTCCCCATATATACGCATCGCTTCCTGCAAAGCCTCGCCCATAATGCCCTGATTCCAGAAAGGTTCTGCCAACCAATACCCAACTTCGGCATTGAAGCGTTCCACATCTGTTCCCCGCATAAAACTGATATTTCCGACAGCTTCGCCAGCGATTTCAATACAGAACTCATTCCATCCCTGCTGGGCCACTGCATAATCGATAAAAGTACGAGCGTCATCTTCCGTATAAGGAAAAGGAAGACGATCCCGGCAATTATCCCAGATCTTTTTGTTGTTCAAATACCGGGCCAACGACGTTGTATCCGATTTCTGCCAGGGGCGAAGCCGAAAAGAAGTCCGCTTCATCGGCACACTGATCAATCCATGATAATTCTGCGGTCCATCCAAATGAAGAAACCCCAAGCTTTTATAGAAAGGCACGGCATAAGTAGAAGAGTTCACCGTAATACTTCGATAAGGATGTTCTTGTATCGCAAAGGTAAACAAAGCCCGTCCAATTCCTTGCCGGTGATAATCGGGATGAATGAAAAACATCGACAGATGCTGGTCTTTTTCCCGCATCGCCAACATTCCCATCAACGCTCCGGTTTCCTCGAATGCTCCCCAAAAGGTTAGTTCCTGCAGACGGCCTTCATCATGAATGAAACTCTTAAACACGCCTAAGCCTTCTTCATCATAGTCGGCTTTTCCACAAGTGAGATACACATCCAATGCCAACGAGATTGCCTGTGCCTGTTCAGTTTCATGTAGTTTTCTGATCTCCATAAATAAAATCCTATGGTGTAATTAAGTCAATAATTTCTTCATTTGATAATTCGTTAACCACAAATGATTGGCTTGCATCTGCTGTTCGCATTCGACCACATATCCTTTGTGCTCAAAGAAAGGACGAGCAGTGATACTCACTTCGGAAAAGATTTCACGAATGCCTTGTTCACGGGCGTATGCTTCTATCTGTTGCAGCAAAGCGGTAGCGATACCTTCTCCCTGATGATCTTTATGAATGAACATTGAATGCAAATACCCATCCTTTCGAATGGAAGTAAAACCCAATATTTGTCCTTCTGCATTGACCGCAACAATGAAATACAAGGTGGCAAGTAATTCTTCCATGTGTCCAGGAAGATTGGCACATGAAGCCCAGTCAGCGACTTCCTCAGCAGTATAATTGGCTGCATTCACAGATAGTACAGTATCCTGGAAAAGAGTGATCAGTTCGTCCTTATCTGCATCAGTGGCAGGACGGAAAGTGACAGCCGGAGCTAACCGCCGAATGATCCGGCAAGGATTTCCCACCGCTACACAATTTGATGGAAGGGATTTATTCACTACACTACCCGCTCCGATAACACAATTACTACCAATCGTAACGCCCGGTAAAATGATTGTACCGCCGCCTATCCATACATCATCACCAATCGTAACCGGTAAAGAACCGGTTCGAAAGAACAATTCACCGGAAGTATCATCCCAATCTTTCACAAAACGTTCACAAGCGTCCACCGGATGCGTTGCTGTATAGATTTGTACATGAGGCGCAATTAACGTCCGACTGCCGATACGTATATAATTCTCGTCCATCATTGTGACATTCAGATTGACGATAGTCTTTTCTCCTAAGAAGATATGTTTACCGCATTGGCAAGTAAAATTCCGTCCTACACTTGTATGCAGTCCAATACCACCGAGCATTTGTTGCAAGAGTCCTCGCCGTTCATCTTCTGGTGTATCAAGAGCATTAAAGCGTACCAGCAGATTCCCGGTACGGATAATCATATCCAAAACTTCATCATCCAGACGGTTACAATATTCACCCGATAAGAATCTTTGATAATTGGTTTTCATAAGCCCAAAAGATTTGATGTTTACATTCCAATGCTATTTGATTCCATCACTTTGATGCAAAGAATAGCTTTTAGACTTCAGCGATTAAAGATAGGAAAGTTTTATAAGCATTTCTTATAAAATTACTATTTTTGTAAAGAGCTACCACTAATAATTTACGGAAATGACTTGGAATACGACAAACAAACTGTGGATTGTAATGTTGATGGTCTTTTTTGTTGCCTGCAGCAAAGAGGAATCTTTCGACATGCCCGAAGAGGACCAATATCTGACCCACATCATCGAAGAAAGACATATTGATAAGACAGAATTAGCGGCACAGATAACAGACTTTATCGGAGGCGAAGGCATTCAACTGCCCGAAGCGCTGATCCTCGGCTTGCTGTGCGATATTGATGTGGCAGCAATCGAATATAATACGGTTGGAGCTGACGGTTCTACAGTAACGGCTTCAGGAGTAATTGCCATACCAAGTGGGACAACTTCCTACAACCATTTGCTCAGCATCCAGCATGTGACATTAGATATCGACCAGGCTCCATCACGTCAGGACTTCTACTATGAATTGATTCCAGTAGTAAACGGCCACATTGTCGTCATGGCAGATTATTTAGGTTATGGCTCCAGTCAGACTTCTGACCGGCAACATCCGTACTTGCATGCCCGGCTAACCGGAACAGCTTGTGCCGATATGATCGAGGCCGCCCGCCAATATCTGCAGCAGAAGGGAATCAAGGAAGAGACTGACAGCCTCGAACTGATAGGTTATTCGCAAGGCGGACAGGCAACCATTGCTACCGTGCTCGAACTCGAACGGCGCGGCAAAGGGAACAGCATCCGTGCTGTCCATGCTGGTGGAGGAGCTTACGACTTGGAAATGACCTTGCAAACCTTCATCTCTCCTACCGATGCTCCAGATTCCTATTCGCGGACCGGCTATGCGCCTTACCTGATACGAGGCATGGTGTATGGCGAGCAACTAGATGTACGGGATGAGAATTTATACGCGCCGGAAGTAATCAGCAACGGGCTGAACGAACTATTCTCTACTCGTCCGCTTTCGGAATGGCATCAGGCATTAGGCACCGATATAACCCACGTACTACATCCCGACTTCTTTGCGCCGCCGTCCTTCAATGGCAATGCGGATGTTTTAGCCATCGTCGAAGCCCTACGTAAGAACTCTCTCTTAAATGCTTCGCCTCAACCACAGGCATACATCCATCTATATCATTCACCAAAAGATGAACAAGTGCCTTACTCTAACTCAGTAAATGCGCATGCAGTCTGGCCTGCCACCAGTCTGACTGATTTAGAGATGCCTAAACATGCTACCTGCGGAGTTGAATTTATCATGCGGTACATGGGATTATGGGAAATCTTCGGGCCATTGATATTGGCTGCCCAATAAGTTCTGAAGCTACCGACTTCACACAGGAAGATATTTATCTTTAAGAATAAACAAATCCAGCCCAAAATCTGTTTTCCCTACAAACAATAGAATAACAAACTATGAAATTAATCATGAGTGACAAGCCGCTGAATATACCTATTCAGCACACCGATGAGATCAAGCACATCGATCTTTCATCTCTTACTATTGCCAACTGCATGGGATGTTTCGGATGTTGGACCAAAACCCCGGGACGATGTGTTATCCGCGATGATGCCACCCAAGTATATCCTTATATGGCACAAAGCAATGCAGTTTTATACATCAGTCGCTTGAAATACGGCGGATACGACACCATTATGAAAACGATGTTAGAACGGGCTATTCCGGTTCAACAGGCATTTATTCGGATTCACCAAGGTGAAACGCACCATGTACAACGGGCTGTAAAGGCCAAGCAAGCTACGATCATTGCCTATGGCGATATTTCAAACGAAGAAAAAGGCATCTTCAGACAACTGATTGCCCGGAATGCTCATAATATGAGTTTCACCAGCTATGAAATCATTTTTGTAACAGAAGCCATGCTTGATAACATGGTTAAAACCGTACTTGAAAAATGGGAAAAATCTTAATCATAAACGGTAGTCCCCGAGCTCCGAAATCCAATTCCAAACGCTATGCTGAGATTTTTAGCCGGTATTATCAGGAAGAAACAATCTACAAGCATATAACAATCAAGAATCATCAGGAACTTTGTCAAGCCATGCATGAATTTCAGGATGTACTTTTCGTCTTTCCGCTTTATGCAGATGCGCTTCCGGTTGGATTTCTTCACTTCCTGAAGACCTTGGAAGCCAATCCGCCTTCCCGGAAACCGGTTATTTCCATCTTGATCAACTGTGGATTTTTGGAATACCAGCAAAATCATGTTGCCATTCAAATGATGCGATTCTTTTGCAGGCAAAACCAATATACCATCGGCTCCATTTTGATGTTAGGCAGCGGAGAAGCTATTTTAAATACACCCTTTAAATATATCGCTACTCGAAACATCAAACAACTGGCTTATTCAATAGCCAACCAGAAATATCAGATTATAAAGGCAACGATGCCTTTACCCAAGAAGTTATTCCAATGGGCAGCCGACATTTACTGGACACGCTATGGCAAACGATTCGGAACAAGCAAGAAACAAATGCAAACGATGGAAATAGAAGGAATGCGAGAATGAGTAGGCAGGGAACAGATGAAGTCATTTACTTTGTTTGTTCCTTTCGTCTTTTTATCTACCACTTTATTCTGAATCCTTTCTAAAATTCTTTCACCATGATGTATTCTTCTGTTGTCTCCCACAGCACTTCAAATCCTAATTTTCGATACCAAGTTACTGCATAGTTTTCTTTCTGGACAGAGAGCGAAACTTTCGGATAACCTTTACCTTCTAAAGCAGTAAGCATGGTTTTCATCAATAAAGTTCCAATGCCTTTACTTCTGTATGGTTCATATAAGGATATGGCAAGAGACGGAGTATGATTGTCAATATGGCCATAATCATTCATTATTCGAGTCCATACAGCACCAATTATCTGATTATCCTGCTCAGCAACGAAACATAAATCGTCTTTCCTATCACCAAAGTCCTTAATATAAACTTGCAATTCAGGTAAGTCCACCACACTGCGGGGCGGCGGCTCCACTCCTTCCGGCACATAGATAGCTTCATAGAGGAAATCGCGCAACAGAGGCGTTTCGTTTACTTGTAAAGAACGAATGACAAAAGAAAGCTTCTCTTCTTGAAGTTTAATCTTGAGAACAGATTCATCATAATAAGCATCACGAGTCATTGCTTAAAGCTATTAAAGTCCTTTACTCCACCACCCACCGCTCGATATTGCGTGTCTCGTTGCTAAAGTTCACGCCAATCTTATAAAGCGTGCGTGGATCGGCGGCGAAGGGAGTGGCATAATTCTTGGCATTGATTTGTGCCAACGCCTCCTCTGCCGTTCCCTTGAATTTGAATTCCATTACGTAGATATAGTCGGAAGTCTTCACCACAAGATCAATACGCCCTTGTGAAGTATGATATTCCGCCTCGGTGTAAAAACCTAATAACTTAAAGACAATAAAAAGTACATTCTGGTAGTGCAATTCCTGTTCACGGATAAGCTCGTAAGGCGTATCGGCCAGGAAGCTTTGTAAGCGCACCATAAAGTCGTCGATACGACCTTTCTCTACTTCTTCCACAAATTTCCTAATTTGGAAAGCAGAATTACCATCACTCAGATTCACATACGTCGGAACTAAAAAGTCAATAAAACCTTGTTCCACCTCCTCGTTCGGGAAACCCAACGTATAAATGCGGAAACGAGAGTCGTAATCTTTAATTGTCAAGTAGCCACTTTGGAACAATAATGGGATAGGATTCTTCTGTATATTCTCCAAACCTGTCAGATTATCGGCAGAAGCTTCTACGTTTCCATCCAAGTTACTCAAATTGTAATGGTTCTGTTGCAAGAGCTTCACCAGGATCGTCGGCGTACCGGTACTGAACCAATAATTATCCGGCGACATCCGGTAGAAGGTATTCAGCAGACTAAAAGGATTGTAGATTCCTTCACCGTCAGGAACGAAATGATATCCGTCAAACTTATTGCGTAAGAGCGTACAAGCATCCTCGAAACTGATCTTCTGTCGCTGTGCCAATTCTTGAATATCTTCCTCAAAATTGGGTAAAAGTTCGGATTCAGTAATTCCACACATCGTAGCATACTGCGGATCCATCGTTACATCATTCAGGTTATTCAAATCGCTGAAGATACTCACTCGGCTGAAACGCGTCACACCTGTCAGCAACGCAAAGCGGATATAGCCGTCGCACGATTTCAAATTGCCGTAGAAAGCCTTCAGAATATTACGGTATTCATCCTGCAACTCTTCATTACCTAAAGCTTGAATAAGAGGTTTGTCGTATTCATCAATGAGAATTGCCACATTCTGACCCGTCTGTTTGGCGGCACGACGGATAACACCTCCAAAACGAAGGGATAATGAATTACCTCCCGGATCACGACCGTACTGTTCTTCCCAACGCGTTAAGTAACCATCCAGAATATCCTCCAAGCTTTTACGAGAGTTATATTCCTGGCTATTAAGATCGATATGCAAAACCGGACGCTCAATCCAGTCTTTTTCCAACTCCTCCATCGCAAGCCCTTTGAAAAGTTCTTTTTTACCCTCAAAGTATGCTTCCAATGTAGAAATCATCAGACTCTTACCAAAACGGCGCGGACGGCCGAAGAAATAATAACTACCGGTACTAACCAGACGATGAAGCAGTGCCGTCTTGTCCACATAAACATATCCGCCCGTACGGATCTTCTTGAAGTCTTGTATGCCAACTGGATATAATTTTGCCATAATCGTGGATTATTAACTATCTTCCTCTTGCGAAGATAGTATTTTTCAAACAGAAGCGCAAAGGATAAGGCTTTTATTCCTCCCAGGCCTTTAACCTTTCCAGCATTCGTCGTAAATTAGCTTCATTCTCTTCGTCCGATATTGTCGGATCTTTCATGAAACGAGCACAAGGCAACTCCGGACATCCACCGCAATTCTGTTTCTTTTTGTCTCGGCAACATTGATAAATGGGACAAACATCATCTCCGGTATAAGGCAACCAAAAAGCTTTTCCCCGAATCTTTCGGCAACCGGCACAAGCCGAAGGATAATAGTTACATTCTGTACATACAGCCCCACAAGGCGATGGATTCACAAAATCATCTTTCCACAACCACCATTTGCACTTGGCAGGATCAGGATTGTCAGCATTCACAAAATATGCTACAGCCCGATAAAGATAAAGTTGACAACGGTCAATGGCACAACCTCGCAGACGACATTCCTCCCCATAAAGTTCTTCTGCCCGTTTACCTTTCAAAGAGTCTATCGTCGTGTAACCCATCGCGATCAAATCCCGTTGGGTCTGAACTCCTACGTTCGGTATTCTTCGTAGTTCGTGCTGCTTTGTCCTTTCTTTTCTTGTCATCTAGTTCAGATATTAAGATCATTTATATTTCTCTCCTGTTATAATAAAAGCTGTGGCATTCGTACGTTCATACTGGATATTACTAAACGAAGCCTGAATAACCAACTTCGTTATTTCCTCCTTCGAATAGATATGCACATCACCATCATGACTAAATCGGATAAATAGATTCATTAGTTGCCTCAATGGAAAACCAATACGATAATCACAAATCAAAAGGATACCACCTCTTTTAAGAACCCGCTGAAATTCCGCAAGAACTTTCTGTGGATTCGGATAATGATGAAACGAATCACTACAAACAATTAAGTCAAATGTAGTATCATTAAACGGTAACATCTCTGCATCTGCCCATAATAATGTAGCCACATTTCCAATTTTTACTTTGGCGACTTCTAGCATTTTCTCTGATATGTCAACTCCAGTAAGCGAAACCTCCGGATAACATATATGTATCCGTTTTAAGATTTCACCCGTACCACATCCAACATCGAGCACATTCGAGAACTGAAAGTTTTCCATTTTCTGTAATATGGTTGAATATTGTTCCCGGGCATGAGAACCATTTCTATCCATATCATAGGTTAAAGCTTGCCGGTCGAATGATTCTTGCGATTCTTTCTTTGCATTCATATTGTTTATCTCCTTTCTTTTTCATATACAAGTCTTGGTGTCCCGAAAGTAGTTACGACCACCAACAGCCATAAATTACCTGACATCGGATTATAGGCAGACAATAATTCATGGAATGGAATGCCGTTTGTTAACCCAAAAGAGAATTCAAATCCGATTGTTAGCAGCATCCACACGATTCCGATCTGGTAACTTTCTTTCCGGTTGTACTTGACAACACGGGGTAAAAGCAGCCAGCTAATTAATAGGATAAATAAACTAAGCAGTACACCACTCAAGGTATTCGCTCCTACTTCGCCTAAGCATCGGTCAAGAACATACTGCCTCAACCCGCCGTTCAGGATGGCGACGGGTATGAAGCAAAGCCAGACAAGCAGAGAACGAATTACATGCATCTCTGCTTATTTTTGCCGATAGCACACAGTTCCTGTAGCCTGATAAGTAGGCATCACCAAGACTTCAGCTATTTGCACGTGTGCCGGAGCCGAAGCGGCATAATAAACAACATCGGCTATATCATCACCTGTCAACGGACGGATGCCATCATACACAGCATCAGCTTTCTGCTTATCACCCCGGAAACGGATAACAGAAAAGTTCGTTTCTACCATGCCCGGCTTGATATTGGTCACACGCACAGGTGTATCAACCAAATCAATCCGCAATCCGTCGGATAAAGCTTTCACAGCAGCCTTGGTTGCACAATACACACTACCACCGGCATAAGCAGCATCACCCGCAATGGAACCGATATTAATTACATGACCGCAACCCCGTTCTACCATTCCGGGTACTATCATCCGCGTCATGGCCAATAAAGCTTTGATATTGGTATCTATCACGACATCCCATTCGTCTAAAGAGCCTTCGTATTCCTTATCCATGCCAATTACCAGTCCGGCGTTGTTGATCAGCACATCAATATGCTTCCATTTACCTTCCAGCGAATCGACAGCCTGCCGCATCGCCTGCCGGTCTCGCACGTCGAAAGGCAATGTCAAAACGTCCACGCCCTGTGCTGTCAGTTCCTGTTTCAAGGCTTCCAGCTTTTCGGTATTCCGTCCGTTCAATATCAGGTTGCTTCCCATTGCAGCAAACTTACGGGCACAACCTTCACCAATTCCGCTTGTTGCACCCGTGATAAAAATCAGTTTTCCTTTCATATTCAGTATTCTTTATATTTATGATTCCTGTTCTTTCTGCTCATCTACCTCTTTTACCTCCGTTTTTTCACGCCGAAGTCTAGCCCCGCAGTATTTACAATAGAGAGATTCCGGCTCATGTCCGTCACGATGACAGCGCGGACAGCGACGTTTTTCCAAAGCCTTATGCTGCCGGACCATGGTAGCTGATACAATACCAGTCGGGACTGCAATAATCGTATAACCTATCAGCATAATCACTGCCGAGAAAAACCGTCCGACTGGTGTTACCGGCGTGATATCTCCATATCCGACAGTTGTCATCGTTACTATCGCCCAATAAATACTGTTAGGAATATTATTGAATTCACTATCAGGATGCGTTCCTTCTATCATATACATGATCGTTCCCATTGAAGTGACAAGAATCAGAACAAAGAAGAAAAAGATAGAAATCTTGGGTGCACTGATCCATAAAGAACGCAATAGCAAATTACCCTCGTGAATAAACTTAAAGAGTTTGAAAATACGGAAGATCCGAATCAGGCGAAAAGCCCGAATGACCAACAGATAATGAGAACCGTGTAAAAAGAAGCTCAAGTAAACCGGTAAAGTCGCCAGTAAATCAACAATACCGAAAAAGCTGAATATATATTTAAACGGCTGCTTCAGACAATAAATACGGGCCAAATACTCAACAGTAAAAAACAAAGTCAGCAAATATTCCAGCACACGCAAAACGACATAGGCCGAATACGGAAAAAAATGCATGCTCTCCAAGATCACAAGCAATATACTCAGAATGATACTCCCGATCAGCACAATATCAAACAGCTTTCCTTTCGGAGTATCCGATTCGAAAACAATAGAATAAATCTTCTCCTTCAAGGCTTCATTATGCAGAAAGCTCACCCACCGTTGACGAAGTTTTACCAAATAATTCATCTCATTTCCTTTCTATTAAGTGAGGTAAAGATACTACAAAACTCCCGAAAACCAAAAACGAAACTCACGGGAAACATTTTTGATTCTCGTGAGTTTCATTTTCAAATAAACCAGTTATGGCATCAAACCCGGTATATTTCTAATAAACAGATATATTCTCAATTAAGCATGGCGGGGACGGATTTTCCGAACAACAGTCGACAACGTCTTTTGAATTGTTTTGGAAAGGATTATCAAGGTAACAGCCGTAATAATAAATAAAATACCCAATCCGGATTGCCAGGTAAATTCTTCCTGGAAAACAAAGGCACCGATACAAACGGCGGTTACCGGCTCCATAGCACCTAATACGGAAGTCAAGGTTCCGCCTATATGATGAACGGCCAATACCAAAGTGATATTCGAAATCACAGTCGGGACAACAGCCAACAAAAACAAATTAACCCACGACAGATTGTCCGGAACAGATTGAATGCCTTCGTTTGTCAACGCTTTGACAGCAAAAAGCAACGTACTGACGATAAAGACAAAAAAGGCCAATTTTCGTCCATTCATCGAATGTACACGCGACTTGTTTACGACAATTATATAAGAAGCATACGACACGGCAGAAAGGATAACGATGAATATACCCAGCGGATCAAACGACAGTTCATCCCCTTTGATCGATAATTTAGCGACTCCTGCAACAGCCAGCAAAATTGCCATCCATGTAATCCACGTAGCTCTTTCCCGAAAGAAAATAAACATGAATAAGGTTACAAATATGGGATACGTAAAATGAATAGTGGTAGCCACTCCGGCTCCCATAAAATTATATCCCCAAAAAAGGAACATGGCAGAGCCTGTATAGAGAAAACCCAACAGGATCAAGACAGGAATATCCTTCAGCTGAATCCGAAAAGATTCTTTCTTTATCAGCATCATGAAGCCAAGTGCCATTGTTGCCAAAAGGAAACGATAAAACAGGATGGAATCAAATATTAATCCTTTCGCCATCAACGGCAACGTAAATAACGGAATAAGTCCGAATGTTACGGAAGTAGCTATTCCGTAAAAGAAACCTTTCAAATTGTTCATGACTTTACTCTTCAACCAATGAGCGGCAAATTTCTGAAAAAACGATCTTTTCCCCAAAGCTCTTGGGCAAAAAAAATCCCGGGAGATAAAATCTCTCCGGGATCAAATACTTATACGAAACAACTATAACAACATTCCAGCAGCAACTTCTTCGGCAACAGCCTCGCTCTTAATGGCTGCAACCAAAGCCAATCCAAATTTAAATACCAACGACGGACCTTTTCCGGTGATGACATTTCCATCGACTTCCACATCCGCTCCACGAGTCTCTGCTCCAATCAGATGTTCTTCAAAGCCCGGATAACAAGTAGCTTTCCGTCCTTTCAGCAATCCTAATCCGCCTAAAACCATCGGAGCCGCACAAATAGCTGCGACAATACCTCCTTCACGATACTGCTGCAATAATGCTTCTTTCAACGGAACACAAGCATTCAAATTGGTTGCACCTGGTAGTCCTCCCGGCAATATCAAGGCAGAAGCATTTGCCAGTGGAGCTTCTTCCAGCAGATAATCTGCTTCAACGGTTATCTGATGAGAACCTGTTACAGCCTTTTCTCCCGTAATGGAAACAGTGGCAGCCTGAATGCCTGCCCGACGTAACACATCCACAGTTCCTAAAGCTTCTGTCTCTTCAAAACCAGAAGCTAAAAATACAAATGCACATTTCATCTTCTTGTCAATTTATTTAAGTTTATATACGTAGGTAATTGTACCACTTTGATTATTGGCTCCGCTGATACTGTTGAAAGTAGCCCGCTTTGCCGCTTCAAGAGCGCTTTTCCTCATCGAAGCATTATCAATGTTTGTACCTCGACCTATCTCTGCAAATATAACTTTTCCTTTTGGATTAACAGTTATATTAATTACAATTTTTCCTTCTTCCTGGATTGTATAAGCAGGACGCGGCAGACCTCCGGCACCGATCGAACGGCCATTCAAATTGAAGGATCCATATCCGCCGATACCTTCATTTTCTCCATGATCGGAGTTTCCAAACGGACTTCCCTGATTACCTGTACCGGTTTCGGCATCACCCTGGTTATTTCCTTCGGCACTACCGATACCAAACGCACCTGCCACCTTATTACTGATGGCTTCGGCCTTCTTACGCTGTTCTTCGGCAATACGCTTGGCCTCGGCTTCTTTCTGCTGACGGATACGTTCTTTTTCTTCGGCTTCTTTCCGTTTCTTCTCTTCTTCTGCTTTCTTCCGCTTCTCCTCCTTTTTCTTCTTGTCATCTAAAGAAACACTCTCTTCCAAATCCTGCGTCAACAAATCTTCTTTAGGTGTTTCCACTTTCGGAGTGGGCGTTGGAGGAGGCGGAGTTGTAGTTTCTTGCGGAAGTTGCTGTCCTGTATATTGCGGCTCGAAAGTTCCGGCAGAAGAATCAACGTTTCCGAAGTTAACCAAAACGCCTCCGTCTTCCTCAGGAACGACCGTCTTCAAGACAGTAAACCAGAGAATCAGAAAAATGACCGCATGGAAAGCCAACGATCCGATTGCTCCATATATGTCATCTTTATTAAACATATCCAAATCCGATTATTTCTGCGGTCTGGTAGCAAGTACCATTTTGAATTTATTCTCGTTTGCAATATTCAGAATCTTAACAATTTCTTTATAAGGAACTGTTTCGTCTGCATACAAAGCCACATACATTTCCGGCTCTTTGGCATAGCAGTCCTGTAAGAAAGGCGTAATCTCCTGGAAAGAAACCTGCACTTCCTTCTGTTTGCCGAATGCCACATAATAATTCAACGAAGCATCGATGGTAACACGAGTTAATGGTTTAGCAGCCGTTTGCTTTTGTGCTTGCGGCAGAGTTACCTTGATTGCATTCGGAATTACGACCGTCGATGTCACCATAAAGAAGATCAACAGCAGGAAAATCACATCCGTCATGGATGCCATGCTGAAGGCCTCCGATACTTTGGTTCTTCTTTTTAATCCCATAGCCAATCAAATTAAATACGGACGAACTTGACGTTAATTGGCAGGTTCATTCAACAAGTCCATAAATTCCATCGTGCGGGCTTCCATCTTATTGACTACATTGTCAACCTGCGATACCAGATAGTTGTATGCAAACAAAGCAATAATACCCACAACCAATCCACCTACAGTTGTTACCAAGGCTTCATAAATACCACTCGATAATAGAGAGACATCTACATTAGTACCCGCATTTGCCATATCAAAGAAGGCACGAACCATACCGGTTACAGTTCCTAAGAAGCCTAACATAGGAGCACCTGCTGCTGTCGTTGCAATTACTGGGAATCCTTTTTCCAACTTGGCAACTTCCAGGTTACCTACATTTTCAATAGCAACCAGTACATCATTCATCGGACGTCCCAAACGAGTAATACCCTTCTCGATCATACGAGCAGAAGGAGTATTCGTCGAACGGCATAAATTCAAGGCTGATTCTACCTTGCCTTCATGTATATAATCCTTGATGCGATTCATAAAGTTTTCATCTTCCTTACCGGCCCGTTTAATAACCAGAAAACGCTGGATAAAAATATAGATAGCCAGTAACGACAATAACAACAACACGACCATAATCCACCCTCCTTTGAAAGCCAGATCAATGATATTTATCTGAGCTTCCGTCGGAACTGTTGTTTCTGCCACCTGTGTCAAATCAGGCATCTGATCAGCAGCCTGAGCGGCTGACTGCAATAAAAGAAATAGACTCATCGTTTAAATAGGTTTTTATTAATATTTATTGTTCCAGACAAGCTTTATATTGTTTGATAGTTTCTTGCAACCCCAAGTACAATGCATCGCAAATCAAAGCGTGACCAATGGATACTTCATCCAAAAAAGGAATATTCTTACTGAAAAATGCCAGATTCACCAAACTTAAATCATGACCGGCGTTTACTCCCAATCCTAAATTTTTGGCAAAACGAGCAGCTTCTACAAATGGAGCAACCGCAGCTTCCTTGTCTGACGGATAAAGAGAAGCATAAGGTTCCGTATACAATTCAATCCGGTCGGTTCCCGTCTTAGCAGCCCATTCAATATTCTCCAGCTCCGTACCCACAAATATAGAAGTCCGAATACCATGACCCGTCAACCGCTCTACCAAATCTGTCAGGAACGAAAAATTATCTTTTACGTTCCAACCGGCATTGGAAGTAATCGCATCAGGAGCATCAGGCACCAATGTAACCTGCGTAGGTTTTACCTTCAATACCAGATCAATGAATTTATCACACGGATATCCTTCTATATTAAACTCCGTCCTGATCAACGGCTTTAAGCCGTACACATCACTGTAGCGTATATGACGTTCATCCGGACGAGGATGAACCGTTATACCTTGTGCACCGAATGCTTCTGCATCCTGGGCAAACTTCAGCACATCCGGCATATTACCTCCACGGGCATTGCGGATTGTTGCTACTTTGTTAATGTTTACACTTAAATTTGTCATCGTATATCATTAAATCTTTTTCTTTGATTACTTTTGTACCTAGTAATTTGCAAAATTAGCAGTATTTAGGAAATAAGCAGACAAATGTTGGTGAAAGATTTCATAACAAAGGAAATCCCCGTGTTAAAAAGTTTTGATACGGGAGACTATGCATTGACCCTGATGGATGATTACAAATTAAAGCATTTACCGGTGGTTTCTGATGATTCCTTCTACTATAAAGGAATCATTTCAGAGAAAGAATTGCTTTCGTATTCGGATTTATCCGTAAATATCGGGAATATATATTTAGCAGAATCGCCGTCAGTAAGGCTTGAAACTCATTTATTAGAAGTACTGGCTCTGATTACCCGGAATAAGCTAAGCCTTCTTCCAGTCATATCAGATCGAGATATATACGAAGGAGTTGTGACTCGGGAACACCTTGTTGACGTATGCGCTGATTTCTGTCAGGCAGATGCTCCAGGAAGTACAATCATACTGGAAGTCAGCCCTACCGATTATTCGGTAACGGATATTGCCCGCATTATAGAATCAAATAATGCGCATATACTATCCCTGCAAACCCATCCGGAAGGCACCAACGGACAGCTTTTAATCACCCTGAAAATTGATGCAGAAGATGCTTCGGCCGTTATTCGGAGCTTTGAGCGTTTTAATTATACGGTCGTATGGCATTTTATGGAAAATGGAATGGTAGATGATATTTTCCAACAACGAATGAATGAATTAATACATTACATGAATATATGAAAGTAGGAATTTTCGGTAGTCAATATCAGCAGGAAAAACAGAGTATCATCCGGCGTGTATTCAGCAAACTAGCTTCATTAGAGGCTGAAGTATATGTGGATACGATTTTTCATGATTACTTGCTGGATGCTTTTGGATTCGAACCCTGTGTTGCCGGACTTATTTCGGGCGACATATTCGACCTGGATGTGGCTATCAGTCTTGGTGGCGATGGAACATTTCTCCGAACGGCAGCTAGAGTCAATCGCCAGAATATTCCCATTTTAGGGATTAACACCGGCAGGCTCGGTTTTCTGGCGGATATAGGTAGTACAGAAGTAGAAGACACTCTCGAAGAACTTTTCAAGCATTATTATAAAGTAGAAGAACGTTTCTTGCTTCGGCTGGAAACAGAGAGTCGTGCTTATAAAGGCTACAATTATGCACTAAACGAAATAGCCGTGTTAAAACGTGACACCTCATCCATGATCACGATCCACACATCCCTGAATGGAGAATACCTCACTTCCTATCAGGCCGACGGATTAGTTATTGCAACTCCAACGGGTTCAACGGCATATTCCATGAGTGTTAATGGTCCGATCATTCTTCCCCAAGATAACAGTATCGTATTGAGCCCGGTTGCTCCTCATTCCTTAAACGTACGTCCTTTGGTGATTCCAGATGACTTTGAAATCACGTTGGGTGTTGAAAGCAGGAACCGGACATTCCTCATTTCGTTAGACGGAAGATCAGAAATATTTCCTACAGGTATCCAACTAAAGGTAAGCAAAGCTGATTATACAACCAAAGTCATTAAACGATACAATCATACTTTTTACCAGACGCTTCGAGAAAAACTGATGTGGGGAGCGGATGTCCGTATGAATAAGAAACTTAAATAACAAAGAATTGTAGTTAGTAGAATATCCACTACTAACTACGGTTCTTACCGGTAAGAAGTATCTGAAGAAGAACTATCAGCTTAAAAACAAATGTTCTATCAGTATTTTCACACCAATAGCAATCAGAATCAGTCCGCCTATCAGATCTAATTTCAGATCTATCTTATTTCCTACTTTCGCCCCAAAACAGACACCAAATGCTGAGAATAAGAATGTGACGATAGCAATTGTAGCAGTAATGACAGACAACGAGGTTTGCATTAGCGCTAACGAAACACCAACTGCTAAAGCATCAATACTTGTAGCTATCCCTAAGCCACAAAGAGTTTTCAGACAGAGAGGATTCATCTTTTCATCCTCTTCTTTTTCCTGACAACTTTCCCAAATCATCCGTCCGCCTAAATAAAGCAATAAGGCAAAGGCAATCCAATGATCAACAGTTTCAATCAGTTTCAGAAAGCTGAAACCCAACAAATAACCAATCAACGTAAATGCTGCTTGAAAAAAGGCCAGAACAAACGCGACCTTAACTACTCGATACACGGAACATTCCCTCATGATTGCTCCACTGGTTACCGATACGGCCAAGCTATCCATTGACAGTCCGACTGCCAATAATAATATTTCCAAAAATGACATAGCAGATAAATTGGATATTAAGATGCTTAAAAAGCAAAAGTTGTGTCCGATATTTTCAGACACAACCTTTTGTATAGAATCAGATTATATTTCTTCAGCTATTTTATAGTTATTCCGATTGGGAGAACTTCGGGAGATCAGTTCTCCAACAAAGCCTGCCAGGAATAACTGAGTTCCTAAAATCATACCCGTCAATGCCACATAAAAATAAGGAGAATCTGTTACCAGTCGCATAGGCATTCCCGCCATTAAGGAAACCATTTTAGCTCCTAAGACAATCAACAAAGAGATGAAACTGACAAAGAACATCACACTACCCCATAATCCGAAGAAATGCATTGGCTTCTTTCCGAACTTTGAAGTAAACCAGAGTGTAATCAGATCCAAATAGCCGTTTACAAAGCGATCCAATCCAAATTTCGTTGTTCCATATTTACGGGCCTGATGGTGAACAACCTTCTCTCCTATCTTCGTAAAACCAGCAATCTTAGCCAGATAAGGGATATAACGATGCATATCATTATAAATCTCTATATTCTTCACCACAATCTTCTTATAGGCTTTCAAACCACAGTTAAAATCATGCAGATTATGGATTCCAGAAAAACGACGAGCCGTTGCATTAAACAGCTTGGTAGGAATGGTCTTCGAAAGAGGGTCATACCGTTTCTTCTTCCAGCCGGAAACCAGATCATATCCGTCTTCTGTAATCATACGATATAATTCAGGTATTTCGTCCGGACTATCCTGCAAATCTGCATCCATCGTGATTACCACATCACCTTCAGCCCGTTGGAACCCGCAATGCAAACCCGGAGATTTCCCATAATTCCTACGGAAGCGAATTCCTTTGACTGCCGGAGATTTCTGGTGAAACCCTTCTATGATTTCCCATGAATTATCGGTACTTCCATCATCTACAAAAATAACTTCATACGAAAAATGGTTTTCTTCCATCACCCGTTTAATCCAAGCATATAGTTCAGGAAGTGATTCAGCTTCATTATATAACGGAATTACAACTGATATATCCATATTATTTTATTTATAACTGTGTTTCTTTATTCTATATTGATCGACTGTCTTTCCGACTAACTAAGGCTGCTACCGGAATAGACAATACTATACCATAAAATATATTGTTTATTATTCCCTGAAGAGCCATATGTATGGGTGAAAAATTCATGGCTTCGATAGACGAGATCACCTTGCTATCCACCTGCATCTGCTTTAACGATTCTATCGTCTGCGTCACTGCTGAGGTTAAGAAATCTGGTGGAGCCACAAAACGATAAAACAAATAATGCATAATGGAAACTAAGATGGCGGCAAACAAATAAATCAATACGCCAAAACGCCACGCCTGACCGAAAGAAATCATCCCTCCCAAATCTTCACGATATCGTTTCGTCAGCAAATAAGCCAGATAAGGAACAACTAACGACATTCCCCAATAGATAACAACCAAAAAGGAAAAGCGTAAGCTGAACATATAGAATAAATATTTCACAATCCAGAATATTCCCAAAGAAAATCCATAAGACATGGCTGCCGACAATAGTCCACTATTTTTATTTTCCATATTTAAAATATCCATTCTTTGCGCGACAAAAATACGCTTTTTTAGACGAATCTACAAAAAGCGGTAAGATAGTTTTCGTCATAATCAACAACAAAAAAGCCTCTTACAGCAATTTTCCTGTAAAAGGCTTCTATTAATAATCCACTAATTGTGACCTCGGAGGGGATCGAACCCTCGACCCAATGATTAAGAGTCATTTGCTCTACCAGCTGAGCTACGAAGTCATTCTTCTGCTTTTTCTTAAAGAGTGACCTCGGAGGGGATCGAACCCTCGACCCAATGATTAAGAGTCATTTGCTCTACCAGCTGAGCTACGAAGTCATTACCTTTACCGCAATCTTCCTCTCGATTGCGGGTGCAAAGATAGGAACAATTTTGGAAAAACCAAAATTTTCATTCCTTTTTTCTACAAATTAATCATCAAACTCATAAACATCTGAAGGCGTTGTCCGCTTTAAGGCAACCAGAGAAACATCCTTTCCGACCCGGATACCTTCCTCGAACAGGCGGATATCTACTGTTTTATACGCCAGTTCCGGATGATTGTTGTCTCTACTCAAATGGCAGAGCCAGATATTCTTCAGATCAAGTGAATAATGTGTCGCCAGAAACTCGGCCGCTTCCTGATTACTTAAATGCCCGATTGGTCCGGCCACCCGTTCTTTCAGGAACTGCGGATAATTTCCATACCGCAGCATTTCCTCGTCATAATTGGCTTCAAGCACCAGGTGATTTGCCTTACAGATGTATTCGCTTACTTTCTCATTAATATGTCCTACGTCTGTTGCAATCGTAAACCGATGCTTTCCATACTTTATATAATATCCGACACTGTCGGTACTGTCATGAGGAACCGGAAAAGCTGTAATCTCAAAATCACGGATAAAGAACGGAACCTCTTTTTCGATCACACGTTTGGAATTGGTAAGAGTTTCCTCCACATACCGGCTTTTGGCTATTCCCCGATGAACCCCTTCTGTTGTATAAACCGGAATATTCATTTTTTCTCCCAGATAGCCCACCGTCTTAATATGATCAGCATGGTCATGAGTAACCAGCACTGCCATTATCTGCGACATATCAATTGAGCGATCTTTCAACACCTTCTTAATGGTACGGATACCTATTCCGGCATCAATCAGCATTCCGTACTCCGGTGTCCCCAAATAGTAGCAATTACCACTGCTGCCACTAGCGAGGCTAAAAAAAATCAATTTCATATGTTGTTCTATTTTTATACTTTTTTAAGGGCGCACAAATGAGTCTGGAATGGTGATTTCACCAATCAACGAACAATTCATGTGCTCCTTCACCTCGTTCGGAGTCAATCCGTGTCCGAACAAGAACATCAACTTGGTTACAGCACTTTCTGTTGTACTGTCATATCCGCTGATAACACCAATCTCAAGCAATTTCTGTCCGGTTTCATACCGGTGCATTTCTACACTTCCTGCCCGGCATTGCGAAACATTTACGATTACTACCCCGCGTCCGACTGCATCTTCCAGCATTTCCAGAAACCACTTATTGAGCGGAGCATTACCACTGCCGAATGTTTCCATTACAACACCTTTCAATCCGGGAATGTTCAAAATAGATTCCACGACAGAAGGTGATATTCCCGGGAAAAGTTTCAGAATGGCGATGTTCCGATCCAGCAAATAATGAGGCTTTAAAGGACGGCGGGATACCGGATAATAAATTTGTGTCACATCATATTTGATATGGATTCCGGCATGTGCCAACGACGGATAATTATACGAACGGAAAGCATTGAAATTGTCGGCATTAGCCTTGCAGGTCCGGTTTCCGCGCATCAATTCGTTCTCAAAGAATACGCAGACTTCCGGAACTATCGGGAACCCGTTCTCTTTGGCGGCAGCTATTTCAATAGCTGTAATCAGGTTTTCTTTCCCATCTGTCCGCAGCATGCCTATAGGTAATTGAGACCCCGTCAGAATAACCGGCTTCGCCAGATTCTCCAGCATAAAGCTCAAGGCAGAAGCCGTATATGACATGGTATCCGTTCCGTGCAAGATTACAAACCCATCATACTTCTGATATGTATCAGCTATAATCTTTACAATTTTCATCCACGAATCCGGTCCCATAGCCGACGAATCCAATGGCGGATCAAACTGGTAGGTATCTACATGATGTCCCAAGAACTTCAATTCGGGAACATTCTCAGCCAGATGCTGAAAGTCGAATACCTCCAACACTCCAGTTTCGGGATTCTCAATCATACCGATTGTTCCACCTGTATATATCAATAAGATAGATGCCTGCTGCTTATTATCCGTCATATTCTCTATTTTTGAATCACAAAGATAACGAAACTAGTGGAAATATACTCATCTTAGGAAAAGAATCTACCTTATTGACTTTCTAATTTGATTCCAACGATAATCAAAATCGATTCTCGTTTATTTTGAAATGGATACTCGTTCCTTTCAAAAAGGACAACCAAGAACAGTTCTGTTCTTTATTCTTCCCCTTTCAAGGCAGGCAAACTGATATGATACTTGACAGCTACTACACGTGCGATAAAGACAGATACGGCCGAGACGAACTGTGTAAGATACAATGGAACATCCAAGCATACACAGATATAATAAATCAACCCGCCGAATACACAGGCCAAGGCATAAATATCTTTCCGGAAGATAAGCGGCTCTTCATTAATCAGAATGTCTCGCATCATACCTCCAAATGCTCCGGTAATCGTTCCCATCACAATAGCCACCCACATCGGAAAGCCAAATTCAAGGGTTTTAGCTATACCGACCACGGCGAACAGCCCCAGCCCAATCGCATCAAATATAAAAAATGTGTTATTCAGACGAACTACGTATTTCCGGAAAATCAATACGAATAGAAGCGCTAACCCGGAAATAACCAAATAAGACAACTGCATCATCCAGAATGGCGTTGCATTCAGTAATACATCTCGGATGGTTCCGCCGCCAACAGCAGTAACAACACCTACAACATAGGCTCCAAACCAATCAAATTTCTTTGCCGAAGCCAGGCGAATTCCACTAATGGCGAAAGCAAATGTTCCTACATAATCACATAAAGTAATGAAGTCTATCATTTTATCTTTTTGACTGCAAAGATAAGAAGTGTTTCCTATCCCAGCCAACTTATGGAATAAAAAAGCCTTTGCCGACAGAAGAAAAGTGCCTGTCTTTACAAACTGGTCAGTTTTTTCACCATACAGACCAATACCAAGCTCTACTTTTTACAGATATTTGCAAACTGAATACTTGTAAAATACGTATGAAACTAAAATATATCTATATAATCTTCTTTTCCATTCTCTGTTTTCAATACAGTTACGGACAAGAATATCTGCCACAGATGGAATCCCGTTATTTCATCAGCGATTCGACTTCCTTAGCCAAACCCAAACCTTTTCGGGCTGTCGGTGAAGTAATTGGAACAAATCTGGCTGTCTGGGCATTCGACCGGTATGTCGTAAAAGAAAGCTGGGCCCGCATCAACTGGAACACCATCAAAAGTAACTTCAGGCGCGGTCCGGTATGGGACAGCGATAAATTTACCACCAACCTGTTTGCTCATCCGTATCATGGCGGATTATACTTCAACGCGGCACGCAGCAATGGCCTGAATTTCTGGCAATCTGTTCCTTATTCAGCCGGCGGAAGCCTGCTGTGGGAATTTTTCATGGAAAATGAAGCTCCTTCTATTAATGATATGTTGGCCACTACTTTCGGTGGAGTTGCCTTGGGAGAAATCACCTATCGGCTGTCAGATCTATTTATTGACAACCGGGCAACCGGTTGGGAACGCGTCGGGCGGGAAATACTTACCGGCATCATTTCGCCCATGCGGGGAATCAACCGCCTCATCACCGGAGAATCTTGGAAACGGAAAAGTTATAAAGGTCGCAGTTATTCGAATGTTCCCGTCAACCTGATCCTTAGCATGGGGCCCCGATTCTTAGCCGATGAAGAAAAGTCAAAGAAAGGCTCTTCCAGTCTGCATTTCGATTTAGCCTTGAATTATGGTAATCCTTTCAACGATGAGAATTACGCCCCTTATGAATGGTTCCGTTTCAAGTTAGGTCTGGATGTTATCCACCAACCGCTCATCAATCAGGTGAATGCCATCGGAGCCTTGTGGGGAAAGAATGTATGGCAGAAAGACAACCGCTCACTGATGTTCGGAATCTTCCAGCATTTCGACTACTACGATTCTGACATCAACACGAAAAACAACCAGCAAATTGCTCCTTACCGTATATCCGAAGCGGCGGCTGCCGGTTTGGGTGCAATTTATTACAGGAATCCGGAAGCCAGAAACAAAACCTTGGTTTATGGCGAATTATACACTAACGGAATTGCCCTGGGAGCCAGTTTATCTGATTATATGAAGTTGGGCGAACGCGATTATAATTTGGGAAGCGGATATAGTATTAAAGGCGGAGCCGGTTTGATTTATAACAAACAGTTAGCTCTCTTGTTAAACCTGGAAAACTACCATATCTTTACCTGGAAAGGATACGATCCGGACTTAGACTGGAGCACGGTTGATCCGAATGAATTAAGTGTGCAAGGCGACAAGAGTAATGCCCGACTGACGGTATTCTCCATTCTTCTGGCCTATCAGTTCAAGAAACAATGGAGCATAGCCCTTTCCAATCGTTTCTTCAACCGGAAAACGGATTACAGATATCACGATACAGTAGATTACGCTACATACGACCTGATGCTAAAAGTGGGGTATCGTTTATAACCCCACTTTCTGAATTTAGTATTCCACTATTTCTGCCTACGAAAGTCATTTTCCTTCCTTCTTCCGTTTCTTCCAAAGCTGATAGCTGTTGATGATGTTCTGCCATAAAACGTATGAACCGGGAGCCAACGACGATACCGGATCCAAATACGTATAAGCCATCCAGATTGCCAGGACGGTATTCTTTTGTCCTAAAGCCTGACCTGCACTGATCCGGTCGTGGTAATGCGTACCAATCTTCTTTCCCAACAAGAACTGAACAGCACAAGCAAACAAGCCTGCTAAGGCAATCAGTATCTTAACGGATGCAGGAGTATCGCTTTCTACCAACGATTTAAAAGTCTGCGCCGTTACAATGGTTAAAGCGACAGCCCACAAATAAAAAGCCAAGTCATGTAAATTCAATAACCATTGATGTAGTTTCGGTAAATACAAACGAATCAACCAGGCAGCAAAGAACGGACACAGTAATAATGGAAAGACCTTACTTAATATCTTTAGGAAAGCGGTAAAGAAAGACAAGTCGGCATGTGGTTCAACCAATGGGAATAATAAAGGAACAGCCACAGCAGCCAAAATATTGGACAACAACGTATAGGTTGTCAGAGCAGAAACACTACCTCCTAATTTGCCGGTAATAACCGCAGCAGCCGTAGCCGTAGGACAGATCAGACAAACCATCGCTCCTTCAAACACTTCCCGATAAGCCACATCCAGTTTACTCAGTAACAAAACAGCTACCATCAGCAAACAAGAGCATATCTGAAACAGAAGCAACCAGCCATGCCAGCGCACCGGCAGTAAATCCCGAACATTTACCTTACAGAAGGTAAGCAGTAACTGGGCAAAAATCAATGTAGGAGTCAAGAAGGCTATTAAACTATTTACGAAGGGCTTAGTTGGCTCTAACAAAGGGACATTTACAAACAATAGATATCCCACGACACCTGCCAGCATAGCAATGGGCAAGGTCCAGTTCTTGATGAAATTCAACATAACTTTATCGTATCATTTAAATCGGGTGCAAAATAAACGATTATTTTCTGAAAAACAGCAGAAGATATACAGAGAATGACCAAGAACCTGTTTATTTACGCATAGAAAAAAACAAAGGCTGCGAGATTCACATCCAGCAGCCTCCTACACTAACCCTTAACTTTAACCAATGAAAAACAATAATCTACATTATTTCAATACAGCTAATGCTGCTTCGTAGTTCGGTTCGTTAACGACTTCAGAAACCAGTTCTTCATAAATAACCTTTCCTGTTTCGTCTACGATAATAACCCCACGAGCCAAAAGACCTTTCAACGGACCATCTGTCATCAACATGCCATAACCGTCTTCAAAACAAGAACAACGGAAAGCTGACAAGGTAATTACATGATCAATACCTTCTGTCGTACAGAAACGTCCGTGAGCAAAAGGTAAGTCTTTTGAAACAGCCAATACCACTGTATTGGGAAGAGAAGCGGCCTCTTTATTAAACCGTCTTACCGAATTGGCACACACCGGTGTATCCAAACTGGGAAAAACGTTTAATACTACACGTTTGCCTTTCAAGTCACTTAACGACAATTCCGACAAATCGCTTTTCACTCCTCTGAAGTTGGGAGCCATTGCTCCTATTTCCGGTAAAACACCGTTCGTATGAACGGGCATTCCTTTAAATGTTATTTCTGCCATGATTTTGTTTTTAATATTATATCAACAATACCAAAGCGTTACAAATATAATACGCTTTTCATTTACAAAACAAGCATTTCTTTAAAAAGTTCCTCCCTTTAACTTCTTTTAAGCAGATTGTCATCTATAAGAAAAATAGATTCTGCCCTGTTGTTCCTGCAAAACATTCATTAATTTTGGCAGTGCAAAAATAATAAACGAATCTTCAGATAATATTTAAACTACAAAAGATATGGATTGGATCATACTTGTTTTATTAGTCCTGAATCTGATTTTCCTGTTTCTTATCTGGAAACGGTTGTCGGAGAAGGAATCAGTAAATCAAACGGATCTGCTGCGCCACGATATGCAGCAGGCTTTCGACCGGATTGAAAAGAATTTCCGGGAAGATTTCAAACTGAACCGCGAGGAAAGTCGTATGGTAGCCAAAGAGAACCGGGCGGAACTGACGAATTCGATGAATGACTTCCAGGCAGCATTCGACCGCGGTATCGCCAGTTTCAATGCGTTGCAACGGGAAAAGTTTGCTTCGCTGAACGAACAACAACAGCTTCTGGTGAATCATACGGAAAAAAGACTGGAAGAAATCCGCATCACGGTAGAAGAAAAGCTGCAGAAAACCCTCAACGAACGTATCAGCCAGTCGTTCCGTATCGTCAACGAACAACTGGAGAATGTACAGAAAGGCTTAGGGGAAATGCAGACGTTGGCGCAGGATGTAGGCGGATTGAAACGGGTACTGAGCAATGTCAAGACGAGGGGAAACATCGGAGAAATACAGTTAAGCATGTTGCTTGAGCAACTGTTGGCTCCCGAACAGTATGAAGCTAACGTAAAAACCAAGAAAGGCTCGGACGCGTTGGTTGAATTTGCCGTCAAGCTGCCGGGTAAAGACGAACTCACCGATTGTGTTTACCTGCCCATCGATGCTAAGTTTCCGAAGGATATGTATGAACAACTGCTCGATGCGTACGATACGGCCGACCCGCAACAAATCGAAACAGCCGGGAAGAACCTGGAAACAACCATCCGGAAGATGGCGAAAGATATTTCAGACAAATACCTGGATCCGCCAGCTACGACCGAATTCGGTATTATGTTTCTGCCTTTCGAAGGAATATTTGCCGAAGTGGTTCGCCGGTCGGCCCTGCTGGAAGATTTGCAGCGCAATTATCAT